>Ga0078972_1009839_pt1 | contig 18463 bp, 15 predicted proteins | sample YelNatPaOPGAMG01_FD_67568 | JGI IMG/M metagenome (GOLD analysis project Ga0078972, IMG submission 67568) | Hot spring thermophilic microbial communities from Obsidian Pool, Yellowstone National Park, USA - OP-RAMG-01 (SPADES assembly) (version 2) | ecosystem: Environmental > Aquatic > Thermal... | reverse complement strand
GCGGCCGCCAAGGCGGCCGCGTCGTCGAGCCGCTCAAGCACGGGATTCGCGAAAGCCCGTACGAAGACGTCGCGCACCAGATCACGGTAGAGCCTGCCGCCACTGCCGTGACCGAGCAGCACGCGTTCGACTCCGGTCACAGAGCGCCGCCCCGGTTCATCCTCGCCAGGTTCACTCACAGCTCGCGCACGCCTCCCTCGACGTCACGATAACGATAGCGCGCCGCACACGAACCCTCGTTGGAGACCATGCACGGCCCTACCGGCGACTGCGGCGTGCAGGTCGTGCCGAACAGCGGACAGGCAGCCGGATCCAGAGCGCCGCGCAACACGTCTCCGCAGGCGCATCCGGCAGGTTCCACAGGCGCGCCGACGGTCACATCGTACCAGCGACGAGCATCGAACTGGGCCCACTCATCGCGCAACTGCAATCCCGAGCCGGGAATGATGCCCAGCCCGCGCCAAACCGCGTCGCAGGGCTCGAACACACGCTCCATCAGGTCACGCGCGACGCGATTGCCCTCAGGCCGCACCGCGCGCGTGTAAGCGATCTCGACCGCCGCGGATCGTTGCCGCGTCAGCATCAGCAGCGCCTGCAAGATGTCAGCCGCCTCGAAACCAGCGACAACGCCGCCGACACCGTACTCGCGCGCCAGGAACTCGTAGATCGCCGTCCCGGTGACCACGCTCACGTGTCCGGGCAAGAGAAATCCGTCGATTTCGACCTCGCCGAGGTCGAGCAAGGCGCGCAAGGCGCCCGGCATGGTCTTGTGCAGGCTGAGGACGCGGAAGTTCATCACCTCACTGGCGCGGGCGTCGAGCAGCGCAGCGGCGACCGTCGGTGCGGTAGTCTCAAAACCGATGCCGACGAACACCACCTCGCGGCCCGGCTCCTGCTTGGCGAGCTCAACCGCGTCAGCAACCGAATAGACAACTCGTACGTCCGCACCCGCCGCACGCTCGTCGGCCAGCGTCGTCCGCGATGCAGGCACACGCACCAAGTCGCCGAAGGTCGTCAACGTAATGCCAGGGAGGCGCGCCAACGCGACGGCCACGTCGAGGTCGCTGGTCGCTGTGACGCAGACCGGGCAACCTGGACCCGAGATCAAGCGCACGTTGGACGGCAGCAACTCGCGCAAGCCAAAACGAGCGATAGCCATCGTGTGTGTACCGCAGACCTCCATGAAGGTGAGGCGGCCGCGTGAGCCGGCCGCCTCACGCAGTTGGTCCGTGAGCCGCGCAACTTCACTCTCGGGCATCGTCGTCCTCTGCGGCGGCTGCCGCCTCAAGCTCCGCGAACAGTCGCAGGCGTTCCTGGGCTTCGCCTTCGTCGATCACCGTGAGCGCATAGCCGGCATGCACGAGTACGTGGTCTCCGACGCGTGCTTCGGGTACTAAGGCGAGACTGGCACGCTGGGTCAGCCCGCCTGCCTCAATCGTAGCGAGACCACCATCAATAGCTGTGATACGCATGGGCAGAGCGAGGCACATGGACGGTCTTTCACCAGCCTTTCACAAGAGTGGAGCCGGCTACTACAGCCTGGCCTAACGAGATTCCACCATCGTTCGTTGGCACGAGGGCGTGCGTGAGCACGACGAAACCGTCCTCCGTGAGCGCCTGCTCACAGAGATCGGTCAACAGGCGATTTTGGAAGACGCCGCCGCTCAAGGCTACCGTCGTTAAACCCTCGCGAGCGCGCAGGCGACGACAGAGGTCGAGGATGACGGTGGCCAGAGTTGTGTGCAGGCGCGAGCCCGCCAAGGCGGGCTCGCGCCTGCACATTCCATCCTTCAGCAGCGTCGTGAGCACGGGCCGCAACCCCACGACCAGTACCGGCGGCGCGGTTTGGTTGTCGGCACCGGCCACTCCCTGGCCGAGACACCCTCCCTGATCGCCGGTGCCCAGGGGACGCTCGGTGATCTCGTACGGCAGGGGCTCCGCCCCAGCAGCGGAGATCATCTCCAGCTCCACCGCCGCCTGCCCCTCGTACGTGACCGTGCCACGCAAGCCAGAAAGTGCCGCTACCACATCAAAGAGGCGGCCGCAGCTCGATGTGAGGGGCGCATTCACCCCCGTTTCGACCTGACGAGCGACGACATCGATCTCCGCCTCGCTCAACCAGCCAGCCCTGAAGGGACGCTCCGTTGCCTCGTGACCGACCGCCTCGGCTTTTCGTCCCGGAAAGTCGCCCCGCAGCCACGGGGCCTGCGCAAGACCCTCCCTCCCGAACAAGGCGACCAGCCAACCGGCGGCGGTGCGGGCGGGGCGGTGGATGGCGGCCGCTCCGCCCGGCAGCGGCAGATACTCGAAGTGAGCCGCCCGGCGAAAGCCAGTCAGGTCACAAACGAGTACCTCCCCGCCCCAGAGTCGACCGTCGCCGCCATACCCGAGACCGTCCAGGGCAACGCCGATCACGGGGCCACTGTGCCCGTGCTCGGCCAGACAGGCAGCGACGTGGGCATGATGGTGCTGCACACCGACCTTTCCCCGTGGCGTCTCGGCATCGGGGAGCGCCAAGGCATACTTCGTCGCCAGGTACTCCGGGTGCAAATCGTAGGCGACTGCTTCCGGTGCCAGGCGGAACAGCCGCTTGTACAGCTCGATCGAGTCCTCGAAGTGAACCAGCGTCTCCAAGTTCTCCAGATCGCCGATGTGTTGGCTCAGGAAGGCGTGCCGGTCGCGAGTGAGGCAGAAAGTGTTCTTCAGCTCCGCCCCACAGGCGAGCACCTGGGGCACGGGTTGCGGCAACGTGATCGGAAACGGGGCGTAGCCACGAGAACGGCGCACCAGACGTGGCTTTGCGCGGCGCACGAGCGCCACCGAGTCGTCGTAGCGGGCGTAGATGTCGCGGTCGTGCGTGAGCACGTAATCGGGGATGTCGCCCAGTCGCGCGAGCTCGTTCCACGAGGTGACGATCGGCTCCTCAGCAACGTTCCCGCTCGTCATCACTAACGGCCGCGCGACGTCCTCCAGCAGGAGCACGTGGAGGGGCGTGTACGGCAGCATCACACCCAGGTACCGCTGCCGCACCGCGCACTCGCGACTCACCGCAACAGGCTCGCCCTCGCAACTCCCGGCGCCCGGCTCACCCTCGCGACTCCCCGCGGCGGGCTCGCCTTCGCGCCACGCGCCGTCGGTGCTCCCTGCGGCCCTGGGCTCAGCGGACTGACCGACGGCGTCGTTTGGCCCCGCTGGGGACAGTCCTTGCAGCCCGAACTCATCGGCCAGCGCCGCCTCGCCCCGCGGCCAGCCCACGAGCACGATAGGGTGCTCGGGCGAACTGAGCAGAGCCGCTTCTTCGTCGCTGATCCGGCAGTGCGCACGGATCTGGTCGAGATCGCGGAACATCACCGCGAGTGGCTTGTGCGGTCGCCCCTTACGCCTCTTGAGGCGGGCCACGACGACGTCGTCCGTGGCGTCGCAGGCGAGGTGAAAGCCGCCCAGCCCTTTCACGGCGACGATCGCGCCCTGCGCCAGCAGCTCAGCGGTCGCTTCCAGAGCCGCGTCGCGCTCAGCCACCAGGTGACCACGCGACCACAACTCCACGTGCGGCCCGCAGACGGGGCAAGCGATCGGCTCAGCGTGGAAGCGTCTGTTGGTAGGGTCAGCGTACTCGCTCCGGCAGTCCTCGCACATCGGAAAGTCCCGCATGGTCGTGCGCTCGCGGTCGTAGGGTAGCGACTCGATGATGGTAAAGCGCGGGCCGCAGTTCGTGCAGTTGATGAACGGGTAGCGATAGCGACGGTCGGTCGGGTCGAGCAGTTCCCGTCGGCAGTCGTCGCACAAGGCAATGTCGGGCGAGACGAGCTGGTAGGCCAACGGCTCGTGCGAGCTCGCCAGGATTGCGAACTCGCGCGCGCCGGTCACTGTGGCCGGGAAACGTTCGCAGGAAGCAATGAAGGCGCGCGCCGGTGCCTGCTTGGGCAGGGCGGCGGCGAACGCCTCGACGTTCGCCGCCGCCCCCTCGACGACGATCTCAACTCCGGCTGAGGTGTTACGCACCCAACCGTGCAGGGCGTGGGCTTTCGCCAGCCCGTACACGTAGGGGCGAAAGCCCACGCCCTGCACGACGCCACGCACACGAAAGCTCGCCGCGACAATCTCCGTGGCCTCGGCGGACGGGCACACCAGCGACGCGCCGTCCACCCCTTCTCGCGTCACTCCGGACATAGGAATTGCAAGTCCTCGTAATGCTGCAGCTCTCCGCAGTTAGCGCAGCGCAGCGTGTACGTGTAGCCAACAGGTACGCCATGGCGCGGACAGAACTCGACCTTGGCGGCCACGACTTCTAGCTCGTTGTTACCACAGGCCATACAGGTGAGCAACACGTCCTCGCCCAACTCGTAAACCTGCTCGATCTTCTGCAGCGTGCCCGAGGCTGGCCCGTGGTAGGGCAACTCGCCGCCGCCCTCCCCGTGCACCGTCTCAGACAATGGCGCCAACAGCGTCGTGCGCTTGACCAAGCCAGGCAAGTAAGCGAGTCGGAAGCCCAGTTCCTGCAGGCGCGCCTGATAGACGCACGAGTCCGCCGGTCGCGTGCCCATCAGCTCACGCTCGTGGCGCTCGAAGAGTTCGTGACGCGTCACAAAGCAGCTCGCGTCAACGCACTCGACCACGACTGGCTCGCAGCGCACCTTGGGGGGCCGACCACGCTTGCGCTTGCCACACGGCCGAAGTAGCCCCAGCACGCCAAGCTCCGGTGCCGTCTCCATCACCTCGACTGCCTTCTGCAACCAGTCAGGTTGGAACTGCAACTCATCGTCGACGCGCACGAGGTACTCCCCCGTCGTGAAGGGAAAGCCGCGATCGAGACCACAGTGCTTTCCGCGCAGTTCTGCGACTTCGAAGCCAAAGCTCGTGATCCTGCCGCGCCGATATTGGCGCATCAGGTAGTTCGCCACATCCTCGTCGCACCGGCGCGCCAAGACGACAAGTTCATAAGGCCGGCTCGCCGTCTCCCAGATACCGTGCAAGGTATTGCTGAGCGCCGCCACGTCGTGGCTGGTGAACAAGACGATGCTGGCGCTCTTCACCACTCGTCTCCCCTCACACGCTCAGCGTGTGCTCGCGCCGCCCTGACCGCCTGGAACCCCGAGCTCGCGAATCTCCCCCGTCTCTCGCTCGGTGGTTCAGGCGACCGTTGACACACGCTCCCCAAGCAGCCACCTCCCCGCGCATCACCCCTTGGCCAGCTCCTCGCGGATGAGACCCAGCACTCGCTCGGCAGCCTGAGCGACCGGCTCGGAGAGCTCTTCGCTGAACGTCTCGACGTCACGAGCCTCGATCGCATAGACAGTGACCTCTTCGGGCATCTCGTAGCCCATGCGACGCCCCAAATCGAGCGCCATCCCCAAACTGATCGAGTGCGCCGACGCGTACCGGTGTCCGCCAACGAAGTCGCTGCCGGTGAACTTCGTAATCTCACCCGCACGCCGACCACTCTGCAGCGCATCAACAATGTAGACTTTTGTGAAGCCTCGCACAAGGTCGAGAAAACGTAAACCGCCCACCTCGCTCTGCGTCACCACCACATCGGGGGGCAGGGGTTCCTGCGCGAGGCGTTCCGCCACGCGCAGGCCCACCCCGTCGTCGGATAGGAGGGGATTCCCCATGCCTAACACTAGGGTCGCCATTGCCCGCGCAGCACGTACGTCGCCCTCTACATGAACCTCTTGCGACTGCTCAGGACTTCGCCCGTAGTGTGCGAGCGTACCAGAACCTCGAGCGGCATCTCCCCGGGCAATGTGTGCGTCGCGCAACCGAAGCACGGATCGTAGGCGCGAAACGCCATCTCGACCATGTTGAGCAGCCCCTCGTCGATCTGCGCATCCTTCTCGATCAGCCCCATAGCCGCCTTCTTCAGCGACATAGAAATGGCAGCGTTGTTGTTCGTCGTGCCTACGATCAGGTTAACGTTGGTCACGAAGCCTTGTTCATCGGTCTTGTAGTGGTGGAAGAGCGTGCCCCGCGGTGCCTCGACGCACCCTACTCCCTCGCCGACGATTCCCGTGGGAATGCGCCGCACGTCGGGGTTCGTGATGTCGGGATCCTGCGCCAACTCGAGCGTGCGCTCAGCAGCGTACATGAGCTCGACCAACCGAGCCCAGTGAGTCGCTAGCGTGGCGTGCACCGGTTTACCCCCCAGAGTGGCGAACATGTGCTCGTACGCCTCCTGGGCCAGAGGTGTCGCCATACCGTCGGCGACATTGAGACGGGCGAGCGGCGCTACCCGGTAGACACCGCTGTCTTTGCCACCGACAAATCCCTTCCAGCCCACGTGCTTCAAGAACGGGTACACGAGGTAACTGTACGGCTCGACGTGCTCAGCCAGGTGGTCGAGATACTCACTAGCGGCGAACTTAGCGAACTCAGCTCCGCTAGGATCGACGACGCGCAGCTGGCCGTCGTAGAAGTTGACTCGGTTGTGCTCGTCGACCATCCCCATGTAGTAGGTCTCGTGGGCAAACGCATCGCTCTTGATGAGGTCGACGTAATCGTTATTGGCCAACACCGCATCGTCGAAGACCTGCAGCGCCACCTTGGCAAACTCAACCTCCCCCTTGGCGATGGCAACGATGCGGTCGCGCTCCTCTTCGTTGATGGCCTTGGACACGCCGCCAGGAAGACCGCACACAGGATGGATCGCCTTGCCGCCAATGATGGCGACCAGCTCGTTGGCCTCGGCGCGCATCTTGATTACCGCGCCACCGAGCTCGATGCCGACCTTAGCGATCAGACCAAGGACGTTGCGCTCAGCGGGATCGGAGCGTGGCCCGAGCACAAAGTCGGGCGCCGCCAAGACGAAGAAGTGCGTCGTGTGGTCGCCTGCTGAGAAGGCGTTGTAGAGGATCTCGCGCAGCTTCCGCGCCGTCGGCGTAGGCTCGACCCCAAAGACAGCGTCGAGGGCCTTGCTGGAAGCCATATGGTGCGCTTCAGGGCACACGCCGCAGATACGCGTCGTGATGCGCGGCATTTCCTCAACCGGGCGCCCGACGCAGAAGCGCTCGAAACCGCGCAGCTCGGGCACCTGGAAGTAGACGTTCGCCACCTCGCCCTCATCGTTGACGAAGATCTCGATCTTGCCGTGGCCCTCGAGCCGCGTGATCGGATCGATGCTAATCTTCTTCATGCTCGCGCCTCGCTCTTCTCACTCACCGGGGCAGTGTCCTCTTCTGAACCCGACATCCTCGTTCTGCGCAGCAGCGAACCGGCAAGACCGAAGCGGTAGAAGGTCCCCAGCGGGTCGGGCACGGTGGTCGCGATCCGCGCGATCTCTTCGGGCGTGTCGGCGTCGATGATCGACGCCAGTGCGCTGAGCATCTTGGCGCCTTGGTCGAGCACTCCCGCCGGGGCACCGTAGCAACCACGACAGGGCATCCCCACCGAGGGGCAACGCGCTCCGCAGCCAGCCCGCGTCGCCGGTCCCATGCAAATGATGCCCTGTTCCAAGAGACACTTCTCGGGGTCAGGGATGATTTCCCAGGGGCGCTTGAAGCCGCTCACCTTCTTCTCTTCTTTGAGGCGAGCGCACTCGTCACACACGCTCTTTTCGCCAGCACCGAGCACGGCGCCATGCGGCGGCAGCACACCGCTCTTGAGCGCCGCGATCACCGCCGTGACGACGTCCCACACTTGAGCTGCCTCCGGTGGGCACCCGGGCACGTAGTAGTCGACCACAACTGTCTGATCGAGCGTCCTCACCGTGTCGTAGAGCTCAGGCAGCGTCAGCTCTCCCTCAGACACCTCGACCCGCGTCTGCGGTACAGTGCCGGCGGGGTTGTCGACAGACGGATTGCGCCGATACACGAGATCGATGAGCTCGGCGCGATTCGACACGTTGGCGAGACCAGGAATGCCGCCGTTCATAGCGCAGGCACCGAAAGCGACCATCACTTTCGACTTGCGCCGCAGCAGGCGGGCCACGTGCTCGTTCTCGCTGTTACGAATGGCGCCGTTAAACAGGCAGACATCGATCTCGCCGTCGTCCATCGCCTCGACGTCCTTGTACTTGTAGTCGAGGGCAACCGGCCAGAACACGAGGTCAAAGGCATCGGCGACGTCGAGGATCTTCTCCTTGAGCTCAAGGACGGCCATGTCGCAGCCGCCACAGCTCGCCGCCCAATACAGGGCCAGTTTCGGCTTTCTCATACCGCTGCCCCTTCGAGTTGACGGTCACCGGACGGCGCTTCGCCCCCGTCGTCGAACTGGTCGTCGCCTCCGCCGAGGTCAGCGAATTGGTCGTTCCAGCGCAGCGGACCCAGGGCGCGAATTTGCTCCGTGAACTCCCTCACGGTTTGGGCGAACCTGTCGCCCTCGGCCGCCGAGATCCACTCCAGGCGCACACGCCCAGGTTCGAGGCCCATCTGCAGGAGCAGCTTTTCAAGCAGCGCATAGCGTCCAGCCGTGCGATAGTTGCCGTTGATGTAGTGGCAGTCTCCCGGATGGCAGCCGGCGATGAGCACCCCGTCAGCGCCTTCCTGGAAGGCCTTCAGGACAAACGTCGGATCGATGCGCCCGGAGCAGTTCGTCTTAATCGGCACCATGTTTGGCGGATACTTGATGCGCGACGTGCCGGCCAGGTCGGCGCCATTGTAGCTGCACCACCGACACAGGAAGCCGATCAGCCGCGGCTCGAAGGCATCGTTGCTCACGTCTCGTCTCCTCCCGTAGGCGCTCGTCTAGACGACGAGCGCCCCTTCGATCTCAGCGAAAATCTGCTCGTCCAAGTAGCCACGCTGCTGCGGCACACCCGAAGGACAGGCCGCTACGCACACGCCGCATCCCTTACACGCAGCTTCGACGACCTCGGCAGCGCCCGTCTCCGCGTTGACACGGATCGCCGCGTACGGGCACAGCCCGACGCAGACGTGGCAGCCGGAGCACTTCTCCGGGTCAATGTAGGAGATCGTCGGCTCGATCTTCACGCTCACGTTATTCACGAGCGTCAGCACGCCAGCCGCCGCCGCGCCTGCCTGCGCCACCGTGTCGGGGATGTCCTTGGGGAACTGGCAGGCACCGCAAATGAAGACCCCGTCGGTCACCGTGGCGACCGGTTCAAGCTTGGGGTGACGCTCGAGGAAGAAGCCGTTCGCGCTACAACCAAAACCGAAGATCTGCGACACTTCCTTAGCGTCGTGCTGCGGTGAGAGGCCCGCCGACAGGATCACCATGTCGACCGGCAAGCGGCGCACGACGCCGAGCAAGGTGTCCTCGGCCTTGACGATCAGTTTGCCCTCTTCCTCAGGACTCATGGCGAAATCGGTCACTTCCGCGGCACGTCCACGAATGAAGTTCACGCCCTCGTCCATGAGGCGCTTGTAGAACTCCTCGTAACCCTTGCCGTTCGTGCGCATGTCGATGTAGAGCTCCCAGACCTCGGTATCGGGCAGGTGCTCCTTGATCAGGTGCGCGAACTTCAGCGAATACATGCAGCACACGCGCGAGCAGTACTCCTGGTGGTTCACCGAACGACTGCCCACGCAGTGCAAGATGGCCACCGACTTCGGCGTCTCGCCGTTCTTCAGCACGATGTGGCCGCCCGTCGGACCGGAAGCATTGGAGAGTCGCTCGAACTCTAGACTGGTGATCACGTTGTCGAGACGTCCGTAGCCGTACGTAGGCTCCTCTCGACAATCGAACAGCTCGAAGCCGGTCGCCAAGACAATGGCGCCCACGGCGAGCTCGACCTCCTCGTCCTTCTGGTCGAAATCGATCGCTTTGGGCCCACAAGCAGCCACACAGCTCTGCTTCTTGCAGGCGCCACGGGACAACGTGAGGCAGTTCTCCGGATCGATCGTTGCCCGCAGCGGCACGGCTTGCGGGAAGGGGATGTAGATGGCGCTACGGTAGCCCAGCCCTTGGTCGAACTCACTCTTCACCTTGCGCACGACACAGGCCTCCTGACAGGCCCCACAGCCAGTGCACAGGTCGGTGTTGACGTAACGCGCCTTCTTCTTGACCGTGACGGTGAAGTTGCCGACGTAGCCGTCGACGTGCGTGACTTCGGAGTAGGCAAGCAAGGTGATGTTGGGGTGCTTGCCCAACGCGGACATCTTCGGCGTCAGGATGCAGGCGGCGCAGTCCAACGTCGGGAAAGTCTTGTCGAACATCGCCATGTGGCCGCCGATGCTCGGGTTGCGCTCCACCATGTAGACGTGCTTGCCAGCCTCGGCGAGCTTGAGCGCCGCCTCGATGCCAGCGATGCCGCCGCCGACCACCAACACATCCTGGTTCACCTGCACGTCGATCGGGTTGAGCGCCTGGTTGAACGGCAGACGGTGAATCTGCGCTCCCAGGATCCGCTTCGCCTTTTGGGTGGCCGCCACCGGGTCTTCGGTGACCCAGGAACAGTGCTCGCGAATGTTGGCCATCTGCAACAAGAAGGGGTTCAAGCCGGCGTCGGCAGCCGCCTTGCGGAACGTCGGCTCGTGCATCGTCGGCGAACAAGCGGCTACGACGACGCGAGTGATGCCGAGTTCCTTGATGTCGTTCTTGATGAGATCCTGACCCGGATCGGAGCACATGTACTTGTACTCGCGTGCTACGGTCACGCCGGGCTGCGAGGCTGCCCACGCGACTACAGCCGGTACATCGACCGTGCCGCCAATGTTCGTCCCGCAATGACAGACGTAGACGGCGATCTTCTCTTCCCTCTGCCCCCGGCCGTTGCCGCGGCCGTTGCCGCCGTTGCCGTTGTGTTGGTCGCTCATCCTGTCTCCTCCCGCCTTCACGCCGGAAGCGCGGCTAACACGCTGTCGACTGGCACAACTTGCTTGTCGAGAGCCAGATCTTTGGCGCTGATGCCAAGAGCCAGCCCGAGGAGCTGGGTGAAGTACATGACCGGGATGTGAAAGTCCGTGCCGTACTCTTTGTTCACCCGCGACTGGTAGGCCTCGACGTTCATCTCGCAAAGTGGACAGGCGGCGATAATCACGTCGGCCTCGCTATCGCGGGCCGACTTGAGCAGCTCAAAGCAGAGGCGCAAGGCGGCCTGTTCGTTGGTCAACATGAGCATCCCGCCGCAGCACTTCGTCTTGCAGGGATAGTCAACGGGCGTTGCGCCAGCGACCTCGGTGAGCTTGTCGAGCGTGACGGGAAACTCGGGGTCGTCGAAGGTGCCCATCGGCCGCGTCATCTGACAGCCGTAGTAACAAGCGACGCGCACACCAGTGAGCGGTTTGGTGACGCGCTCCCTGATAGCGTCGTAGCCCAGGTCGTTGACGAGTACGTCAACCAGATGCCGCACTTTGACGTTGCCGTCGTAGTGCCGCCCGGCGCGATGTAACGCCTCGACGATATCGGCCCTGAGCTGCGCGTTATCGGCCATGTAACGGTTGGTCTTAGCCAGAACCGTGTAGCACGCGTTGCACGTGGTGACGAGATCCATGTCGCCCATTTCCTGAGCGATGGCGAGGTTGCGCGCCGAGATGCCAAAGCTGCGCAGCTCACGCACGGAGAAGTAACTCGTCGAGCCGCAGCAGTTCCAGTCGGGCAGTTCGACCAACTCAATACCCAGCTTGGCGCAGACCGCCCGCGTGGAGACGTCGTAGCCGACCGCGGTGGCCTCGGCTGAGCAGCCGGGATAGTAAGAGTACTTCACAGCGCCCCCTCCTTGGCGTCGAGGTAGGCAGTGATCTCGTGGAGCTCGTCACGACCCCTGATCGACCTGGGCAAGCGCAAGGGCATGCGTCCTGTACGCACCAGCTTTAGACCGATGCTGGCAAACTTGAAGGGCAAGGCCCAATTTTGGGTGAGGATGAACTTGCCCATGAGCATCGCCTCGTCGTTGCGACCGTAGCTGTCGACGTTGTTGATGAAGATCTTGGTCATCGCCGGGTTCTTCGTGCCGCCCGTGAGGTTGTATTTGATAGCTAGGCGCTTCAGCTCGTACATCATGTCGGTGATCTTGATGCCGGCAGGACAGCGCACCGTACAGAGATAGCAGGACGCGCACATCCACATCGTGTTGCTGTTGACGATCTTGTCGAGCATGCCGGCGCGCAGCGAGGCGATAATCTCGCGTGGGGTGTAGTCCATGAGGTAGCTCGTTGGGCAAGAACCCGAACAGGCGCCGCACTGCTGGCAAAGCTTCAGTTTTTCCCCGCCCGGCATGCCGAACATGTCGTCGAGGAACACCTTGTGCAAGCGCGAGATGTCTTCCTTGGTTACTAGCTGCGCCATCACCATCCCCTTCCGCATCGCCTCGAGGGTGACCACCCACCCGACAGCGACGCCACTGCTCTTGCCGCCCGCCGCAAGCGCGGCGCTTGCTCCATCGCCGTGGTGCTCCCGAGAACCAGCTTTCCTCGTCTCTCCAGGCAGCCGCCCATAGGGAACCCCCAGCTCGGCCCGCCCTCGCATCGAGCTCGTGCTGAAACGCACCCCGGCTGCTCCTTTTACAGTCGGAGCCGCTCACGACTCACCCTGCAAATCGAGCCTGCACTGTCCAAGATCATCGTGGAGCCAGCCTGCGGGATTAGCAAGGCTCTACTAGGCCCCCAGGGCAAAAATCGGGTGCTTACCCTAGGCCAACCTTAAGCGAAATGTACAAACGGCGAGCGTGCCTCATCACGACTCGGCAGGCGTCGCTGAAGTCGGTCTCGGCGTTGCTGACCAAACCAGGAGTGAGTTGAGCGGAGCGCCGTCGCGTTGACGGCGAACGTGTAGCAAGGGCGCCAAACGACCCGTGCTAGCAAGAGCGCCAAACGACCCGTGCTAGCAAGGGCACCGTCGCGTTGGCGGCGGAACGCCTCGGCGATCCTTGGGGGCGCACTTGCGTGGACGCACTGTCTCAGCGTGAGCGCCCATCCGATGATGCGGGAACGCGAGTCGCGCCGGACTGCTGGTGTGCCATGCGCGAGCCGGCCACACCCGGGCACGACACTTTGCAGAGCGGGTCCAGTTGCCCTACAATCGGGCAGCGCCCGAGCCGACGTAGCTCAGCTGGCAGAGCACATCACTCGTAATGATGGGGTCCGGGGTTCGATTCCCCGCGTCGGCTCCAGCCCCTGGTGTGCGCTGGAAGTGTGCGCTGGTAGCAACTTCACCTGTCACAGCCGCTGCAGAGCGTTACCGTGCTGCGCTATCGTCACCGTCGTCGTCGACCACTTCAGCGCCGAAAGCCTCCCCCAGCAGCAACTCGCTCGCGAGAATGACGTCCCCAGCGTTGACCTGTGCCCGCTTGCCGTTGCTGTCGCTTTCTGACGATGCAGCCGCTACGCCGACGTCACCGCGAGCCTGCCCGTCGCCGGCATTCCCCTCGCGAGCTTCTCCACTCAGGACGTCTCCCCCAGCCAGCGCATGCGTGCGCCGCAGGGGATCCTCACGCAGGAACAACACGACGACAAAGCCAGCCGCACCGATGATGGCAGCCAGCACGAAGATCTCGCTGATGCCAGCCGCGAGGCTCTGGCGGACGGCGCTCATGAAACCGCTAAACAGCTGATTACCCTGCGCGCCAAACCGCGCGAAGGCGGCCCGCAAGTGCTCCTGAGCTCCAGTCGAGAGCAAGACTTGCGGGTTATCAAGCTTGCTGCCGGTCGACCCGGTAGAGAACTTCTTCAGCGGCGCCGGCAGGTTAACCAACATCTCGCTCGCGAAGCGGTTGTTGAGGACGGTACCGAAGACAGCCAGACCCACCGTGCCCCCAATCGAGCGGAAGAACTGCAGGCCAGCAGAGACCTCGCCAAGTCGGTGAGCGGGGTACTGGTTCTGCACGATGACCGTGAAGGCGCTCATGGCGACGCCAAGGCCAAGGCCCATGACGATCATGTAGAGCGACAGGCTGCCGGAGGTCGTATGCACGCCCATGCGCGAGAGCAGGTAGGAGCCAACCACAACGCTAGCGAAGCCAGCGATGACGACCAGCTTGTAACGTCCTGTGCGCGCCAGGATCTGCCCCGAGCCGACCGCCGTTGCCATGGCGGCGAGCATCATCGGCATGAGGATGATGCCTGAATTGGTCGCCGACTTGCCCAAGACGCCCTGGACGAACAACGGCAAGTACATGATGGCACCGAACATCGCTGCCGACTGGATCGTGCTCGCGATGGCTGAGACCGAGAAGATGCTGTTCTCGAACAAGCGCGGGTTGATGACTGGCTCAGCAGCACGCGTCTCGCGCCACACGAAGACGGGCCACATGACGGCCGACAGCACGAACGAGCCGATTACCTGCCATGAGAGCCACGGATAGGTGCTGCCCGCCCAACTGAGGCCGAGCAGGAGCGGCACCGAAGCGGCCACAAGCAACGTCGCGCCAGTGTAGTCGATCCGGTGACGGTGCAAGCTCACGTGACTGGGCAGCGCCCAGAGAGCGAAGCCAACCGCGACGAGCCCGATAGGAAGGTTGACGTAGAACGTCCAGCGCCAGCCGACGTTGTCAGTGATGTAGCCGCCGAGCAGTGGCCCAACGATCGTCGCGACCGCAAAGACGCTCATCAGCACACCCGTCCAGCGGGCTCGCTGAGCAGGAGGAAAGATGTCGCCGATGATGGCCTGCGTGATCGGCATCATCGCGCCGGCGCCCAGCCCTTGCAGGGCCCGAAAGCCGATCAATTCTGTCATGCTATGGCTCTGCCCCGAGAGCGCTGAGCCGATCAGGAAGATCACCATACCGACGATGAAGAAGCGCTTGCGCCCGTAGGCATCCGAGAGCTTGCCCCAAATCGGCATTGTCGCCGTCGAAGCGAGCAGATAGCCGGTCGCAACCCAGGCGTAGTGCTGCAGCCCGTTCAGGTCGGCGATGATGCGCGGCATCGCCGTGCCCACAACTGTCTGGTCGAGAGCGGAGAGCAACATGCCCAGCATCACGCTAATCAGGACGACGATGATGCTGCGTCGACTCAGCGTCTCGCCCCAGGGTTGCTGGGCGGATGACGCGGCGCCGCGGCTCGGTGGCGATTGCACGCGAACTGTATCGGTGCTCATCGTTCGGCCCTCGCCGCTGCCGGCGTCTGACACGGGTCGACTGGGGTCGCGACGTCACCGGAGAGAGCCGCCGTGAGAGCGTTCAGACCACGTAAGAGGGCATGTAAGTCGTCGGCACTCAAGCGCGTCAGCCATTCGGTCATGCGCTCATCGCGTACCCGCTGCAGGCGACCGATCAGCTGGCGCCCCGCCTCGGTTGCCGCAACGAGCGTGCGCCGGCGGTCCGTTGGATCGGTCATCCGTTGAGCCAGGCCGCGCTCCTCGAGTTTATCGGCCAGCAAAGAGGCGGAGGGTTCAGCGATGCCGAGTCGGCGACCGAGGCAGCCGACTGTCGTGGAACCTTGTCCCGTGAGGACAAGCATGGCCTTAAGCTGGCCCATGGTCATGTCGAGATCGAGCCATTCCGATTCGGGGGGTTTCGCGCCAGCCGCTAAACGCTCAAGCGCTGCCATGCATTCGCTCACGAGCGACGAGACCTCTCTGTCGCCGGCCGCCACCACAGGTTGCTGAGAAACCATCATATGTCTCCGTCCACCGATATGTATGAGTCGCAGGTCTTGGCGGCTCAGACCCTCTTGTTCGCCGAAACCGGCCGCCGCGGGCCGCGCCCCAGGGGCCGCCGGTCGAGGCAGCCTCACTCACGCGGCCCTACGCCGCAGCTGGCCGCGCACTTTGCGAATCGGCCTATGTCCTGCCGCCCAAATACCGCCGCAGCGCCGCGGCATCATTTACGTCGAGAAATTAGATACATTTTACCGATATAAATGCCCCTGTCAAGTCCGTCTCCTTACCGGCTCTGCCCCTCCACCTCACGCCCCTGGCGGCGACGCGCGCTTCGCGTTCCCGGCAACCAGCCGCCGCTGACGTGAACCACCGAGGTGGCTCTTGACTGTTGAGCTTTTCCTCAATAAGATATTGACGTTTCCTTCAATAAGCCTCGCCCCTCATTGCCACGGCAGGCTCAAACAGAACGAAGGCGCGGAAGGAGAGACGCAAGTGTCAACGATCGCCACCCACGCTCCGGACGAACAACCGCCTCGCCGACGCGTTCGCCGTGCGCCGGCCGAGCGACGTGAGCAACTGCTCGACGCCGCCCTCGCATCGTTTGCCGATCTGGGGTACGGAGCAGCAACCATGCGCGACATCGCGCAGCGCGCCCAAGTGACGGAGGGCTTGATCTACCACTACTTCGCCGACAAACGCGAACTGCTGAGCGCCTTGCTGCGCGAACGCAGCCCTGTGGCGAGCATCGCGCAACTGCCCAGCGAGGCAGCCGACCGCCCCATCTACGACGCGCTCACTACCGTGATTGACCACGTCTTGAACGCCCTTGAACGCGATCCCCGCGTACCGTTGTTCCTCCTCAGCCAGTCACTGCACGACGTCGACGTGGCAGGCGCCTGGACAGAGATTTTCGACACGGGACTAGCCGCAGTCAGCGACTTCCTGCGCGAGCTCCAACGGCGCGGCAAGATACTGGCGGGTCCGGTCGAGCCCGCCGCTCAGCTCATCCTCTCCTCGTGCCTGATGCATCTCATTGTGAGCCAGCGGCTGCCCAAGAGCTCCTTCACGGTCAATCGGGGACAGTTCATCGCGGCAACCGTTCACCAACTCGTTCACGGCCTGCAGCCGCGGTCATGAGCGGACTTCTCGTAAAGCCCAGAGGCACGTAAGGCGCCGCCCCGAAGCCGTTCGCGCACGCCGTCCCCCACCCGTATTCATCCACGGAGGCAACCGTATGACACATGAAGACGTTCTGGCTACGCCAGGTTCTCCGCGTAAGTGGCTTGTCTTGATCGCCGTTTCCCTGGGCCTCTTCATGGCCCTGCTAGACGCAACGATTGTCAACATCGCCGTGCCGGCGATCATGAGGGACTTGCACGCCTCCATCGCATCAGTCTCCTGGGTGCTGAACAGCTACAATCTCGCGCTGACCGTGCTGCTCCTGTCGATGGGCAAGATCGCCGACCGTTTCGGTCAGAAGCGCGTCTTCGTGGGCGGACTGCTGACGTTCACGGCGTTCTCGCTCGCAGTCGGCCTTGCGCCGAGCATCGGCTGGCTCATCGCCTTCCGCGTGGCGCAGGCGGTGGGCGCTGCCGCCATGGTGCCGATCTCCCTCACCATCTTGCTCGGCGTCTTCCCGCGTGAACAGCATGGCATCGCAACGGGCCTGTGGGCCGCCCTCGGAGCCGTCGCCGCTGCCGCCGGACCGACGCTCGGTGGTCTGCTCACCGAGTACGGCTCGTGGCACTGGATCTTCTTCGTCAACGTGCCCTTTGGGGTTGCCGCTGTCGTTGCGTCGCTCGTGTACGTTCCAGAGCGTCGCCGGGCGGGCGCCACCCGCATCGATCTGGGTGGTCTCGCCCTCTCGGCGGTGAGTTTGTTCTCGCTGACCCTGGCTCTGATCGAGGGTAACGACTGGGGCTGGACGTCGCTGCGTGTGACCGGTTTGTTCGGCGTAGCCATCCTTGGGGCGCTCGCCTTCGTGGTCTGGGAACTGCGCGCATCCGCTCCGATGCTCGATTTGCGCCTCTTCCGAATTCGCTCCTTTGCCGCCGCGAACAGCGCCTTTTTGCTGATTGGTGTCGCCATGATGGGGTCGATCTTCCTGCTCGTGATCTTCATGGTGAACGTCATGGGCTACTCGGAGCTGCACGCAGCGATCGCGATCACCCCTCAACCACTCACTGGCCTCCTCTTGGCGCCGATTGCCGGCCGAGTCGTGGACCGGTGGGGCCCTCGCCTACCCGGAGTCATTGGTGCCCTTGGGTTCAGCGGCGGTCTGCTGGCCTTGACTCAGTTGAACGCCAGCTCCGGCCTCGGCGACATCGTCTGGCGCACGGTCATCCTCGGTGTCGGCATGGGTTTCTCGATGCCGGGCTTTATGGCCGCCGGCATGGGGTCATTGCCGGAGGAGCATGGCGGCGTCGGGTCAGGCGCCATTAACACGGCCCGACAACTCGGTTTCGTGCTTGGCGTCGCCGTGCTGGTGGCAATCTTCACTAGTAGCATGACGACGGCGTTAAGCACGGCGACCACCCAAGCGAAAGCAGTGGTCGCCCAGCAACCGGGTCTTACTCAACCAATGAGGATGCAGGTCGATGGTGCCCTCGAACGAATGCAGCAGTCAGCCGTGCAAGGCGGCACCGCTGGCTCAGCGGCGCTCAAGGACCCCCTGGCCGCCTTGCCGGCACCGCCAGCCGGATCACCGCAAGCGGTTCAAGCAGCGACACTCAAAGCACGTGTGCACGCCATCTACCGCGATCAGATTGGCGGCGCCTTCAAGACGCCGTTTACAGTGGCCGCGGGCGTGGCTTTCCTCATCGTCATCCCGGCCCTCTTCACGGGCCGTCGCTTAGGAGCGCACTTAGGCGCCCACGAGGGCAAGATCGCGCCCTGGGGCGTGTGACTGGTATCGCGCTGTGAATACGGGCGCTGCCGGTGACGAGCCGGCGAGGTTTCTCGCCGGCTCGTCACCGGCAGCGCCCGTCAGTCCTCTCTGGTCTAGGCTTCCAGCGGCTCCGAGAAAGACCTT
>Ga0078972_1009837_pt1 | contig 18467 bp, 17 predicted proteins | sample YelNatPaOPGAMG01_FD_67568 | JGI IMG/M metagenome (GOLD analysis project Ga0078972, IMG submission 67568) | Hot spring thermophilic microbial communities from Obsidian Pool, Yellowstone National Park, USA - OP-RAMG-01 (SPADES assembly) (version 2) | ecosystem: Environmental > Aquatic > Thermal... | reverse complement strand
GAGGTGCGTCGCACGTGAAGCCTGATGCGCCCCCCACACTGCCGACCGACGCGCACCGCGGCCTACTTGATGCCGCGGTACGTCCACACTCGGTTGACGCCAAAGTTCCAGAACAACACCACAATGATCGCAATGGCCTTCGCCACGTTGTAGCCCAAAGGCCCCAGCAACGGCCCGAACACGTACTTGTCCAGGCTCAAGAACACGACCTGATTGATGGCCAGGCCCGCCACGTTCACCAGGGCAAACTGCGCCAGTTGGCTCTTCAGCGGGCGCTCCCGCGACTCGGGGAACGTCCACAGCCGATTCCACGTGAAGTTGTTGATGACCGCCAGGCTAAATGAGCACGTGTTGGCCCAGAACTTGCTGAACCCGAACGCCAGGTGCAGCAGGTTCAGGACGCCGAAGTCCACCACCGCGCCGGACGTGCCGACGATGGCGAACTTGATGAAGCGCACAAACTCCTTGCGGTTCGTCTGCGCCAGTTCTATGAGTCGTGTCAATTTCCCCCTCACACTTGGAATCCTTCTCCGCGACGACTAGGCGGGATGGGCTTCGGGCGGGCGCGGCGACGAAGCCGCATCCCCCATCGGCGCGCCTGCGGCCCAGGCCATGCCCAACACCATGCCCACCAGCATGTTCATGCCGTGCACGTACAGATTGTCCACCAGATTGTGCACGCCCAGGTGCACCAGCAGGCCCAACGCCCCAATGCACACGGCGCGCGAAAGACCCGACGTGCGGCCCGCCGAGCGCGCCGTCTGCGCCAGCGCCGCCACCATCACCGCCACATACGCCGCAAGCCCCAGCAGCCCCGCCTCCGCCGCGACGTTGATGTAGTAGTTGTGCGCGTGGCCCAGCGGGTCGCGCCAGATGCCGATGGCATAGGCCGGATACACCGCCTCGTAGTTGCCGAAGCCCACGCCAAGCCACGGGCGGTCGCTGAACATCGCCCAGCCCGCCTGCCAGTGGGCCACGCGCTCCACGATGGCCCAGTTGGCGTCGGTAACCTCCACGGTGCGCACGTCAAACGGCCGGAAGTACGCCCCCACATCGGCGAAACGCTCCCCGATGGCGGGCGGGAGCAGGTGCGTCGCAGTGCCCCCCACCACAGCCAACGCGCCAATCGCCAACGCGATGAGCAGTGCGGCCGCCCACCGCTTGCCGCGCAGCAGGATCACCGTCGCGGTGCTCGCCGCCAGGCCAATCCACGCGCCCCGCGACCAACTAGCGACGATGCCCCCCAGCGCGAGAGCGCCGGAGATGCCAATGCCGACCCACGCGACCATGCGCCACCCCCGTCGGTTGATGGCCGCCCGCCACGCCTGCGGAGCCGACAACAGCAGCGCCAGCGCCACGGGGAACACCAGGCCCAGGTAGCCCGCATACGGATTCGGCTGCTCAAACGTGCCGTAGGCGCGCATGAATCGCCCCAGCAGCACGAACCCCTCCGGCCCCACCTGCCGGAAGAACTGGTACAGTCCCAGCAGACCCTCCAGCGCCGCGCCCAGGAGCACAAAACCCGCCGCGATGGCGATGCGCCTCCCGCGCAGCAGATTCCCAGCGGCGAGGAAGACCACCAGCAACTCGGCCCACCGCAACAGTTCCTTCGCGCTGTGCGCCAGCGAAAGCGCCCCCAGCGTGCTCACCAGCCCCACATAGAGAAACAGCACGAGCGCCCACGTCAGCGGGCTGCGCCATCGGACGGGTTCGCGCAGCGCGAGCACGCGCAGCACCCACGCGCCCGCCACCAGCAGCCCCACCGCCTCCGCGCCGCCGACGGAGATAGGCCCCACGGCGACTTCGCGCAACGAGCCGAAGGGGACAGCTAGCGCCAGCAGGTACAGCGCGTAGTGCGGGCGGATCAGCGTGAGCAGGAGCACCGCCGCCCCCGCCATGGCCACAGTCGCCAGGCCGAGGGGCAGCAGGGCCACGGCAGCCGCCACGCCGATCACCACCCCGATCAGCAGGATGTCCAGGGCGCGCCCGCCCACCTTCCACCACACTGCGTTCATGTCCAAGTCCGGCTTCTGCCGGGCGTGTGCCACGGCCCTCATGTCAAGGCGGCCCTAGGCGCCTGCGCCCGCCAGCCGCTCCCGGAACCACGCGATGGTCTGCCCAAGACCCTCGCGCAGGCCGATCTTGGGCTCCCAGCCCAGCAGCGTCCGCGCCCGCGTGATGTCGGGCCGCCGCTGGCGCGGATCTTCGGGGCGGCCTTCGGTGAAGACGATGCCCGCCTTGTTGCCCGTCAACTCGTTGATGATATGGGCGAACTCCAGAATCGTGTGCTCGTCGGGGTTGCCCAGGTTCACCGGATTCACCTCTCGGCTGAACAGAAGCGCCACGATGCCCTCCACCAGGTCGCTCACATAGCAGAAACTGCGCGTCTGACTGCCGTCGCCGTGCACGGTCAGCGGCTGACCCAGCAACGCCTGCGACACAAGGCTGGGCACCACGCGCCCGTCGTTCAGCCGCATGCGCGGGCCATAAGTATTGAAGATGCGGGCGATGCGCGTATCCACGTCGTGATACCGATGGTAGGCCATCGTCATCGCCTCGGCGAAACGCTTGGACTCGTCATAGACGCCGCGCAGGCCGATGGGGTTCACGTTGCCCCAGTACTCCTCGGGCTGCGGGTGCACCAGCGGGTCGCCGTACACCTCCGACGTGGACGCCAGCAGGAAGGTAGCGCCCTTGGCCTTGGCAAGCCCCAGCGCCTTGTGGGTTCCCAGCGCCCCCACTTTCAACGTCTGAATCGGCAGGTTGATGTAGTCCACGGGGCTGGGCAGGGACGCCAGGTGCATCACCGCGTCCAGATGCCCTTCCACGTAGATGTAGTTGGTTACGTCGTGCTGGATAAAGCGGAAATGCGGGTTGCCAATCAGGTGCGCGATGTTGTCGGGGTTGCCCGTGATCAGGTTGTCCATGGCGATCACGTCATGGCCGCGGGCCACCAGGTAGTCGCACAGATGAGATCCGATGAAACCGGCGCCGCCGGTGATCAGGATGCGCATGTCGCCATCTCCCGAAAAATGGATATCCGGCGTCTCGCGCCGGAAACCGCCCCGTCCGAGGCGCGCGTAGTATACTCAAGGCCCGCGGCCCCGTCAAAGCCGACGCCCGTCCCCTCGCCCCGCCGACGGCACACGTAGCGCGGCTTTCCATAACCGCCCGCCCGTCCCCTCGCCCCGCTCGCGGGATAAGAGACCCCAAAGGTCTCGCAGACCTTTGGGGTCTTCTCAATCCCCTCGCCCCGCCGACGGCACACGTAGCGCGGCTTTCCATAGCCGCCCGCCCGCCCCCTCGCCCCGCTCGCGGGATAAGAGACCCCAAAGGTCTCGCAGACCTTTGGGGTCTTCTCAATCCCCTCGCCCCGCAACGCGGGGAGAGGCCCAGGGTGAGGGGCCGCCCCCGCCCCGCTTGACGCCCAGGCCCGCGCCATTACAATGGATGCCGGAGCGCGGCAAGGCTTCGGCCCGCGGGCGCGACACAACCCTGCCCGACGAGCGCCCCTTCCGCGCGCGAGGGAATATGGCTCAGCATCTGCACAACGCCGAGGCGCAGCCCAACCCTGGGAGCGCCCCGCCCGACGAAAAGCGCCTGCGCTGGATTCTGCACATAGACCTGGACGCCTTCTTCGCGTCGGTGGAAGAACTCCTGAACCCCGACCTGCGCGGCAAGCCCATCATCGTGGGCGCGGACCCCGCCCACCGCGGCGTGGTCGCCTCGGCGTCCTACGCCGCGCGCAAGTACGGCGTGCGTTCGGCCATGCCCACCGCCCGCGCCCTGAAACTCTGCCCGCACGCCATCGTGATCCACCCGCGCCATCACGTGTACGGCGAGTTCTCCGAGCGGGTGATGGCCATCCTGCGCGAGTTCTCGCCCCTGCTGGAGCAAATCTCCATTGACGAGGCCTTTCTGGACCTCACGGGCTGCGAACGCCTCTTGGGGCCGATCCCCGAAGTGGCGCGCCGCATCCAGCAGCGCGTGATGGACGAAGTGGGGCTATCGGCGTCAGTCGGCCTGGCGTCCAACAAACTGGTCGCCAAGATCGCATCCGATTTGCAGAAGCCACACGGGTTCGTGTACGTAGAGCACGGTCGAGAAGCCGAGTTCCTCGCCCCGCTGCCCGTGGAGCGGCTATGGGGCGTGGGCAAGGTTACGGCGTCGGCGCTCCACCGCCTGGGGGTGCAGACCATCGGAGACCTGGCCGCCCTGCCCGAGGCGGCGCTCGTGCAGGCGTTCGGCCCGCACGCCGTGGAGTTGAAGCGGCGGGCGCTGGGCCTGGACGATAGCCCCGTCATCACCGAGTGGCAGGCCAAGTCGGTCAGCAACGAGGAGACCTTCGCCACAGACCAGAAAGACGAGGCGTTCCTGAAGCAGGAGTTGCTGCGCCTGAGCGACAAGGTCGCCGCCCGCCTCCGCGCCAACAGGCAGGCCGGGCGCACCGTGCGGCTGAAACTGCGCTACCACGACTTCACGACGGTGCTGAGAAGCCAGACGCTGCCCATGCCCACCGACTCGGCCCGCGACATCTACGAGACCGTCCTTGACCTGTGGGACAGGCACTGGCAGAAGGGGCGCGCCGTCAGGCTCGTCGGCGTGGGCGTCGCCAATCTGGAAACCGCGCCCTATCGCCAACTCGGCCTGTTTGACCAGACCCACCCCCGCGACGACAAACTGGCCCGCGCCCTGGACGAAATCCGCGAGAAGTTCGGGCGCGACGCCATTCGGCGGGCCTCGCTCCTGAAGGACGCCGAGGACGATTCGGACTAACCCACGGGAATCTCGCCGACGATATGCACCCCCTGCTCGCTCACGTCGCAGGCGCAACAGACCACCGTTACGCCCCGCTGCATCGCGTGCCTCAGCGCCGCGCCGAACGCGGGGTCCGTCTCGTCGTTCGGGGAGAAGCGGGTCGCGTCGCCGCGCTGCACCACGAACACCACCGCGGCGCATCGTCCGGCCTCGGCCAGCGCGGCCAGCGCCTGCACATGGCGACGGCCCCGTTCCGTTGGCGCGTCGGGGAACAGCGCCACGCCTCCGCGCACAAGCGTTACGCTTTTCGTCTCCACCCAGCAGAGTTCGCGCCCGCGGCCCAACAGGAGATCCACGCGGCCGGAATCCACGGGCACTTCCGCCCGCACCGGCAGCCACCCTGCCAGCGCGCCGCCCCCGCCCTGGCGCAGCCACTCGGCGAAAAGGCGCGGCGGCAGGCGCGCGTCCACGGAGACCCAGCCGGCCCTGCCCCGCACCAGCGCGAGGTCCAAGGCCGTGCGGCGTCCCGGCCCATCCGCAGGGGCAAGCCGAACGTCGGCGCCGGCGACCAGCAGTTCGCGCATGCGCCCCGAATTGGGCACGTGCACGGGCACGAGGCTGCCGGCCATCTCCACCGTGGCGCGAAACCGATTGTCGCGCGCCACGAAGCGGCCGGGGACCAGCGGGCGCTGGAACTCCATGGCTACTTTCCGGCGGCGTGGATGAGCCGCGACGCCAGATACCCGCCCAGCACGGCCAGGTCCTCGGTCGGCAGGTAGTTGGCCGCGGCGGCGTCAAACAGCACGTTGGCCGACGGCGAGAACTCCTCGTCGCCCTTGTACACGATGACGGCAAGCCACACGCGGGGAAGGGCGCGGAAGAGATACGACGCATCCCCGAAACTCAGCCTGTCCCCGCCCAGTGCCCGCGCCGCGCGATGGAAGGCTTCCAGGTCGGTGCCGAAGCGCGTGCGGATGCGGTGGCTAGCCCGCCCCTGGAACGCCGGATCGTACACCATCGCGTCGGGCAGTTCGCGGAACGCAACCCACCGGCCCGCGGGCGGCGCGCCGTCGGCGGTCAGCAGGTAGTGCAGCAGCAGAATCCGCGTCGTGATGGGCACCTCGGCGTCGTTCCCCACCAGGCGCACCTCTCCATCGGGATGGTGGATGGTGTACTTCTCGCCCGTCAGCGTCAGCGACACCATGCCCGAAGCGGTGTCGTAGTCGGCGCCCGCCTTCCAGGCCGTCTCCTGCGGATCTCGCCTCTTCCAATCTGCCAGCGCCTTCTCCAGCGCAGGCCCGTACCGTTCCTCGGATGTGCGTGGCCCCAATACCATGTCTGGCCTCCTCGCGTAGTCTTCACTGCGTGCTCATCGCCAGTATAGACCAAGGCGCTGTAACTTTCAAGTCGGGTTGACAAGGCCCCCAACTCCCGCTAAACTGGGAGCATACAACGGCAGCGCAACCCGCCTGCCCAGTCGCATGAGGTTGCCCATGATCTATACGAGAGAGAAACTTGAGGAGATAGAGGCCACCACGCTCGCGCCCTACGCGGCCAAGAGCGGCCAATCCCGCGGGCGCAAGTACCCCGAAGACGAACATCCCTACCGCACCGCGTTTCAGCGCGACCGAGACCGCATCATCCACACCACCGCCTTCCGCCGCCTGGAGTACAAGACGCAGGTCTTCGTGAACACCGAGGGCGACTACTATCGGACGCGCCTCACGCATACCCTTGAGGTGGCGCAGATCGCCCGCACCATCGCGCGCGCCCTGGGCGCCAACGAAGACCTAGCCGAGGCCATCGCCCTGGCCCACGACTTGGGGCACACCCCCTTCGGCCACTCGGGCGAGGAGGCGCTGAACGAACTCATGAAGGATCGCGGCGGCTTTGACCACAACCGCCAATCCGTGCGCATCGTAGAGGAACTGGAGCGCCGCTATCCCGAGTTCCGCGGCCTGAACCTCACCTGGGAAGTGCGCGAGGGGATGATCAAGCACGAGACCGAGTACGACAAGAGCGCCGCCACGGGCTACGAGCCCGACAAGGCCGCAACGCTGGAAGCCCAAATCGTCAACGTGGCCGACGAAATCGCCTACAACTCCCACGACCTGGACGACGGCCTGCGGGCGGGCATCCTGCATCCCGACATGCTGCGCGGCATGGAGTTGTGGGAGGAACTCCTGGCCGCGCTCCGTGTGCCGCCTGGGACGTTTGACGAACTCACGCGCCATCGGCTGATCCGCAAACTCATCGGGCGGGAGGTTACCGACGTCGTCCAGGAGACGAGCCGCCTGCTGGAGCACTACGGCGTCAACTCGGTGGAAGACGTGAGGAACCTGGGCGTTCCCATCGTGCGCTTCTCCGAGGAATTGCGGCAGAAGAACCGCGCCCTGAAGGATTTCCTGATGAAGAACTTCTACCGCCACTATCGCATGGTCCGCATGTCGCAAAAGGCCAAGCGGATGATCGGCGACCTCTTCCGCGCCTACATGCAGAACCCCGCCCAACTGCCCTTTGCGGTGGAGGAGCGCACTTGCGACAGCGGCGACCTGGCCTGCGTGATCTGCGACTACATCGCGGGGATGACCGACCGCTACGCCATCCAGGAGCACCAGCGGCTGTTTGACCCGTCGGTTCAGGTATAACGCGAAGACGCGCCGCCAGAGACATTCAGCGGCGCGTCGTTCCGCACCCACTACGCTGGCTGTACGGCGGCCTGCTTCAGGGACGGCTCCAACCGCACCACCATCCGCTCAAAGTAACTGTTGGCAGGCGGCTCGCTGCCGTAGGAAACCTCGGCCACCGTGGCCTTCAGGCGCAGGCGCTCCGTCTCCAGGATCACCTCCTGCCCCGGCGAGGCGAGCAGCAGTTCACCCTTGGGCGCAAGCGCCGCCCGCATGTCGGTATTTCCGTGCGCCCACTCGCTCATGAGGACCTTGGTTACCGTGCGGATGTCCGTCTTGTCAAACAGCCAGATTTCCAGGGCCGTAACGCGGTTGGGCGAGCCTTCCGCCAGCGTCTCGCTGATGCCCATGCCGCACTCGCCCAGGAACTCCCCCTCGGGCGACTCAATGCTGAAGGATTCGTCGTAGGCCGCCTCACCCGATCGGTATGTGGCGACAAAACTGGTGAGCGGGGTCGTTCCATCCGCCGCGGGAGGCGCGGGCACTCGCGGCGCTGGGCGCTTGGCCGCTCCCTTCTGCCTGCGCGTGAGCCACCCGATGGCCGCAAGCGCGAGGAGCAACAGCACGACGATGCCCAGGATGAGCGGGAGCCAGCGCAAGAAGCCCGACGTGCCCTTCGCGGGAGGCTGAGCGGCAGGCGTGGGGGCAGGAACCGCCGCCTCAAGCCCCAGCGCCGAGCGCAGCATCTCCAGATTCTGGGCCTCCAGGCCCATCTGCCTGGCGCGGCGGTCCTCAATCAGGTCCTGCAGAATCTTGGACAGTTCCTTCCTGTCCCAGTTACGCAGCCGCTGCTGCGCCAGGCCCGAGTCGCCGTTGGTCGCCAGGGAATCCGCCACCATGGCCACGTAGGCCTGCTTGTGCTCGGCCCGCAAATCCCAGGGGTCCGCGTCCACCCACTTCACGGGCCACAGCCACCACCCGATGACGAGCCAGCCGAGCAGGAGCCCCACAATCAGCCCCGCAGCGGCGCCCACAAGGATCTCTTTCTTCTTGAACTGACTCAACATCTTTGTCCCTCCTGACATGAGGTGCTGCTGCGCGCGACCGGCGAGCGCAAACGGGCTCGCACCCGCGCACTACCCTGGACATTTGTCCTGCATTGTAGCACAATATCCCGCGAAAAACAACGCCGACCGGAACTCCAGATTCGGCTCCGTCCTGTGCTGCGACCGAGGTGCGACGCAATTTCGGAAGTGCGTCGCGCCTATCCCCATGGCGCGACCAACAACCTTCGGAACCGAGACGGATCTCAAATCCGAACGATGGGATCCTTGTCGGCCCTGGTCAGAATCTCCGCGCCCGACTCGGTGATCAGCGCCATGTCCTCAATGCGCACGCCGCCCCACCCGCTGATGTAGATCCCCGGCTCCACCGTTACGACATGCCCGGGCGCCAGCGTGTCCTGCGTGCGCTGGTTGAGGCCGGGCAACTCGTGCACGGCCAGCCCCACGCCATGCCCCAGGCCATGGCCGAACTTGTCGCCGTAGCCAGCATCGGCGATGATGGCGCGGGCTGCGGCGTCCACATCAGGCCCGAGCGCGCCGGGGGCCAGTCGCGCCTCCGCCGCCTCCTGCGCGCGCAGCACCACGTCGTACACCTCGCGGAATGCGCCGTCCGCGTCGCCCAGCCACAGGGTTCGCGTGAGATCCGAGTGATAGCCGCTCACCCTGGCCCCCATGTCCACGACGATAGGCTCGCCCGCGCGAATCTCGCGGTCCGACGCCAGCGCGTGGGGCATCGCCCCGTTGGGCCCCGACCCCACGATGATGTCAAAGGCGATGCCATCAGCCCCGTGGGTCCGCATCCAGACCTCCAACTCCCAGGCGACCTGCTTCTCCGTCATCCCCGGCCGGATGGTGCGCTTCAGGTGGGCGTAGGCCGCGTCCGCGATCTCCACTGCCTTGCGGATGAGGGCGATTTCCCCTTCCTCCTTCACGGCCCGAAGTCCCTCCACGACCCCTTGCGTCGGCACGAGGGCCGCTTCGCCGACCTTCTCGGCCCACGCCTTGTGCTCGGCGTAGGTCAGGTGCGCGCTCTCAAATCCGACCCGATCCACGCCCGCCTGCGCGAGGAGGTCGGGCAGCGCCTGCGCCACGTCCCGCTCCAGTTTCACGATCTCAAAGCCCGGCGCTTCGCCCGCCGCGCGCTCCGTGTACCGCGAGTCCGTCAGCAACACGGCGCGGTCCGCGGAGACAAACAGCGTCCCCGCCGAACCCGAGAACCCGCTCAGATAGTACCGATTCAGCGGCTGCGAGATCAGCATGGCGGGCAGTTCCAGCGCAGCCATCCGCTCGCGCAGCCTGGCCAGGCGTTCCGTTGTCATCGTCATCATCCTCCTCTTGCGTGTGCAATCAGCGTGCCACCGGCGCGGTTCTCGCGCCCGTTTGCCGGCGGCGTTATCCGCGCGAACGCGGGTGGGCGCGCAGGTACACCTCCCGCAGCCGCTCCTGGCTTACGTGGGTGTACACCTGGGTGGTGGCAATATCCGAGTGGCCCAGCATCTCCTGGATGAAGCGCAGGTCGGCCCCGCCGTTCAGCAGATGCGTCGCGAAGGTGTGCCGAAGGACGTGCGGCGTTACGCGTCGGGTGATGCCGGCGGCGCGGGCCGTCTCCCGCACCAGGGTATCCACGCTCCGCGACGACAGGCGCAGGCCAAAACGGTTCACAAAGAGCGCATTGGTCGCGGCGGGCCTGTGCGCGGCCGCCAGCAGGCGTGGCCGCCCCTCGGCCAGATAGGCGTCCAGCGCCCTGCATGCCGGCTCGCCCAGGAAGGCCACCCGCTCCTTCGCGCCCTTGCCCCACACCCGAAGCCGCGCCTCCTCGCGCTCGTAGTCGCCCACGTTCAGCCCCACCACCTCGGAGACGCGGACGCCGCTGGCGTACATCACCTCTAGGATGGCGCGGTCGCGCAGGCCGGCCGGCGTGGAGGTGTCGGGAACCCCGAGCATCGCCAGCACTTCGGCGTACTCCAGATACCGGGGGAGGCGCTCCGGCACTCGCGGGAGGGAGACCAAGCGGAACGGATTCTCCGCAATCTCGCCATTGCGCATGAGGTACTTGGCGAAGGAGCGAAGTTCGGACAGCCGACGGGCGACGCTCGCTTGCGCCAAATGGCGGCTGCTCAGCCACAGCAGGTACCGGCGAATGAGCGCCACGCCGACCGCCGACCAGTCCTCGGCGTCCTCGCCCGCCGCGAAGTCTATGAACTCCTGAATCTCGGTGCTGTAGTTCTTGATGGTGTACGGCGACGCGCCCTTTTCGTACCGCAGGTACGCCACAAAGCGGTCCAGGTGCCGCTGGAGAACGGACGGCTCTGTGCGCTCGGTTTGCGTGCTCATAGATGCTGCCTAACTCTGCACGGGCTGTGCTGCCAGTTCAGAGATTGGAGTTTCCTCGCCGCACTTCGTGCACACCGCCACGCCCGGCGACTTCGGCTTCTCGGTCAGGAGCCCGCCGCAGTGCGGGCAGGGTTGCGGCAGCGGCCGGTTCCAGATGGCGAACTTGCAGTTGGGATAGTTGGCGCATCCGTAGAAAGTGCGCCGCCGCCGCGTGCGCTTCTCCACCAAATCGCCGCCGCACTCGGGGCACTTGGCCCCCGTGGGCGAGACCAGCGGCTTGGCGTTGCGGCACTTCGGGAACGCGCTGCACGCCAGGAACTTGCCGTACCGCCCGCGCTTGATGACCATCGGGCTGCCGCATTTCTCGCAGACCTCGTCCGTCGTCTCCACGGGAATCGTAGTCGGTTCCATATTCTGGCGCGCGGCCTCCACGGTCGTGCGGAACGGCTCGTAGAACTCGCGGAGCACCTGCACCCAGTCCTTCTCGCCCGACGCCACCTCGTCCAGGCGGCTTTCCATCTCGGCCGTGAAGCCCACGTCCATCACTTCCGGGAAGTGCTTGACCAGCAGGTCGTTGACGATGAACCCCAGTTCGGTCGGCACCAGCCTGCGCCCCTCTATCTGCTCCACGTACCCCCGCTCCTGGATGGTGGACAGAATCGGCGCGTAGGTGCTGGGACGGCCGATGCCCTTCTCCTCCAGCGCGCGGACCAGCGTTGCCTCCGTGTAGCGCGGGGGCGGCTGGGTGAAATGCTGCTCGGGGAACACGCCGCGCAGGTCCAGCATCTCGCCCACCGACAGCGGCGGGAGCATCCGCTCCTCTTCCCCTTCTTCCTCCGGCGCTTCGTCTTCGTCGCGCCGCTCCATGTACACCTGCATGAAGCCGGGGAACTTCACCCGCGAGCCCGTGGCCCGCAGGCCGTAGGTCGCGTTCGGATTCCCCACCGGCGAGACCCGACTGTCCGCCGCGATGTCCACCGAGACCGTGTCAAAGATCGCCGACGCCATCTGGCTGGCCAGAAACCGCTTCCAGATGAGGTCGTAGAGGCGATACTGATCCGACGTCAGGTACTGGCGGATAGCGGCCGGCTCTCGGAAAACGGAGGTGGGGCGGATGGCCTCGTGCGCCTCCTGCGCGCCTTTCGTCTTGGTCTTGTAGGTCCAGGGCTTGGGCGGCACAAAACTGGCGCCGAACTTCTTGCCGATGTAGTCCAGCGCCTCCCGCTGCGCCACCTCGGCCACGTTGGTGGAGTCGGTGCGCATGTAGGTAATCAGGCCCACGCTGCCCTCGTCGCCGATGGGCAACCCCTCGTACAACTGCTGCGCCACGGCCATGGTGCGCTTGGGCGAAAAATGCAACCGGCGCGAAGCCTCCTGCTGGAGCGTGCTGGTGATGAACGGCGGGCTTGGGTTGCGCCGCACTTCCTTCTCGCGCACCTCCAGCACCGCGTACAGCGCCCGCTCCAGGTCCTCCTTGAGGGCCAGGGCGTCCTCGCCCCGATGGCATTCAAACTTGTCGCCCCGCACCCTCACCAGCGCGGCGCGGAACGGGCGGTCCTCCCCCCGCTTCTTCGTCGCTTCGGGCTTCTTGGCCAGTTCCACATCCACCGACCAGTACTCTTCGGGCACGAAGGCTTGAATCTCGCGCTCGCGCTCCACCACCAGCCGCACGGCTACGGATTGCACGCGGCCCGCCGACAGTCGGTTGCGCCCCATGTTCTCGCGCAGGAGCGGACTCAACGTGTAGCCCACGATGCGATCCAGGATGCGGCGCGTCTGCTGCGCGTTCACCAGGTGCTGGTTGATGCCCGTCGGATGGCTGAACGACTCCTCTATGGCGGGCTTGGTGATCTCGTGGAACACCACGCGATAGACCGGCTTGCCCCGGATGCTGCTCCCAAGCGTCTCCTTCAGGTGCCAGGAGATGGCCTCGCCCTCGCGGTCGGGGTCGGTGGCCAGGTAGATTTCCGCGGCGGCGCTGGCCTCCTTCTTCAGTTCTTTCACGACCTCGGCCTTCTTGGCGGGAATCACGTACCGGGGCTTGAAGTTGTTCTCCAGGTCAACGCCCATGCGATTCATCGGAAGGTCGCGGATATGCCCGACCGAGGGCTTGACCTTGTAGCCCTTGCCCAGGAACTTGCCCACGGTGCGGGCCTTGGCCGGCGATTCCACGATGACCAATTTGCCCTCGCCCTTCGGGGCCGCGTCGGCCGGGAGCGCGTCGTGCGCCTCCGTGCGGCCCAGGCGCGTCATCGCCGTCCCGCAGACCGTGCACCGACCGCGCGTCGCCGCCTGCCCGTTGGCCAGGAACACCGGTTCCGCGTTGACCATTTCGCGCCGCGTCTTGCATTTCACACAATAGGCTTCCATGCTATGCGCCTCTCTACACTCGTCTATAGATACTGTCGCTTATTCCCCTTCCGGAGCATCTCCACAAGGGTTTTCACATCCTGCGCCCGGTCTTTGGGACACACCAGCACCACATCTTCGGTGTCCACGATGACCATATCCTTCAGCCCGATGGCCGCCACCAGCCGCTTCCCGCCCCAGATGAGCGTGCCCTCGGTGTCCAGCGCGACGTGCTCGCCCACGATCACATTGCCCTGCTCGTCCGCCGGCACCACTTCGGCCACCGCCTTCCACGAACCCACGTCGTTCCAGCCGACCGAGATGGGAATGACCACCACGCGCCGCGCCTTCTCCATGATCCCCACGTCTATCGTAACCGGCTGAATGCTCGGCCAGACCCGTTCCAGCACGGCCTGCGCGTCGGGCCTGTCCAGCGCGCCGTCAATCTCATCCAGGGCGGCGCACAGGTCGGGCAGCAGGTTCCGCATCTCGTCCAGAATGCGCGATATCCTCCAGACGAAGATCCCGCTGTTCCAGTAGTAGCGGCCGCTCTCCACAAACTGCTGGGCCCGCGCGGCATCGGGCTTCTCGGTGAACTGAACCACGTGATACGCGGGGCCAACCTCCGCGTCGTTCAGCGGATGCCCGCGCTCTATGTATCCGAAGCCCGTCTCGGCCCATCGCGGGGTAATGCCGAGCGTGGCGATGTAGCCCTGCTCGGCCAGGACCACAGCCGACCGCAGCGCGGCGCGAAAGCCCTCGGCGTCCGAAATCCCGTGGTCGGCGTGGAGCGACGCCATGATGCCATCGGGGTTCTTGCGCCGCATGTGCAGCGCCGCCAGCCCGATGCAGGGGGCCGTCCCCTTGCCCATCGGCTCAACGAGGATGTTCTCCGGCGGCAGTTCCGGCAGGTGGGCCCGCACCTGGTCCGCATGGGCCGCCGCCGTCGCCACGTACACCTGGTGCGGCTCCACCAGAGGCGCAATCCGCAGGTAGGTTTCCCTGAGAAGCGAGCGGTCTCCGCCCAGAGACAGAAGGTGCTTGGGCATGTGTTCGCGGCTGCTGGGCCACAAACGCGTCCCCAAGCCCCCCGCGAGTATGAGGATGTTCAGCGTAGCGATGGTCAAGTCCCCCTTCCCTCGTGAAAGTTACGGGCGATAGACCTGCCGCCCTTCGCGCACGGCCACATAGTTCATGCTGCCGACATGCCGCACCAGGCCCTTGAGTTCCATCATCACCAGGGTACTGTTCACGTCGGCAATGGACATGCCGGTGGCCCGCGCCAACTCGTCCACGTGAATCGGCTCCGCCGCCATGTGCTGCAAGAGCAGCGCCTCCCCGCCCGCCTCCGGCAGAGTTTCCCGCGCCTGCACGAATTCCTCCACCATGTTCAGGTTGAGTTCCTGGAGGATGTCATCCGCGCAGACGACCGGCTTCGCGCCGTCGCGGATGAGTTCGTTGACGCCGCGACTGCCGGCCGCCAGGATGCTGCCAGGGACGGCGAACACGTCTCGCCCCTGCTCCAGCGCGTGGCGTGCCGTGAGCAGCGCGCCGCTTTCTCGGCCGGCCTCCACCACCAGCGTCCCCAGCGCCAGCCCGCTGATAATCCGATTCCGCGCCGGAAAGTTCCCCGCCTCCGGCTTCGCGCCGATGGGATACTCGCTGACCAGCGCCCCATTCTGGATGATGCGCTCGGCCAAATCTCGGTGCTCCGACGGGTAGATCACGTCCACGCCCGAACCCAACACGGCGATGGTGCGGCCGCCCACCGACAGCGCAGCGCGGTGCGCCACCCCGTCAATCCCCCGCGCCAGCCCACTGACGATGGTAACGCCGCACCGTGCGATCTCCGACGCCAGCAAGTGGGCCACCTCGCGCCCGTAGGTGCTAGCCTTTCGCGTGCCCACCACGGCCAGCGCCAGTTCGTCGCGGGGCAGTATCTTGCCCCGAACGTACAGCAGGGGCGGCGAGGCCGCGATGTTCCGCAGCAGGCGAGGGTACTCGGCATCGCGCCAGGTGAGAATCGTCGCGCCTGCCCGTTCCACGCGCGCCATCTCCCGCTCCAGCGAGATTTTGGCGCGGGTCTCCTGCAGCGCCTGGATGCAGCGGGTGTCCAGGCCCGCCGCCGACAGATCCCAGGCGCTTGCCTCCCAGGCCCGCGACAGTTCCCCGAAGTGATCCAACAGCAGACGGATGCGCTTCGGGCCTATCCCTGGCACGAGATTGAACCCCACCCAGAAGGCAACCTCATCCAACCCTGCTCTCTCCTTGCGGCAAGGATACCCAAACCTTGCCCACCTGTCAAGCCGCGCCGGAACGCGACTCATCGGCAGAGGTGCGCCGCACTTCCGGAAGTGCATCGCACCACAGAATAGAACCGAGTCCGGAACGCAACAACCCAATGCGGCCCGTCGCTCGTAGGGGTTGGGTTGGGAGAGAAGGAACTTGTGGGGATGCGCGGGCGTCGCCTACAGCAGGCCAGGGATGAGGTGAACCGTCATTCGGCCCTGCTCAAGGTCTATCCCCAGGATGACGTCCGCAATGGCGGGCAGCCAGACCTCGCCTTCCGCCGTGTCCACGACATAGACATCGTTGGCCGGCAGGCTGAGCACCTCCGAGACCACGCCAAGGCGCTGGCCCGCGTCGGTCCACACCTGGAGCCCGACGATCTGGTGAACGTAGAACGTGTCGGCGGGCAGGGGCATCGCCTGCTCGGTGGGCACCGAGATTTCCGCGCCGCGCAGTATCTCCACCGCGTTGCGGTCGTCCAGGCCGACGAGTTTGATGACGACATCGCCCTTGTAGAACCGCGCCTTCTGGATGGTGTAGCGGCGCGGCTCCGGCCCGATCCAAATCTCGGCGCCCTGGCGAAACCGCTCGGGGAAGTCGGTGAGCACTTGCACGCGCAGTTCCCCTCGCACGCCGTGCGGCGCGCGCACCTGGCCCACAATCAAAAAGCGAGGCTCAGCCGGCAGGTCTCGCTCGGCTGAGCCGTTTGCGTCGCGAAGCGATTGGCCATCCGCCAAATCGGGCATCAGTCAATCTCCAAAACGTAGGGCTTCCCGCGCTGGGCGGCCCCCACCCGCAGGAGCGCCCGCATGGCATTGGCCACGCGCCCCTCCTTGCCGATCACCCGCCCCATGTCCTTGGAGCCGACGCGCAGGTGGATGATGATGCGCGAAGAAGTTACGCGCTCATCCACGCGCACCGCCGAAGGATCGTCCACCAGGGACTTACCGATGTACTCAATGAGTTCTTTCACAGATGCGCCCCTCCGAGTCGCCGCGCCAACGGCGTGCAGGGTCTCGCTACGCCGTGGGTTGCTCGGGGCTGCCCTGCTTGGCGGCCGCCCACTTGTCCATGATGCCGGTCTTGGTCAGCATCCGCATCACGGCATCGCTGGGCTTCGCGCCCTGGGACAGCCAGTGCAGCGCCCGCTCCTCGTTGATCTCCACAGTCTCCGGCTCCGTCCGCGGGTTGTAGAAGCCGATGATCTCCAGGAACGCGCCATCGCGGGGCGCTTCGCGCTCCGTTACCACGATGCGGTAACTGGGCTGTTTCTTGGCACCAACTCGTCGCAAACGAATACGCAGCATATTCTTCAACCTACTCCTGAGAAATTAGCAACATACTATACCACAGGCCCCCACAAACGCCAAAATCCAAGCGCCGACTCAAAACGATCGCCGATGCCGCATCACCGGAACAGATTGAACAACCCGCCTTTCTTGCCGCCCGCCAGGTCTTTCATCATCCGCTGCATCTGTCGGAACTGGGACAGGAGTTGGTTCACGTCCTGCACCGTCGTGCCGCTGCCCCGCGCGATGCGCCGCTTCCGGCTGGCGTTGATGATGTCGGGGCGCCGCCGCTCCTCCGGCGTCATGGAGTTGATGATGGCCTCCACCTGCTTCATCTGCTTCTCGGTCAGGTCGGCGGGGATGTCTCGGCTTGCCTGCGACAGCCCTGGGATCATCTCCAGCAGTTGGCTCATCGGCCCCATCTTGCGCACCTCGCGCAACTGCTTGCGAAAATCCTCCAGGTCAAAGGTGGCGGTCCGCAGTTTGCGGGCCATCGCCAGCGCCGACTCCTTGTCCAGCGACGCCTCTGCCTTCTCAATGAGCGTCAGCACGTCGCCCATACCCAGAATGCGCGACGCCAGCCTGTCGGGGTGGAACACCTCCAGGGCGTCCAGTTTCTCGCCCGTCGCCAGGAACTTGATGGGCACGCCTGTAACTTCGCGCATGGAGATGGCCGCGCCGCCGCGCGCGTCGCCGTCCACCTTGGTCAGGATCAGCCCCGTGAGGCCCACCTGCCCGTTGAACTCGGCGGCCACGCGCACCGCGTCCTGGCCCGTCATGGCGTCGGCCACCAGGAGCACCTCGCTCGGCTTGACCGTCGCCTTGATGACCTTCAGTTCGGACATCATCTGATCGTCAATGTGCAGGCGGCCCGCCGTGTCCAGGATGAGGACGGTGTACGCCGCCTTGCGCGCCTTGTCCAGAGCGTGGGCGCAAATCTGGGGTGGCGGCACGCTCGTGCCCTCGGAGTGGACGGGAATCTCCAGTTGCGCGCCCAGAACCTCCAACTGGGTAACGGCGGCGGGGCGGTAGGTGTCGGCGGCCACAAGCATGGGCCGCTGCCCCGCCTTGCGCAGGTGCAGCGCCAGTTTGGCGGCCGTCGTCGTCTTGCCCGAACCCTGCAGGCCGACCAGCATGACCACGTTCGGGGGCGGCCCCGACAGGTCCAGTTTGGCCGCCTGGCCCAGCGTGGCGATGAGTTCCTGGTGCACGATCTTGATGACCTGCTGCGCCGGCGTCAGGCTGCGCGCCACCTCAGCACCCATCGCGCGCTCCTTCACCCGCGCCAGGAACGCCTTCACCACGGTGAAGTTGACATCGGCCTCAAGCAGCGCCAGCCGCACCTCTCGCAGCGCCGCGTCTATGTCCTGCTCGGACAGTTTGCCGCGACCCGACAGGCGGTCAAATATGGCCTGGAGTCTGGTAGAAAGCGTTTCAAACACGTGGACACCTTTCTTCCCGATTGGAAGCGCATTGTAGCCGCGGAATCCGCCGCCGTCAAATCGGCGCCCCTTCAGCGGGTTCCCTCGCCCCGCTCGCGGGCAAAGGGCCAGGATGAGCGGTGGCCTAGGACACGTAGGGCGGCTTTCCATAGCCGCCCCTGGAGTTTGGCTCTTTTGTCTGAATGTTGGGGCTGCAGAAGGGCTGGAAACAGGTGCAAAGAGGCCCGAAGCGGGCTAACTCCTGGCTGAAGACAGGGCCGCATTATACAGACCGCTCAACCAAGCCTCCTTTTTCAGCCAGTTGTCCCCTGTTCC
>Ga0078972_1009831_pt1 | contig 18479 bp, 23 predicted proteins | sample YelNatPaOPGAMG01_FD_67568 | JGI IMG/M metagenome (GOLD analysis project Ga0078972, IMG submission 67568) | Hot spring thermophilic microbial communities from Obsidian Pool, Yellowstone National Park, USA - OP-RAMG-01 (SPADES assembly) (version 2) | ecosystem: Environmental > Aquatic > Thermal... | reverse complement strand
CCTGCTCGAGGTTAACCATAAATTATCCCTCCTTTTTAGCTGAATAACTAAAAAGTAGAGGTCATCAGCTCAAAAAAGAGCGCATAAAGGCTAACCTCATAGCCTGCCATTATTATAGGCATCTTGAGACAAAAATCAAGCCAAAACAAACAATACAACGATAAAAATATGGCGGAGAGGACAGGATTCGAACCTGCGGAAGGCTTAATGCCTTCAGCTGATTTCGAGTCAGCCGCCTTCAACCGCTCGGCCACCTCTCCAGTTATGAATTGTAAACAATTTGTTATGAAAATCAATTATATATTTAGCGTTTTAAAATATTTTCAGGCTTTATAAAAACTTCACCATTAAAAACTGCAATAAGCTTATTATCTGATTCTCTCTCAAATGTAAAAATCTTAAACCTAAAATTTATACTATTAATATAATGCTATTTTAAAAACATTTTATATACAAAAATTTTCTGTTTTTTATTCTTCTTAAAAAACTATTCGGACACATATCGGACTTTTTTTGATGCTTTATAGAGTCTCCAAACCTTGATAAAATGTATAAACGGAGTATAATATTATCGTTGTTAAAATAACAAAAAGGAGGCTTTTACTGTGAGTTTTTCAAGTATAAAAAAGGTAGCAATTTCTTTGTGTCTGTCATTGGTCTTATCTCAATCTCTTATGCTGTCTAATTCTTTTGCTTACACTGTTACTTATTATTCACCGCAAACAAATCTACAAACGATAGATCTAAACTGGCTGCAAAAAGCACTGATACCCAAAACGCTATACGTTGCAATGTACAGCTTCACTGATAAAGATTTAGCACAAAAGATAATCCAGCTTGCTAATCAAGGTGTAGCAGTTTACATATACCGTGATGATTCACAAATGCGTGATAAAAACGATGTAACGTATATGTTTCGTGGGATAAAAAACATTCATATCAAAGCAAAGCATGATAAAGGATTTTGGAATATAATGCACGATAAGATTTTTATTATTCCTAATGTTGTTTATCGTGAAGGCTCTGCTAATTGGTCTCCGTCCGCAGAAGGAGCTTCCTGCTGGCACAATAACTGTGGCAGTTCTGAAAACCAAGACAACAACACAACATACATAACAGATAAATCTGCCATAGACCAAGCAGTGCAAGTATTTTGGCACATGTGGAACAGAAAAAGCAATTTGGTAATTCAATAGGAGGTAATTTATGGTATTTGTAGATATAGATGACACTTTATGGGATTTTGGCACACCGTTTTATGTTAAACTCTACACAAAAGGCTATAATGTTTTACCACCAAGACTTTGGGAATGGCACTTTGCAAAAGGCATTGTGCCTGACGATGAGTTTTATAAAATAACTAGAGAAGTCCAAGAAGAGCAAATTAACTACGAACCTTATGCTTACGCACAAGAGTTTTTAAAGAACTTAAAGGATATGGGCTATACTATTGTAGTTGAGTCAAATAGAGACCAAGAACTATATTTCAGCACATACAAATGGCTTGAAAAACACAACCTTATTTTTGATGATTTGATTTTAAGCGACGACAAAAGAAAGCTTTTTAACAAAAATACTGAACTTGTTGTTGATGACTCACCTATAGTTTTAGAATATGCTTTATCACAAGGAATCCCAGCTACAGGCTTATTGTTTAATTGGAATAAACATTTGTTAGATAAAGTTAAACTGCATAAAACACTAAAGCAATGCAGCAAATTTATTCAAACTAATTTTGAACCAAAACAGATTCTAGAACAGCAAGCAGTGCCAGCTTTTTCTACATAAGATTTTGCCCCAACCTGCAAAAATTGCATTAATTAGAAATGCAATTTTGGAGGTTTGCAGTGGTGGGGCACAAAACAGCGGCTTTATTGGCAGCGGGTTTTATATTTTTATCTTTTACAGCTAACACAAAGGCAGATTATCTCACTGATGTTGTTAAGAAAACTCAAACAGAAATTGAAAAGTTTAATAAAACTTTTAGCAACAATACTAACAATACAGAAAAACAAACAAAAAACAAACAAACGCCTTTATTACAAACAAACTCCACAATAAGTTTATATCTACCTAAAGCGAACACTACAGAACTATCTTTTGACGAACAAAAATTTATTGAAAATAATTTACAAAACGAAAAACATTTTGTTAATACAACAACAGTTAACCCATTAGACCTACCTACTCTAACCAACAATATCAATTTGCTCTACAAAATGGGTTATTTGCCGTTTTATGCAAAAAGCATAGATGACAACACAGGCATAGTTACATGGCAGTGGAACTCAGAATCAGTGCCTGATGAACTTGCATCACTTACTCCAAAAAGTTTACAAAGTATTTTATACAAATCAGCCATTAAACACTTTTTAAGTGATATGGGTTTAAAAAAAGACTCAAATATTAACAGCTTGCTCCAAGATGCCTACCAAAATCACTGGCAATCTCCTAAGCCTTTTGTGTGGGTTTTAGTTGATAAAAAACAGCCAGAAAGGTTAAAGGTTTGGCAAAACGGTAGTTGGATAATTGAATCTAACTGCAACACAGGAGTAAAGCATTTAACACCTAACGGTAGTTTTATTGTTTATGCAAGGTATAAAAAATTCACAATGTCAGGTAGATTTCCAATAGATGACAAACCCTATTATGATCCAGATGTGCCGTATGTTAACTTTTTTCACGGAGGAATGGCAATACATGGATTTAAAAGATATGCCTATGGTTATCCACAAAGTGCTGGGTGCGTAGAGCTACCAGTTAAAACAGCAAAAGAAATTTTTCCTTATTTGTATGTTGGGACAGTCGTAACAATTGTGAACTAAGACGCAGTTATCAAGAAAAAATTAGTTATTTTGGTTGTCTATTCTTCATCAAAATCTTTCAGCCAAGAAAGTATCGTTCCATTGTCTATGCCGTCTTCAATATCTTTTGCTAGTTTTTCTAGCGTTTGGCTACTTGGTATTTCTGTAGAGTGGTCAAATTCCGTTATACTGTTTAATCTTTCTTGTCTTATTGGGTCTTTTTCGTTGAAAAACAATAAAACATTATTTTTTTTATCCATTTTTACCTCCTTATACATACAAAAAAGGCACGCAAAGACTTACAAAGCCTGCGTGCCAAAAACCCATTTTGTGCTGCCAAACCGCTTGTATACGACGTTCGACAGTTCACGGCGTAAAATGGGCTAAAACAACAAACCGTGAAATCACAGATACTCTGCGATAGTTACTAGTATTATAAGCATATTTTTACAAATGTCAAGATAAAAACTTAGTTATTCGGAAATTCCGAATAACTACACAAATTTCTTATCTTACATTCTTTAGAGTAAACTGTAAAATTTCTAACTAATGTAAAAAAAAAATACAGGTTAGCAAATCACTTATGCATTATTTCGTATTCAGGATAATCCTCAACTATATAAGCATCAAAAACAGCTAAACGTTTTTCTTTATCGTTTGTCTCATTAGTGACTCTTATTAAAATATCTTCAACTTCATAGCTTTTTGCAATAGCGTTAGCAAGTTTTGTAAATTCTTCCAATGCTTGCTCTTGTGTTTTAATATTCGTGTTGTCAAGTTCTATATCATCGCTGAATATCTGATGAAAATCGTAGCTGATTTTTGTTTTATTTGCATTTTTATCAAAAGAGTAAATACATCTTGCAAAAGAAATTGGTGTTCTCATATTAATCCCTTTATTTTTAAAGATAAATCGGTTGGATTTTCTGCAAATTCTAATGCACTGTCAAGGCTGATTAGTTCTTTTCTGTAGAGTTCCAACAAAGAACCATCGAAAGGCATCATACCGTCTGTGCCTAACCTTAAGGCTTTTGATAAATTAGATGTTTTATCTTGATCTAAAATAGCATCTTTCACAAAATTAGTACCTATAAGTATCTCTGTAGCTACAACTCTGCCTTTTTCTTTTGATATACTTTTAATTAGCCTTTGTGAAATAACAGCTTGGATTACACTTGCTAACTGTGTTCTGATTTGTTTTTGGTCTTTAGCATCGAATGTGGATATGATTCTATTGATTGTTTCAGACGCATTTAGCGTATGCAGCGTAGATAAAACTAAATGACCTGTTTCTGCCGCCTCAAGTGCTGTTTTTATCGTTTCTGGATCACGCATTTCTCCTACCATAATGACATCTGGGTCCTCTCTTAAAGCACCTCTAAGTCCCCATGCAAAATCAACACAGTCAAACCCAACCTGCCTTTGAACCACTATACTGTTTTCATCATGAAAAATATATTCTATTGGGTCTTCTATTGTTATAATATTCTTTGCTTTTTCCTTGTTTATAAAATCAACTATAGATGCAAGCGTTGTTGATTTTCCACTGCCAGTTATGCCTGTAACCAAAACTAAACCTCTTGGTTTTAAGGCAACATCTTTAACAATATCTGGCAAACCTAATTCTTCAAATGTAGGTATTCTATTAGATAAATATCTAAATACAGCAGCATAATTGCCACGCTGAAAAAATACGTTTACTCTAAATCTGCCAACATCTTTTACCCCAAAACCTATATCAATCTGTCTGTTTTTTTTAAACTGTTCTTTCTGATAGCTTGTTAGTTTAAATTCATTTGTTAGTAGATTGCCAAAATCAGATGATGTAAATCTGTCAAAGTGGCTTTTTTGAATATCACCAGCTATCCTGTACTTCGGCACATCTCCAACTTTAATGTGGATATCGGTCGCATTGTTAGCAACCGCAAACTGCAAAATTTCTTTTATGTCGGGCATATTCACCTCCTAATCAAAAAATTCTCCATATATTATGTTTTTTCAGCTGGCAGCGGTTTGCCAGTTTTTGCATCAGTGTTGTAAGCAAGTTCTATTTCTTTTTTGTTTAAAAATTTATAATGTCCATTACCAATAATTATGCCGTATATTTTGTAAATGTTTTCCATTTTACCGTCAATTTCAGCTTGAATGCTTGTTATTTGTCTCACAAGAATACCAGCATGATTATTTTTTTCTAATCCCCATTTAATTTTGTTGTGCATAAAAAATGTTCTAACCATTTTTTCTTCTTGAGTTTCTTTAGATAAATCACCGACTATGTGATATTGAAAAGTTTCAACTAAACTGTTATTATCATATGATAAAGTAATTGTTACTATCTTGTCTCCTTGTAGTTTTTGAATTTTATCTTCTATCATTCTTGCTATCTTATCTTCTTCAGTTTCTTCCGTTTTTTGATTTATATTTATCTTAAAAAAACTACTTTCTCTATAGCAATATTTCCACGCATACTTATCTATTATATCCTGCAGACATTTTGCATCAGCATATCCTTTTTTGAATTCGCCAAAATGCAAATGATGAAATCTCTTACATGTTTGACAATATATCGCTACTTTGGTTTTTGTATGCTCTTTTTTTCTAATATTAGCACACTCCGAAAAATCATGAACAGTAATTAACTCTCTTGGTAGTTTTTTTTGCTTGTAATTGGTATCAGTATTTTTATACATAATGTTAGCCTCCTTTAAATAAATTATCTACGTATCAAATAATCTTTTTCTGCTTTATCAATACACTCTTCGGAGCAAATATAATTGCCAAAATCAAAACAATACCAATTGGTTTTATTCCCACAAACCATACATTCACCGTCTACTACGGCTTTCATGAAAAGCCAATCGCTATATTGAATAAAAGTTAAATTTTTTGATTCTGGATTTTTTTCATCAAACTTCACATCAACCTCCTTAAACTAATGTTTTTCTTTATATTTTGTGTAAAAATAAATGCCTAAATTCAACAAAAAAAACACAAATATGCCTACAAAATAACTAGCTATCTCAGGGATATGAAACAGCTTAAGAGCAAGTAAGCCGCACAAAGACGACACAACAACTAAAAATACAAGCATAATTACTTACCAATCGATATTTGTATATTGCTTTTTTGATTATCAACAGACTGTTTTTTGGGTTTTTGATTCTTTTTTTGAATTTTAAATTCTTTTAAAATATGCAAAAAATCTTCATCTTCTAAATTAGATTCACATTCTTTGTCAATGTGTAAAACAGGTTTAAATTCGTTATTATCAATAACTTCAACAACTTCACCGCTGCAAATCTTGCCGTCTTCATCTAATAAATGGAATGGTATTACGGTTGATTCTTCTTGGTTGTTATCACTTTTTTCTCCTTTTGATGATTCGGATGTTTTTAAAAAAGAATTCTCAAAATGAAACCTAATAGATGCTATTTTCACTACTAAACACCTCCAAAAAAAATTAATTTGCAGATTTTCATCTGCTGTATAATGCAAAAAAGTGCAGGTTGGAGAGTTTTTGAAAAAATTTGTCTTACATTCTTAGGTTTAAACATAAATGCGGCGATATTTATTGATAATGTCGAAAGTTGGTTCCTATCTTACATTCTTAAGTTAAAACATGAAAGGAGGCTCAAAAATGAAAGCAAGCGTCCGTTCCTATTTTACATTCTTAAGTTAAAACCCATCACTTTTTATTCTAAAAAGCTTATCAATATAGTATTCGTATATCAAAGACCTTAGGCATACTGCCAAACTACTCAGAGCGGTTTTGCCCGCTCTGAAGAATAAGCATTAAAGGAGGATCGCTATGATCCAATTAATGCAAAAAGTGCAGGTTGGATCGCTAAAAAATGTTATTCATTGTCAATCAACTGCGGGTTTAGAACAAAATTATCATCGTCATTGATCATTTTCATAAACTCATCAATATTTACAACGTTATATTTGCCTTTTAATCCTCTGAAGAATTTCAGAAACTGCAGTGCCTCTCGTTGAGTTCGTTTATCGGAATATTCTTTAAAGACATTGATGGCGTCAAGAGTTTGTTTTTTGGCTATATCAATAGCTATTGACATATTTGTTGATATATCAAACTCATCAAAAAAGATATCTTGAAAAATTTTGTAGATTTCTTTGGAGCTTTTTCTATCTTCGAACAATGCTCTTTTAACTTCGCCAATAGCATAATGTATTTCATTACTTACTTTTTTTCTTTGCCTCATATCTGCTTTATCTAAATTGGTTGAAAGATTAATAACTGTGTCAACCTCTTTTTCAACAATGTCTTGAACTAAAATGCTAAATTTTGCAGTTATATCTTCAAACGGTATTTTTCTAAAAATATATCTGTAATTTGGTGCAACTCTAATATGCTCTTCTTCTAACTTTGCTTTTTGCAGCTGTTTGTAAAGGCTGCTTGTTGTATAACCAAATGATTCATAATCGCTGTTTATATAACCTACATATCCAACATTCCACAATCCAAGCCTACCTGCCCTACCAGACATTTGTAAAAATTCTCTTTTTGAGATAGGTCCGTCGTAGTATTTTGCAAGCTGGCAAAATATAACCGATTTCGCGGGCAGATTAACTCCTAAAGCTAAACTATCTGTGCCTACAACGGTTTTAAGCAAGTTCTTTCTAAATAGCTTTTCAATAAATATTTTTTCCTTATATCTCATAGCTCCGTGATAAATACCCACTCCACTGCTTACAAAATACAAAATATCTCTATCAGTAATTTTGTACTTTTCTCCAATATATTGAATTTCATCAATTTGCTGAGGTGTAGGTAATATTTTATTGATGTTACAATATTCAACAAGTTCAAGCGCTATGTTTCTTACGCCTGACATGCTAAAAACAAAGAATAAGGCAGGAAAATACTCTTTAAGTTTTTTGTTAAAGCCTAATTGGTTGGTTAAGTAGATTGTTTCAACTGGTCTATTTTTAATCTCTATTACATCAAAATTCCTATTCGCAACCTTATTAAAATAATCAATTACTTTTTTGTTTACTGTAGCAGATAAAAGCAAAAGATTAGATTGAGGATTAGTTTTGTATAAACCCTCAGCATAAGCTCTTGCTCTGTTAGGGTCCTGAAACATGTAGTGTATCTCATCAATAATTACTTGTTGATTAGGCATTACGGCGTAATTGTTGGTATATATTTCCTGCGTCATGCAAAGTATTTTTGCATCTGGGTTGTGTTTAACATCGCCTGTAAGAATACCAACATTTTGACCAGTTCGCTTAAGTTCAAAGTATCTCTCATTACTTAGAGCTTTAATGGGTGCTGTAAAAATTATCCTTTCAGGATTGTTTTGCGTCATCCAATTGTAAGCTGCGATTGTTTTGCCTGCCCCTGTTGGAGCAATAATTAATAAATCTTTGTAATTGCTTGCTTCTGTTTGCCAACCAAATGGATTGATTTTGTGCCCGTAGATATTTTTCTCAATTCTTTTAGCTGCAACTTCCACAAATACCTCCTAAGGTTTTTTAGCAGGTTGTTTAGCCCTGCTACTTAATGTGGAAAATTGCAGGTTGGAGAGTTTAAAAGTTAGTCAGTCTCATTATTATTGTTCAATCTCATCTATTAATTTTTTAAAATCTTTATTTTTCATATTTAACGACAAATAAATAGTTGATCTATGTCCACGTCGGGTATTTAAAAATTTTAATTCTATAAATTTATTGATTGTTTCGCTTATTTTTGTTTTTATAATTTTTTTATCTAATTTAGTTAACTCTTTTTTTACTAATTGATTAAGTTGCATTTTTTGTAACTCTTTATATTTATTTAAATTAAAATAAATTACTTTCAATATTGCTTTTTCATCAATATCAAGTAGTATGTCAGTTATGTTATCAGTTATTTCAGATTCATAATTATCTAAAGTTTGTATTCTAACCTGCCCAGATGCTATAAAACGATTTTTCTCTTGTTTTACAAGATAATCTATAGTGTTGCCATAAATATCTCTTTGTAAGCTCTTAATACTATAAACCATATCTGAAGCTGTTACACCATCTAGTTCGTTCATATCAGTTTTAGCTGTACGATGCAAAACAATATAAGTAATATGAGATACACGATAAAATTTGAGTTTATCCATTAAATTATATACAAAATAATTTTTGCTTTTTTTATTATTTTTATAAGAAACTTCTTTAATAAAATCTTGGATTGTATCTAAAAAAACAATGATTTTCTTATTTGAATTACTCTTTTTATATCGTTCAATATCATCCATTAAATTGAAAAAATATTGTTCTACACTAGTACCTTTTGGTACAATATATTGGATATCATAAAGATTATAATATTTAATATTGCCAATTTTATTCATCTCAATTATCTTGTTATAAAAATTACATTCTTTTAAAAAAGAAACTGGATTGTGAATATCTATATAAAAAATTTCATATCCTTTATGTAACAAAGATACGGCTAAATGATAACATAAACGTGTATTATCTTTACCATTATTGCTGAATAAAAAATTGATTCCGCCTTCAAATAAAAACCCTAGCAAAATACCACCAATCTCTACATTTCTATATCTATAAATTGAACCAAAATTAGGATCAGTAAAAATTTTATTTAAAAATTTTGATGTTTTTGTAGTATCCATGCAACACCTCCAAAAATTAGTTTTCATATAATGCAAAAAAGTGCAGGTTGGAGAGTGAAAAAATTGCTATTTCAATTTGATTATGTTGTCTTTGCTTAATTTTAATGAAGCTTTTATATAACCGTCAACTATGCTTTTATTAATTTCCAAATTATTTAAAACTATGGTTTTTGGTATATAATAAATAACTTTTCTTGTTGATAATTTTATTATATTCTTGCCAACAAAAGTATTAATAACCAAACCAAAATTAGCTTTTAGTGGTTTATCAAGCCTGCTCCTTCTTTTTAAAACGAATGATACTACATTCAAGTAATTTATATAATAAGCATCTGATAGCAGTTCTAAATTCATATGTTCAAGCGAGTTTACTATATTATAGTCACTCAAAAAAACTTCATGCATGATTTTATCAGAAGTTAAATGCGATAAATATCCGATCGCAAAAGATAGCTCTTTATCGCTTTTTGCATTTTTAATAAAGCGATATGCAAAATCAAAATTGTGAGAATTGTTTTTCTTTGATACTAATTTTTTAGCTATCATAAAATCAGGTGCTAGGCTACCGTATAAGAATTCCCAAAAATTATTAGATATAACAGGATAAAAAATACTACCGCATGCCTTTAGTTCATCAAGCAAATTAAATGATATAAGCGTATGGACGCCAGCGCCCCAAGCATAAGCCATATGTGGTATAAACAACAGAATAAAGCAAAGTAAAACGAGTCTAATTGTTATCAATGGCTATCTCTTCATTATTCTCAATTTCATTTACATAAATTTTAATACTTTTCAGCTTGTTTGTTAATACTTTTGAAAGCGTATCCCCAAACTCTATGATATTCTCAGACTCAATTTCTCCATTTATTACAACATGTGCGTTTTTATAGCTTTTGATTAATGCTTTTGATTTACGTGTTACTTCTTTGTAATCCTCACCAAGATTTATTATTAATTCCTTTTGTTTATGGTAATTATCTTGTATTTCTTTAACTCTATTAACTGAATCTATAAGAGTCTTTGGTATCTTTAAATTTTTTGATCGTAGATTTTTTACTAATCCTATCAACTCATTATAACTTTTCAAATTATAATCAAGTTTTTGCTTTAACATTTCAAACATATCTTTTGCTTCTTTAAATTTTACCGAAAGCTGCTTTTCTTCCAAAATAAGCTGTTCGTACTGTTCTGATATTTCTTTAATTTTAAGCGGATTTATTGAAATTTTGTTGTTGCTGCCTATTACATCGTTTAAAATTATTTCTTTTGATGAGATTATAATATTTTCATTAAAAACTCTTTTTTTGATTTCAACAAACGGAGACACAATTCTACAAGCAAGACAATTATCTATAGTAACTTTATTATTTGCTTCTATGTTTGCATAATTTGCATTTTCAATAAAAGCGTTATGTACTATTAATGTACCGCTTAGATTTTTTATGCGGGCAGTTTTGGCTTTTATTGTGGCATTTTGATGAACGCTTCCTTTAATTTCAACTATATCTCCTTCTACATAAGCATCTGGACCTACATTACCGTTAACAACAACCTTTTTGCCAGTAACTTTTATACCAGGGCCAACTGCATCTTCTTCTATGCTGCTGCTTCCACCAATATTAACATCAGAAATATTTTTTAGGTCAATATTGCCTGTTTTTATATCAGCTTTATCAATTTTTATATTTTCTTCTATGTGAAATATACCGTCTTTTTGTATCAAAGAACCCTTTTTCTTTGCAATAAACTTAATGCTAACATCATCTTCTACTTTATCTATATCAGCTGTATCAATTTGAATAGTATTTAATTGGATTTCTTTACCGTCTTGAGCTTCCAATATACTACCAAATACATCATATCCATCAATGCCTTTTGTAGGTTTTATGTATTCTGCAATAACCGTATCTTTTTCTACTATAATTGCAAAATCTTTTTCTTTAAAATTTATATTGCCTTTTTCATCAATTTGCCCTACGGTGTTTAGCTGAAAAAAAGTTTTAAGATCAGAATCATTGCCGTTAATAGGCGGTTTGCCGCTTGCTATTAGCACTTTAAAATTCTTGAATGGTAGAGTTTTTAATCGTTTTTGAATTTCTTCTGCAATTAATGGTAAGTTTTTAATTCCATAAACTATTGCATAATCTTTTAGTTCCTGATCTATAGATTGAACAATATCGTTTAAACTTATTTCCAACGGCTGGTCTAATTTTGTACAGTTGACCTTAAGAAAAACATTCTTTTGTTTTTCTGAATCATCTATTTCAATACTGGTTATATTCTCAAGAACATTTTCTTCTTCCATAACCATCAATTAACAGCTTTTATGTGCTGCTCTTTGTATGAATCAATTATCAATTTCCTATCGGCTTCGCCAAACCCCTGCTCTCTTTCGCTTTCACTTAAAACACTTAAATCAATTGCCACAACTATTTGTTTATTGCTGTCCATACTAAACGCAACACCGTGTATTATCCTATCATCATTTAGTAAACAAGAAAATGGAACAGCAAAAACAGGCTTTAATTCAGGAAAATCCTGTTCGCATTCAGTACACTCAACCATGCTTGTAAAATCAAATCTAACGCTAATTATCTTAACCACAAAGCCTCCTTATCTTTTAAGGTAATCTTTAATCTCTTTTGGCAAATTCGCTAAATCAATTTTTTCTAACCATTCCTTATTTTCTAATAAGTTGCCTACTATTTCTAAATCTTGCCAAGCAAATAAAGCACCTTCATAATCGTAAAAACTAGCATCGTGCAAATAGCCTTTTTCATCTTCTACTAATCTTTTATTTATTTGGTAAATACCGAACTCAACAGAATAATCATGAAAAAAAGTAACAATACCAAAGATATCAATATTTCTAATATTGTATTTAACGACATCGCTTTCATATATATCTTTGTTGTTTTTATCTTTCTTGCCTACTCCTTTTAACAACAAGAACCTATCCATATCTAACTGAGTCTCTAAATCCCACCTATCAGCTCTGAAAAACTCTAAATTGCCTTTTAACGTTACAACAGGATAATAGTAACGATCGTCTATGATAATTATGTTATCTTTCTTGTTAGCAAAATCACACATTTTTTGGTTTTGCCTATCCCAAAGTTTTAGATTGAAAAACATAAAATGCCTCCTTTAAAAAAGAGTTATCTTGCGCCAAAAAAGCGCTTAATTTTACTCCATTTTGCATTTCTACCTATAAATTCAAAAAATCTATCTTCAAAAAGTATTAACGGGTTTCCTTTTGATTTAACAACACTTGGTGGTATACAGTTTTGCAGCGATTTGGATTCTTTAACATCATAGATACTGTCCAAATCTATAACTAGATAATTTTCTCCTGAATCTTTCATTCTTTTAAAATAATTTGGCTGTGTGGAGTAAAGAGCATTCCACCTTATGCTGCCGGTCTTGTAGTAATCGCCTCTAGGTTTGTCACTAATGAATTCGGGAACAGGTAGTTCAACGAATTTAAACATATCTTTAAAAATAATTCTAGATAAATAAAGCGGATCTTCTAATGTATAAAACGTTTCGCCGTTATGCATTCTTTCAATAAATTCAAATAAAAAATGCCTAAACAAAACATCATCAGGATTTCCTACTTTTTCGTCAAAATATTCCTCTATTTCGTTTTTTCTTGTTTCTGTGTCAATAGGAGATGTAAAATTGAGATAGTAAATTCTTCTTATTACTTGATGCTCTGCGCCAAACTCAATATTAGATGTACCGATAAGACAAGGATGTGGATGAACTATATTATTTGTTAAACTTTTTATTGTTTCTTCACCTTTACCCTTATAAAAACTAGCTGATATCTCATCTGCAAGAATAGGAAAAACATTGTTTTTTGATGATTCAATAAGGTAACGAAGCAATGTTTTATTTCTAGAATCAATATCTTTTGCATAATCGTAGATATCATACTCATTGCCAATCAATCTATTAATAAATCTCAAAAGCTTTGTTTTGCCTGCACCAGAATGACCACCAAGAATTAATATAATCGGTACTTCGGCAACCTTTTCCATCTCTTTTTCATCTTTTATGGTTTTTCTTATTACGTGTATGAGCGGCGAAGTAAAAGCAAAAAGTATTGATTCAAAAACATTTTTCATAATATCTTTATCTGGATTAGCAGCAAATTTATAGTATGAATCAACAAAATTAGTTATTTGGATAAGCCTTTTTTGTAACCCATCTTGAGTTGTTTTAATCGGAAATCGCATAACAAATTTATCATCATCACTTTCTTTCTCATACAGCATTACTTGACCGTCAAATATTAATTGTTTTCTCATATTCACAACATTTTTAGGTTTTTTATTAGGAACCGCAACAATTTCTTTAATTTTTTCCCTTACATTAGATAATTTTACTTGCGGCTTAAAAAAAGATTGCCCTTTGCTTTTGAAAGTTAATATATTAACAATTTCTTCTTCTTTTTCAATAAGTGCTATGTCTTTTTCAAGTACATCTTTTTTCTGACTTATTACTGTCATAATATTATCAGCACTAGTGTTATAAATATTTTCTTTATCAATTTTTTCTAAAAAAGCATCAACTCTATCATCATCAGTTACAAGAAATATATTTTGAGCTTGAATGATGTCGTTTTTTGCTTTATTCTTTATTGTATCTGAAAAATAACTATATGAGTTTTCATAAATTTCACTAAATCTTTCATTATAAATTTTACATATATCAAGATTATAATCGCTGTCATAGATAACAAGTTCTTCATACTGTTTATTATTGCCAAACGCGGTTGCTGTAAAATTCGCTGAACCAAACATAACTCTATAAAAAGATTCATCTGGCGAGTTGAGAATATAGATTTTAGAGTGTATTCTTTTATTCATTCCTAAATACCGCAGTTCTATGTCATCGTTAACTATTTTTTTAACAAGTTCTATGTCTTCTTGCTCTGCTGCTTTCATGTATTCTTCTTGTTTGTCTACATTATTAAGAGTATAGAAAATTCTAGCAGTTTCCTCTTCACCAATTACAGCCACAACTTTTTCAAAATTTTTTATATTTTTAAATAAAAAACTAGGAGATGAGACAAAAGTTACAAGTTTTAAACTGTTAAACTTATTTGTATCAAAAAACTCAAGTGGATCATTAAAAACTCTTTTATCATTGTAAACCAAATTAAGATAATTTTTTGTTTCTGAAAACAAATTTAAATCAACTTGAGTTGTCACAAAATACCTCCTAAAAACAAAATTTTTTTGCGGGTTTTTAACCTGCTATTTAATGCAAAAAAGTGCAGGTTGAGAGTTACAAAAAAACCAAATAAACAAACCAACCCAGAGCGGGGTTAGCCGCTCTGAGGAAACCATATTTAGGAGGACTCCAATGAATGCTCAAAAGTGCAGGTTGAAATTTGCACGATTAAAAACTAAAACTTGGAGTCACGTTTTGTGACCTCAAAAATTCCGTTAACGTAACAAAGTGCAATCTAGAAAGAATAAAGATTTTCAATTCCCCCGAATTCGGTGGAATTAGCACTGCATTATTCAACAAACGTGCTGCTGTGTGCTGGTGGAGTGCCTTTAACATTAACAAGTCCCCACTTCCAAAGCAAATGGAAAAAGTAATTTTCTGGCTTGTTGCGTTTTATTTTGATATAGGTATTCATAAGCAGTACACCGATAATAATGCCAACAAGCATTTCTCTAATAATGAGTGATATAACCATCGGCAGTATTAACAATGCAAACTCATCAATTTCCCACGACAGAAACAGTAACGGTCTATCAATCGTTCGTGGGAATTGGCTTTTAACTGTTCGTTCTGACATCGTTTAACCTCCTTGTTTTTTTGTGTTAAAAATTGTAAACTTTTTTGGCTGTAACTCTTGCTGCGATGTTTGTATTTGTTTTTCTTCATTAGAACCGGTATCTTGTTTCTTATCATTGTTTTCATTATTAACTTGTTCTGTTGATTGCGGCTCAATAATATCGCCACTATCAGTTTTTTGTTCTGTTTCTGCTGTCATTTGTTCTGCTTTTTGGTCTTCTTCAATTTTGTTTTCTTCAGTGAACGTACTTAGTAATATATTTAGTTGCTCTGGTGGTGGCAAAGTTAAACCATCATCTTTATCTTTACTATATGTGTTGTCTTCTTCATTATTTTTTGCATCGGTTTTGTTGCCCGCATTGTTGTTTTTGTTTTTATTATTGTTATTATCATTACCAACATTTACAACAAACTCAAGTAAACCTTGATTGTTTTTCATATTGTTGATAACATGCTCTCTTTCTATGTATCTTTCTTTTAAATCTGCATAATACAAATAAAACAATATAATATTAGCATCAAATGATTTATTGACAACTTCTTTAAAGTTTCTTTTAATAATGGTGCTGTCGTGGTGGTTTTCTATTGCATAAAGCATTTGTTTTATATAATCAATATATTTTTCATCAATTTCAAGATCTTCAAGATACAGATTAATTGACTCTGTTGATGCTACTGGATGTGGAGAATTAGAAAAGTTAAGCGAAGATGCCTTACCTAAATCATGTGATAATATTGCAAATACTGTAAAAACAAAGCCTAACCCATCGGTCTTTGGCATTTCAATCTTTTTAGCATCAGCATTTAACCCAAAATTATTAATAATAAATTCAAATATCTTATCTCTTTGGATAAGTTTTCCTTCAAGAAGCAAATTTGCTGCACTAACAGAATGCTGAGCTAAGTTTACTTCTGAATACAGCAGCGAATATAAATCAGTATCGTATATGCGAATACTTTTTTTAAGGCTGTCTGGGTCTCTTGGCATAACCTTTAAATCTACAACAGATGGTTGATTGCCGTATTTGTCTAATAAATTTATCAAATAGTAAAAAAAATCCTTTAAAAAAAGATCAAGTTCAATTTCTAATGACTCAAGTTTTTTATAAAAGGCACTGTAAAACTCTCTAAGTATTTTATTCTCAATTACATAACCATCTACTTGATTTTCATCAGATATCATTCTCCAGCTTTTTTTAATCATATTTATATCAATAATTAAATCTTCTTCTGAGCTTAAAATTAGGCTTTTTATCTCTTTTGGGTTAGCATCGTCTTTCCATAACCCAGAAAGCTTAGCTATATTAACAGTTGTGCCCGGTTGGTCTATGAAATCTTTAAAATCTTGCAGTGCTTCCTTAAAGTTTGATAATTCTATTAAATCCACATCTTTTGTAGTTTCAATAGGTATTTTGTTTGGTTTTTTATTAATAAAACTTATCACCTTATCTATATCAAGGTTAAACCAGTAAAAAGTAATTAAAAGCAGTAAAACAATTAAAAAAAGAGTATTTAAAATAATACCTAATGTATTTCCAACATATTCTTCCCATATAGGAAGTAAATATGTATAGTTAACAATCAATAAAAGAACAATTCCACTGATTTTTTTAAACATTCTTACTTTGTTTTCCTTTTAAATCAGGAAAAACTATATTAAACTTTTTTACAAAAGGAGATACAACATCATACGTATCAAATGTTTTGCCTTTAAATAAACCCGAATATGTAATCATAAAAAATTTTCTTGGTTCAAGATTCAAAAACTCTTCATACCTAACCATGTCATCTTCTTCTTCTCTTGTTGATATGCCGCCGCCAGATGACAAAATAGGCGATAAAACTTTCTTTCTACCAAAATGGCTTGAGGCATACTCTGCTGTGTCAACGTCAGGAACACGCATAAATACTTTAGTGTTGGTATTATCTAGTATTGACCTTGCTGTATCTTTACCAAGCATTGCATACATTTGGTTTACAGATTGAGAAAAGCCGTGTATCCACACATTTGCACCACCACCTTTTGCAAATAAATCTTCTATACCGTAGTAAAGAACATTCTGAGCTTCGTCTATGTATAAAGAAAGCGGCGGGGTTACTGTTTTGCCAGATGAAAAAACACGACCCGTAAAACTCTGAAGCATCGAAATAATTATTTTACCAAGAGTAAAAGCGGCTTTTCTTGTCATAAGAGAGCCAAGCTGAGCTATAAAAATAACACTTTTAACGGGTTTGCCGTCCTTGTCTTTTCTTGACATTGGATCATCACCTTCAAGCTTTCTAAGAAAACGGTTTGTATCGGCTGTACCTATAATTTTACCAATATTACCGCTTGTAAGCTCAGTTAATGCAACACGCAGAGATGATGATACTTTTGAGTAGTAATCTTGAGGACTTTCTAGTATTTTAGTTAAATCACTTGTAAGCTGCTTAAGTTGAGGATTAGCTATAGATAAAGTTTCTACTTTTGTTTTGAGCTTTGATAAATCTGTATGCGAAATAATGTTTTTAACATCAAGCAAGGAAAAGCTGTGTTTTTTGCTTGCTTTATTTGCTTTGTTGTTTAAAGCTAACAAGGATAAAACAACCATTAAGCTTATTTCATAAGCAACATTGTAGAAAAACGGTTCTTTGCCTGTTTCAACGCCTGATACTATATGACCTACAAGTTCTTCTGGCATATAATAATAAGAAAGTGGGTCAATAAAGGCACTGTACTCAGGATACACAGATGATGCAAATACAATATCTCTGTGCCTGCCGGTTAAAAAGGCAGTCATTATGATATTGCGCAGTAATTCTATATCGCCTTTTGGGTCAATTACAACGACGGAACGACCAGCAACTATGTCTTGGACTATCATTGATTCCATTAGCCTTGTTTTACCTGACCTCGTCGTTCCAAAGCACCAAAAATGACCTTTTCTAAAAGAGTCATCTATAGATACACCAATAGGTATTGGCTTGAATTTCGGATCTTTTAAATTGCGACCTTCGCCTAGATAAACAGATTTATTGTTTTTAACCGCATTAAGAATCTCTAATCTCTTTTGAGATGATTTTAAAATTTCTTTTTTTTCTGAAGAACTAGCTATCATTTTTCAACCAAAAAAAAGCAAGGCTTAATAGCCCTGCTTTTTACGCCTTCACTTTTGTGGCTTTTTCGTCTTCGGCAGACTCTTCAGCTGTCTTAGCCCATCTAGGTAGTTTGAAATCAATG
>Ga0078972_1009830_pt1 | contig 18480 bp, 19 predicted proteins | sample YelNatPaOPGAMG01_FD_67568 | JGI IMG/M metagenome (GOLD analysis project Ga0078972, IMG submission 67568) | Hot spring thermophilic microbial communities from Obsidian Pool, Yellowstone National Park, USA - OP-RAMG-01 (SPADES assembly) (version 2) | ecosystem: Environmental > Aquatic > Thermal... | reverse complement strand
CGCCCGTTGGCGGCCCGGCTGCAGGCAACCCGCCAAATCCCCCTCCCGGGTCAGCGCCGGGCAGGCGCACAGCACCTTTGCCGGCTGTTACCGGGAGCCGGCTGGATCAAGTGCGGTTGCAGTACTAGTCCAGACATGCGTCAGAGACAGGCGGAGAGCAGCGATGATTGAGCGGACCTATGACATTCCCTTTGTTGCCAGTCTCGCTCTGCGAGAGAAGCAGATCCAACAGAATTACCGCCCCATCATTGCCGTGCACAAGTGGTTTGCGCGGCGCCCAGGTACGCTCTTCCGCAGCTTGCTCCTCTCCGAGTTTGTGCCGGGCAGTCTTCGCGAGGCCTATTTCCATGCCCACAATCTTCACGGCAAGCGCGTCGCAGATCCCTTCATGGGTGGCGGAACACCGCTGATTGAAGCCAACCGCGTGGGCTGCGATGTTGTTGGTTATGATATTAACCCTATGGCCTACTGGATTGTCCGTCAGGAGATCGAGTCGCTTGATCTAGCGGCATACCGGGCAGCAGGTGCACGTCTACGGGCGGAACTGGAAAAACAAGTAGGATCTTTCTATCGGACAACTTGCACTATTTGTGGATCAGCCAATGCCCATGTGAAGTATTTCCTTTGGGTTAAGAGGCAACGTTGTGTCAGATGCGGTTTGCTCTACGACCTGTTTCCTGGCTACCTGTTGGCTGAGGACCAACGTCATCCCAAAAATGTGCTCATATGCTCACTTTGTGGTGAGTTGAACGAGGTGGATGATCTCCATGCCCCCGGGCCATGCCGCGCATGTGGTGTAGACCTTCAGTTGCATGGGCCAGCAACACACAATCGGTGTGCATGCCCTCATTGTGGCCAAGTGAACACCTATCCCATTCAATCTGATGGCGCTCCGCAGCATCGCATGATCGCCATTGAATACTATTGTCCAAGCTGCAAAGCCAGCCATCGTGGCCGGTTCTTCAAGAAGCCGGACGATGAAGACCTCAGCCGTTACGATACGGCGGTGATTGCCTGGCACATGCTGCAACCTGCCTACGTGCCGGATGATGGAATCCCTCGTGGCGACGAAACCGACCGCCTTCACCGCTGGGGATACCACTACTACCACGAGATGTTCAACGAGCGCCAGCTCTTGGGCCTGGAGCTCAGCGCTCGGCTTATTGTCGCCGAGACTGATGAGCGCGTGCGCAATGCCCTCGCCACCAATCTCTCGGACCTCCTGCGTTACCAGAACATGCTCTGCCGCTATGATACGATGGCACTCAAATCGTTGGACGTTTTCTCGGTGCATGGTTTCCCTGTCGGCCTGGTACAATGCGAATCGAACCTGCTGGGCGTGGTGAACGAAGATAGGCAATCTAGCGTTGGCAGCGGCGGTTGGTCCAATATTATCGACAAGTATGCGACCGCCAAGCGGTATTGTGAGGAGCCTTTCGAGGTCTTGCAGGAAAAGGGACAGCGCAAGTCCTTGGTGCCAGTGCGAGGTGAATGGATCGGTGAGCACTGGAATGGCTCACAAGGCTCTGAAGAGAGGTCGGTGCAGCTAAATTGCGCTAGTTCTACCACAGCTCACCTTCCCCCGGCATCTCTTGATGCTGTATTGACAGACCCACCCTATTTCGCCAACGTCCAATACGCAGAGCTGATGGATTTCTGCTACGTCTGGTTGCGCCGGCTGGCTATCGATGGGAACGGAACATTCAGCCGCCGCTCTACACGGAACGAGGACGAGCTGACCGGCAATGCCACCCTGGAGCGGGGCCTGGATCACTTTACAGAAGGGCTTGCCGCGGTATTCGCCAATATGGCGCGAGCCCTCAAGCCAGGCGCCCCTCTGGCCTTCACCTATCATCATAATACCATCGAAGCCTACTATCCTGTCGCAGTGGCCATACTGGATGCGGGCCTGACCTGCTCGGCTTCTTTGCCTTGCCCGGCTGAGATGAGCGCATCAATCCATATTAACGGGACGAGCTCGTCGATTATTGATACGGTTTTCGTCTGCCGATCCAGCGGCGTCGTGCCACGATCCATGATCGCTTCAAATGGTCAAGAGATCGCTCGTCTGGTGCAGCAGAACCTGCGAGACCTGCAAGAGGGTGGGATCAAGCCCACGAAGGGTGATACCCGTTGCGTGGCCCACGGGCACCTGGTGCGTATGGCCATCTGGAACCTCCGTAAGGGTTGGCGGATCGACCTACCGACGGCTGAGAAGATGCGCCAGATGGCGGCCGAAATCGAGCGACTGGGAGGATGGGCCGGTGTAGCACAGTATCTCAGCGAAGAAGCATCTTGGGGTCCAATATTCGAGTTGCGAGTCGCACGCGAGGATGCGCCTGGTTATGCTATAGGAGAATCGGATGATATTCCCTTTTGAGGTTAGTTTCGCCGATATTGAGGCGGACCCCGACCCTTTTATCTCGGCGGTGTTCTCAAGCCTGGAAACTGAGTTTCTGGTGATGCCCAAGGGGGAGGGCTTTATTGACTACTCAACCTTTGAGCAAGGGTATGAATGCCTGAAGCGGGCGACTGCTGGCTTCAGGGACGTTTCTCCTGAACCCATCTGGCAGGCGGCGCTCCAGACGCCCATGGTCCTGATCGTGTTGCGTGCCACACTGGGCTTCACACCATCTGAATAGGCCTATCTGGCGAGTGAGCGCACAGGCATTGTTGTGGATCAGGGATTTGCTCGCAGCCTGGATCGTCGCATCCGGCAGCATCCAGTACAGCCACTACGAGATACCCCTGTGGCCCGCCAAAGAACCATAGCCATGATCGAAGCGGCCTGCCAGTTGCTCAATGCAGGCAGCCCTGAGGTTGATGAGGATAAGATCCACCGGCTGGACAAGGCGGATACGCGTCATGGCCGAGATTCCTTGCGGTTGCTGGCAAGCATGGGCAGTCCTTATGCCATGCTTCTCTACGAGCGTTTCCTTGGCCGGCCCTTTGCAGCACATAGGGATTCAGTATCCGAATTGGTGGGTGATGCTCTGGAATCGGCCATTGAGAGTGCATTAGCTGCGGCGGGCATTAGCTATCGTAAGACCAAACGCGCCGAAGTGATCCCCGATTTCGATCAGGCGCCTGATTTCCTGGTGCCGAGTGAGTTCAGCCCACAGGTGGTGATCGAAGCCAAGATCACCGAAGATGACGGCACCGCGCGTGACAAGGTGACGCGTATCCAGCATTTGGCAGAGCTCAGCCGCACCAGGGGATTTCAAGTGGTGGCCTGTATTGCTGGCCGAGGCTTTGGTGTGCGGCGAGAGGATATGAAGAAACTCTTGCTGGCCACAAGAGGCAAGGTTTTCACGCTCAAGACGCTGGATCGCCTGGTGGACTGCACACGCTTGGCCGAGTTCCGTACACACTGATCTGTGAATGGAACGGCCGGCGACAACTGCCATGTCGCCGGCCGTCCGGGTTCCACAGGGCTTGCAACCTCCCGGGGGCATGGCTGCCCCGGGAGGTTTTTCTATCAGGCAGGCTGCTTTGCGGGGGCGAGGGCCTCGCGCAGCAGGTCGGGCACGTCCTCTTCCTTGACGTGGTTGTATTCGCGCCCGTTGATGATGATGTTCGGGCCACGGTCGCAGCGCTCCAGGCAGAACGCGCCGTGCAGCTCGATCTGCGCGTCGAGGCCCTGGGCGTCGATCTCCTCGCTAAAGCGGCGCAGGACGTCGCGCGCGCCGTGCAGGTAGCAGCTCGTGCCCACGCAGACCTTGATCTGCACGGCCGGCGCGGCGGGGGCCTCCTCGGTCACGATGCGGCGCCGGTGCCCATAGCTGGTGTGCAGCACGCGGTGGGCCGTCTCGCTGTTGGGCTTGCCCAGCCACTGGCGATACAGGTCCTGGATCAGCATGTTATCCTGCGCCAGGCGGATCTGCTGCCGCGTGTCGGCGGTGTGCAGGCCCCGGGCGCGGGCCGCGCGCTGCGGCGTCTCGTTGGGCAGGGGCTGCCCCCCACCGCCGGCGCAGCCGCCGGGGCAGGCCATGACCTCGACAATGTCATAGGCCACCTCGCCCCTGTCCATGGCGGCGATCAGGCGGCGGGTATTGCCCAGGCCGCTGACGACCGCCAGGCGCACGGTCCTGTCTGCGATATTCAATTCGGCGGCGCGCACGCCGGGCAGACCCTCTACAGGGTTCAGGTCGATATCGGTCACGCGCTCCCTGGTGAGCGTGTACACCGCCTCACGCACAACGGCCGTGGCCACGCCACCGGTCATGCCATAGATCACGCCGGCACCGGTGCCAAAGCCGAAGGGCAGGTCGAACGACTCCTCCTCCAACTCACTGAACAGGATGCCGGCCGACTTGATCATGCGCGCCAGCTCCTGTGTGCTGATCACCGCGTCTACGTCGCGCAGTCCATCACCATCGGCAAACTCGGGGCGCTCGGCCTCGAATTTCTTCGCCGTACACGGCATGACCGAGACGACAAAGAGCCCGGCGGGGTCGATCCCCTCGCGCACGGGATAGTACGTCTTGAGCAACGAGCCGAACATCTGCTGCGGCGAGCGGCAGGTGGAGAGCTGATTCAGCTTCTCCGGGTAGTATTGCTCGGCGCACTTGACCCAGGCCGGGCAGCATGACGTAAACTGCGGCAGGCGCTCGCCCGAAAGCAGGCGGCCGATGAACTCATTCGTCTCCTCCACGGTCGTCAGGTCGGCCGTAAAGGTGGTGTCGAACACCCGGTCAAAGCCGAGGCGCTTGAGCGCCGCCACCATCTGCCCGGTCGAGATATCGCCCGGCTGCAGGCCAAAGGCCTCGCCGATGGCCACGCGCACGGCCGGGGCCACCTGCACCACCACGTGCTTGTCGGGATTGCGCAGCGCAGCCCACACCCGGTCCATTTCGGAGCGCACCGTCAGCGCACCTGTGGGGCAGACGGCGACACACTGGCCACAGTTGACGCAGTTGACCTCACCCAGGCCGCGGTTGTAGGCCGACGTGACGCGGGCCTTGGAGCCGCGGTAGGCAAAGCCGATGGCGCCGATGCCCTGCACCTCGGAGCACATGCGCACACAGTCGCCGCACAGGATACATTTGTTGTTATCGCGCACCAGGCTGGGCGTCGAGAGGTCCAGATCCTCCTTGTGCTCGCGCGCCGGGAAACGGACGCGGTCCACGCCATAGCGCGCACACAGGTCCTGCAGCTTGCACGACCCGTTCTTGCTGCAGACGGTGCAGTCGCGCTCATGGTTGGCCAGGTACAGCTCCAGCATCATCTTGCGAATGTGCATCAGCTTGGGCGTGTTGGTCTTGATGACCATGCCGTCGGCGGGCGGCGTGGAGCAAGAGCTCATCACCGCGCCGCGCGCGTCCTCGACCACGCACATACGGCAGGCGCCATAGACGCTCAGCTCGGAATGATAGCAAAAGGTGGGCAGATCGATGCCGGCCTGGCGCACCATCTCGAGCAGATTGCGCTGCCCCTCGATGGGCACCTTGATGCCGTCAATGGTCACAGTTCCAGCCATGATTAAATCTCCTCAACCGCGTCGAAGCGACAGGTATCCATGCAGGCGCCGCAGTGGGCGCATTTGTCCTGATCGATGACGTGCACCTGCTTCACTGCACCCGTGATGGCGCCGGCCGGGCAGGCCTTGGCGCAGCGTGTGCAGCCCTTGCACTTGTCGGCGTTAATCGTATAGCGCCGGAATGCCTGGCAGACCCCTGCCGGGCAGCGGCGGTCGCGCACGTGGGCGATGTACTCGTCCCTGAAATAGCGCATGGTGCTCAGCACCGGGTTGGCGGCCGTCTTGCCCAGGCCGCAGAGCGAGGCGTCGCGCACGACCAGGGCCACTTCCTCCAACAGGTCCAGGTCCTCCATGGTTGCCTTGCCCTGGACGATCTTGGTCAGCAGGGCCAGCATCTGCTTGGTGCCCTCGCGGCAGGCCACACACTTGCCGCAGGACTCGCCCTGAATAAAGTCCATGAAGAAGCGAGCCACTTCGACGATACAGTTATCCTCGTCGATGACCACAAGGCCGCCCGAGCCGACCATGGCGCCCATCGCTTGCAGCGAATCGTAATCGAGCGGCGCGTCCAGCAGTTGCTCGGGCAGGCAGCCGCCTGAGGGGCCGCCGATCTGCACCGCCTTGAACTTTTTGCCGTTGGGGATGCCGCCGCCGATATCGAAAATCATCTCGCGCAGTGTGCAGCCCATCGGCACCTCCACCAGGCCGGTGTTCATCACCTTGCCGGTGAGGGCAAACGTTTTGGTGCCGGCCGACTTTTCGGTGCCGAGACCCCTGAACCAGGCCGCGCCGTTGGCGATGATCGCCGCGACGTTGCCCAGGGTCTCGACGTTGTTAATGACCGTCGGCTGACTGTACAGGCCATGGACGGCCGGGAAGGGCGGTTTCGGGCGCGGCATGCCGCGCTCGCCCTCAGCCGAAGCCAGGAGCGCCGTCTCTTCACCGCAGACAAAAGCGCCTGCGCCTTCCTTTACCTGGACGTGGAAGCGGAAGCCCGTGCCCAGGATATCATCGCCCAGCAGGCCCATCTGCTCGGCCTGGGCAATGGCCAGGCGGATGCGCCGCACGGCCAGCGGGTATTCGGCGCGGATGTAGAACACACCCTCGCTGGCGCCGATGGCATAGCCCGCAATGATCATGCCTTCCAGCACGCGGTGCGGGTCGCCCTCCAAGAGGCTCCGGTTCATGAACGCGCCGGGGTCGCCCTCGTCACCGTTGCAGACGACATACTTGACGTCGGATTTTTGCACGCGGGCGAACTCCCACTTTTTCCCGGTTGGGAAGCCAGCACCGCCGCGGCCGCGCAGGTTGGAGGCCAACACCTCCTGCACAACCTGCTCAGGCGTCATGGTCGTAATGGCTTTGGCCAGGGCTTGATAACCGCCCCCGGCGATGTATTCCTCGATATGCTCCGGGTCAATCGTGCCGCAATGATCCAGCACCTGCCGCTTTTGCTTGCGGTAGAAGGGCGATGCCTCAGGCCTGGTGTAGGGCTCGCCATTCACCGGGTCGCGGTACACCAGGCGGCGCACCACATCGCCACGCAGGGTCGCCTCCAGGATCTCGGCGGCGTCCTCGGCCCGGACGTGGGTATAGAGCACGCCCGCTGGCTCGATGTGCACCAGTGGGCCCGCCGCGCAGAATCCGCGGCAGCCGGTGTGCACCACGGCGCTCCCCGCACGCTTCTCATCCTCCTGCAGCAGCTCGATATCAACCAGGTCGCCCCGCTCGCGCATCAGGCGGCTCAGTTCCTCATAGACCGCCAGCGACCCGTTGGCAATGCAGCCCGTGCCCGCGCAGACCAGGATGCGCACCCGCTCGCGCGCCAGGTAGCCCATAAAGCGCTCCTGAGCTTGCTCAAGTTCTATCGTATTGGCAATCATTTACCTGTCCTCCAGCGCCGTCATCGTCTCCGCCTCGCGCTGCATGAGCGTATCGATGATCGTGAGGGCAGCTTCGGGGGTCATCTGCGGATGCACCACCTCGTTGATGACCATGACCGGGGCAATGCCGCAGGCGCCCAGGCAAGCTACCGTCTCCAGAGTAAAGAGGCCATCCGATGTGGTCACCTTACCCTCGCGCAGCCGGAGCTTTTTGCAGATCGCATCGTAGATCTTTTCAGAATTCTTGACATGGCACGCGGTGCCGTTGCAGACGCGCACCAGGTATTTACCTTTGGGATCCAGGGAGAACTGGCCATAAAAAGTGGCCACCCCGAAAACGGTGGTGGGCGAGATGCCCAGGGCTGTGGCGAGGTAATTCAGGGCCTCTTCGGGCAGATAATGGTACTCTTCCTGGATTTCCTGCAGGATGGCAATGAGCTCGGAGCGCTTGTAGCCGTGCCGGGCAATAATACGCTCGATATCGACGAGCTTGCTCACCGCCTCGCCATTCGGTTTGCCGTTCACCAATTTCTCCTCCACTTGGGTACCCTCCAACGCTAATGTGGCCGCCGGGCCGGGCTCTGCGCGCCGCAGAGCCCGGCTAACTCGCCTCAACAGCTCCCTCTGCCTTAGAGCCCCGGCATGCAAACGCCCTCCTGTTGCGACGGGAGGGCGTCACGTGCGGCCGGATTCCCCAGGCGACCCAGGACCAGAGCAGGGTAGCGCGATTTAGCAAGCCGCGCACGGTTTCGCGCCAGGCCTTGGCAGATCGGAAAGGGTGCGCGGCTTGACGTTAAGCGCTACCAGAGCGTGAAAGTTTGTACCTTTCTTCACAATGTGGTCTAGATGATACCCCGAGTCGGCGGGAATGTCAAATGGGTTTGTGCAGCTTTGCACAAAGTGTAAGCACGAAGGGGGAGCACGAAGGACGCGAAGGGGCGTGCAGTGTGGCGCCGGGTTGGGCGGAGGCCCTGCCTGCCATGTCTGGGGGCAGCTATGCGCGGAGCGGCGCATCGTCTGGCCGCCACACAGATCTTGACGGGGCAATCCGGCTCAACGACCGGATGTCCATCAAGATCTGTAGGGGAGAATTGCCTGCTATACCAAAACCAAGATGAGCGTTACATGTGCAGCCTCGTGGGTCATGCAGGGTCCATATCCTGGATGCAGTCCAGTGGCTTCCCGCACCGGTTTTGATGGGTCAGAGTTGCTCTCCTGCAGGCAACGGGTACTCGTCAAAACCAGCGCGGGGGCCCACTAGAAGCCAGATCTTCGTGTGTTTCGCGTCGCTTGACGTTCTTCGCGCTGGATGGCGCCTGTGGGGCAGACGCGGGTGCAGCGGCCGCAATTGGTGCACTTGCTCTCATCAACAATGGGAGCAGAATAACCGTTCTGGCTCATGGCGCCGGCGGGGCAGACGCGGATGGCGGGGCAGCGGTGGTTTTTCGGGCAGCGGTAACTGACTACAGTAATGGCCATAGGGCCTCCTTCACTGGCGGGTCAGACTATTATACCCCCATGGGGTATAGGTGGAGTATACCATGGAAAGGGATGTGAGTCAATGAGCTTAATATGTGGAGAACCCCTTGACAGTCGCCTCATAAACAGACAGGCCCCAGCAGAGCGATGGTGCTGCTCTACCGGGGCCCATCTGTGGCAAGGTACGACACTCGTCCCGAGAAAGGGAGGAGGGCTGCCGGCGGTACCGGATCAGGGCACAACCAGCAGCGCCTCAATCGGGCTGGATGCCAGCTAGGCCGGCCCAACCCGGCTTCCGCAGCGGAAGCCAGAACAGGTTACTTTTTCGCGCTCACTGCCTGAACGGGGATGTGTACTGTCCGCTCCCACTCGGGCTTGCGAATGCGGACGACGAGCATCCCGGCGGCGACTGAGGCATCGCAGTGGGTGGCCTCGACCTCAGCGGGCAGCTCGATCCGGCGGTGATAAGGCCCCGCGGCCCACTCGTGCAGCAGGTAGTCCTTGGGCAACTGTGGGAATCCTTTGGGCTCAGCACTAATCTCGATCGCGTTGCCCTCACAGGTCAATTGCACGTCGCCCTGTTCCATACCCGGCACAGGCGCCGTCACGACCCAGGTCTCCGCAGTGTCATAGATGTTGACCGGCAACTCCTGGTCCCAGTCGGCATCAACGCCCCTGCCGCCCGGCTTCCAGGGCGCCCAGCTTCGCACTCCCGGATACCAGGGAGAAATCCGCGCCATGAACGCCCGACCTCCTTAGCCGCATTGTTACCGTGCATAGCCTGTAAGCAAGATTCGTGCCATTACCGTTTTTGCCCTCACCCCTCAGGCCAGCCACTGTGGGTGGTGAGCGGTGCTGTCATAGCCGTGACTCGTCTTGTACGGCTCATATCGTCCATCGGCGGCAGCCCGCGCCGTTCGCGCCAGCAGGGCCGAGACCTGCTCCTCGCTGAGGGGGCGGAAGAGCCGCGCGGCTTCCAGGGCCTGCTCCAGGACCGACATCGACTCGCAGCCGGTGATGACCACGGAGACGGGCAGGTTCATGGCATAGTGCAGGCATTCGATGGCGGTCACGGCACCGCTCTCCAGGATGTGCCCACCGGCCAGGGGTTTCATCCCCAGCACACCGATGTTATGCTGAAGCAGCACCGGCAGCACCTTGGCCTCAAAGCTGCGGAAATGGGCGTCCATGACGTTGAGGGGCATCTGCACCGTATCAAAGGTCAGACCGTGGGCAAAGGCCGTATCCAGCATCTTGAGGTGAATGGCCGGGTCCTTGTGGCCGGTAAAGCCGATGTAGCGTACCTTGCCCGCTCGCTGTGCCTCGAGGAGAGCCTCCAGGTCCCCGCCCGGCGCAAAGACGCGGTCCGGGTCCTCGGGGCGGATCACCTCGTGAATCTGGAGCAGGTCGATGGTCTCTACCCCCAGGCGGCGCAGCGATTCCTCGAGCTGCTTTTGCGCGCCCTGCCGGCTGCGCGAGTCGAGCTTGGTCATAACAAAGGCTTTCTGACGGTAGCCGTCGCGCAGGGCCTTGCCCACACGCTCCTCGCTGGCGCCGCCGTGGTAATCCCACGAGTTGTCGATAAAGCTCACCCCCTGGTCGAGGGCGGTGCGCACGATGCGGATGGCCTCTTGCTCGTTGGGCTTGCCCAGATGAGCGCCGCCGATGCCAATGAGCGAAACCCGCTCCCCCGTACGGCCGAGAGTGCGGTAGGGCATGTTGCCGCTGGAACTCATTCCTCTCCTCCAACAGGCTGCTCTTGCGTGATGATCGCCTCGGCTGCAAGAGCTATGCCATGCTGGAGTCAACGCGGTTCGGCAGGAGCCTCGCTCTCCCAAAGGCGCGCGATGCGTATGATCGGGAGGGCGAAGCTCCTGCTCAGTGCCTCATGGCACCCGGCGCCATTTGGATGCCGCTTGACGCTCGTGTCGTAGTGGCGGCTTTAGCCGCTCAAGACGCTTGAGCATGCAAGGCGTTGAGCAACGCTGCTACAAGTGATGGGCCTGACCAACCGGCTTGAGCGGCTAAAGCCGCCACTACGACACGAGCGTCAAGCGGCGCTATAGGCAGGTAAGCGCCCGCTCGATATGGGCCAGCGCTTCGGCATCCCGGTCCCTGGCCTGCAGGATGAGGGCGCCATCCGCCGGCGCACGGCGGGGTCGGCCAGCCTGTGCGCGATCTCGACATTGTGCTAGCCGGAGCCGCCCTGCAGTTGTCTGATGCCCATCAGCATCTCAGACTCGGCCTTGTAGCAGGCGATGGCCTGCTGCAGCTCCGCTGCCAGGGCGGCAGACGCGCCGCGACGCGCTCCAAGCTGGGGATTCCGGACGGCGCTTGGGTTCATTTTCAGTGTAGACACAAAGGACCACAAGGTGAATCTTCCCTTTGTGGTCCTTTGCCTTTGTGGTTGAACGGTCCTACTTCAGAAGACCTGTGGCCCCCGAGCCGCCCTTACTTGGCGACGATATTCACCAGCCGCCCGGGCACATAGATGACATCTTTGACCGTCCGGCCGTCGAGGTGCTTCTGTACGTTCTCGTTGGCCAGGGCCATGGCCTTGGCCTGCTCAGCGTCGATATCGGCGGGCACTTGCAGGCGGGCGCGCACCTTGCCCAGCACCTGCACCACCAGGGTCACCACTTCGTCGGCCGCGAGCTCCTCGCTCCACTGCGGCCAACGCTGCTGATGCACACTGTAGGGCTGCCCCAGGCGCGCCCACAGTTCTTCGGCCAGGTGCGGTGTGATGGGCGCCAGCAGCAGGGTCAAAGTGCGCATGGCCTCGTCCCAGGCCTCTGTCTGGACTACCGGCGTCTCGCGCAGGCGCGCCAGGTTGTTGGTATACTCCATCAGCGCCGCCAGGTAGACGTTAAAGCGGAAATTCTCCATGTGGTCGGTGCAGGTGCGGATCGTCTTGTGCGTGAACCGCCGCAGTTCTGCCACCTTTGCTCCCTCTCCCTCGGAGGGAGAGGGCTGGAGTGAGGGTCGGTCCTCCACCACCAAACTCCACACACGGTTCAGGAAGCGTGACACGCCGTCGATGGAGCGCGAGTTCCAGGCGCCACCCAGCTCCCAGGGGCCAATGAACATCAGGTAGGCGCGCACCGTGTCGGCCCCCAGGGCGCCAACATAGTCATCGGGGTTGACCACGTTGCCGCGCGACTTGGACATCTTTTCATTGTCTTCGCCCAGGATCATGCCCTGATTGAAGAGGTTGAGCATGGGCTCGCCGTGATCCAGCAGGCCGATGTCGCGGCAGGCCTTGGTGAAAAAGCGCGTGTAGAGCAGGTGCATGCAGGCATGCTCAATGCCGCCTGTGTACTGGTCGACCGGCAGCCACACCTTGGCGGCCTTGGGGTCAATGGGCCCCTGGTCATAATGCGGGCTGGTATAGCGCATCTGGTACCACGAGGAGCATATAAAGGTATCCATGGTGTCCGTCTCGCGTTCGGCGGGGCCGCCGCACTGCGGGCAAGTCGTCCGGCGAAAGCCCTCGTGATACTTGAGCGGCGATTCGCCCGTGGGCAGAAACTCGGCATCCTCGGGCAGGAGCACCGGCAGGTCCTCCTCGGGCACCGGCACCGTGCCACAGTTGGGGCAATAGACAATCGGGATGGGCGCGCCCCAGTAGCGCTGGCGCGAGATCAGCCAGTCGCGCAGGCGATAGCTCACAGCAGGCTTGCCCAGGCCCTTTTCGGCCAGGAAAGCTGTTACCGCCTTGATCCCTTCCTTCTGCGGCATGCCGTCGAATGGGCCCGAGTTCACCATCGGCCCCTCGCCTGTATAGGCTGCCTGCAGCTCTTCGCCGTTCCATTCGGGTGGGCGGATGACCACCGGCACTGGCAGGCCGTACTTGCGGGCAAAGCTAAAGTCGCGCTCGTCGTGGGCGGGCACGGCCATGATGGCGCCCGTGCCATAGCCCATGAGCACATAATCAGCGATCCAGATCGGGATGCGCGCGCCCGTAGCCGGGTTGATGGCATAGGCGCCGGTGGGCACCCCCGTCTTTTCCTTTTCGGCCGCCAGGCGCGAAATCTCCGTCTGCCGCGAGGCATTGGCGACATATTCCTCCACCGCGGCGCGCTGCTCGGGCGTGGTGAGCTTGGCCACCAGCGGGTGCTCCGGCGCCAGCACCATAAAGGTAGCGCCATAGACGGTGTCGGGCCGGGTGGTAAAGACGATAATATCGTCACCCTGCTCGCTCTTGAAATTCAGCTCGGCCCCTTCGCTGCGGCCGATCCAGTTGCGTTGCATGGTGATCACGCGCTCGGGCCAGTTGATGCCGTCGTGCTGCAGCAGTTCTTCCGCATACTTGGTGATACGGAAGTACCACTGCTCCAGGTCCTTCTTGATCACCGGCGTGCCGCAGCGCTCGCAGTGCCGGTCCTCGCCCCACACCTGCTCGCGGGCCAGGGTGGTGTTGCATTGCGGGCACCAATCCACGGCCGAGCGCATGCGGTAGGCCAGGCCGTGCTTGTAGAACTGCAGGAAGAACCACTGCGTCCACTTGTAATACTCGGGCAGGCAGGTCACGACCTCGCGCTGCCAATCAAAGCTGGCGCCCATGGAGCGCAATTGCCTGCGCATGCGCTCGATGTTCTTGAGCGTCCATTGGAAGGGGTGGATGCCGTGCTTGATCGCCGCATTCTCAGCGGGCAGGCCAAAAGCATCGAAGCCGATGGGGAACATCACATCATAGCCCTGCATGCGCATATAGCGCGCCTTGGCGTCGGCCGGGCTCATGGCATACCAGTGGCCGATGTGCAGGTCCCCCGAGGGGTAGGGGAACATGGTCAGGAAGAAATAGGGCCTTTTCACATCATCGCTGACGTGGTAAAGCTGCGTCTCCTCCCAACGCTGCTGCCATTTGGCCTCGATTTCTTGCGGGTTGTACTTGTCGGTCATAATTCCTCCACGACGCGCTCTATCAGCTCCACCTGGTCGGCGAACATGCCGGCCGGCAGCTCATCCAATGCAAAATAGCGGGCGTCGGCGATCTCAGCGTCGAGCGCGAGACGCCCGCCCGTTACCCGGCAGTGGTAGGTCAGGTCCAGACGGGGCGCCTTGGGGTCGGCGGAAGCGGCGATAATGGGGCCGACCTCCACGATCAGGCCCGTCTCCTCGCGCAGCTCACGCGCCAGGGCATCCTCCAGCCGTTCGTGCTGCTTAACCTGGCCACCGGGCAACCCCCACTGGCCCGCCCTGCGGTAATCGTGACGCAATAGCAGCACGCGCCGCTGGTCATCGACAATCAGCGCCAACACCCCGGTCAGGAATTTGCTGTTCGTCCACCACAAAAAAGCCCACTGCAACGGCTCTGGCACATAACGCCACAGGCGGTATAAAAGGCGCCTATCCATCACAATACAGGGGCGGCCTGTACACCGCCCCTCTCCTCATACTTTCCATGGCGGTAGAGTCTGCGCCGAACGCCGTTATTTGTCAAGAATCTTAAAGCGCCCCCTTGACAAGGGAAATCCTGCGCCTATGATACTCCTGCGAGTACTGATGAAAGGTTTAGCTGCTATGGCAAGGAGCAAGGACCCAGCGCACGAAGAGCGCATCATTCAGGAGATCATCGTGGATTGCTATGACCCAGAAAAACAGAGCTACGAGCTTATGCTCGACTCTGACAGTGAGGTTTGCTAACATGCCTGTAAGCAGTACTCCTCTGTGTGGGATTACCGGATCGAGGCCAACAAGAATGTGATCACCGTCTATACGACGGAGGGAGATGCCAGGCTGGTGCAGGAGTTTCGTGAGCTTGCACCGGAAATGAGTGAAGCCAGAATCGCAAGTATACTTGTTCGGTCATTGCCCCTTACGGCAGTGCTGCAATTCGTGCTGGTCGATGAGGCCAGGCGGCGCTTTGTGGCTCAGCGCTATTGTTACCTGGGATCGATTGACGATTGGATTGACATCGGCCGCGAGGATACACTGCCAAACCTCGTCGCCAAGTATGTGAAGCATCTGGGCAAGGATACCTATTATGATTTGGGCCTTCCCGAATAGCCGGACTGGCGTTGGCCGGTAATGTGTGAGCCGAGTAGAGAATGCAGAGACAGGATGAACAACGAACTCAAGCAAGTCACTATCTACACTGATGGCTCGTGCAGCCACAACCCCGGCCCGGGCGGGTATGGCGTGGTGCTCCTCTATGACGGGCACCGCAAGGAACTCTCAGGCGGCTACCGGCGCACGACCAACAACCGCATGGAGATCACGGCCGCCATTGTGGGCCTGCGCGCGCTCAAGCGCCGCTGCGCCGTGACCCTCTATACCGATTCCCAGTATCTGGCCAACGCCATCAACAAGGGCTGGGCCGTGCGCTGGCGCGCCAACGGTTGGCGCCGCAACAAGCAGGAGGAGGCCCTGAACCCCGACCTGTGGGAGGAACTGCTCAACCTGTGCGCGCAGCATGAGGTCAAGTTCGTATGGGTGCGCGGGCACGCCGGCAATGCGGAGAATGAGGTCTGCGATCGGCTCTCTACCGAGGCCGCCCGGCGGCAGGGCCTGCCCCCCGACCGGGGCTATGAGGCCGGGGGCGGCGGGAGATGATCTACCTCGTCGGCGGCGCCTCGCGCGCCGGCAAGTCGACCCTGGCGCGCCGGCTTGTGCAGCAGCGGGGCATCCCTTATTTCCCCATCGATGCCCTGATGATGGCCTTTGCCAATGGCTATGCCGCCTTCGGCATGGACCCCAATACCCCCAGCGAAACGCGCGGCGAGCAGCTCTGGCCCATTCTGCGCGCCCTGGCCGTCAACCTGCTGGAGGAGGAACGCACCCACCCCACCTACCTGCTGGAGGGCGATGAGCTCCTGCCCAAATACGTGGCCGAGCTGAGCAGCGCCTACCCGGGGCAGGTGCGGGCGTGCTTTATCGGCTATACGCGGGCCGCGCCAGCGGAAAAGCTGCAACAGGTGCGGCAGGCAGAACCCGACTGGAATACCTGGTGCCCGGATCAGGATGTGCTGGCGTTCCTGGCCTATTCGGTGCGCTTTAGCCGCTACCTGGAGAGCGAGTGCGCGGCCTATGGACTGCCCTATTTCGACGGCTCGGATGATTTCGCGCGGGCCACCGAGGAGGCAGGCGCGTACCTGCTTGCAGGCTGATGCCTGCAGAAATGTGGGGCGAGGTGTGAGGGGGATTGGTGGGGGGGGTATGCATGCCACCCCACCAATCCCCCCCTTGGATCAGGGCCGGGTGGCGGCGGCGCAAAATGCCCGGCTACGCCCCACATACCGATGAGAGCAGGCTCTCTTTGGCGGGCCGCTAGGGCGCCAGCAACGGCGCCGCCTGGTAGAGCCAGATGGAGATGACGAACAGCCACTGCAAAAAGCCGCCGATGGTGATCCGCTCCCAGACCCCCAGATAGCGACTGCCGCGCGCTGTCGCGACGGCTGCCCCTACGCCCGAAGCGATCACGACGGCGAGGGTGACAAAGCTATAGGTCGCGGCGCCACTCAGACCCTGCTGATTCCCCAGCCAGATGGCGCCGAACAGGATCGCCAGGATGGTGCTGAGCGAGATCACGCCGGCCAGCGCCAGGTGTACCCGTCCACGCACAGTCGGCGGCGCGCCGCGCGGGTCCATAGGGAAGAAGAGAGTCAGGATCAATCCCAACCCGCCCACGGCGATAAGCGCACCCGCCGCCAGGAACCCCATGGTCACGCTGCCTGCCGCCCCCACCTGCGGCAGTAGCGCTGCTCCCGCCAACTGGAGTACCGCCACGCCGAATACGATCACCAGACCGTTGTAGATACAGTAGAGCGCATCCAGCAGTCCCTTGTTGGGCGCCCCTATCGCGATCAACTCGCTGATCGCCTGCGCCCGGTGGCTGTAGCCGGGATGCCGAAAACCGCCATAGACCGTTGCGGCCACATAAAAGGCAACCGCCACCGCGCCCAATAGGAGGATTCCCCTAGATATCATGCGTCCCTCCTCGTCTGCCTGCCCAAAGCCAGATATAATCCCGCATGGTACATGGCATTTTACGGCCGTCAACCCTATTGCCTGCTGGCTTGTGTGCTCCGCAGCCACCCCTCCCCCCCCTGCTTTGAGGCCGGCAAGAGCATGGTCACTCACCAGGTGAAGATCAACCGCGCGCCTGGGCATCTACAAGCGGGAGGAAAAGCCGCCCGAGGAGACCCGCAAGGAAAAGGAGCGCGTGGAGCTCTGGGCGCCGCTTTTGGGGCGCCGCCACGAGCCGGTCCCGGCCGAGCGCGCTGGCGGCGGGGGGGGTTAGCTCCGTGAATGCCGACCTGATGTTCGCGCTGCCCGGCCAGACGGCGGCTGCGGTGACGGCAGAGCTGGACCGCGCCGCGCAGCTCAGCGCCGACCAGGTCACGACCTACCCGCTCTTCACCTTTCCGTGCGGATGGGCACGAGACAGCCGAGCATTGCCCGGCTGGAGAGCGGTAAGGCCAAGCCCAGCCTGCTTTCCCTGGAAATGGTCGTGGAGGTCCTCGGCGCCCGGCTGTTCGTGCGCATCGGGGCGCCGGAGGATGCGCCGCAGGCGGCGCATTGCGCGTGACAGTGAATGGATACGAAGCGCCGCAACTGGCGAAAAGCAGAGTAGGCGCTTACCAGAATCGGGTGTTGCGATGGCGACTGAGGTCAGCTATTCCTGGGAAGTGGACCTTCGTGCCTGGGTTCGCACAAAAAAGCTGCTGCCTGCAGAGTTGACCGATGGCGTCTGCGACCTCTTCGCCCTGGCTTTTGAGCACACTCGTTGTCTTGAGCATGCATGGTTCGGTGTCCAGCAACAGAGTGCAAGCCTGGTCGTGGGCGGCATCTGGCTGGCGGCGATTAACCTGGCGATGTCGGATAGGGGCGTCTGGTTGCTGCTTGACCAACCTGACTTTGCTGTTGCCGGGGTTGAGCTAAGCCCCGTCAAGTCGACCAAAAGGTTCGCCACGCCACTGACTTGGGCCCACTGTTGGCCGCCTGACTCCCTCGTCGCCCTGATCTCAACGCCTGCAGTCTGGACATCTTTTGCACGTGCCACCGAACGGATCCTTGAGGCCCCGATTGCGCGTGGCCATGAGGATTTGCTGCGTAAGCGTGGCAAGAGGCGCTTGGCGGAGTTCTGGCGGCCGTCCAACACCGCCCAAGCCATCTATCCTGACGACATTCCAAACGATGAGGTATTTCCTGAAGGTGCAAGCCGGCAGGTATCGGTGAATGCCTATGAGCGCAATTCGGAGGCGCGCCGGCGCTGCATTGCGCATTATGGTACACGATGTTGCGTCTGCAAGCTGGATTTCGCAGAAATGTACGGGGAGATCGGCCGGGGCTTTATCCACATCCATCACCTGAAGCCACTCTCTGAGGTTGGGCACGAGTACCAAGTCGATCCGATAGCGGATTTGCGCCCGGTCTGCCCCAACTGCCATGCGATGATCCACCGGCGCAACCCAGCCTATAGTATCGAGGAGGTTCGCGCCGCTTTGCAGAGAATGGAAATGTTATGCTTCAGTCGAACTTGGAGATTCCCCCTGATCGGATTAGCATGATCACAGCAGGAGGAATCCATGAGCCAGACACGCAAGCATTTCACCGCAGCTGAGAAGATGGCCATTCTGCGCCGCCATCTGTTGGAGCAGGTGCCCGTCTCCGACCTGTGCGACGAGTACGGCATTC
>Ga0078972_1009829_pt1 | contig 18484 bp, 18 predicted proteins | sample YelNatPaOPGAMG01_FD_67568 | JGI IMG/M metagenome (GOLD analysis project Ga0078972, IMG submission 67568) | Hot spring thermophilic microbial communities from Obsidian Pool, Yellowstone National Park, USA - OP-RAMG-01 (SPADES assembly) (version 2) | ecosystem: Environmental > Aquatic > Thermal... | reverse complement strand
TCCAGGAGATTCCGAAATCGCTCGTGGGCAAGGTGCTTCGGCGAGAACTACAGGAGGCTGACCCTTTGTACAAAGCACACCGCCCCGCTCAATAGGGGTACAAAGAGGGCGTCGAAGAGAATCGTCGTCAAGACAAGGAGATACCTAAATGAAAGAAGTAGTGATCACTGGCTATTTGAGAACCGCTTTTTCGCGTTCAAGACCGAAGGACCCGGGTAAAGACGTATTTGGCGCAGTGCGGGCCGAGGAACTTTTGGCAAAGCTCACCCCAGAGCTCATCAACAAAACAGGCCTTGCCCCGAAAGAGATCGACGATTTTATAGTGGCCTGCGCGACGGCTGTTGGCGAGCAATGGACGTACGGTGGCCGCTTCCCTTTGTTTCTGGCAAACCTGCCAGAAACCATCCCTGCGAAGTTTGTCGATCAGCAGTGCGGTTCATCCATGGCAGGCATACATATTGGCTTTATGGAGATTGCCACAGGCAACGCCGACACAGTCTTCGTGGGCGGCATGGAACACATGACCCGCATACCCATGGGAGGCGCTTCGGTGCAGGCTGGGCTCTTGGCGCCAAATCCTAAGTTTTTCACGAATCCAGAATACCATCACTGGGATATGCAGACTTCCCTGAACATGGGCTTCACGGCTCAGAAGCTTCTCGAGCAGACTGACGTGACAAGAAGCGAAATGGACGAGTGGGCCTTGAGGTCTCACAAGTTGGCGGCCCAAGCGCAAGCAGAAGGATTCTTCAAAGACGAGATCATGCCCCTGGATGTGGAGCAGGTTGACGGTACGGTAAAGCACGTGGATTCGGATCAGTCTGTACGGCCAGGGACTACACTTGAAGATCTGACGGCGCTGAAGCCGGCATTCAAGGAGGGTCACCAGATCACCGCGGGCAATTCATCGCCCCTCAACGCAGGCGCCACTGCCATGATACTGATGTCCAAGGAAAAGGCCGAGGAAAAAGGGATCAAGCCTTTGGCAACGGTGCGCTCCATCGGTATTGCAGGCGTCCACCCCTCCATCATGGGCGCAGGACCTGTTCCGGCAAGCAAGAAGGCTTTGGCCAACGCAGGGCTGTCGGTGACGGACATTGATTTCTGGGAAATCAACGAGGCTTTCGCCATAGTGACGTTGAACTGCATCCGAGAGTTGGGGATTGATCCGCACAAGGTAAACGTCATGGGCGGCGCCATAGCCATTGGCCATGCATTGGGCGCCTCTGGCGTGAGGCTTGTCGGAACATTGGCAAGAATCCTGAGCGTCAAAGGGGGAAGATACGGCTGCGCCACCGCGTGCGTTGGAGGGGGCCAAGGCGTGGCTACGATCATCGAGCGAGAAACCCGATAGCTGCAACTGCAGCAGCATCATGCGCACTTGCCGCATTAAAAGCCGTTCATGCGGATGGCAAAAATGCACGCCATCCCATGAACGCGTGCCGCAGTCCATGGCGCGTAGCCAGGGCCGAACGTAGCGAGCGGGGACAACTAAAAAGCCCTCTTGGGGCTAATATTTCTCGCTTTGGTCGCAATGACTGCGATTGAAGCCCTTGAACCCGGCCACGTCATCGAACTCGTGATTAATTCTTCGAACCGATATGAGTTGCGCGAAAAACTGTACCACGGCTCCGCAAGCGGCCTTTGCCCCAACTATCATCAATCGACGTAGTCCTTCTTTTCCGCGATCTTGCGAACCGCTTGTACGGCGATATTCACTTCTTCCAGGGTGTTGAAGTATCCGAGGCTGAATCTCACCGTGCCATCAGGGAACGAGCCGAGCGCTCGATGCGCCAAAGGCGCGCAGTGCAGCCCCACGCGAACAAGTATTTCAAATTCCTGCTCCAGTATAGAGCCGGCCTCATTGGGATGGATGGACTCGAACGTGGCGGGTATCGCCCTGTTGCCGCAGCCGCCAAAGGACTGGTGCATGCCGTCGGGTAGCGCTTGGTCAAAGGTGATAGAGAGGATTGCGACTTGCTTTTCTGGTTTCAATGGACCGTAAAGCGTGAGTCCCGGTACGTCGATCACCCCGTCGATAAAAGCTTGGAGCAGGGACATTTCGTGTTTTCTTATATTTTCGACTCCTGTATCGAGAACGAATCGGACGCCCTCGGCGAGGCCGGATAATCCAACATTATTCTGAGTGCCGCTTTCCATTGCATCTGGAAAGAAATCTGGCTGGTGCTCGTTTTCCGAGACGCTGCCTGTTCCCCCTCGTTTCAGCGGCCGCACGACAAGCCCTTCACGGATGTACAGGCCGCCAGTCCCTTGAGGCCCATAGAGACCTTTATGTCCCGTAAAGGCGAGAAAGTCCACGCCGAGAGCGCTTACGTCGATGGGCACTGTTCCCGCAGTCTGCGCGGCGTCCACAAGCAGGGGAACCTCTCCTATAGTTTGCTTGATTGCGGCGATGTCTTGAATGGCCCCGCACACGTTGGATGCGTGGTTGATGGCCACGAGCGCGGTTTCCTTGCGCAGGAGCCGGCGAACATCCTCAGGATCGAGCATGCCCATGCGATCGCAAGGCGCCACAGACACGGTCACGATCCCCTCAGCTTCAAGATACCTCAATGGCCGAATTACGGAATTATGCTCCATCTGGCTCATGATCACGTGGTCTCCTGGCTTCAAGAAACCAAACAGTACCGTGTTGAGGGATTCTGTCGCGTTCAGGGTGAAGATAATTCTCTTTGGATCAGGGATGTGAAAGAGGACAGCCAGCAGATCACGAGCTGTTTCAGCCGCGTTGGATGCCTCCCGCGACAGGGCGTGTCGGGAACGCCCGGGATTTGCGCCTACTTCTGTCATGAAGCGAACCATGGCGTCCACGACCTGAGGCGGCTTGGGGAACGAGGTGGCGGCGTTGTCCATGTATATGACTCGTTTGGCCATGGGAAGCCCGACGATCCTTTTTTCCTATCGGACGCCACCGCGGCGTCAGTCGGAAGCGCCTTGATGGGGTGCGTGGACCTTCACGTGTGACTGCGCAATGCGTTGAAAAATGCGGTCAAAATCCTCCGCGGTGGCATCCCACGTGAGGCGGCTATCTTCCACCATTTGACGCGACATCTTGCCAAATACCTTTCTCATATTTTCACTCTTTGCCAGAGATGCAATACATCTTTTGAGAGCGTGGACGTCGCCCGCGTCGTAGAGGAATCCATTCACATTATCGCTCACAAGGTCGGGAATCCCTCCCGCTCTCGTCGCTACCACGGGCAACCCTGAGGCCATGGCCTCTTTGATGACGTTGGGCGACCCCTCGGTGTAGCTTGGAAGACAAAAAATGTCCGCTTGTCTGAGGGTCTGGGCTACCTGAGGCGGGCTCAGCACGCCGAGCCATGAAGTCCGTTCCGACAGCCCCAACTCTCGGGCGAGGGCTTTGAGACGCTGTGCATAGGCGCCATCGCCTATGACGATGAGTTGGAGGTCGGCGAGAGCCGGGTCGGAAAGGGCCACCAACAAGTCCTGGAGCCCTTTTTTCGGCACTAGACTCCCGACGAATGCAACCCGCAAGGCGCCGTCCCTACGGTCATCCTCGGAAGCAGGATGAAACAGCTCGGCGTCCACCCCAAATCGCGGAACGGTGCATTTGGACGGCGGGGCTCCAAGCTTGGTCGCGATGTCAAGCAGCTCTCTACTGACCGGAGCAAGATGGGTCGATCTGCGGATAACCCATTTGGTCAAGAGTTTCCATACTGGCCTTTCTCGAGCCAGGTATCCGTCATCTCCACGGAGGGACACTACGAGCGGCGCCCTGGTGAACATGGCCGCGGCGGCGCCTGCGATCGCTGCGCCCAACCAATTGGCGTAGAGGATATCTGTCGCTGACGTCTCCCGCAATACCGTGTAAACGAAAACGGCCATCATGGGCGCGAGCTGCGCACGCGCCAGAAAACTCCGGGCCATATTTTCGGGGATTCCCCCTTCTCCGCCGGTGAGCCGTTGAAGAGATCGAGGCAAAAAATACGCGAAGCGCACTGTCTCGATCCCGTTTACCGAGAACCGGCCGTGACGACCCGGGACAGCCGGGCAGATGACCAAAATAGGATACCCTCTTTTCTTGAGGGCGATCGCCAGATTGGCTATGAACACTCCTGACCAGTCATCCGAGGAGCTCGGATAAGACGTCGTGAGAAAGACGATCCGCGGCAGCTTCAACTCATGAGCCTACATGCAACCTTTGAGGGGTAAGCTAACGCCTTTGAGCATCGAGCTCATCCCTGTTCCTTCTTTTTAAGCGCGGCGAGGACTTTCTCCGGAGTCGCCGGCAGGTCTTTTATGCGAACGCCCACCGCGTCATAGATGGCGTTTATCAGCGCAGGCGCTGTGGGGACGCACGCAGGCTCGCCGATGCCCTTGGCTCCAAAGGGACCCGCCGGTTCGAACGGCTCTACGATTACCGGCTGAATGGGTATAACGTCCTTTGCGGTCAGTATCTTATAGTCCAAAAGGTTGGGATTCATCACGCGGCCGTGATTCACGATCATCTCTTCACTCAACCCGTACCCCACTCCCATGACTGTGGCGCCATATATCTGCCCATTCACGAGCATGGGATTGATGGCCCGACCAACGTCGTGAGCTGCGACGTAGTTGAGAATCTTGACTTCACCCGTTTCGGTGTCCACTTCTACTTCCGCCCCATGCGTTCCAAAGGTGTAGCAGCACGACAAATTTCCTTTGCCTTCGCGATCGAGCATCTCGTTAGGCGGATCGTAAAATGCCTCTGCAATGACCATCTCGCCTTTTCCCGTGCCTGTCATATGCGCTTTTCGAAGGATTCTCGAGACGGGCATCTTGGTGAAAGGATTGTCGGGGTCGTTCTTGAGAAACACAAACCCCGCCTTTACATCCAGGTTTTGGGGATCAGCGAGCAGGGAGTAGTCTAGCTGCGGTTCCACAAAGGTTGGATCGATTTTGATCTTTTTCTTGAATTCCTGTTTGAGGAGGTTGCCCATGAGACGCGCAGCCAGGTCGAGGATCTTTTGTTTCACTTCGGCGGCCACCGTGAGGATAGCATGGCCGGTGATGAACGCGTGTCTGCTGGCATGGGTCCCCACGTCCCAAGGACACACTTCTGTGTCGCCAGAGAAGATGAAGACGTCCTCAGGTCTGAATCCCATGGCTTCGGCGACCATCTGCGGAATGATGGTTTCCGAGCCTTGGCCCTGGTCCGTGCCGCCCGTGATAACGGTCACTTTGCCCTCGTCATCCACCTTGACGATGATGCCCTGGGCATCAGACAAATACACACGGGCCCCGCCGCCCACGTGAATGAAGGAGGCCACCCCTACCCCGCGGCCATTCCGTTTGCCGTGCTTCTCGTCCCAGTTTAGTTTTGTTTTTACCTCGTCAAGACATTCCTTCAAAGGACACGTCGTGATGGCCAATCCCATCGGCGTCTTCTCGAACGGTTCGTTGGCGTTGATCCTGCGAAATTCCATGGGATCGATGCCCGCGGCTTCGGCCAATTGATCCATTGATTGTTCCACCACAAAGGTGGCCTGCGGATTGCCGTACCCGCGCATGGCCTGGGCATATATGTTGTTGGTATATACACAGGTGGCCTGGAACGATATGTTGGGCACCTTGTAGAGCGATGACATGGGGATCATCATGACGGACGGGGTGGTAGCTCCCCATGAGGTGTACGCGCCGTTGTCCAGGATCATGTCCACGGCCCGGAACGTGAGTCTCCCGTTCTTGTCGCAACCCTGCTCCACAGTCGCGATCACAGGCTGACGGGGCGGACTCGCCTGAAATTCCTCCTGCCTGGAGAAAACTATTTTTACGGGGCACTTGGTCTTCCACGCCAAAAGTACTAGGATAAATTCGTATATGTCTGTGTCCAGTTTGCTCCCGAAACTGCCTCCCACGTAAGGCGTGAGGATTCGCGATCGTCCCTTGATGCCGAGATTTTTCAGAAACATATCCAGGCGGTCTTTTCCTCCGAATGGGACATTCGTGACGCTGTGAAACACGAGATTATCCCTGACGTCGAAATAGGCTATGCCGCCGCTTGTACCCATACACGTCTGATGAACCCATTGGGTGCGAAACTGATCTTTGACCACATAGGCAGATTCTCGCCGAGCCTTCTCCACATCGCCCGCAACGAGCCGCCAAGGCAGCGGGAGGATATTGTTTCTGCGAGGTTTGCCTCTTGCATCGTATTCGTGGATGAGCGGGGCATCCTTCTGCATGGCCTCGAGAGGATCGAACACTGGCGGCAGGTCTTCGTATTCCACCTCAATGAGTTGTATCGCCTCTTCTGCGGTGTCCTCGTCAATGGCGGCGACTGCGGCTACCTCGTCTCTGAATTGCCTGACTTTGTCCTTTTTCAGCGGGGTTTGATCCCCCAAGAAGCCCACTCGGACTTCAGGCACGTTGTATCCTGTAAGCACCGCGCGGACGCCGTGCAGTTTTTCTGCCTTGGAAGTGTCAATGCGCACGATGCGCGCATGCGGTCTGGAACTGTACAAGATCTTCCCGTAAAGCATTCTCGGAAGAGTGATGTCGTTGATATAGGCGGCTCTGCCCGTTACCTTGTCTCTGTCAACCCTGGGATGCGATTTCCCGACGAAAAGTTCACCCATATTGATCTCCTGCGGATGTCTTAATCCTTTTTGGTCATGATTTCGGCGGCGTATTGCACTGATTCGACAATCTGGACGTATCCCGTACAACGACACATGTTGCCCGCGATAGCATGTCGGATTTCGGCCTCTGAGGGATGCGGATTCTTGTCGAGTAAAGCCTTTGCAGACAAGATCATACCGGGGGTACAAAAACCGCACTGGACACCGGCTTTTTCTAGAAATGCCTGCTGTATGGGATGAAGCGAGTTGTCCTTTTCTGCGAGCCCTTCAATGGTGACGACTTCTTTGCCTTCTGCTTCCATGATTGGATAGATGCAGCTATTGATGGGGTCGCCGTTGACCAGTACGGTGCAGGCGCCGCATTCGCCTTCTCCGCAGCCTTGCTTGACCCCTGTTAATTCGAGCTCTTCCCGCAACACCCGCAACAGCGTCCAGTGGGGGAATACTTCAACGGTTACGGGGTCTCCGTTCACTTTGAAGCTTATGGTCTGCTTCATTACACGCAAACTCCTTTCAGTTCTCTACCAGCCCGTTTTTCATATAACTGTGGTACAGCGCCATTTAAGGACTCACGCGACGTCATCCCTGTCCTTAATGGCTTTGTCCTTCCTGTAAAGACGCGGCGTCCTGGGCTCGCTGAACGCACCAAAGCCCGGTACGTCTGACGAGTACTTTAATCATATCGCGACGATACCACTCCGAGCCGCGAATTGTCGTCCTCGGGGAGGCTTCTTGCGCGGCAATCTCCCCTGCTTTGGTCAGGGTCTCTTGCGTGATGGCCTTGCCTTCGAGATACGCCTCGGCCTTGCTGGCGCGCATGGGCGTGGGAGCAGCGACACCCAGCCCGATCCGAGCCTTGGCGCAGGTAGTCATGTCCTCCTCGAAGGCGAGCAACATGGCAACGCCGAGTATCGGCAAGTCCATGGCCTTGCGTCGGGTGTGCTTCCAATAGGCCATGCCAGTCCTCGGCAAGGTGGGCGAGATGCGGAGCTGGGCAAGGATTTCACCTGGCGCTAATACAGTCTTCCCTGGGCCCTTGAAAAATTGAGTGATGGGAACAATCCTTTCGCCGTGGGCGCTTTTAATGACTGCCTGAGCATCGAGAACAAGCATGGGAGGCGCAGTATCGGCCGAGGGGGCTGCATTGCACAAATTGCCGCCAATGGTCGCCGAGTTCCGCACCTGCACAGACCCAAGCTGACTCACTGCGTCGTGGATAATCGGATAGCGATGCTGTATTTCCGGCGACAGCTCGAGCGTTCGGTGTCGAGTGGCGCTCCCTATGGCAAGGCCATCGCCAAAATCTATGAAGTTGAGTTCTGGCACATTACGCAGCGAGACCATGTAATCGGGCGATACGAGCTTTTTCTTCCACTGGATCATCAGATCAGTGCCGCCCGCTATGATGCGCGCCCTGGGCCCATACTGATTGAGGATTTCTACCGCCTCCGTGACGGTTGCAGGCTTGAGGTATTCAAATGTTCTCACAGGACCTCCCTTGCTGAAACAGCGCGTGGTTGCTCAAATAACGATGTACTTCGCTTACCATAACATAAGCTTTTCTGTTTGCCAAAAGAATATGACGGGGGGTATCGCAGGGAGAGCGGTCGAAGGCCCTCAAATGCCACGGCCGTCGCTCAGCACGATTGCACCGACCTGAGATTGCTTCGCGATGATTTTCGAGAAAAATATGGGTGTCCCGTCTTATTCTTGAATCATTCAGATACATGGATGACGACGCAGCCGAATCGCTGGTGGTTCCTTGGGGGATTTAACGAGTCGCTGTGCGAGCTTTTTTCCTCCGAGGTTGTCTCACATGCAAAAGATAACTTTTTGTCTCGCTTTAGCTCCTTTCTTGTTAACATCCTTTGATTATTTAACTTCAAGTATTTTCTAGTTTGACAAAGTATTCGCCGGCATGTATGAATGAACCGTTCACTCTTACAATTTGGTGTTTGCCGCTCGTCAAAGAGCTGGCAATTGCGAGCAGTCCGGCTGAGGGTACAGGGGTTAGGGTCGGACTGTTTTTTGTTTTTGGGGCGTACTCGCGCCGGAAACGCTTTGCTTCAGAGTCCGCGTATCTCTTTTTGGACGCTCTTCAAACGCTCCCAAAGCTCGTCCACCTTCGCCCTGGTTTCTTCTACCGTTCCTGAGTTATCGATGACGAAATCCGCAAATCCTACTTTGTCTTTCATCGGGAGCTGGGACGCTATCATCTTTCGAGCTTGATCTTCGCTAATCTTCTCACGGGCAGCCAGTCGTTTTACCATTTCTTCGTCTGACACATACACCACGAGGAGCTTATGAAAGAGGTACTGTAGGTTGAGTTCAATCAACAAGGGAATCACCACCTGGATGATGGCGTGAGGGTCCTTAGCTGTAATCTCGTTGAGCTGGCGAATGAACTCCATGTGGATTTGGGGATGAGTAAAGCTTTCGAGCTTTTTTCGTTTTTCCAAGTCTCCAAAAATAATGTCCGATAGCTTCTTCCGGTCGAGGGTTCGGTCCTCTTGAAGCACCTGCTCTCCGAAATAACTGACGATCTGTTTCCACGCGGGTTTCCCCGGCTCCACTACAACTCTGGCAAGCACGTCAAAGTCTATAGTCGCCGCGCCTTTTTCCTCGAGCATCTTCGCCACTGTGGTTTTGCCGCTGGCAATCCCGCCCGTGACGCCCAAGAGCAACCGGTTGTCCTTCCCCCGTATTGCTTCAAGCTGATCGATCCCGCCATAGGCCATAGGAAATGACGTGGTAAGATCGCGTTCAGCTCCCGCGTAGCTGATGGGATACCGAATGCCGCGGCGGTAAAGGGCCTCCATTCCCCTCAGGGCCTTTTCAACATACTGCGGCGGAAGAGCCATGACGAGGTCATCATCTTGGGCATGGCCATACCTGCGCTCTCCATAGCACGGAATCGTGAGAGCAGGCTTTCCTGTCAGGTAGCATCGCGCTATGGCATCCGCGCAGGACGATTCCCCCACACAAAAAAACTGCATGACCTCGTAGTCCTCAAACTGAAGGGAGTTAATGAGCAGCATCATCTGCGCGGGATTGGCGTAGATAAGCGCCATGTCCGGCTCAAACGGGTTGTACACGAGAGGGGCTAGGGCAATGGCCTCGTACTTGCCCAACGGAATTCTTGGTATCGATTCTTCGTATCGCTTCCCATCCCTCCTCGTTTGAACCCACACAATGCTTCTGAATGTCCCATCTTTGAACAGAGGGGGGGTATCGGCCAGGCCGATGATCCCTGGGCATGTAGGGCCGATGAAATCTTCTGCCACCGCGCCCACAGTCCAGTCAAAGCTCCTCACCAGCGTGATCAACTGACACAAAGTTTTTTTGCCGTCGAGCTGTCGCATAAAAGGTATTTCTTGAAGCATTTCCTTCTTCGGGAGCATTCGGAGGGCGACGGGAAATGACTTAAGCCTCATCAACAGCTCTAAGCGTCGAATGATTTTCTCCCAATCTCGCTTCGGCTTCATGATTGTTCCTCCATGAAAAACGCATTACATTAAATAGAGAGACTATCTAATCTAGTTTGTTATGATTTTTGATTGATTTAATGCTTGGTATTGTGCTATACGTCATGTACCTACCAGCGAAAGCTGCGCATGGTGGAAAACCCGGCGCCCCCTCCTAACCCGCTCCGGGTTTTCATTTTTGCGCTAGACCTGGCTGTAGCAAGTTCGGTACCATTCAATGCTTTGCGCAAGCCCCTCTTTAAGAGATGTACGGGCTGAAAAACCGAGGATGGACGATGCTCGAGAGGTATCAGCCATGGAATGCATGACGTCGCCCGGTCTTGGAGCCGCATGTACCGCTTGCACCTTGGAGCCAAGCAGGTCCTGCAGTACGGACAGCAATTCCAGCAGAGAAGTGCGGCAACCGGCGCCTATGTTGTACGCTTGGCCGCACGCTTCGTGAGGCGCTTCCAGGGCAGCTATGTTCGCCTCCACCACGTCTTTCACATAGGTAAAATCTCTTGTTTGTTCTCCGGTTCCATAGATGACTGGCGGCTCGCCTTTGAGCAGCGCCGTGACGAACCGAGGAATAACGGCTGCATACTCTGACGCAGGGTCTTGCCGCGCCCCATACACATTAAAATATCTCAGCCCCAACGTTTCGAGTCCGTAAAGATCGAAAAAGAGCCTGCTGTAATGTTCGTTGATTTGTTTCGTCAACGCGTACGGAGACAATGCGACTCCCTCCTTGCCCTCCTGCTTGGGCAGCGTCTCGGCGTCTCCATACACAGAGGATGACGACGCGTACACGACCCGCTGAACATGATTTTTTCGTGCAGCCAAGAACACGTTGAGGGTCCCATCAGCATTGACGGTGTGAGTAGTCCACGGGTCTTCGACCGACCGGGGCACGCTGCCGAGGGCGGCTTGGTGCAGGATTGCATCGACTTTTTTCACAACGGCATTCAGCACAGAAGAGTCTCTTATGTCGCCGTTAACGACCTGAAAATCCTTCCCTGGTTTTGCCTTCCCGTCGCACAGATTTTCCAAGTTTTCGATCTTGCCTGTGCAAAAGTTGTCCAAGACGGTGACGCGCAGGCCGCGCTGCAAAAGACCTTCTACGATATGACTACCGATGAATCCGGCTCCCCCAGTGACGAGGACGTGCTCTTGGCGTAGTGTTGTCATGCAATGTTCCTATCGTGCGTATGGACGGCGATCTGGAAAGAGCAATATATCAGTGTTTCACGGGTTTGTGAAGGGCGATGGTTTTTGATGGCGAGTAGGTGCACATTGCACCGTTACTGCAATGAATCGGTGCAAAATGCACCGTGCTGGCATGAGCGGAGACCGCAATCCCACGCGAGAGCGTTCCTTACATATGTGCGGCGCCTGCTCTGCCGCTTTTCGTCATGTCCTTCGGAACGAACTCCGCATCATAGAGTCCGTATGCCCTTTGCAAAACTCCGGGGACAGCCCCAAGAACCATATTGTTGCCATTGCAAAGAATCGAGGCTGGAACGACGGTGGGGCGCCTTGGCGACGGAGAAATGTTCCTCATTTGCAACAAGATATCTCGCTGCGCTTGAAAAGACAGGAGTGGCTGTTCGTAATGACGGGAGGGCTATCGCTTCGTTCGAGGGGACTCGCTGTAATTTATTGATATAATGTTACAAAGACTACATGACCGAGAAGTGTCAATTTTGGCATGATAGTTGCTCACACCGGGGCGAGGGCGAAAAATGAGGATAGCCGTTTCAGAATACCAAGGCAGGATCGCTCCGGTGTTTGACACATGCCGACGAGTGCTCATCTTTCTCCACACCGCCGAAGGAGATTCGGAAGTGGGGAGCGAGGATTGGTCATCGTTGGCGCGTCACCTTCGGCCGGATCGCCTTGTGCAATTGTCAATAGAAACAGTGCTGTGTGGTGGAATCAGTTGCTGGATGAATGACCAAATTACCGCGCGAGGATTGACGCTGATTCCGTGGCTGTCCGGAAATGTGCAAGAGATCCTGATGGCTTATAGAAACGGCGCCATTTTCGCCCCAGAATATGCCATGCCCGGATGGACCGGCTGCAGGGCGAGAGCATTCCGAGCGACAAGCCCCAATGCCTTGGGGCGCGGTCGCTTCAGAGTAAGGAAAGGAGAAAAAAGATGCCTGGATTCGATGGAACGGGACCATTAGGAGCGGGTCCCCGAACAGGTTGGGGACGTGGGTATTGCGCTTCGGGCGCGGGCGTTGGAGCTGCCCCTGCAAGGGGCGGCGTCTTGCGGGGCGTTGGACGCGGCGGCATTCCGTGGGGCGGAGGACGCGGACGCTGCTTTGGCGGACGTGGCTGGTGGAATCGGCCTGCGGGCGCTTTTGAACAACCGCCCGCGTCGTCTGACTCCGAATTAGAGAGGTTAAAAGAGGAGCTCGCAAAGGCTCAGAAGGCGGTTCAGGAGATGGAGGCGCGTCTTGCTGAACTTGAGAAATCCGCTTGATCCTTCTTTTTTTGGGGCCACTGACATGCTAATGGTGAAACCGATGGGTAAGGATTTTGAACAGGGCCTGGCAACAGTGGCCCAATGTCATTCTAAGAAAGGATCGTAAAGAGCTATGAGCGACGCATCCGGTTGTGAAAAAAACACAACGTGTGGTCAATGTGATTCGGCAGGAACGTGCGACGCGGCAATCCAGCAGAGACATGCGGAAGAGCAGTTGAAGGCAAAACTGCAGTCCATCAAGCACAGGCTGGCTGTCATGAGCGGCAAAGGCGGCGTCGGCAAGACAACAGTGGCGGTGAATCTGGCTGTTGCGCTGGCCAAAATGGGATTGAAGGTAGGCGTACTCGACGGAGACGTCCACGGCCCCAATATTCCCCGAATGCTGGGAGTGGATAAGGACGGGCTTCGGATGGGCCCCAACGGGTTGTTGCCAGTGACTGCGAGGGACGGCGTCAAGGTGATGTCCATGGCGTTTATCCTTCAGAGTGACGACACACCGGTGGCATGGCGCGGCCCAATGAAGCATTCCCTGTTCCAGCAGTTTTTGAGTGAAGTGGACTGGGGACCGTTGGACTATCTGGTGGTTGACCTGCCGCCTGGGACTGGAGATGAGCCCTTGAGCATCGCGCAGTTGTTGGGAGAACCATTGTGGACCATAATCGTCACCACGCCACAAGATGTGGCCCTGCTTGATTCTCGCAAGTCCGTGGTCTTTGGAAAGACCCTCAACATGAATGTCTTGGGGATTATAGAGAACATGAGCGGTCTGATATGTCCCCATTGCGGCGGAAAGATCGATTTATTCAAGACCGGCGGCGGGGAACGATCTGCAAAAGAGTTGGGCGTCCCGTTTCTCGGCTCCATACCTATCGACCCTTCGGTCGTGATAGGAGGCGATGCAGGCGTACCCATTATGTATGACCACGCCGAGTCGCGGTCTGCGGAGGTGTTCAAGAGGATGGCCGAGGACATCCACAAGAAGGTACAAAACTCACACAAGGCGTGACAACAAAGGATAACTTCAGATTTGTCGTGCACGGTGAACGGCAAGTCTGTGCAGCAATATAAATATTAACAGTAGATAAACGGAGGATCTGTTGACCATGACTAGAAAGACGATAGCAGTGCCATCCATGCATCCGGGAGGACTCGATGCGATGAGGGCAGGCCACTTTGGCCATTGCGACGTGTTTACGCTCGTATCAGTGGAAAACAACGAGATAAAGGATATTACTGTTGTGGAGAATCCACCCCACACCCAGGGGGGATGCATCGGGCCAGTGAACACACTCTACAGCAGCGGCGCGCACGCGCTCATAGTGGGGGGCATTGGCATGAGGCCGCTGATGGGTTTCAGACAGTATGGGATCGATGTGTATTATGGGCCGCAGGGAGAAACCGTTCGAGAGGTTGTCGATCTCTTGCTGCGAGGGGAGCTCGAATTGATCGGAGACCACCAGGTGTGCGGCGGCGGCGGAAGGATGATGTGAATAAGGAGACATCGTGATGAGAATAGCGATTACTTCGACGGGCGCTGACCTGGACTCACCCATGGACCCCCGATTCGGCCGCGCCAGGTACATTGTCATCGTGGATGACCAAGGTACGCTTTTGGAAGTGGTGGACAATTCAGCCGGCGTGAACAGCCTACGGGGGGCCGGCATTCAGGCGGGTAAATTGCTGGCTGACAAAAAGGTGGATGTGCTGCTCACTGGCAATTGTGGACCAAATGCCTTTCGCACCTTGCAGGCTGCGAACATACGCGTCGGCATTGACCAGACCGGGACTGTCCGTGAAGCCATCGAGAGATTCAAAAAGGGACAGGTTACCTATGCGTCGGCCCCTACTGTCGAAGGTCACTGGTAATCGGATTATAGAAAGCTTCTTTTCATTGAGGAATGAGTAAGTCCTCTGCATCACGGGGCAGTTGTTGGACGCCTCCGTATTTGTCAGTGGGAAAGGGTCGAACGAGTATGATGTCTCTCTTTGAGACGTTGCCATGGCTCTCTATCGCGGGCGGCGCTTTGGTGCTTCTTGCCGTCATAGGGGCCTGGGTGTGGTTTGAGCACAGAGTGGACCCGGGCCGCGGGGCTATGGCGGAGCCGGATGGCAACGCGTGTCTCCGAGGAAAATGCGGCGACGCCATGGAGATTTCATTGAAATTCGCGAACAATCGCGTCGTGGACGCGAAATATTGGACTGATGGATGCCGGATGAGCGGGCTTTGCGGGGCCGCCGCAGCGAAGCTGGCCTTGCATAAGACCCCGGAAGAGATTGCCGACATCGATTATCAAACCATAGAGCGTGAAGTGGGCGGTCTGCCGGAAGAAGACCTGCATTGCGCGACTTTGGCCGCAGGCGTGTTGCAAGAGGCCCTGCGGGACTACCTCTTCAAAGACAAAAGCGGAAATACGGCCTACAACGATGCGGCGAGTCCTTTCCCAGGCAGTGAACCGCCGCGTGAGATAGAGCGACAGGTGTCATGATCATCAGTGTAGCAAGCGGAAAGGGCGGCACAGGAAAGACCACGGCGGCCACGAGCCTCGCGGCGGTGCTCGGCCAGAAGGCTCAGCTTATTGACTGCGACGTAGAGGAGCCCAATTGTCATATCCTGATGAATCCCGTCCTCACTATGCAAAAGCCAGTGAGCTTGCCGGTACCCAAGGTGGATATGAGCAAGTGCACACTGTGTGAGAAGTGCGGGCAGGTGTGCCAATTCAGCGCCATATTGGTCATAGGCAAAGAGGTTCTGACGTTTCCGGAGATGTGCCACGGCTGCGGCGGGTGCAGTTTGTTGTGTCCTGAAGGCGCTATCACGGAGGATGAACGGGAGATCGGCGTCATAGAGACGGGCATGGCAGGGGACGTGGAGTTCGTTCACGGAAAGCTGCGCGTTGGCGAGGCTATGTCCCCGCCCTTGATTCGCGCGGTCAAATCCATGATCAATCCTGATCGGATTGCCATATTGGATGCGCCGCCAGGGGCCTCCTGCCCGGTGATCAACACAGTGGTTGGTTCGGACGCAATCATTATGGTGACAGAGCCGACGCCCTTTGGCCTCCACGATCTCCGTATTGCCATAGATGCAGTGAAGGAACTCGCGATCCCGTTGGGCGTCGTCATAAACAGGGCCGATATCGGCGACGACGACGTCCGCAACTATTGCCATACAGCCGGCATACCGATCCTCATGGAAATTCCCCATCTTCGAGCCATTGCAGAGGGATATTCCCGGGGCAGACTTCTCGTGGAATCGGCGCCAGAGTACAAAGAACGATTTATAGAGCTTTTCAACATGGTAGGCGCCATGTCCAAGGGTACCGGCGCGTCAGAGGTGTCAAGCCATGCGTGAGATTGTAATCATCAGCGGCAAAGGCGGAACAGGCAAGACTTCTCTTACTGCGTGCTTTGCGATGCTGGCCGAAAATAAGGTATTGGCAGACTGCGACGTGGACGCGCCAGATCTCCATCTGCTGGTTGCCCCGCGGGTCCGTCACGAGGAAGACTTTTCCGGCGGGGTAACGGCATCTATAGACCTCGAGAAGTGCGTGGAATGTGGTTTGTGCCGGGAAAAGTGCCGGTATGGGGCCATCTCCGAAGACTTCGTCGTAAAGGACTACGCGTGCGAGGGTTGCGGGGTGTGCTTTCATGTGTGCCCGGAGAACGCTGTGTCCTTGACAGAGGGGATTAACGGAAAGTGGTTCATTTCGGACACTCGATATGGTCCCATGGTACATGCCGCGCTTTATCCGGGTCGAGAGAATTCTGGAAAGCTGGTGGCCTTAGTGCGTAATCAGGCAAAAGTACTCGCCCGCAAGATGTCGTTGGGGCTGGTTCTTGTGGACGGCGCGCCGGGCGTGGGCTGTCCAGTCATATCGTCCGTCACGGGGGCTGACCACGTGGTAATCGTCACAGAACCGACCTTGTCGGGGCTTCATGACATGGAACGCGCTCTCGGGCTCGTGAAGAGCTTTCGCATTCCCTGCTCTATCGTCGTAAACAAGTACGATATCAATGAAGACGTCAGTGAACGGATCGAGACGAAGAGCCGTGAAGAATCCGCGCCCGTGTTGGGCCGCATTCCTTACGATGAGCGACTGATTCATGCAATGGTACACGGGAGGCCGTTGCTCGATGAAAACAGAAATTCTCCCGCAGCCAAGGCCATTCGTGATATCTGGAACCGGCTGCAGGAGGCGGTAAAGGAGACAGCGTGATGAGCGCAGATACGCTTCAAAGGGTTTCAGAAGCCTTGGCGCATGTGATAGATCCAGAAACGGGTTTAGACATCATGCGCATGGAGCTCATCCACGACCTGTCAGTGGATGAAAACGGCAAGGTGCGCATGACCTTCAGACCTTCTTCGCCAGTGTGTCCAATGGCTTATGCCCTGGCGAACGAGATCAAGAAGACGTTGGGAAACGTAGAATCGGTGCGCCAGGTTGAGATTAAGGTGGAGAATTTTCGCGACGCAGAAAGGTTGGAACAGCTTCTTCGTTCCTGATGTCGTTGGGAACATCTCCGCATCGTCGGTATATACGAGTTGAAGGGAGACGGGTGGATGCCTATTCGCGAATATCGTTGTCAAAAGTGTGGTCAGGTGAGCGAGTTGCTCGTGGGCATTGGAAGAAACTCAGATGACGTTGTGTGCTCCCATTGCGGGAGCACGGAGTTGGAAGGCCTGATGTCTGCGGCGTCGTTTGCCATAAAGGGAGAACAGATCCCAACGGGCGCTGGTTCCACATGCTGCGGCGGGACGCCGTCCGACAAGGGATGCGTACCTGGCAGTTGCTGCGGACACGCACATTGACCACTCATGATGGAAGGAACCATGAAAACCGAAAAGGATGTATTTGATGAACTAGAAGATTTGCTTGTGGAGGATGCCGCAAAGGTCTATTCGCCGGGCGTGATTAAACATTTCATGGAGCCCAAGAATTATGGGGCCATCGACCATCCGGATGCCTATACGTTTATGAGCGGCATTTGCGGCGATACCATAGGCATATTCTTGAAAGTTGTGGAGGGCAAGATCGCCGAAATCGGCTTCGTCACAGATGGTTGCGGCCCGACAGTGGCGTGCGGCAGCGCGCTCACGTGCATGGCGCACGGCCAGTCCGTGTCAGACGCGGCAAAAATCACTAGTCACGATCTCATCCAGTACCTCGGAGGCCTTCCCGTGGAAAACACGCACTGCGCTGATCTCGCGGTAAATACCCTGCGAGGGGCGTTAGAGAAATTGCCGAACGGAAAATGTCCATCAAAAACCGCTTGAGAGACCTTGCAGCGGACGACGCGGCAAAACGGCGAGCTGTGGATGTACGGCTCGGTTTGACCTACACCGCGGTAAAGCTCGATGACGGCCGCGCGGGCGTGGCATACTGCTTCGGCAACCGCCTCGTAAGTGGGTGCTCTGTGTTTCGCGGCGCTCGCCCCCTCGCGGGAAGACCGGCGTGGCAGCTCGTGGAATACCTTTTATCCGACGACCTCTTGGAATGCTCGGTCGGCCTTGCCACGGTGAATGCCCTGGTCAACCGTCAACCGCCCGCTGCCTTGCCGGGCGACGTACTGGAAGCAGTGAACTTCATGGCCAGCGATCGCGTGGGCATGATTGGTTTTTTTGGCCCACTTGTCCCTGCGCTAGAAAGCCGAGTTGCTCAGTTGGATATCTTTGAAGAGGGCGAGAGACTCGACGGGGTTTGTCGTCCTGCTGAAGAAGCCTTCGAGACCCTCCCTCGATGCGATGTCGCGATCATAACCTCCACCGCCATCGTGAACGGAACCATCGATCGACTCCTTGAGGTTGCCAAAAACTGCCGGGAGACAGTGCTGCTGGGATCCTCTACCCCTCTGTTGCCCAAAGCGTTTGAGGGCACAAGCGTAAGCTGGCTGTCCGGCATAGTGGTGCACGACGCGGATGGGAT
>Ga0078972_1009828_pt1 | contig 18485 bp, 20 predicted proteins | sample YelNatPaOPGAMG01_FD_67568 | JGI IMG/M metagenome (GOLD analysis project Ga0078972, IMG submission 67568) | Hot spring thermophilic microbial communities from Obsidian Pool, Yellowstone National Park, USA - OP-RAMG-01 (SPADES assembly) (version 2) | ecosystem: Environmental > Aquatic > Thermal... | reverse complement strand
AGTCAAAAGCTCCAAGCTTTTAAGAGCGTCCAACTGCTTCCAGAGCGCCCCGTCTTTAATGCTCCGAATGAACTCGCCAGAAGTCTTTCTTTCAAAAATAAAAGGGGAGATGAAGTAGTCGCCGGCGTCAAGGTTTTTGATTTTCACCGGAATGTTTTCAGCTTTGAGGGCTTTGACAATTTTTGGCTGCATCACAGCTTCGTTAGAATCAACAATTACTTCAAGGCTCATAGCCACGCTCACGCCTGTGTGAAAGACTTGAATTCACTGTATGCCTTTATACTCACTGGCAAGAATTCACTGCATATGCGAGCCAGCTCGAATGGCTCGAAGGGCTTTTTGATTTCAAAGCTGTTTAGCAGCCCGGCTATGGCCCTGTAGACGCTGCAGACATTCACATGGGCACACTTTGAACAAAGTCTACTCCCCCAAACGCCGGCAGCCACTTCATCAAGACTTTCTTTTGCGCCCAATCCTGCTCACACTCTTGGTAGAGGGATGAGTCTGTGAAGTAGACCAAATCTTCCGACTTTGCCGTCAATGTCAAACTTAGTGTTGTGCCAGATGGCTGCGGTGATGTCGTTGTACACTTCCCAGAGAGTCTTTGTTTGGTCAAACCCTACGAGCTCACCCTTTTCGACCTTGATGTATGGCGGCCTGAGGGGCTTCGAAAGCTTGGCAATGCTCTTAGCAATCTCTTCGGTCAGCTTCTCTTGAGCCATGACTGCGTAGGCTTTGAGAACATTTTCAGTATCTTTCAGAACACTTTCAACCATTTTTTCAACTTTCTCTTTCTCTACCTCAAGGCCACCAGTGTGCTTGTGGTAGACCGTTGAAAGCCGCTTGAATCCAACCATGACACCGTTTTTGCAAACTGTTCTGTATGTAAAGCCAGAGCAAGAGAAAGCCAGCGTCGCATCAATGCTGTTTTGAATGGTAAAGCCGGGATGAACTGTGTCGTTTCCAATAACTTCTTCACACTCTGGAAGAATGTATGACGCAAAAACTCGGGTTGACCGCTTGTTGTACATGACGTTATCTTCTCTAAAAGGTACTGCCCCAAGCTTCGCCGCAACGTCTTTAGCAATTTCAATGGCCATTTCGTTCGGAAAGAGCTTGTAAGTCTTTCCGACAATTGCCACCAGCTGGCCTTCCCTGAGTATGGCTTTGTATCTCGTGTCTTTGCCCATAAATTTTATGGGAGCTTGGTACAGATTGTACTGCACAAAAGACTTGTCGACTTCGCCAAACGACAGCATAGCAGGAGTTGGGCTTGTTTCTTTGGCCATTTTTTCCACCTTCCACATCATGTCGTATGCTTAATTTTGGAACAACCAATATATAAATGTTTCCTATTTTTACAACCACTTGTCAAGCTCGCAGTTTTCCAGATTGATCTTCTCTCCAAGGAGTCTTTCTATCATATTACTTAATAAATTCTCATAATACTTCAAACCTTCACGGGTGGGGTGAATCTTTTCATTTTTGTTTGTCAGAACTTTTGGAATTAATTTTCCATCTTTGACATCAACTATAACATAATCTAAAACATCACCCCTGCGAAAGAGCCCACACGCCTGAAGCTGTTTTCCAAGGACACACTGAATGGAGTTGACCTTGTAAGCCGACAAATCTTTTCTCACGCCAGTTCGTTGGACTAAACAATCGTCGAGAGCATGAGAATAAAGGAGTTTTTTGATGTTTAAGCAAACATTTCTCACTTTGTCTCTGGCATCTTCAAGTGAGTCTGAGGCTAAAATATTATCTAAAATTCTTTTTTGGGCGATTTTGAGAAAGCGGCAAGTGTTGTACTTCTTCATTGACAGGCCAACAAGAGAAATATCCGTATTTATTCCAAAGTCTGAAGTTGACATGTCTCTAAGTGTTGCTGTTTTTTCGCGTGAGTAAACTTGTCCAATATATTGTTTTTTCTTCCCGGTGAAAAATACTTTATAAAATAAATTCTGAAATTCAAGAACAATAGAATATCTCTCTTTTGGAATATTATATTTTTTAATAAGTCTTTCAGCCAACATACTATTAGCAATCTTTTCCAAAATTTTGGCTTTTTGAGTCAAAATCTCACCGGAACACCCAGCCAACTCTTTTGGCGCAGCAACAAAACAGCTGTCAGTGTTATGAACAAAAATTTTATTCGCTAAGAAAGTATGGTGTCTGTCCACTTCCAGGTCGTATACATATTGAGTAGAGGAACCTTCAGGCTTGACAGATAAAACTGTCGTCTCACCAAAATATCTAAATTCACCATAAGTTCCTACCTGTTTTTTGTTTGGTGGTGAAAAAAGCCTTTTGTTCCCTTTTCGTAAATTATGCATTGAGCCATAGTCTATATTTAAATATATTAATTTAGCATCAACATTTAAATCTTTTGCTTGACACGGATAGCATCTTCCAGAATCTTTAACAATAAGACTGTGGTCCTCTGTTACACGAACCGAGCCGAAAGGTGTATTGACTGTGAATATTTTTTTATCAGTTTTGTGCCTTATAACTTTTTTAATTTTATCAACATGAAGCTCCCCGTTATCATCAATTGCAAAAGTCTCCAGATTTTCTTCGCTTAAATCGATATACTCTTTCTCACCAATTTTTTCGGCTTTGCCAGCATAATTCTCAAATAATTCTTCAATTGTGGCTTTGTAAATTATGCCATTCTTTATGATTGGGATTAGTGTTTCACCAGTGACACTATCTGCGTACAGCGATTTTGCTCCAAGTTGGTCCATAATTTTCATAGTTTCTTTGATTATGGCTTGCCCAGTTAGAGTAATGCTTTCAGCAAGGTCGAGATCAAACATGCGCCCAGCGCTCTCTCCAAGGGCGCCCCAGAAGGAGTTTGAAATTAATTTATAAGTTATTTGGAGTGCATGATACTCATTCCACTGGGGAGAACCCATGGGATATTTGTCTCTCTCTTTCTTTGCCAAATTTCTTTGTCTCTGAAGTTCTCGAAGAAGTTTGACCACCATCGCCTCTCGTTCTGAAGTGAACCGAGCTTTTTCAGTTAAAATATCTCCATATTCATCTTTTGTGTCTAAGCCCACATTAAAAGTAATGATAATTGAAGGATACAGTGACTTAAAATCATATTCAAAAACCCACTTATGCAAAGCTCTGTCAGGCTGGTGAACATAACCTCCGGGAAAAGATATTTTTTCGGAGTTAAATTGTCTATTTCTCAAAACTAACCTCACGGGCTCTTTCGCGAGTCTTCGAAAAATCATCGTGTCAATAATTCGGGAAACATAGTTTGTGTCACTCAGCAAAACTCCAGCGAAAGAAGAAATGTTGAACTGTATTTTTAATAAATTCAACTTGCTTTCCAACATCTGAACCAGTCTGGCATCCTGAAGGTTGTACTCCTTCAGCCGGTCTTTGTCATTTAAAAACATTTTCCAAAGAGCCTCTGCCCCACCAATGCCGTCTATGCTAAAAGTCTTGCCAGCATTTAACTCTTTGTGAGCAACGTCATCAAGCTTCAGCGAAGAATAACTCCCATAGTCGGACTTGTCGTATAAAATCATCATGTCCATGTGCTGGTGATACTTAAAAGGATAGTTAAATCCCAGCACTTTACTTCTTGCGATGAGATAAGGCAGATCCCAGTTGAGGTTGTTCCATCCAACGAGAACGGGGTAATTTTGAATGAGCCTAAAAAATTGATTCACCATCTCTTCTTCGTCGTTGTCACAAATAAAAAACTCTTTTCCGCTATGGTCAACTGCGGCGAAAGACAGTATTCTTGCTGATGGCTTATCAGCAAAAGCCAGCCCTTCTCGGCAGTCGCATTCCATGTCCCAGAATAAAACAGCTGCGTTCTGAGAAGGATAAATATTCTCGTCAATCATCCATCTTCGAACGAAAGAAATATCTGCTTCGTAAGTTTGAATTCCGGACGCTTCAAGCGCTTGCCGTAAATCTTTCACATCGTATGGCCAGAAGCACTCCACTTTGACACACGGCTGTCTAGCGTCAAAAGTGTAAAAATCTCCACGTTCGATGCTGGACACCTTTCCTGAAGATTTCAGCGTTTCGCGACACCGTTCTAAGTCTGCACTTTTGACAAAAAAATACGGACGAATTTTTGGAATGATATTTCGCGGCCTGAAGTTTTCATCAAATGCTTTAATGACTAAATTCCCATTAAAGTTACACCAAACAGCGGATGCCAAACTCATTCAGTCTCCCCCGTTCGTTGAATACCATTAGTACCATTAGTACCATTAGTACCATTACTCTGATAAAGAGTGTCTAAAGTTGTATCACTTTTCTCATGATTTTCGTCGCCTGTAGCAATACCATTAGTACCATTAGTACCATTAGTACCATTACTCTGATAAGGATACGGTAGAGGAGATAATGGAACACCATAGCGCCTGCACAAATTTTCAACTGTACTTCTGCTTATGCGTCTTCCCCTTTTGCCGCTGTGCTGAACAGTCTCGCGGATTTTGAATGTTCTCGACAAACAGCGGCCAATCCAGTTGGTAGTCAACCATTTTGGTACAGGCTCATTTTCTTTGTTATAGTTTTCGATGATTTTATTTTTTATTTCAGAAATGTAGTAAACTCTGTCTTCATCTACGAGTTTTTCCAGCGCTTGAAGAACAACAGTTTCCCGAGCTTCTAGTGTTTCTTCTTCAATTTTTGTTTTAGATTCTCTCACAGCAAACTCCAGAACACTTTGGTAAATTCCAAAATACTGGGCCAAAACTAAAATGGGCTTCCAGAGTTCTCGCTCTCTTGAAGTTAAAGATGACTCATTGAAATTATCATACAATTTTTTAATTTTTTTGTAATGAGTCAATGCAAAAGTGTATAATTTGTCTCTGATCTTTGCCCAGCACTCATCAAGTTCGTCAATCTCAGAATTGAGTATGTCAGGATTTGTCCCTCGAAGCATTGTTATTTGAATGCATCTGTCTTCTGTGATATCTTCTATTCCTTCGTACGACACAAATGCCTTTGCAGAGAAGACGTCGAACGCTCGAGGTTTTATTGAATCTTTTGATTTGTCGCTTCTGTAGACTTTTCCTCCTTTTTTATATCCTGCATTTAAAATATTTCTCACCGCTTCAGCTTTTTCTGGAGATGCAAGTCTTTCTGCCTCGTCTATCAGCAAAGTACATCGTGTGCTCTGAATGAGCCTGTAGATAGTTGATGGCGAAATATCAACTGAAAAAAGACCATTAAAAGCGACTAAGTACAAAAGCGTCAAAAGCTTTGATTTTCCACATCGGCGTGCCCCCGATATAGACAAGTAGGGAAATGCGCGCCAAATTGGAAACAAGTACGTGCCAATAACCCAAAGACTTACGACGCTATACATAGTTTCATCAGCAAGCTCAATGTACTTTTTCAAAGAATTTGTCAAAAGTACCAGAAGACTTTTAAATTTAGGATTGTGATCTTCTTCGTTTGAATTCAAAAATCTTTTTATGTCATCTATGTCCCAGCGGAGCTCACTGACGACATCTGGATACATCAACTCTAACTGTCTTTTGTCTAATTCGTCATAAGGAAAAACTTCTTTGTTGCTATTTATGAAAACTAATCCATTCTTGATGTGTGTGGTTTTAACTGGCATGCTGAGTCCAAAATAAAAAACGTCATCTATCATGTCGATCGCTGGGTGGATTTTCCGCTTGAGCAGAGATTTATCCCATATTATTTCTGTCATGTGCTTTTCACCTGTGAAGAATATTTTTTCTAACGCGTACCTTTTTCAGAGTAATGGTACTAATGGTACTAATGGTACTAATGGTATTGCTACAAACTGCGAAAATCATGATATCACCTCAAACTCATAAGATTCTGATTTTTTCTCTCGTATTTTTTTAATGGCACACGTATCCTGATACTTCAAACAGAATTCTTTCAGTTGAGGCTCTTCGAACGAGCCGCAGCCAAATGAGTATTTTCTTTGAAAAGCCTGCTTGACGCACTTCTCAAGCTGCCTAGAATCTAAAGGCGGAGAGTTTTTGGTGTTCCAGTGTGACAGCAGCAACTGAGTCTCTGCAAACGTGAGACCCAAATTTTTGTAAAATCGCGCAAGCGTGAATGCAGCAATGTCTCTCATGCCTTCTTTTACGCCCAAAAGCAAATCATTGACAGCCGGGCACCTGAGTCGATTTTCAAGAGAATCTTTCTCATTGGACAAACTTTCTTGGTCAAAGATAATTTGACTTTCTAATTCATCAACCAAACTTTTTGGCAGAATTGCAGGTTGGATTGCTTTCAGCGTCTTTGGAAAAATTAGTTCAGAAACTTTTCCATATTTTCTATGCAGCCCAAGAGGGAGCCTGACCAAACTCCCGTATGGAGATTGAGGCGTCAGACTTGACTGCTTTGGAAAAAATTCGCATTTGAGAGAAGTTTTTTCTAGAATTTTCTTACAGAGAATTTGCCCAACGCCCGCTGAGATTTTCTCTTTGAAAAATATCCAGACATGATATCCGCGTCCGCCCGTATATTCCAGTAAAACGGCATTTCTGAAGAGTTCTTTGTCTGACAGATAATTGAACAAATTAGTTGCATTCTGCTTGGCGTTTTCGTCATCAAAATCAAAGCAGATCCACTTAATTTTATTGTCTCTGTTCAGTTGATACACGCCAATAGTTATTTCGTGGCTCAGATGCTTTTTGACAATTTCTGTCGTGAGTTTTTCATCTTTTTTGACAAAACTAAAATTGTCAGTTTGAACTGCATAGCAGTCAAAACGGTTGAGAAATAAATTAAAAATATCTTTTACTACTTCATCAACGCTACTCATTTGATTCATGTTCTTCAACATCCTCGAATCCGTTGTTTGTTAATTTAACTTTTTTCATCAGGACAAAGCGTGGCTTGTCGAAGTACCGAGTTAAGTATCCCCGCCGTATTCCCTGAAATTCTTTCTTGGTGCTCTTGCTTTCTTCGAAGTACAGTGATATTTTTGTGTTGTGTTTTACCCATTTTCCGCCGTACATCGTTGGCTCAGAGTACGGATTTTCTGGATTCATTGTTGCGTGATGACTTATGAAAACTAAAATGTCATTGTCTTCTGAGATGGATTGAATTGAGCTAAACCACATCTTCAGTGCATCGGCCCTAGCAGGATAGTTTACTTCGCCTCCAGAAAAAATTGAAAGTGGGCATGACAGAGAATCCACAACCAAGGTTGATATGTCATACTGAGATATCATTTCCTGGCAGAAGTTTTTGGCTGATTTAATGTATCTTATGCTGAATTTTCCTTTTTCTGAAATGTTTATGTCTACTTCGGTGCCAAAAAACTGCATAAAAGACTTTATGTCTCTAAGATTAATGACAAACAGTGGAAGTCCTTCTGGGCTCTTGGAATACTCTATCCTATCATCTTTGACTTTGCACTTTACAATATCATATGTAGCATTGAATCGTTGCTGGAATGTTTTTATCCATTTGAGAAGCATGACATAGTTTCCGCCCTCAGTGTCGATGAGAAGCGCTCCAGAGTTAAGAGTCTTGCTGATGAAACATGCTTCTTGGTTTAAGAATATGCTCTTTCCAGTTTCTGGGAGTCCAAAAATTGCTGTGGGAATGTGCTCTTCATATCCTCCATCAAGAAGCTCATTGATGGCCTTTAAGTCGCTTGGAAGAGTCATAATTTTTCACCCCACGGGCTTAAACAGAACTCTAAAAGAGTCCATGTAATCTTCTTGCCAGCAGCGGCCATAAAACGGACAGTAACCACAAACTACGCCAACACTTCCTGGCTCCCACTGTTGAATTATCCTTGGAGGAAGAATTCCAGTCTTCAGAGACTTCTCTAGAACTTCATATTTTCGCCGAACTTCGTTCTCTAATGCACTCAAATTTGTGTTTAACAAAAAAACAAAAACTTTTACACTTGCATCACTGACATCCATATACATTATGGCGCCGTACTTTGCTGTTTGGTTGAAGTTTTTCTTCAGGAGAAGATTGTATAACTCCACTTGCTTAATGTGATGTGGGTACGGCTCTCTTGGAATTCGTCGGGTAGTTTTCTTGTCGAGTATAATCTTTCCATCGAACTCATCGAGTCTTCCTGTCAAAATTGTTTTGCCATCTTCTTTCCACTCCAGCTCGAGCTCCATCTGTCCCCCTGGAAATATTTGAGTCTCGTGAAGTTTTCTGCCAATCCACGTTCTGATAGACCCCTTGAGATCAATAGTGTCAATAGGCGTAGTTAGAGAGTAGTAGCATCTTCTCAGGCAGTCATACACAATTCCTGTAACATGGGGAGTAAGGGTAGGCCGTGCTTCTTGCTTGGCATCATTTGCTAACGCTTTAAAAAAATAGTTTAAGATTTGTAGTTCAGTATTTCTGAGTTCGGACACGGCCCAACCCTCAGTGCTTGATTTTAACGACGTTGTTCGTAACTTCTGCAAAACTGCGAATGTGTTCTAAGAGCGTTTCCGCTGGAATTTCGACCCCTGCTGAGCGCAGAGAATTCGTGAGCTGCTCGACTGACATTGATTCATAAAAATCCAGCAGGTCTTTAGTTAATTCCAGAGCTTGTCGTAGCGTTTGTTCATCAACCGGTTTTGGTGGCTCTTTTAGTAGAGGTCCTGCTTCCGGCTGAGGTATTTTTGGTTTTGGAGTTTCTGTTACTACTTGAGGAGTTTTAAGTTGTGGAATATCTTCAGCGGGCTGAGGTATTTTTGGTTTTGGAGTTTTTGCTTCCGGCTGAGCTTTCAGCGCCTGCTCAAATTCCTCCTCTGTCATTTTTGCCACTAAAAACAGCTTTACAGGAAACTTTCTTTTTGTCTGTGTTTCGCCGTCATAAAGCACCATAATATAATCATCGATCTCAACGTTCTCTCGTTTTAACCCAGATGTCAGTGTTGCATTGTTTGGAAGACTGAAAAGTTTGTCTTTGTAAATTTCTGGATCTATAGCTTTAATGACTGTTACTTCAACTTCTTCTCTGTTCGGATCGCCAAAGTTAGATTTGTATGTATAAACTACTTTTCCTATGACATAGTCGCCTGGGTTGAGAAAAGGGAAGAACTCTGGGCGTCGCTGTTTCTCGATTTTTTCCCAAAAAATTCTTTTTATTTCTTCCATTTTTTCCACCTAGTTTTGTAAGAAATTATTTGGCTTGGCCACTATATAAATTTTATTATGTTTTACATAATTCGTTGTTTGTCGAGAAAAAAGTTTAAATATTTATGTTTTATTATGTTTTATGTAATTAGGAGAGAGTATAATGGGTAAGAGAGGGCGCAAGCCAAAAGTTGCTAAGACTGTTCCAATCGTTGAAGTAAGAAAAGTTCGTCGGCAGGGAGGGTCATACTACATAAGTTTGCCGCCAGAGTGGTTCCGGTGCCACGGCATTAAACTTCCAGACAAAGACCAAGAAACTGAACTTATCATAGCTGCAAACGCAGACATCAGAATCATAAACCCCAACAAGCACAAAGAAATATATGACAGCATAACTAAGATCGTCGAAGAAGGAAAGCCCACCACAGAGGAAATTTTGAAAAAATTGTCTGAAAGCGATGAAAAATTAAAAAAGAGTGGGGGAATGAGCAATAGCACTTGATTATTATAAATTTTTAAAAGACCTCAACGAACTAGACTACAAAATTCGCTTTGCGACAGGCTACCCTGATGATTGTCAGAGCTTGCCTTTGCCGGGATATGTTGGAAAGAATTATTTAAATAAAAGAATATTATTCATTGGCCAGAGCCCAGGTCAGCCAGGAAGAAGACAAGAAGACGGATACTGGGCTGGAGAACACCACTACAACAAAGACATGAGCATCTCTGAACTCAGAGAACACTACTTTCAGGGATTAGTCAGATGCAACATTGGAATATTTGTCAGAGAGTTAATTTCCCAGTGCAGTCTGTCATTTGATGATATTGCCTTCACCAATGTCGTCAAGTGTGCGATAAAAAATGACAATTTTCCAAAGCCGGAGACAGTGGAATTCTGGGCACCCTATCTCTTAAAACAGCTTGGCGTGTTAAAGCCCAAGCTTATTGTGTGCTTGGGCCGTTTGGCAACAGAATTCTTTGGGAAGCACATTAATTTTTTTGATATTATACTCCAAAAAACACTGCTCAGTCCGAATGCCGCAATGGTCATACTTTCTTTGCCACATCCAGCTTACATCAGCAGGCATGGAGGAGATCTGGCAGAAAGAGCAAAAGAAAAATTTAAAGAAGCATATGGCAGGGCGATGTCGTTTGATTGATAAAATTGTGCCTTATCTTCACACCATTCCTCATGTGAAGGCTCCTCTGAGTGTACAAATTAACATCACCAACCGATGCTACAGTAGGTGCATCATGTGCATGAAGTGGCAAGACTGGCCCAAAGAAGATTTTCTAACAACCGATAAACTTTTGGATTTATTCAAAACTTTTAACGGCATGGGGGTCCAGTCAGTTCTTCTGAGTGGAGGAGAGCCTTTTGTCCGGGATGATCTGCTGGAGATATTGATGAACAAAAGAAAACTCAGAGTTGGCGTTTTAACTTCTGGTTTATGGAGTGAAAAATTAAAACGAAATTCCATAGAAATAATCAGGAGACTTGATCTAATTCATTTTTCTCTGGACTCGGTTCATCCGCAGACGTACAACTTAATTCGTGGGACCGCTGGAGATGCATGTGAAGTTGTGAAAAACAACATCATTTTTACCAACAATTTAATTAAGTCTGGACTGTCTAACGCAAAAATTAAAGTTAACATTGTGAAACAAAAATTAAATGCTGACGAAATACACGAAATAACTGCTTTCTGTGAAGCCTACGGCATTCCATACAGAGTTTCTCAAGTTCACACGTTTGATGAATTAAGAGCTGAAAATGACTCCAGCACTATCCCCAAGCATTGTGTGGTGCCCTATTATCACTGCGTCATTGATGCTGATGGCGAAGTATTTTTCTGCTGCCACCTGCTAAATGATAACGATAATTATTCAAAAAGGAATGTATCACTGTCAATAGGGAATGTGTTGGGCGAAGACTTTGAAAAAATTTGGTATGGAGAGAAGGCTGAGAAAATGAGAGAAAAATTAATTTCTGGCCAAAAGTTCTCAGAGTGCTCTCGGTGTGACAATAGATATGTTCATATTAACCAGGCGTTTGAAGAATATTTTCAAAAACTTTCGGAGCCGGTGTTTCTATGAACAAACAAACGATAATTATACTTGAGGGACCGGATCGCGCAGGCAAGAGTTTTCTTGGAAAGATATTTCACAGCATATTTGACATTCCATACTATCACGGAGAACGATCTCCAGCGAGTAGAGAAGAATTGAAAACACGGGCATTTGAAGTGGCTAAAATAGAAATGCAGCAAATGTATGACATCCTCAAGCAGACTGGAATCAGCCTTGTCATCGATCGCTGGCACTTGAGTGAACTGGTCTACGGCAAAGTTTACGGCCGGCAAATTGACGAAAACTTTATTTGGGACATGGATGAGAAATTGGCAGACCTTGGAGCTGTTGTAGTATATGTTTCAATGCCTCTTGAGGCTCTAAAAATCCGCTGGGGCGAAGAAAAAATAGTAGAATTCAATGAAATACAAGAAATTATTTCGCAATATGAAAGGGCACTCAAAAAATCAAAGTGTAAAATAGTGCATTACAACCCGTTTGGTGAGTGACATGAAGATTTTGTACGAGCCCCAGTTGAGTTCAATTTCAAAGGTTCACCCAAGAAAAATAATGCTGGACTCCGACAGCAATTTTACTTTTGCTTTAAACTTACTAAAAGAATTGAAAAACTATGCAGACATTACTGTTCTTACACCTCTGCCCTCGCAGCTTGAAAATGGAAAGAAGTCAGTCGAAATTTTAAAGAAATACAACTTAAACTTATATGAAATTGAATTTGTTCCTCACCCAGCAGAGTCCAGATTTTTCGTTTCCCGTGAAGACTACAAACGAGCTTTGGCCGACACTTCTCCAGACATAATTTTCTGCAATGACCCGGCCCATGTTGCAAACTGGAAGCAGCTTTGCAGAGATGATGTTAAAATTGTCACTTACAATCACTGGATATGCTTTTTGGAATACCCCAAGAACCGGGTGCCTTATTTCTTCAGACAGGTTGAGGGGGAGTATCTGGCGGACCTGGTGTTCTGCAACAGCTTGACGATGCTCAATGCTCTTACACGCCAAACACGATATATTCCCGGCATGGACTATTCTAAATTTAAAATTCTTTATCCCAGTGTAGACGAAGAAATTGTTGCGCAACACCAGGGAAAAAAATTTGAAGAGGATCTTGTGATGTTCAATCACCGCCTGTCTACACAGGAAGAATATGCGAAAAACCTTCAGAATTTCATGAGTGTTGTGAAAAATATAAAAAATAGTGTCTATCCTCAGCTGAAAGTTCTTTTCACGAACCCATCAGGATATGAAATTAAAAACTTAGAGCCATGGATGGAGTGCAAGACCTTGTTAAGAGAAAAGTACGTGTCAGTCTTGGCCTCTAGACCTCTGACGTGTGCATTCTTCAGCCATGAAAGAATGTGGAGCATGAGCTTGGGCGAGGCGAATGGTTTTGGGTCAGTTTCTGTGGTTCCCCGCCACTCGTGCTTCTTGGAGATGTATCCCGAAAATTATAAATATTTCTTTGAGCCAGACAATTTGAGTGAGGCCAGAGATAAGTTGGTCTTCTTGCTGAAGCACCCAGATGTCAGGCTTCAGGAGGGTAAAGAATTGCAGAAGTTTGTTCTGTCGAAATTTTCTAATAAAGTCATCGCAAAACAGACTTGTGCTATGTTAAAAAATCTAATGGAGGGAGAGAAATAATGGAGATTGTTGGAGAGACTATCACTGAGCTGTATGTAAATATCCTAAAATCTTTAAAAAGCCATGGGCACGTGAGAGACAGCAGGGCTGGAAAAACTCTGGAGCTGATCGACGTCACTGCCGTTCTGAAAAATCCCCGAACAAGATATATCACTGAGCCTGTAAGAAAGCACAGCTTAAGCTACATAACAAAAGAGATAGACTGGTATTTGAGTGGAGACTACAGGGCTGAGCCGATTGCCAGAGCAGCCAAGTTCTGGAAGACAGTTCAGGACGAAAATGGGAAGGTCAACAGCAACTACGGCGCAAAGCTCTTTTATGAAAAAATTTACGGTGAGTGCCAGTTTGACCGTGTTGTGTCCCACTTGAAGAAATTTCCGAACAGCCGAAGAGCAATTTTCTTCTTCAACCTCTATCCAATGGACTGGATGCAGATGGACACCACAAAAGACTATGTCTGCACAATATACGGTCACGCCATAATCAACGACGACAAACTTGACTTACTCATCTACATGCGGTCAAACGACGTCATATGGGGCTGGAGCAACGACGTTCCGTTTTTCACTCTGCTTCAAGAGATGCTGGCCGTGGAACTTGATGTCCCCATGGGTACGTACTACCACCACGCTGGATCGATGCACATTTACGAAAACTTCTTCCACAAACTTCAGGGGGCCGAATACAAAAACTTTGACGTCGACTCACAAATTCCGTTTGCTCCTATGACAAAGGCAGATGTCAAGGCTCTGAGAAGAAGAGACTACTCCATAAAGACACCATTCATGGAGAGTTTTGTGAAGTGGCTGAACGCACCCATTGCAACGCAGGGATAGAAGTTCCATGGCACCAATTTATCCATTCATAAAGTGGGCTGGAGGTAAAAGACAAATATTAAAATACCTCATTGCAAATATTCCGCTAAAGTTTGAGTGTTATTACGAGCCTTTTCTTGGGGGCGGTGCACTTTTCTTCAAGCTGAGATCTATGGGAAAAATAAAGCAAGCTGTCATTTCAGATTCGAACAAAGATTTAATAAATTGCTACTTGGTCATAAGAGACGAGGTTGATGCTTTAATTTCTCGTCTAGACTACTATCAGAAGTATGTTGGCGACAAAAATTTCTTTTATGATGTTGCCCGCAAACTCTTTAACAAAATTAAGCTCAACACCGGCTTAGAAAAAAATGTTGAGAAGGCAGCACTGTTTATATATTTAAATAAAACTTGTTTTAATGGGCTTTATCGTGTAAATTCAAAAGGAGAGTTTAATGTTCCCTGGGGTGGGCATGAGAATTCTTTACTTTACGACTATAAAAATTTAATTTCAGTGAGCAAAGCTCTCAAAAACTCAGATGAAATAAAAATAAAGTGCTGCGATTATCGCGAGGCTGTAAAGAGTGCTCAAGCTGGTGATTTTATTTACTTTGACCCTCCATACCAGGCCACATTTGCACAGTACACTGCGGACTCCTTTTCTGAAGAGGACCAAAAGATTCTTGCTGAAACTTTTCGTGAGCTTGACAAAAGGGGATGCATGGTTATGCTCAGCAATTCTAAAAGTTCATTGATAGAATATCTTTACAAAGATTACATTTCAAAAGGGCAATTTGCTGTAGTCATGGCGCCAAGAGTAATTTCATGCCTTGGTAATGAACGAGGAAAGACACCGGAGTACATAATATATAATTATTGTTCGCCAAAATCATAAATAGTAAGGTTTATATACTACTTATTACTACATATTACAATGAGGTGAGAAAAATGAAAACCGAAATTTCGGTCTTTATTCCCCAGGGTTACTGGGGAATTGTGAAGAGGTGGCTCGGGAGGGTAGCTCGGGCACCAGAGTTGCTTGAGCACCCTCAACCTGAAGTCGAAGTCTGCGGTGACGGTATTATTCTTTACCGCACCGCTTCCGGATTTGGACAGTATAACTTAAAAGCCACCGAGTCAGAACTCCACATAACTTTCAGGGGCCGGCGAAGTTCGTTTAGGTCCGGAATTCCGTTTCTGGGGTTCCGCTGGGACGGTGATTATAGGCTTGGATCGCAAATAACGGTGACTCTCAAAGATGTAAATCCTTTTGCTCCTGAGATAGTCTTCTTGGGAGTCGTTGAAGACTATGACACCTCAGCTCCTGAAGTACCTTTTCTCAGGGTGCCTCCAGAGTGGACCACTGCTAAGCCAGTACAAATTTAATTTTTTTTTTTATAAATTGTTAAGGAGGTGAGAAAAAAATGAGGTTCGAATGTGATAATGATAACTACGGGTACAGCGTCCACTGCGAAGATGTACCCGTAGGTGGACTCTCCGTCGTCCGCTGTATTTTCTGCGGACGACGTCTGCGAAGAGTCCAATAATTTTTTTTTCCTTTTTTTTAGTGTGTTAAATGACTTCTGCAGTTTTGAATTTTATGGTAATTAATTGCAAACTCAAGGGCAACAGCCCATGGAAAGCTGAATGAAAGAGAATATATTCTTATGTTAAAAGTAAACTAGTTTACAAACAAGATCTTTGAATGCTGAAATTATTCGTCGTTTATGACCTCCAAGTATGGGAAGCTTTCTTTGAGCAAAGCTTGTAGCTCCCGCAGCACGACATCGTCTGGAATTGAGCTGTGGTTCTTTATCCTCATCACAATCACTATATTTTCAATCTTTCAGAGAAGAATTTTTCATAAACCTCAGGATTGTGTTTTCGCATCACATGCCTGGAAAATGCTTCAGCAAAGTCTTCTTCGTCTAAATTATAATAAACACTGCGATAAATTTTACGCCAATCTCTGATTTGTGCGGGTGAAAGTTTAGTTTCCCACACGTGGTGTCCATACTCATGTGTTACTGCATTAATGAATAACTCTTTTGACACTCCAGGGCTATCATAAATGACAAGAGTTTTTCCAGACGGACGAATGCCTACTCTTGAAAGATCTCTTTCGGCTTGAGCTTGAACCTTTGCATAATAAGCTAAGACATTTTTCCTGTCAGGTGGCCGTGGTATGATGACAATTTTTCTTACGCCAAAGCGGCGATCACCGACGTCAATGTATTTTTTGGGGATTAGCTCAAGAGCATCTTTGGTCCAATTGGCCACTATTTGCGGAACGCTGGGATGAACATACACCGGGAAATCTTTTATCATCATTTTCTTCATTGGCGGAGGCTTCTGGATTTGTGGTACTGCTAATTTATAATTAGTTTTTTCTGATATTATTGGTCTTACTCTCTTTCTGTCGTCCGTATAGAACCCTACTACCCTTCCCATTTATATCACCGCCAATATGTTGTTTGCGATATGCGCTAAAATTGTTGGTGTTAAGCTCTTCGTCTTCACGAATATGTACGACAAGACCATTCCAGCCAGAGCCGCGTACAGCAGCGACGTGATCATCTGTCCGTAGACCGCCGTGTGGTATGCTGCGAAGATTATTCCGCTCATGACGACCGCCACTGGCTCTGAGAAGCGCGTCATGAAGAACTGTGTTATCGCTCCCCTGAAGAAGTACTCCTCACTCACCGCCATAAGCACGCCCAAGAGCATCGCGTCCACCACGGACAGCTTCTCCACCGAGAGTGGGAGAAACTTTATCACGAAGCCGAAGACGGCGAAGCACAGTAGTGCCAGCCCAGTGTACATTATGTTTTTCTGCTGCAGGCTCTCCTCCAGCTCCTGATCAATGTCGCCTGGGGACATGATGTAGGAGAACATCATGCCAGCCAGCAGCAACACCAGGGGCACAAGGGCTAGCTGGAACTGCACCACAACGTAAAGGTAGGCGGCGACCATGACTGAAAGCAGGGCGAGAGTGAATGATAAAATGTCAAACTTAATCACATGCCTCACACTCCAGTCTTTCTCTACTCGGCTTTCCGCGGTTTGATGCCCTGACCTGCTTGTTGCATATCGGGCACCTGTAGTGGTTTATTTCATTCCTCTTGAACCAGACGCAGCAGTGGGCGCAGTAAAAGTAGAGGGGGTAGACGTACTTCACTCTCATTCCTCCAAGTGCTTCTTGAAGAAGTACATCGAGATAAATAGGAAAATCATTCCCAGCAGTCCGAAGACTATCACCGGAGCGTAGATTCCCTTGGTGGCGTACTCCGCGTAGACGACCTCTGGCGCTGAAGCGTAGATGTAGAACGTGGTGAGGCTGATGAAGCCGAAGATGAAGTACAGCTCCCTCTTCTTGACTCTGCCTCCCTTTGCCAAGACGTAGAGGAATGTGGCGCCGACTACTGGAAGCAAGGCAACCAGTACCGTGAAAATCAGCGGATCAATCATAGTATTTCGCCTTCGATTATTTTGACCTCTTCGGGCATGCCTTTTGCGTATCTTTCGGCCAACGCCTTGGGCACGTCTGGAATCATCACTTCAATGTTTCTTCCTCTTAACTTACCAACGTCTCCGTAAAGCGTTTCGTTTGGAAGTTCTCCCGAAATAATCGCAATGTTCTTGTCTTTTTTGACGCCGTACCTCTGCGCCTCGAAGACTTTTCTGTTGAATATCCAGAGATCACTAGTCCTGCTTTTGACAAATGGATCGATTTTTACTCTCACGTCAACTACCTCGACTGGACCATCACCAGTTTCGCCGTATATCTCATAAAGAGTGTCTCTAACGCGCTTCTCCATGACTCTCGGAAAACGCCAAGTTTCCGTCTTGGGGTCCCATACACCACCAAGCTCTTTGGCACTTTTGATGAACTGCGGGGTGTAAGGACTCTTTACTGCGATTTTGTCACCTGTTTGCTCTACCCAGACCCGCTGCATCAGGCGTAAGGTTGATGACATCGAACTTTTCTTTGTGCTTTTCTCGTAGGATACTGGGTGTTTCACAAGGGTTATTTCCTCTGTGGCTATTTTCTCTTCAGGCTTCTCGATCTTCGGCTCAGCCAAGCGCCAACCACTACTCGAAGTTATCGGCCGCACCTTGCCCTTTTCGTCTGTATAGAAGCCAATTACCCGAGTCATAGTGACATTAGCTCCTTTGCTGCTGCATAGATTTGGGCAACTTCTCTAGCTTCTTCTCTCTGTGCTGGTGATAGTCTTTCGTTGTTAGCCATGACTCTGGCGCGGTTCTCCGCCAACACGACGCTGCGCTTTATTCTCACCCTCTTGTCTCTAGTTCTCGCGTTGGCAAACTCTTTCAATAACTTAACTGCGCTAGCTTCGGCTGCTTCTGGCGTGTCAATGCGGACAATTTCGCTGTACTTCTTGCTTTTTGCTGGGAAGAACATGGTGGGCTTTGCCAAGCGCTTGCCAGTCTTCTCCATGATTGGACGCTTTCTACCTCGCTCATCCGTGTAGAACCCTTTTATTCGTTCCATATTTTATTCACTTCTTTTTACTCAATTATTTTAATTGCATTAGGCTTTTGTCTTGCGTATCTTTCAGCTAGTTTTCTGGGAACAAAGGGAATGAGGACTTCGATTCCTCTGCCTTTTAGTTCAGAAATGTCTTGTTTCGAAATTCTTTTGGGTAAGTCTCCAGATTTTATACTGACTGTACGGTCTCCAACTGTAACATAGCCACCATAGTGTGCGTCAAATACTTTTCTATTGAATAACCATAGATGATTCATTCCTTCGGTCAAGAACGGATCAACTTTTACATGAACGTTAACAACTTCGACGGGTCCTTCTCCAGTTTCGCCGTATATTCTATCGAGTGCTAATTT
>Ga0078972_1009827_pt1 | contig 18489 bp, 9 predicted proteins | sample YelNatPaOPGAMG01_FD_67568 | JGI IMG/M metagenome (GOLD analysis project Ga0078972, IMG submission 67568) | Hot spring thermophilic microbial communities from Obsidian Pool, Yellowstone National Park, USA - OP-RAMG-01 (SPADES assembly) (version 2) | ecosystem: Environmental > Aquatic > Thermal... | reverse complement strand
GACGAATAAACTGAGAAAGAAAAACAGCAAAAAGAGATAAGGATAAATAGCAATTTGGCGTGCAATGGAGCACGAGAAGACTGTAAGAAGCCTAAATTGGAGCATATTTTTATCTGCGATGGCATTTGGAATTATAAATCTCATACTTACAGTGTATGCGAAAGAACTTAATGCATCAATGACAGAAATAGGAATTATACTGTCTGTCTTTTTTATAACTCGTGCAGTATTGCAAATTCCATTCGGAAGACTTTCTGATAGATATGGAAGGAGAATGCTAATTATAGGTGGTACGAGTGCTTATTCGGTTGCATTCTTGCTATTTGCAATATCTAACCAACTTGAACAATTGTTTGTATTTAGAGTGCTCCAAGGACTTGGGTCCGCAGCGCTCTGGCCTGCTGCAGAAGCGCTAATATCAGATATTTTCCCTGAAAATAAGAGAGGCGAGGCGTTTGGAAAATTACAATCTAACGCGATGCTAAGTGCTGCGGTTGGAGGAACGCTCGGTTTCGGCATACTTATAGCAACAGATTCCGTGATGTTTACATTTATATTCTTCACATTTATGGCATTTATAGGCGTTTCGATTGCTTATTTAGGTGTGCAAAATGTAGAAACTTCCAGATGCGAAAAGAACGGAATGAGTGGTAAAATAGCAAAGATATACGAGGTATCTCATGCACCTCGAAAGTTTGTAATAGTTTTGATATTGGTTTTTATTGCCTCTTTTGCTTATGGACTTGTGCAACCCGTGATGATTGTATCCTTACAAGAGAGATTTAACGTGAGAATAGAGATAATAGGAGCTGCGTTTCTTGCATATATAGCCGTGTTTTCACTTGCACAGCCATTAACAGGAAAACTCTCTGATAAAATAGGAAGGAAACGTCCTATTGTGATAGGACTTTTTCTAACTTCGCTTACGATGTTTGCAATGGGTATAGTTACTACACTCATGCTCTTTGTTTTAATCCTTGTAGTATCTGCGGTTGCTGATGCGCTAATAACACCATCTACGACTGCGTTAGTTTCTGAACTTTCGCGAAAAGATGCAAGAGGTCAAGCAATGGGTCTTTTAGGATTAGCCTCTGATGGTGGTTTAATCATAGGTCCAATCGCAGGCGGTCTGGCTTGGGATTTCTTAGGAGAGTTAATGCCTTTTATATTGTGTGCAATCGTGGTAGGTTTAATGGGTGGTTTCGCAATTGGTCTGTTAGATGAGAAATGATGAAAAATAGGTGTGAAATAGATTAGAATATGAAAATATAAGAATATATGATAAAAATGAGAAATGATAATATCATTTTCCAAGAAGTGATTTTGCAGTTAATCTTATAGAATTTGCAGAATTATTTTTTGGTTTCCAGCCTGTTTTTTTGATTTTTTCGATTGAAAGACGCATAACCTTAATATCGCCTTTCCAGCCTCTACCCCCATCTACGCCGCCAGTATGCTCGAATATAACATCTTTAAGACCCATCTCTTCAACTATTATTTTTGCAATTGAATTTACATCTATGAAATCTTCTGAGCCTATGTTGTAAATCTCTACTTTGCTATCATTTTTGCTATCATTTTTAGTATATTTATCTTCTTTTGCATTTTCGTTTATATTTTCGTTTGAAATCATGTTCTTTGAGGAATGGAACATGGCATCTATGCAATCTGAAATGTAACAGTACGATTTTGTTTGAGTGCCATCGCCTAAAATTGTGAGTTTCTTGGGATTTGCTTTTAGTTTATTTATAAAATCAAAAGTGATACCATGCGTGCTTCTTGGACCTACGATATTTGCAAAACGCCATATTACGCTTTTCATACCGAAATTACTGCAATATGCAGATATCAGCGCTTCACAGGAAAGTTTAGATGCTCCATAATGTGATATAGGAAGAAGAGGTCCATATTCTTCTGGTGTTGGGATTATTGAAGCCTCGCCATATACTGTTGAGGTTGAGGTAAATCCAAGCCGGGATACTTTTGCAATACGCATTGCTTCGAGGACATTGTAAGTTGCTATGATGTTTTGTTCGAGATGTATTTTAGTATTTTCCGCACCTATACGCACGTCAGGATTTGCTGCAATGTGGAAGACTACATCAAAACCTTCACTTACAACACTTTTTAATTTATCAAAATCGAGTAGGTCCGCCTCGACTATTTTCAACTTATTATTTTCAAAATTATTGCCCTTAAAATGTTGGTTGAGAAATTCTCTTTTCCCCGATGAGAAATTATCGTAAACAGTAACATTATACCCTTCTTTGATTAATCTATCGACAAGATGGCTACCGATGAATCCTGCGCCCCCTGTTACTAATGCTTTCATTTGGAATGCTCTCATTTGCTCATCTCCTTAATCTCATTGGGTATCCATATCTGTGCTCTCTTTTTCGTTATCTTCGTTAATCGCATTATTATGTTGGATTTTATCGTTTTGGATACTCTGGATAACATGCGTCTTTTTTATATATTTTTGGTATACAAGGTAAATTACCACACCAATTACGATAAAAAATAGCAACAATTCCAAGCCCTGAAAGATGTTTCTTTCGAAAGTTGCAAAGACAGAATCAGCAGCCAAGCCAAGCATTATACAACCTACAAGGGAGCCTAGCGACGATGCAATCCAAACGCGAACTTTCTCCAAGCCGATAATCCTTCCTACGATAGACGATACAAACCCGCCTGCTCCCTGTATGGGGATAAGCGCATATAGGAATATTGCAAGGAAAGCTGATTTATGCATCCAGGGGTTTTGTGCAATCGTTTTTTCGCCTTTAATTTGCGCTTTAAGAACGTATTTGCCAACGATAGGAATCTTATAGGCATAATCGAAATTAAAGAGCATGAAGGTGGCATATATAAAATCTATAGACGAAACTGCAAAAGATACGATGATTACATTCAAAATAGAGTCGCCGTTTACAGCACGCAAACCATAAATGGCAAGTGGTATGAGAGTCTCCTTTCCGAATGCGTTTGGAAATGAGTAAAGCAGCATTGCACTAAAAACTATATTAAAAGAATCTTTCTCGAGGAGAAGATAGAAAAAAGTAGAGAATAATGCAAATAATATAAAAGGACTGGTAATTTTAATTAATTTCAGAAACGCCGTCTTCATTTAATATGGAGAATGTTGTTTATGTATATACGTTTTTTGAAGATTTTTGAAGAACAGACTAGACTATCAATTAAGCAATCCAAAAGTATTTTATCTATCTCTATGATTATCAGTTGATGAGGAAGATAAAGAGCGGGATTTATGGATTAAATCCGCTTTTAGACGGAGGAATAAATGAGAAAAGCACCACAGTAGTGATAGGCGGGTCAGGTGCAGGAAAAACGACTTTTGCGTTGCAATATATAATCCATGGAATGCTAAGAGGACAAGATGGGATTTTTATTTCCCTCGATGAGAACCATGAGCAGATATTAAAAGAAGCAGTGGAGATGGGCTGGACTGAAATAAACGAATATACTAAAAGCGATAAGTTGGTTTTTATAGATGCCTCAGGAAAAGAATTTTCTACATTTATAAAAAAAGAACTTCCTGCATTCGTATCAGATTGGAAAGGTGCAAATGCACGTATTGTAATAGACCCCTTGACACCCGTAATGTGGTCTGTCAAAGACTTATATGAGCAGAGAGAACTGATTGGGTTTTGTTTGAAGGAAATAAGGAAAATAGGTACGGTCGTTGCAACTATTGAAGAACATGGTTCGTTATCCAAACTATCAAGTCCCGACATTGTGATTCCGATGTATCTTGCAGATTCTATTATCCATTTAGATTACAATCCTCTAACTTCGCCCGTAACAAGGTTATTGAGAGTAATAAAGTGCAGGAATAGCAGGCATGCAGAAGGCGCATTTCCTTATAGAATAATCAAGGGCTTGGGGCTTGTGGTCCATCACCAGGGTCTATTTACAAAACACGATGCAAACATACCGCAAGCATTAAGAAAATCGCTATCATCGACTAAAAAACTTCCTCAGAACATCATGAATAAACTTGAAAAAATCCTTGCGGAACTCGATGATAGAGACTTTAGAGAAATCGATTCCGCAGGTGTCATTGAGGATATTATAAACGAATATGAACCCTAACATTAATTTACTATTACTACATTATTTACTTGTATATCTTCAGTTCCATAAGACCTGAATTTGGGTTCTTTTCTCTTGTGAGTTTTACCTCATCTAGTTTTACTATTACGAGTTCGTTGAGTACTTTTACTTTTGCTTTGTGTAGATGACCGCCTACGGCTTGGTGATTTTCGCCTATACAAACTACATGGGCATGAGGCATGAATTTGTCTGTATATGCAATCGTGCCATGGAGTGAAACAAGTTCGTGTGGCTTGGAAAACGTTTTGTTATGGTATTCTTTACCATCGAAAAAGCCAATTTCAAAATCTGTAAACATGCCAATTGCAGATACAATAATACCTGATTTGACATCATATATCTTGGTAATTTCTTCGAGTTTTTCAAAAAAATCTTCGCCTGATTCGAGTTTCGCCACGATAATGTTTCCTTCGTTCGCATGTTGCATATTTTCCACCTTAAGGTTGATTGTGTTTATATTAGAAGTTGTTTTCGGCTTGGTGGCTTTTGCAAAATTAGAAAATATTAGAGAAATTATTAAGATATGAATATTAAAAACTCAAGAAAGTTCAACTGCAGGCTTTTGATTTTTATCTTTTTTGTCAACATTACCTAAAACTTTGAGAACCGCAAAGGGGAAAAGAACAGCCTCTTCTGAATCATCCAAGCCTGGAAGATTTACTAGTCTACCCCAATAACCTTCGAGCCAGAGCGCACAATATAATTTATCTTCGGGGCATAAGTTACGAACCTGTGTTAAGATATCAATCCCAAGCCGGAATCGTCAAGTTCGAGTCTTAATGCATTTTGAGGTATATTTTCAGAGGTTGCTAAGTAACACTCTTTAATCTCGAGTTTAGACTTATCTTTGAATTTAATTATAACCGGTATTCTGAACAATCTTCTTTTTCCCTTTTCGTTCTTCTCATTCTTTTTAAACCAATTCAAAAGTTCATCTGTATTTTGGAGCGCTGGCCCATCAACCATTTTTGTCTTTTTTTAGGGCATAGCAAAATCACCATAAATTTCCTTGATAAACCAAAAGTGCGAGGGAGGCGATTCGAACGCCCGAACCTCTTCAGGATGAGATCTTGAGTCTCACGCCTTTGACCTGGCTTGGCTACCCTCGCTTCATTTCATGTTTCATTTCATAATTGTTTTTTTGGTATAACTAATTTATGGATTGGGCAAATATGGCTTGATAAATATGGCTTTGATAAATAGTTTCACTTAGTACGATTAATATCTTATCTTTGTTAGAATTAAGAAGACTACCAGTATTACTGAAAAGTATTTATCTTAGATAGTGCCTGACTATATAGATTGGTGGCATATATGTCATACAAATTAGCATTTGGTTTCTTGTGTGTTTTATCACTGCTAATTGTTTCTATCTTGGTAATGCTACCTAATCATGAACATGAAGTAGAGAGTGATACTGATATCAATATTAAAAACGAGGGTGAAATAAGGTATAATTTCCATGCTCCAATAAGAATAAACAGCGATGCGGATTTTACGATTGCAAATGGAGTAGTTTCTGGGATGGGCACAAGTGCGAATCCTTATGTTATTTCGGCTTGGGAGATTAATGGTAACGGTGCAGGATGTTGCATATACATAGGTAATACCTCGAGTTATTTTACCATCACGAATTGCAAATTGGTAAATGCATCTGGGATTGGAGGCATGTATTATTATAATTCTGAGATTGTGTTGTATAATGTAGCGAACGGGACTGTGTATAATAACGAGATAAGAGGGAATGCAGGATATGGAGTATTATGCTATACTACAAGGAATATCAGAATAGTTTCAAACAGGATATACAATGCAGATATTTCTGTATTGGGTGGAATTAACATGTATAATTCTACGAATTGTAATTCATCTTATAACGATATAAGAAATTCACAAAGAGGAATAGTAGCATATTATTCCTCGCAATGCGATATATGCTTTAACAGTCTTTCTTACAATTCACATGGGCTTGATATTCAGAATTCCAATCAAATAAATGTGTTTACGAATGCAATAGGGAGAAACTTAGATTACGGGATATTTACCTCAAGCACACACTATATGAATATTTATTCGAATATATTCTGGGAAAATTATGGCTATGCAATTTATTATTTCTGGGACATTAACTATTCTAATGTATATGGAAATCTATTTGTGAGAAATAATGGTGTATACCATCAGATATGTGACGATGCCGATTTTACTCCAAATAATTTATGGGGAGTACCAGAATCAAATTATTATTCGGATTGCACCACTCCAGATAACGATGGAGATAACCATGTCGATGGGACATATTCATTTGACGGCTTGGGCGGTTCATATGAAGACACACCTTATGTAACGCCCATATTAACACCGAAGAGGATAAATTCAAATGCTGACTTTTCTGTAATAAACGGCATAATGAACCCCTGGGCAGAGGGAACAGCATCAGACCCATATATAATCGAGTTATGGAATATATCAGGAGTTGGGAAGTCAAATTGTTTTTTTGTAGGAAATACGACTGCACATTTTGTTATTCGAAATTGCATATTTCATAATGCCTCTGGGGCTGCAATACCATTCTTTGAAAACTCAGGTTTTTATCTTTTTAATGTAACAAATGGCATTGTCGAATATTGCAAAATTGAGTATAATCAGGGTGCAGGGATTAGAATAGAAAATTCATCATATAATAAAATTAGAAACAACATTGTAAAGAGTAATTATCAAGATGGAATATTTCTTTATTACTCGGGGTTCAATTACATTCAATATAATAATCTTGAAAAAAACAGTCGTAACGGAATAAATGCTAACTACATTAGCGTGGGGAACTTCATAGATTGGAACACTATCTCGAGTAATGATATTGGGGTATGTCTAAACTTCTGTTGCGATTTTACAAAAATTTCGTATAACATAATATCTGAGAACAATAAAGGAATAGATGTAGATTATTCTTGGGGACCAACAATACGAGGAAATACGATAGAAAAAATTACACATGAGAGTATAAAGTTGAGAGATTCTCCTTATGGAAACATCTCTACAAATGCGATATCAAATAGCGGGCTTGGGATATTCTCAAACAACTGCGATTACAATGAAATATATAATAATAAAGTTCTCGTAAATGACGGTTACGGCTTGGGGTTCTACAAGAGCGATTGCTGCAACATTACTTTTAATGAAGTGATAGGCAATAAAAACGCGGGCATAGTTCTTAACTTATCGGGGAACTGTAATATTACATACAACAAAATTAATGCGAACGCAGACGACGGAATAAGACTTATAAACTCCCGCAATTGCAAAATAGAATGGAACGAAATAACCAATAGCAGTTTCCATGGTATAAATGCCACAAATTGCCCGTTTACAAGTTTAGTAAATAATACAATAAAGTACAGCATCTCGAACGGTATATTCTTGAACAATTCCTCAAACTCAAGCATAGTAGAAAACAACTTAAGAAATAACTCAAAAAATGGCGTGCATATCGTTACCTCAGATAATGTATCTATTTTGTATAATATGATTTTATTCAATTACGATGGTATTTACTTAGAATACTCAAACTATGCATTTGCCTCTTCGAATATTATTTCGAACAATAATGAATATGGGATTTATTTCAGATACTCAAATTATAGCGAGATTATTGACAATGAGATGTATAGTAACAGCGTAAATGGAATTCGATTCCTAAGGTGCAACTTTAACAACATTAAATGGAATGATGTGATAAATAGTGGAGGTATAGGGATAGCATTTACGTCTAGCGAGAACAATACAATCCAGAATAATACCTTGATAAATAACACAGATGGATTCAATTCAGGAATAAGCTCGAAAAATAACACAATCATTGGAAATGACATCTTTTACAGTCGAAGATATGGTATTTACATATCTGGGGGAGAACAGATAATTGAGCAAAATCGGGTATTATATAGCACAAATATCGGTATACATGGAAGTGTATCTAGCGGTATCCTCTCTGTGCTTAATAACACAATTGAATACAGTGGCGGGTATGGGATGTTCATTGCAAATTGGTATGGAAGAATTATTGGTAACAAAGTTAGGAATAATGGCAATGGTGGAATTTATGTTACCACAAGTAGTTATATCAACATCTCATATAATACCATCGAAAACAATTCTTATTTTGGTTTATATGTAGATTCCACAATGAATGCAAGCATATTGGAGAATATTATTAATAATACAGGCACGAACGGAATTTTTTTAACTTATGAACTTTCGTCTAATTGCTCGATTATTAGGAATAGGATTACAGGATGCGATAATGCTATTTATATAGAGTCTGCACCTAGTGCAAAAATTGAGTCAAATATCATCTCAAATTGTGGAGGGGATTGGGCTGTTTTTGTGGATACCGCCCCTAACACGTATGTAACAAATAACACGGTTACATATTCTTCCTCCGGAATTTTTCTCTATTGTAGCACATCTTGTAGAATAACAAAAAATAATCTTTCAAATAATTACGACGGTATCGTAATGATAGATGAATGCAATGGTACCATTATCAATGCAAATAAAATTTCGAATATTTCAAATATCGGAGTCTATTTAGAAAATACTCATAATGTTTCTGTGATAAGGAATTATATTAACGGAAGTGGCATAGGAGTTCACCTTTACTCTACTGGAAATTCGTATGTAAAGTATAATACTATACAAAAAAGCCAATGGTATAACATATATTCAGAATCAGGCTCGAGTTACAATATAATAAGATATAACAACCTTATAAAGCATCCGAGTGGGGAGCAGGCAAGCGACACGTCTTCTCTAAATACCTGGGACTACAATTACTGGTCTAATTGGCTCTCGCCTGATTTTAACCATGATTATATCGTTGATGTCCCATACGAACTCTACGGTGGCTTGGATAGAGACAATTACCCTCTTACAATGATGGCACACGAACCATTTAGAATTAACAATGACTGCGAATTTACACCTGAGAACGGGGTAATTTCCGGCTTGGGAACCGATGCCTCACCATATATCATTTCGGGTTGGTATATAGACGGCGGAGGATATGGTTATTGTGCGTATGTTGGAAATACAACTTTGAACTTTAGTATTCAAAATTGTGTATTAGTGAATGCCTCTGGGAATGTAGGTGTGTATTATTGGAATGCCGGCTTGGGCGTGTATAACATCAGTAAAGGTAAGATTTGGAATTGCACAGGATTAAATTGCGATTCTGGTGTATACGCATATAATTCGTATAATTTTACTATAGATAATGTTACGGTTAAGAACGTTACATTTGGTATATTGCTCCTACACTGCGAAGGTTGCGTGGTTTCTAATTCTAATATCTCAGAAATGGTTAATGGGATATGTGTGGACCTTTCGAATAAGATAGTTATCAAAAATTGTACCCTAGAAAATGGTAACACGGGATTAGATATATGGGGCGAGAATTACACCATTGAAAAAAATAGGATATACAATTGTTATAACTCGATATATGTATACGGAAGTGCTTATAATGTATCGTCTAACATACTTTTAAATTCGTATATGGGATTATGGGTTGATTTATCTGACAATTCTACAATCTACAACAATAAGATATTTAATTCTACTTACGGTTTGTATGTGTCTGAATCTTTCTATATAAATCTTAAAAACAATCTGTTAGAAAATTCTACTTATGCGCTTGTTTTAAATCATACATTATATACGGATGTTAAAAATAATACCATAGTTAATTGCTATGGCGCAATATATTTTGAATATTCTTCTTATTCTTGGATGGTAAATAACACTTTTTCTAAAATTGAAAGTCAGTGTGTAAAGATTTCCTATTCAAGTTATATCGTGATAGATACCAACCTCCTCGAAAGTGATTATATAATTTACATATACCATAATTCTAATTCCATTTTAATACAAAACAATGAGTTGAGAAATGCTAGCGCATATGGTATTTTCGCCTCTGAATCAAACCAACTCGAATTGCTAAATAATACCTTTATTGATAACTACATAGATATTTATCTCTCTATATGTGCAGATGTTAAAATCGATGGAAACGAATTTATCAACAGCACCACACAAAGTATATCTGTCGACCATTCGAATAACTTTTTGATTTCGAACAATACCTTTCTAACAAAAGGTCTGCAAGGAATATTTTTGCAGAACAATTATGGCCATTTCGTCATCTCTAATAACACAATTTTTGATAAAAACATGGCATTGAACATTATTAATCCCCCTCCTGAGTATATCATCGACTGGTTTGTTATCGAAAATAACACAATCCAGAATTCTTCGTTTATATCTATCCACATATCAGGGTTAAAATATGGCGTCGTAGCAAATAACAAAATAATCGATTGCAAAAAAGGGATTGCATTAGCATCTATTAATTATACTTCTGTCTATTATAACGAATTTAAATCATGCAACATCGGTATCGAACTAACAAATACCTTTTTAATTAATATCTCCTCAAATTCCTTTATTTGGAACAATGTGTCTATCCAACTTTCGAATTCCCATCTTTCTCAGATTTTGAATAACAATATCACTTCTATGATTAAAGGAATCTCTCTCTTAAATTCAAACAATTGCACTATTTCTGGCAATAATCTTCTCCTACAAAGATTTGTTTCTTTCCTCGAAACTTCTGCTATTTACCTTAACAACTCTCATAACAATTCTATCCTACAAAATACAATCTCAAATTCTACCTATGGAATCCATCTCTCGAATTCATGTTCTTGTAACCTCAAGTGGAATCTAATGTTCTTATGTAGCGTTTATATCGAAGGAGATTTGCCATCTTGGAATTCTCATTATATTGATATGACAAACAAAGTTAACGGCTTGGGGTTGCTTTATTTATCGAATGTAATTGGGGAATATTATTTTGCAGATGGCTATGGTGGTTTTATACTTGCTAATTGCGATGACATTATAATAGGAGGACAGAATATTAACGATAGCAGCTTTGCTATACTTGCAGGATATTGTCGTCTCATTCAGATAACACACCTCTCATCCTCAAACAATATCCATGCCTTTGCATTTTTCAAATGCTCGTATGTTTATATCTCCAAATGTAATCTTTCTTCGAATCTCTACTCAGGCTTGGTATTAAATGGAACTACAAATTCGTATATTCAAAAAAGCCTCTTTTTCTCAAATCACTATGGCATTTTGGCAATCAACTCATCTTCGAATAGCATATTCAATAACACATTTACAGGAAATAACGAATACGCAATAAAACTAAACAAATCAACAATGAATTTTATCCATCATAACAATTTCATAAGTAACGGAAATGGCACGCTTCCGCAATGTTACGCCGATACAATCCAAAATCGTTGGAACGATACTACTGAAGGCAACTATTGGAACGATTGGACTACCCCTGATACTAACCAAGATGGTATTGTAGATTTTCCTTACAATATTTCAGGTATCGGCGGTAAAGATTACTATCCTCTTACCAACATCCATATCGCAAATAATCCTCCTATAATTATTAGCATCAACGTAACACCTCTTAACGCATATTTCGGCGAAAATATTTCATTTGCTTGCACTGCATACGACGAAGATAGCACTTCTATTTATTGCGTTTGGTCTTCAAACATTACAGGTAATTTTAGTTCGAGTTTCAATTTCAATTATTCTTCTCTCCCCGTTGGTTTGCATAAAATAACAGTCGTTGTATATGACAGCGAGGGCGCATTCTCGCAACCCGCAACTGTGTATGTAACTGTAATAAATGTAATGCCAAACAACTCTATCCCAATTGCAGTAATAAATTCAATATTCCCAAGCCCGGGAATTTATGGACACAATGTCTATTTTACAGGGACGGGGATTGACTCAGATGGCACTATAGTAGCATATAATTGGACTTCAAGCATAGATGGGTTTCTAAGTTCAAATTCGTCTTTTTCTACAAATAATCTGTCGATTGGCATCCATAACATTACTTTTGCAGTTATGGATAACTTAGGCGCTTGGTCTCAACCTGCTTATTTCATGCTCTCAATCGAAAAGATAAACATCAATACAGCCCCGAACGCATCTATAATATCCATTCATCCTACTGAAATAGTAATAGGTCAAACAGTGTATTTTATCGGCTTGGGGACTGATGACGGCTCAATCTCTGCATATTCTTGGGTATCGAGTATTGACGGCACAATTGGAAACGCGCAGTCATTTAATACAAGTAGGTTATCTCTAGGAACTCATAATATTACTTTTAAGGTATGCGATGATTCAGGTCTATGGTCTCTACCTGTATACGCAACGGTTATTGTAAAACCTGCCATAAGTGAACCACCTACAGCCTCGATTTTAGCAATACTTCCAAGCCCGTCTGTTGAGGGACAGAACGTGCTATTCTGCGGTAAATCAACACAAGGTTCAGGTGGCGAAATTGTCGCACATCTCTGGGTATCAAGTCTTGATGGCATAATCGGCACAAACGAAACAGTTACTACAAATACTCTATCAGTAGGAATGCATGTTATATATTACATGAGCAAAGATGCTTCTGGTGTCTGGTCTGAAACTGCAGTTGCATATCACTTAGTTATGCCTTCGAATGCAAACAACATTCCCTCGGTAACTATTCTAAATATAACTCCGAGCCCTGCTGTTCAGGGTGCTATAGTCTCTTTCTCAGGCTCTGCAATAGATACAGATGGCAATATCGTAGAATACTATTGGTTTTCCACTCTAGACGGAAAACTGAATAATACTCAATCATTTTCCACAACCTCTTTATCAGTTGGAACGCATATTATTTACTTTACTGCAAAAGATAACAACGGAGTATGGGCAAACCCTGTTACCAAGACACTGCAAATTGTGTTAATTAATAAACCACCAGTAGCCTCGATAACAAACGTTTCACATACAAATCCAATCGAGAACGAAACTATCATCCTTATTGGCTTGGGTTACGATTCCGACGGTTATATTGTTTCATTCAACTGGACATCTAACATAGATGGATTCCTCGGTAATGCTCAATCCATATCAGTAAACCTCTCGAAAGGGACGCATGTAATAACTCTTAGAGTATTAGACAACAACGGCTCTTGGTCCGAACCTGTAAATATTACAATATATGTAAGGAATGCAAATGCACCACCGAAAATAACTGCCCAAGTCTCAGAGATAGTACTTAAGAACAGATATGTAATAGATGTTTCTTCATGGGCGAGCGATGAGGACAATGCAAAGGGAGAACTTACTTGGAATGTTACTATGGATACAAATTCACCCCTCTTTTCTGTGAGCATACAAAATGGAACTAATATAATTCTTACGAATCTTGGGAAAAGTTCAGTATCTGCTGAAAGAACAATTTATTTAAGAGTATCCGACCCTGAGGGCGCAAACGATTCTGTTTCCTTAAAAGTAATTGTAAAAAAGATTTCTACCTCTACAGAACAAATCGGTTTTAATCTATTTCTTATATTGATTCTGATATTACTTGCGATTGTAACTGCAATACTCATTATATTCACAAAGAAGAAAGAAGGAAAGAAAATAGAACTAATCGTAGAACCTTCTTATGAAAACCTCGAAGTCGGAAAGCCTGAGTACACACCCATTTCCTATGAAGAAAAAACATACACAATAGACCAAGGAGCGCAAGAAGTCAAAAGTTACGAAAAAGAAGTTGAGTATTCTGCATCATATTCTGAACTTCCAGTAAGTGAAACCCATTATGCAATTGGATTGTCTGAAAAAGAACAACCTGAGATTAAAGAGGAAAAGAAATTAGAAGAAATAGAAGGAGGTAAAGAGAAAGAAGAAGTAAAAGAAACAGATATAAAAGAAACTGGGGCTATCGAAGATAAAAAAGATAAAATTGAAGGTAAAAAGGAAAGGGATACTGAAGGATCAAAATATGCTTCATTGCCTGCTGAACTTGCTGAAAAAACAAGAGAAATCGATCTAGGCTTGGAAATCTGCGAAAGTCTTAAGTTCGATGTTGAGAAACCTAAGAACGCCAGAAATAAAATTAAATACAATGGTGATAAAGAAAAATACCTTGAGTCAATTAAGATTGTAGAATTATATCTTAAAATTGCTCTGAAAAAAGGATTGCCCGGATTAATAAAAGATGCAGAAAATTGCATTAATGAACTCGAGAAAAAAGGCGAGGACGCCTCTACTTTAAAAAGTGCCTTGAGTGAAATAGAAGGAAAATTTGCAGAAGGGGATTATCAAAAACTCATAAGTTCACTTGGGAAAATAGTTCCATCTTATGCTCTAATAGAAAGTATCAAAGAAAGTAGCAAGAGAAAGACAGAAACTGCAAAAGAGAGTGAAACAGGACCAAAATCGACGGAGCAGGAATTAAAGAAAGACGAATTAAAACCAAAGGAGAAAGAATTGGATACAAAAGAAGGTGAAGAAATAAAAGAGAGCCCAGAAGTACAAACAACTAAGAAAATAGCAAGGGATAGGCTAGTATTTTTAGATGGAAGAGTTTACATAATATTTGAATCAGACGTTAGAAAATCATACCGAATCTTGAAAGGGATATCTGAAGAAGGAGCCTGGGTATCTTGGCTTACTCTCGATGCCGAAAATGTGATTAAAAAATACTCTGTGCCACCGAATATAAAAGTTAAGGGGCTTGGAAATGAAACTAATCTTATGGAATCTTTATTGAATGAAATAATCGAGTATGGAAAAGGGACGAACCGATTTGCTATGCTAGTCGATTTTATAGTATCATTTATGACTGCCAAGAATATCCAATCTACTTTGAGATTACTCTCTGCAATCGGGAAGTTAATTAAAGGCAAGCAAGCCTGCATCCTCATACCTATATCGTCATCTTTACTTTCAAAAGAGGAAGTTTCTGAATTCAAAAAGGTTGCTACTATAATAGAGAATCCGAACCCACATATCAATTGGTTAGAATCGCCTGATAGAACAATCACTTCGGTAGTAAAATGTCATGTTTGCATGGGTGTAGTAAAAGCAAATCTGCCGATATATATCTGTCCTTGTGGTAAGAAATTCCATGACACATGCGCTAAGAGAGTTGGCGAATGTCCTGCATGTGGCAGAAAGATATCGTAATCCAACCCCCTGGCTAATTCCTGAATAGGCAAACATTTAATTATTTCAGCGTGTATTGGGAAAATGGTATTTATGCAGGATATTCCTGGAACCTCTTTGCCGAAAGGATTATGGACATCTCAAGAAGTTACATGTGAAACATGTGGCAGATATATCGGACCCGTTGAAACTTGTCCATACTGTCGTTCAAAACATAAAAAAAATCCTACGATAATAAGAGTAAAATGGGGTTCTCTTGTTCTTGGCGTTGTTGCACTTCTTATAATGTGGGGTATCGCAACTACCATGGAAGCATCTGTAGTTAAAATCGGAGACATACAAAGACAGAATAACATGGGGATTGTAAAAATTATTGGTATGGTGAATGACGCACCCAGATACTATGAAAGAGAATATGGAGAAATAGGCACAATCTCATTTACAGTCGATGATGGCACCGGAATTGCACAGATTCGCACTTATGACACTGCTGCCACGAGAATGAAACAATTAGGAAACATACCTGCTTACGGGGATAACGTTGAACTAACCGGACAGGTTAGATGGCAAGGTGATAAAGTTACAATCACTTTGAACTCTGCAGAACAGTTAATTATACATCGTGCCCAAGCCGTAGAGAAACCACCTGAAATCATAGCAAATGCAGACGCAGAAATTGTCCCATCGCCTAGCAGCGGATTTGAAGATGGAGGTTCAAGTTGGGTATTTTTATCAAATCCTGGAAATGCATCTCTATCAAACTCCTATCATGGGGGTTCGAGAGGTGCAGAATTGATGAATGGCGGAACGATATACAGACCTGTGAATGTGCTTGCACAGCAAACCTATACGCTTAGCTTCTTTGCAAAGGCAACACAGGGCGCTACCCTTTCTGCATGTATAAACACATCAACATCAGGGACGCCGGTTGCAATAATGCTCGAATGCGACGGAACTTGGCATTCATATTCTATCGTAGTAAATACTGGCGATGTTAAAGATATCGGCACGGCTTGCGTTAAGTTCAGTGGTTCTGGTGTGGTTATAGACGATATTTCTTTAAAGGCAAAGTTCAAAGATGGAGACAGAGTAAAGGTAACTGGAATTGTAGTATCTTCTACGAGGATGACCTATGCATACAGTTTGTATATAAGAGATGCAGCAGGTAACAAGGTGAACATTTGGATACCTGATTCTATAGTAAGCATGTTTGGAGTGGGGATACTCGATACTCTTAACACAGAGAAAGATAACATAACGGGCGCAGATACTATTTCTGTAGAAGGTGCATTGAAATGGTACGATGCAGGGAAATATTCGCATTGGGAAGTAATCCCTGCCACAACTGCAGACATTAAGAGAGTTACAGTTTAGGAGGGAATAAATGGCAGAAGATAGCAGCAGATTGCAAGAAGTGAATAGAGAAGAAGCAAAAGAGAAATTAAAAGATAAACTTGCAGAAGGTCAGAAACTATTCCCTCAAGAAGTTACAAAAGAAGAATTGAAACTTGATTCTACGATAAATATGGAAAGCCAATTTGTAGCGAGCGAGGCTGTTTTGGCAAGAGTATGTCCCTCATGTGACGAGCCCGTTACAGTCGAAGGTGATAAATGCAACAGATGTGGTGCAAATCTAGTTACAAGAAGAACGATAAGTGGGATTTCTCTTTCAGCGTGTTCTTTGTTAGTCGTAGGTATCTTATTCCTTGCGCTTGCTTCAGTAACTACTACGCCAATAACTCCTATAGATTCGTTGACGCTCGACGACAACTACAAACATATTCGTATAAAAGGGGTGGTCTCTAGCGTCCCCGACTTCTATATGGATAAATATGGATATTCAGGTACATTAAGATTCGAGGTAAATGATACGACCGGAGAAATCACTGTAAGGTCTTATACGATTGTAACTAAAAGGTTCATAGATAAAGATACTTTGGATAATCCGCGCATACCTGGTATTGGGGATACCGTAGATGTGCAAGGTCAAGCAATAATCTCAGAAACGTCTCAAGGGATTACCATAAAATCAGAACGAGACTTGAGCATATCTAAGAGAGAATACCAACCTATGGCAATATCTGTAATTGATACTGCAGGGCAGTATTCGCTTACACCTTTAACGCTAGTTGAGATTTCTGGAAAAATTATCAAAAAGAGCAATTACACGAGTGCAGTTAGCCTATATGTCGAAGATGGAAAAGGGCATTCTGCGAATGTTTACATTCCTGTTAGTGTAATCCAACTTACAGGCGTAGGTGATGTTTACAGATGTCGTGTTGGAGATAATGTAACCGCAAGAGGCGCTCTCGAATGGTATAAAGACCACTGGGAAATAATTCCACAAACAACAAAGAACTTTATCTGTCATGCAGAACCTATTGTATATAATAAGACAACAGTTACGGAACTCATGGCAAATGTCCAAGCCTATAATGGTAAACATGTGGAACTTACAAATGTAGTGATTACTGGAACAACAACATACACTTTTCTTGTTGCAGACTCTGAAACTTCGCCTGTGAATGTAACCGTATATGTTGCATACGGGGCAACTTGCACGGCTCCAAAGACTGTAGGGCAGAGAGTAAATGTAAGAGGTATATTTGTTCCCTATGGAAATAGTTGGGAAGTAAAAATAGAAGCAGGCACGGATGACCAAGTAGTACCCGCAGGAGGAAATTAAATGGCTGTTTTAGAGACCTATTTGATATATATGTTGTATGCGTTGTTAGGTGCTTTGATATCTGTAGGATTAAGTTTTATTCCAAGCCTGCATGCTTATAATGTCGTAGGTTTTGCAGTGGTTGCCTACCTGCCATTTATGGATACTGTTGACCCCATGATACCTGTCATGCTTATGATAGGAATTACTGTTGGTTATGCAACGCTTTCTACTATTTCGTTTAACTATCTAACGATTGCAGACGATTCTATAATTTTCTATGTTCTACCAACCTCGAAATATCTTATGCAGGGCAGAGCACATGAAGCAACTGTTCTTTCGGGTATTGGGGCGCTAATTGGTATGGCATATGTTGTTCTCGTTATACCCTTATGTGCACCAGTCTTTGTCATTCTTAGAAATGTCCTTTCTCCATTTATGTTTCTAATAATAGGATTTGTGATTTGCTTTTACATATTGTCAGAATGGCCAAAAGATTTTGGCGTAGGTAAAACGCCATTACAGCGTCTTTGGGACGGCTGGTCAACATTACTACCTGGTTTGTTCACATTCTTTATTTCAAGCATTTTTGG
>Ga0078972_1009826_pt1 | contig 18491 bp, 28 predicted proteins | sample YelNatPaOPGAMG01_FD_67568 | JGI IMG/M metagenome (GOLD analysis project Ga0078972, IMG submission 67568) | Hot spring thermophilic microbial communities from Obsidian Pool, Yellowstone National Park, USA - OP-RAMG-01 (SPADES assembly) (version 2) | ecosystem: Environmental > Aquatic > Thermal... | reverse complement strand
CTGCAGGGCTAGTCCCCAAGACGGAGGACATTGCTACCATCGTCCATATCTACGGGACAAGTGTAGACAGGGCAATGGCTGGGAAAACTTTCGTCGATACGCTGAAGGGGCTGCAAGGCCCAGATGGTCGGCCACTTATTGCTCCCTCTGACAAGGCTCCCAGAGGGTATGTTCCTGTTGACTTACCGCAGCTAAGAGGCAGCCTCGTCCATCCAGACATCGCATCCTCACTTCGAATGTTTGAGAGTCCCAGGCTAGGCCAGCCCTTTGAGGCTGTGAGTGAAGGGATGCAGGCAATTAAGCGCATAAAGGTAATGGGAAGTCTTTTTCACATTAAGACTCTAGCAGAAGTTGCCTTGACTGGAGGTTCTCTCAAGAGAGCCCTAGGAATGCCCGGGCAATTGGCTACCTTCGCTGCGGGGAAGGATGCGATGCTGGAGGCCCTGAATAATGGAGGAATGTCAGAGGACGTACAGGCTCTCATTCGTGGCGGTACGACATTTTCTCTGGAAGGCGATACCCCAGGAGTAGAGGACATTGGAGGCTCTTTCTACCAAGGAATGCAAGGGATGCAGCAGTACCTGGATGCCCACTCCCCTACCCTTGCGAAGATGAATAAGGCCTTTACCGCCGTTAACCATAAGCTGGATACCCTTACCTGGGCACGAGTGCAGACGGGCTTTAAGTTTCTCCTCGGCTCAGACAAGATGCACCAGTTAATAGCGAATGGAGTAGAAAAAGAAAAAGCTGCGGAGATTGCATCTTCCTATGTCAATACACTATTCGGGGGGTTAAACTGGAGGCGGATTGCTGAAGGCGCTCATACCAGATGGGGACGGGATATTGCTTTGGCAATGCTTCATCCGAAAGCAAGGACTGTTTCGCAGATTCTCCTGTTCGCCCCTGACTGGACGCTCTCAACTATTCGCCAGATTACTCAAGCAATTCGACGGAAAGGTTCCCTCGGGGAGCAGGTAAAGGGGTTCTTCAAGCCGACAGAGTTAGCTGACCTGCATCGGCAGGCCCTTGTTCGGAGTGCCATCTATTACCTGATGGTTGGAAGTGCGGTGAATGAATACTTCACAGGAAGGCCCATTTGGGAGAATAAAAATCCCCTTCGCATTGACCTGGGAGATGGAAGAACGATGCAGTTCTCCAAGCACCTGACAGAGCCTCTTGAGTGGCTAAGGCAGCCCGGGCAAACCGCAGCGGGGAAACTGTCCTACGCCGTGACGGAGCCTCTTAACCAGATCACAGGGAAGGAATACATTGGGGGACCGCCGATGCAGGAGAATCCACTTATCCATGCGGCGAAGGGGATTCTTCCATTCCCCTCTACGGCGAACTCTCCTGCCGCTGCCCTATCCGGTATGGCAGGCTTCCCCATCTATGGCCACACCAGGGAGCAGGCAAGGGAGATTGCCCGCGCCCGGTATGAAAGGGAACATACACCAGCAGCTATTCGCAAGCGAGAAGAAAAACGGCTGAGAGAATTGGAGAGCAGATGAAAGTACTTGTGATTGACGCAGATTCCGTTGGGCTTCCTATTAGCATGGCAGCACAAAAAGCCGGGCATACCGTTCGCCTATGGCAGCCTCCCTCGGATATTGGAAAGGGACTTGTCACGAAAGTGGATGCGTGGCGGCCGCTGATGGGGTGGGCGGACTTGATTTTGACGACGGATAATAGTAAGCTGATCAATGACCTGGAGCCATACTTTAAGCAGAAGTACCCCATCTTTGGCTGTAATAAAGAGGCAGGGACATGGGAGCTTGATCGGGAGAAAGGGCAAGAGGTTCTGCAAGAATGCAATATAGAAACACTGCCCTATGAAGTCTTTGACTCCTATGACGCTGCCATCAAGTACGTCAAGCAAACGAATGAGACCTATGTATCTAAGCCTTGGGGAGGGAATCCGGATAAAAGTCTATCCTACGTCTCCAAGTCCCCAGCTGATATGGTATTCAAGCTGGAGCGGGCAAAGAAAAAGGGAAAAATGCAAGGAAAAATGTTCCTGCAGAAGGCTGTGGAGGGTGGTGTGGAAATGGCTGTCGGAGGGTGGTTTGGCCCCGGCGGGTGGCTCTCCCCGATCAATGAGAATTGGGAAGAGAAAAGGCTGATGAATGACGGGAAGGGACCGAATACAGGAGAGATGGGAACGGTTATGCGATATGTTGACCGATCGAAGCTCTTCAAGAAGGTACTCCAGCCTGTGACGGAGAAGCTGAAAGAAACGGGCTACTGTGGCTACGTCGATATGAACTGCATCATCGGGAAGGACGGGAAGCCGTGGCCACTGGAGTTCACCATGCGCTTCGGATGGCCCCACTTTAACCTGTGCATGACCCTGCATGAAGGAGATCCGGTGGACTGGATGGGGGACTTGCTGGCGGGGAAGGATACCTTGAAGTGGAAGAAAGACATATGCGTAGGGGTTGTAATGGCGCATGGGCACTTTCCCTGGAAGGAACCTCAAGAAGCTGATGTAGTGGGGTTTCCCTTGGAAGGGCTGAAAAGGGGAATGATGAAGGATCTCCGGCTGACAAGTGTCATGTGGGGTTCTGCGCCAGTAATGGATGGAGGAAAAGTAGTTGATAAAAAGACTTTCCTTACAGCAGGAAATTATGTGCTTGTTGCCACGGGACTAGGAGCGACGGTGGAGGGTGCGAGGAGAGCTACCTATGCAATAGCCGATGAAATTACTTGGCCCGGAGATATAATCTATCGAACGGACATTGGGAAGAGACTTGAAGGGATGTTACCTAAACTTCAACAGCATGGTTATGCTACGGGACTGGCTTATGAATAACTACGAACAATACAAGTTTTACCTCGATCTTGTTGTTTCAGTTCTTCTCCCCCTTATCTCCTTTCTTGTCGGTGTGACGCTTAATAAGTTGAATAAGATTGGGCAGGCTCTTGAAACCCAGACAAAGGATTTCATGGCGAAGATTGATGAGATTGAGAAGAAGATAGATGAACGGGATGAGAAGATGCGGGCAGAGTTTAATAGCCGCTTCACAGAAGAACGGCAGTTGGTGTATCGACTACTGGATACAATGAAGGAGAATAAGCATGGCTAGTCCTTATGGGAAGGGGCGAGCGGATTACCTAGCCCTCGGTGATTGGAACGCCATTTGTTATGAGTGTGGAAGGAAGAGAAAAGCCTCCACGATGAAGAAGCACTGGCAGGGGTACTACGTCTGCCCAGAGCACTGGGAGCCAAGGCAGCCGCAGGACTTCGTTCGGGGGGTGCAAGACATTCAGACGCCCCCCTGGACACAGCCGATGCCAACGGATCAATTCGTTTCTTTCTGCACGCTAGAGGGGCAGAGTTCAGTTGCGGGACTGGCTGTTGCAGGTTGTATGGTAGCGGGCAGAGCACTTCCACCGGGATATTAAAATGGCTGATATTAACTTTGTAGATCAAGTGACAGTAGTCCCTGCGGCTTGGTTGCAGGATGTGGATGATGTAGTCTATCGAATGCTCGGGGCGAGTGCTGGGCCAGGGGGAAGTGCACCGGCTAGTCGGTCGGAGATAGTAGCTAACCTAGGTGCAGCTCCGGCAGCGGGCAACGCTGCGCAAACCTTCGCAGTGGCGAATGCGGCAGCGACAAACCAAGCGGTCAATTGGGGGCAGGCCGGAACGCAACTTTTAATCCCTGCGACGAGCAGCACAATCACTCCCGTTGCGTTTAACACTCTGGTTTTTCCAAATTTCTCATCTGCGGGGACAATTACTGTTAACCCGGGCGCGGTTAGCTGTCAACGAGTTCGTGTGTATGGTGGTGCATATCCAGTTACAGTGCAAACCAACGTAACAAGCGGCTCTCCTTATTTGTTTTTTCCAGATGCAGGACAAAGTTATACATGGGTCGGCAACGGCTTTAACCAATTTATTGACATGGTTTGGGATGGCGCTAACTGGCGATGCACGACTGCGGGCCAGACAGTTGTTGCTACTGCAACAGCAAGTAATCAAGCGGTAAATTTGGGGCAGTTTCTTGGGCCGCTAACAAATGGGGTCATTTTAGGAATGCTTGCCGCGAGTACAACTTATACCTGTTCGGTATCTTTTACCGCGCCATCAGCAGGATATGTGTGGGGCCAATCAAGGTTAATTCTAAGCTCAACAGCGACTTCTGGCATACAGAACAGTCTCCTCATTAACGGTACTCAATACCAATCAGACAGCACTGCGATGCCAATGACTGAGTGCGGAGTAGTTCAAGTATCACAAGGCCAGTCGGTCACAGTGACGGCAGAAGCCATAACCGGATCGACTGCGCCTGGAGTGGGAGCTTCCCTTCATGTAGATGCAATTTTCATTCCGGCACTTCAAAATTAAGGGGTAATTGATGAGCGCCTATTATCTTGAACTAAATGCAGACGGGACAGCATTTACCGGGTCTGGATTTTCTCCGGACGGGACGATTCCTGCCGGAGCGATTGCTTGCACGCAAGCGCAGGCGGAAAATCCTTATGCGTATGCGCCTGACATGAACACGACGCCGCCGAGCGTTGTTGCGGCCCCAGCCGCGCAGCTTCTCGCGCAAGCGCAAGCCGCGCAAATCGCCATGCTCTACCAGGCCTACCAGCAAGCCATTCAGCAGCCGGTGACATACACCAGCAAGGGCGGCGTGACCAAGACGTACCAAGCCGACGCGGGCAGTAGGGGCAAACTGCAAGATGTGATGCTGTCCTTTGATGCCACGCAGACGGTGCCTCCTGGCTTCTACTGGGTGTCGCTCGACAACACGAAGGTGCCATTTACCTACTCCGATCTTCAGGGATTGGCGCAGGCGTTTGGCACGCTAAGCACGGCGGCGTTCCAACACTTTCAGACGCAGAAAGATGCTGTCAAGGCCGCAACCACAGTCTCAGAAGTGCAGGCGATCACATGGTAAACACGATGCAAGTGCTCAAATTCATCGGCTTCTACCTCGGCCTCATGTACGCCACCTGGTTCGCTTTTCTCGCGGTCATGGCGCTTCTTGCGGCGCGCAATAATGGCAAGCTGACCAAAGCAAGCGAGGTTCTCGCCATCCCCATCCTCATCGTCGGCTGGCTGCTTGATTTCAGCCTCAACGTGGTTTCCACCATCCCGTTCCTTGACCTGCCGCAAGAGTGGTTGCTGACTATCCGGTGCGACAGATATCTTTCCATCGCGAACCCTAGCGGGTTGAACAGGTATCGCCAGCGTGTTGCCCGTGCGCTGTGTCAAAACCTGCTCGACCCTTTCCAATCGGGCGGTCATTGCAAAGGAATTAACCCATGAACACACAACAGTTTATTAACACAATCGGCCCTGTGGCAAAAGCGTCTATGATACAGACAGGCCTTTCCGCAGCTTTTGTCATTGCCGAGGCGGCCCTGGAGTCAGGGTGGGGTGAAAGTGAGCTGGCTCAGAGGGGAAAAAACCTTTTTGGTGTGAAGGTCTACCCTGAGTGGGATGGGGCGACAATGGCCCTTCCGACTACGGAGTACGTCGAGGGGAAGCGGGTTACCGTCCAGGCCCAGTGGTGCGTGTATATTACCTGGGAGGACTCGATCCTAGACCACGCCCGTTTCCTCTTTCAGCAGCCCCGTTATAGGGAGGCTTTGCGGGTTCGTTCCGATGTAAGGAAATTTGCCCAAGCTGTCCAAGATGCAGGATATGCTACTGATCCGAACTACGCCTCGAAAATCATCTCCATCAGCAATGCTCATGGGCTAACTGACTGGGACGTGCCACAGGAACAATGGGCCCTTGTGGAGTGGGCAAATGTTGCGTGATATTGTCACAACAGATGATAATAAGACGCTGGAGTTCGCCTACGTCTTGGGAATTGTTTTTGCCTTCGTGGGACTGGGACTGGAGATCTATTCCGTACTGAAAGGGGTTGCCTTTGACTACCAAGGTTATGGGATTGGAAGTGCAACGTTGATTGCAGGTGCAGCAGGCGGGAAGTGGATTGGTAGACCATTAGGGGGAAAAGATGGATCTTCTTGATGTAGTGACCTTGTGGTTCCTCGGGGTAATTGTACTTTGGGGTTTTCTTTTCTATTGGGTAATTCAAAATGCTAACGATACTATTTAGCGTGCTGAAGAAAGTTTGGTGGCTAGTCCCAATTGTCCTGCTAGCAATAGCCCTGTGGTGGCAAAGGGGAGTGGAAGGGAGGTTGAGGGAAAAGATTGCCCTGGATGAGGGGATAATTAGCCTGTATGCAGGGAAGATTGATCTGCAGAATCAGCAGGTCTTGGCCCTTCAGAAGGCCGGGCAGGAGGCTGTGAAGGCAGCTCAGAAAGTAAAAGTCATACGAGAACAAGGGGCGGAACAGGTAGTCGTTCGCTGGAAGACTAAATTCGTCCCGGTAAAAGTGCCGACTGATTGCAGTGGGGCTGTTGCAGCCGGGGCGACAAATGCTGCGCAGATCGGGCAGCTGTTTATGGGAGAAGGGAAATGAGGTATGGATGGCTATTGTTACTTCCCCTAGCTGGTTGTGCAGCAGCGCCCCCGCAGGTGGTAAAAGTACCTGTCCCTGTTCAGATGCCATGCCCTCAGCCGATTATTCCTCCGAAACCGGATTTGTCCCGGCTAGCTGCCCTGCGGCCGACGGATAGCCCTCAGACAGTTATCACGGTGATGATAGATGCGCTGAAGAAACTGGCACAGGACGATCAACAACTTCGGGTTTTATTAGGGGATAAAGATGCCAAGTAAGACAAAACGGCAAGCAAGGACTATGGACTCTGCAGCGCATAATCCTGCCTTTGCAAAGAAGATGGGGATACCAATGAAGGTGGCAAAGGAGTTTAACCAGGCGGACAAGGGGACAGGGAAGATTAAGCCACCTAAGAAGAAGCGTCCTTAGCTTCCTTCCGAATAATCTGGATGACCGCACGTGCCTTGGGGATTTTATCCTTGAGGCATTTTTCCTTTCCGGCACAGCACAAGTTCCCTTCTTTGTATTTTTTCTTCCAGACCTTCACCGTGTCTGGGTGAATGCCAAGGCGCCGGGATATATCTTGCTTGTCCCGATAAAGAGAAAAGAAAGCCCAGGTGCAGCAATACCCTAGGCCGTCTTCGATTAGCTGCATAGTTAAGGGTTTTTTATCCATGTTGATTATTTCCATATAATTGACGTTAGGATAAACCATACGACTTATCCGGCCCGTTCAAAACCCACCTTAGGCCAACTGTATTGCCGGTAGTATCTAGCTTAATATACCCCGCACGGATTGCACCGGAAAGGGCACCTTCAAAGTCATGGAAGTCTTGATAGTGCGTGTGGATTATTCGATAAGCCTCCTCGTAGGGAATGTATCCTCGCTTCTTTATCATGGCAAGGAAATGCTCGAATTGAAGGGAATCCTGGGTTCTGCCGATTCGGGAAAAGACCTTGATAAGATCATCCTCCGTTTCCAGAAGCATCTTCTCCGCCTCCATAAGGTCAGCCTGGGTAATGAGGAGGTCATCTGACCGAGCCGCGGCGAGGATCATGGCCAGCTTATGCAGGTGCGTTTGCTTTCGCGCGACATAGCCATCTAACCTCTCATCATCCAGCGCATCGCTGCGGCTTGACCAATTCTTCTCATACCACTCCATGCCCCATAGGACAGCTTCCTGGGTTAGTTGATATTCCCCAACCAAATTAAGGGCAATGTGATTCAGGTCGTCAATCAGGTCTAGGCGAAGGGTGTCTTCTGAGCCATCCATTTCTAGCTTTGGATAGGGGATATAGCGTTCCTTTCTATCTGCATAGACAAAGACACAGCGGGAAGTAAAACCGCCCCCTACAGTAGCAGCTGGCATGTTCTCTGCAAGCCAGTGAGGAGTGGTCGCAGCGATCATATTGATCCAAGGAGCTTCAATTGTATCATTTCCACTGGTTTTTGTCGTTTTCTCCATCTTCTTCTTCCCGTCCCACAAGGAGATCATGAGATTAATAAGGTCCTTGTTCCTTGGGTCGATTAGGTTTCCTAGTTCCCCGGAAGCAAAGGTAATGGGAGACATGGGAATCCAAGTGTTATTATATTCAAAAGACTCACAGGCTCCGGCAAAGGTAGTCATCATGGATTGCCAAGTGATAATATCAGGGCCAAACTTGATTCCGGGGACTTCGCGCAGGAGATCTATTGCAATATCCAGGGTTGTCGTCTTGCTTACAATCCCAGGCTTTGCTACGAAAATGATATACATGCCAGGATACCAACGAAAGAAATGTTGATCTATCCAAACTTTCCTTCGCAAAGCCCCTGCGATTGCGCTAACACCTGCCCAGAAGTGCATTTTCCTCGGCGCCTCTGTATGGTCTGCATATTCCATGTAAGACTCAAGCCAATTAGACAATTTTCGCGCCATTTGGCGGCCCTCTTCATTTTACATCGCCCCAAGAAGTTGTGCTCGTCTTAATTCCAAGGGGGATGATGAGAGGGTCGTCGTAAGGAACAACTACCTTCTTCGCTTCCTCAAGGATTCGAGCCTTGTAGTATTCTGCATTGTTTGAAGGAAACTGGCCTGCGAGGGAATCGTGGACTTGGAGAAGTACTTGAACTTGAGGGATGTTGTGGAAGATGTTAAGCCAAACGCGATCAATGTAAATGCCTACAGTGGACTGAGGAATCCAGGCCAGTGCTTCCGGCAGGATGTTATCGATACGTTCGAAGTAGTATCTGCGGTAACCGAATTTATTAGAGACGGTCTTGGTTCTTTTCAGCTGTTCTTCTACTCTATGGTGCCACCGCAGGATACCTGGGTAGCGGCCGAAGTAGAGCTTCTGTGCACGTTCGCTCTCCGCGACACTGATGCCTGCGGCAATGGCCATAGTTCGAGCGGAACCAGAATAATTTGTTCCGTGCACCCAGCTTTTTGCCAGTTGCCGTTCCTTCTTCATACCAGCCCGCAGACGCTCGTACTCTGGATGAGTTTCAACAAGCCACTCTAAGGGAGGCATCTCCTTATTCGCTAGGGCAAAGGCATTCATAAGGTGCAGGTCAGCCCCCATTCGAAGGGCTGCCTTCATCTCCGGTTCATCAGCTTCCCATGCCACAACCTGGGCGTCGGCTCGGTCAAGGTCAGTGTCAAAGAAGATGTAGCCGGGGTCTGGGATGTAGAGCTTTCGGACGTTAGGCAACAGGCCCTTTTCGTCGCCCTTCGGAAGGTTCTGCAGGTTGCCTCCGCTACCGAATACGTTTTGACTGGAGCTGAGGCGGTATGTCTCCGTTCCTGTGATGTTATAACTGCAGCGCATCCGGCCGTCCGTATCAAGGCCTGCAAGGACGAAAGTACTAAGGAATACTCCAAGGGAACGGTACTCCTGGATGGCCTTGATAAGGGGGAGAAGAAGAGGTTCCCTAGTCCCGATTTTCGTCAGAGCCTCGTCGTCGCAGGTAAGGTGTCCGGGAAGCCCTTTCTTCGCCCTTGTCTTAATAGGGGGTTGCTTCAGGTCGTTGTAGAAAAGACGAGTCATTTGCAGGGAGGAGCGGGGGTTCAGATCATGGCCTAGGACGTCCCGGAAGTATTGCTCTCTTTTCCGCATCTCCTCCTCTAGTTCTTTTGCCAGAGCATTCCTGGCCTTCAGGTCAATGCGAACACCCCTGATCATGGCCTGGAGAACAGGGTAAAACATGGCCTGCTGGTACTTGTCTACTTCAACAAGATTCATTGCTTCCAGGGCCTGTTGCTGCACTTCCCCGACTTCCCGAGTTCGAACACAGTCAATGCCGTTATAGTGCCACAGGTCATCTTCAGTTTCATGTCTGTTAATTAGCATATCAGTCTCCATTTTTCCATTCGCTTTTCTCCGGCTTCCATTGGACATAGTGGTCGCATAGGATGGAGGCTTGGTAGTCAAGGGATTTTTTCTGCCCGGCAAACATAACGTGCCAGCTGATCATGGTATCCTGGCCGTGGCGCGGGATGAAGTGCCAGCTGCGATGGATATACTGGGCGTCGAATAGGCCGTTCTGCCACCTTACGCGACAGTTTGGATGGGTCAAGAGCTTGTATAGGGCATAGACAATGCTGGCCTCTTCTTCTTCTGACCAGTAGCCGTATCGGTCTGCCTTCGTCATCAAGGGGATTACCAGGGCATCAGTCCTGCTCCAGCTGAAGCCGACGCAAGCAATGTGTCCCTTGCTGGTTTCAATGTCTAGGTCGAGCCAGGTGATTCTTGCCTCCATGTCAGCAAGGCGATCAGCGATAACGCCCATGACCTGGGAGTAGGTAGGTCGAATTTGAAAATTCCACTTAGGTTCCTGAACGGGAGCCGTTAGCTCTCGATATGCCCTCCGGAGGTCATTCACCATTGGGCTGCGGTATTCCCACTGTTTAATGATCATCGCCGGGTGGAGAGTAGGGATGAGGCGAGTTCCTTCGTAGTCCAATAGACTCCCCCGCCATTTCATCGCCCCCTCAATGCCGGTCAAGGCCCAAAGGGGAAGGTTGCCGAAGGTAATGATAACATGAGGGTTAACGAGGTCGATTTCTTTTTTCACCTGCTCCAGCCCCTCCAGGACAATGGGGTCTACTAGCTTGCCATGAAGGGGGATGAAGGTGGGCTTGATACCAGTCTTTTTCTTCGGAACCCAATGCTCAATATCCCCATGCTTCGGACGGGCGTTTACCAAGTTTGTCAGGTAGCACTCACTTCGAAGGATCCCAGCCTCGGAGAGCATTCGATTGAGCTCCTGCCCAGCGGTGCCAGTGAAGGGAGCATCTGCTTCACCTCCGCCATAGCATTCTCCGATTAGCATAACTCGGGCATCAGGCTGCCCGATTCCCATAGGCAGTGACATGGTTATAGCCCTTTCAATCGGGAGAGGGAAATGCCGTAGGAAGTAGAGTCCATCTCAACGCCCGTAGCGAGACATTTCACGGAAGTCGCAGCGGGGAAAATAGGGCCTGTTCCGCAAAAGGGATCTAGAATGCGGTCGCCCGGGAGGACGCTTCTCTCGAGGAGATCTTGGTAAAGGGAAATGGGCTTCTGCGCAGAGTGCCCTAGGTTTGCATCAGGGGTATGCTCCAGTACGTCCCCCCGAAGGACACTTACGGGTCGATCGCCCTTAATGGCGAAGAGGATTAGCTCGTACCTGCGCTGAGGAGATTGGTTTACCCAAGGTGTCCGGCTGCCTGTAGGCTTGTGCCAAATAAGGGGAGTGCGGAAAACACGCCATCCGGCCTTTGCCATCAGGGCCTTCAGTTCATGGAAGCGATCAATGTCGCAGAATAGGTAGCAGTGGGCCTGAGGCTTGGCTAGGCGGTAGAGGTGAGGGATGCACTTCTCCATAAGTGCCTGCCAGTATTCATAACTGTCAACATAACCGTGACTGCCCGCGGCATGGCCTCCACTATCTCCGAACTCATCAGCGCCCATACCGTAGGGAGGGTCGGAGAGGATAACGTCGAATTGTTCCGCAGGCTGGGCTGCCATCCAGGTCGTCGCGTCTTCGTTGTAGCACTGATGGGAGGCAAGGGTAATCCCGGCGCCAAGAGTATTGGCCAACTCCAGGTGCTTTTTCGCCTGTTCTTTTTTCTTCACTACCTTAAAGGCCTCGTCCAAGGACTTAGCAGCCCGCACGTCCGGGTCGGAAAGATACTTCGTAACGATCAATTCCCTTCTTGTATTCTCCTGATTAATCCCATCCCCGCTGTTCCTGACTTCTTGAGCTATCTCCCGCACAGTCGGGCGGGGGTCGCCACGGAGTGCAGATTGTTTTTCCCGAAGGGCCATCAACCTTGAAGTTGCCTCAGCCCGCTCAGCCCACGTGAGGTCTTGCCGACGGATATTCTCTTCCAGCTCAGCTTCCTCCGCCTCCAGCTCAGACAGTTCCGTTGTCAGCGTGACGGGGACTTGCCCGGGAGGAACTGGGTTGCCTGCATAGAGAATCCTTCCACCCAGTGCATAGATGTCTTTAATAGCGCGGAGGCGTCGCTCCCCGGATAGGAGGATGTACTTGTCTCCGTCAGGTCGGACTACCAAGGGATTCTGAAGGCCGACTGCTGTTTCACTTATTGAGGTGACTAACTCCTGATGAGCATTGATGGGGTGCTCTCGGCGCTGACGATTTGGATGAACGATGATGCTTTCTAAGGGAATAAAATTCATTGCGGTTCCTTAATGCGGAAAACTTGGGTGTAGGTGCTTTCCTTTACAACGGCGAACTTTTCAATCGGATCTTCCGCGGAAGTAGACCAGATCAGTTGATCGGCTCTCGCAGTGCATTCCCAGCCGCTTCGGTAAAGGGCTTTGACCCAAAGATGCCCTGGCGGGGGTTTGCCAGTATTGTCTTGCCAGTATTCCATCATGGACTCCCAAGAAAAAATCCCCCTCTCGGGGAGGGGGAGAAGGGCTACTAAACGCGAGCTACGCCCTTGACACGCTCCTGAATTTGCTCATTGTAAAACTCATGCTTCAGAGCGACACGAATCGGACGCCCCTCGACAGCCGCGAGGGAGAAGGCATCGCCCGGCTTGTTCATGTCAAGGGCTTCCCGCAGAAGGCGCATTCCGTTGTTCTTCCCCTTGGAATTATCCAGTGTCCCTTGGTCAGTTACATCCAGGCCGAAGGAATGGGTGACTCGACGAGTAGGTGGAAGGCCCAGAGAGGACTGCAGCTCCGCGGGGACTTCCAGGGTAACGGGAATGTCTACGAACATGTAGGTCTTAGAAGGGTCTTTCTTGCCCTGGACGACGCGAACTTCAGGAGCACCACAGACTCCGATATAGTCACCCTCAGGCAGCGGGTCAGCTTTTTCTGAAGGAGCGGTGATAGTGGCGTTGAGGAAGGTTGCTGGATCAAAGTTTGACATGATAGTACTTTCGATTGAGAGAATGGTGAGTGATTTACAGCGCACTCACCAGACGCTGTTATTTTCCACCTCGGGAGACCCACTTTTCCATAATGCGGCCGAGGTTAGGCTGTTGTTTCGCGGCAATGGGAAGGTTCCTAGTCTTCACATCTACATTTGCTGCAGCTGTGTCGAAGTAGAAGTTTGTCCCTTCCCGGACTGTGTAGATTACATCGGAGAAGAGCTGAGGAATTTCATTTGCCAGAGCCTTCCCCACGGACTTCGTCATTAGTTTCACGCCGCCCGTTATCTCATCTGTCTCCCTGGTGACGTGAGCAGTTATCACGACGGTAGGGGTAATGCCCTGGGTGACGAGGCGGAGGAAGTTCATCAGGTTATTCTGCGCCACGCCGTAGTCCGGGGGAGCGGCTGTCGGCTTATTCCCGATGACCATCTTCATAGCGGCATTGGACAGCTCAGAAAGAGAATCGATTATGAAGATCTTATCCGTTCCCCAACTGTCGATGGCGCCGTACTTCTTCCCAGTCCTGTCGTCCGGAAAGTCACTGCAAGCACTGAGAATCTTATAGAAGGCATTATTTTCTCCGCCCCTATTCGGGTCACTCATCTTCGTGATAGATTCGTAGGAGAGCTTCCCTACGTTATCTGCAGCCTTCATCAGGCTAGATATGCCGAGGGGTCGGGTGTTGACGACGTGCCAGTGAAGGTTTGCTGGAATAGCCTTCCCCGCGTCAGTCCAATAGCCTAGAAGAGTCTCCAGCCCATTCTCCGTGAAAAGGACAAAGACTTCCTTGTTGTTATTCGAAGCCCAGTCTACGAGGGTACCGATAGCATATGTTTTACCAGTTCCCGCCGGACCCTCGAGAAGTACCTTCGGCCCAGGGAGTGTGTGAAGGGCAGTCGTAGTATTTTCCATTTTCAATGTTCCTTATGATAGTGAGAAGTTCGCTGCGAAGGAGAGGTTCTGGCCACAAGTGATAGTCTGTTGACCATTCATGGAAGCCGGGCTTTACTTGATAGGGAGAAAGGGAGAAGCATCCGGGCTCGAAAAGGGTAAGGGCACCATGAGGATTACAGCCGCAGGCACGGTAGACTATTCGCCAGGTATGACTGCCTTCCCTCTTGACAATTCCCCAAATCTTTCCGCATTCTGGACAGAAGTAGGAAAGGTTGCAGGTAGGGAAAGTGGACTGAGGGAGAATTACCTCTCCCAGGACAGTACCGTCCTTGGAATATGTGAGCTTCATGGCAGGACTTCCTCCTCTCGAGTGACCGGATTCCAACGGCGCTTGGTGAAGTTCACCTCGAGCCAAGGGGAAGGGTCCTTGGCTAGGCAGACTTGCTGGTACTCGCAGCCGCCGTAGTCTGCGCAGGCATGATCAAGGTTCATGTCGAAGTAGCCTTCTTTCCAGCTCTTGATCATCCTCTCAAGGTCCCGATGGACTTGCTCGTACCAGCGATCAATTTGCCACTGAGGGCGGTAGGTGATGGCTTCGGCACTGCCGAAGGATTGCTTTAGGATGCTGACGCCTCGGATAAGGAAGCCATTCAGGGGAATACCGGCCTTTTGGGCGCCCCAACAGTAGCCTGTAAATTGGCTGCGAAGATTCCACTGATCTCCCCACTTGGCCCCGAGTTGGCTAGTGGTCTTATCATCCTCACCGAAGATGCCGCCGGCATAGTTCACGACAGTATCCATCCGGCCACTGTAGAGGAGAGGATTCCCTGTCTCCGGGTGGATGACTTCAAGTGGCTCGATGAAGGAAAACTCAACGCCCCGCTTCCCGGAGGGGAGGGTGATGGGAACCGCCTTGTCCTTGGACAGGGGCCAGACGGAGAAGTAGTACTCCAGGGCTCCGCATGTTCGCTCGAGGGACTTGGCGCTTTCCGGGGGACACTCGAAGTTGCCGTATTCCTCAATTAGCTTCTTCAGTCCAATGGCCTTGGCTTCTTCTTCGGGAAGGCCGTCTTGAAAGAAGGCCACGCGAGCGGCCTCGAGGCCAGAGGCATAGGCTTTTCCAGCGTGAAGGTGGACAGACTGTACCTTGGGCTTGTAGTGATGGAAGTAGGTAAGATTGGCCTTGTGTGGACAGGAACGGAAAGTGGATAGGAGAGTATTGTCGATGACTTCGGGAAAGTGAGTGTTCATGGCATTGTTTATGTAAGTGACTTGAATTCCAATTTAACTGCCCATTCTCCGCAGGACTGTTCCTTCTGAACGACAGGGAAACCGGAGACAGATTGCATTTGCACCTGCATACCGCGGAGGCCCTGGACAGGAACTGGAACAACAGTAGCTTGCGGCGGGTAACGACGGCAGAAAGTCTGGGAAACTTCCTCGTAGAAAAAGCGGCAGTTTTCGCAAGTATTGCTCATCGCCCCAGCTCCGCCAGCAGGTCATCTGCACTAGGAATGACCGCATGGGCCTTGGCCTTCCGGCCAGTTTCACTGGCTCGGAAAGCAGAAATTCGATCTTCTCGAATGATCTTAATTGCCTCTACCATCTCCTCTTTCGTGAGGGTTCCGTCAATGGCTTTTTGCCGCCAAGCGGCGATTTTTGCGAGCAACTCCGGGTTCATTGTGTGATCTCCTTAAGGTAACGCTCCAGGGCTTCCACTACAGCCGGACTTCCACTAATGACATGGGAGCCGGGAGGAGTGCCGAGGTAGGGAGCGAGGTCTAACTCTCGGTGAGAGAAGAATCGGTTGAGAAGGGTGGTGAAAAAACGCTGATGCTCACCATGTGGGACTCGGCCTTCGGATTCACTCCACAGGAAAAGGGTGAGGCGATTCAAGAGGGGCTCCGGGAGCCTGACAGTGAGAGGAGCGGAGGGGATGACCTTCTTCGGCTGACCCATTTTAGTACTCCAGGTACTTGGTGAGATTCACCGAGGGACGGCTGGGCCGGGGGGATTGTGTGGTGTGCATGGTTTAGGGCCGGTTTGTTACGTTGACATTGATTATTATATGATAATTAACGAAAATGTCAAGTAAGTTTTTTCGCCCTAAAACCCATCTAGCCTCCCCCCTCAGGGTAGTTACTCCTGAGAGGGGAGATGGGCGCCCGTGGGAGGTCGGCACGGACTCGCAGGGAAGTCGCTTGGCGGGCGAGACCTGCTAGAAGGGCCCCTCTTTCCTAGCAGGGGCAGTTTACTACAAGGGAATTACTCCCCGATTTCAGCCAACAGATCGTCCGCGTGGACAGACTCGGACTTGGAGGCCTTCTCCGCCTCCAGACGGGCGATGATAGCGCCAGTCTTGCTCGTGGGAGAGCGGAAGCTGGCGTACAGGGCACGACGGGTAAGGGACGGGTTCTCCGCCAGCTTCGCCTCAAGGAAGTTCTTGACCTCCGCGACGCTTTTGCCAGTTGCCTCACAGATTGCCCTGATGACGATAGAGGCCCCGGAGAAGGAGTCACCTGTCTTCTTTCGGGCACTCCATTCGCCTTTTTCCAGTCGAGAGATGATCTCATCTACTGCGACAACCATATCGTCAACGTCATCAACTCCCGCTGTTTCGTCACCGATCTTTTGCGAAGCGCCGTGCGCAGCGTACTGTGCAAGGGCGTCATGAGGGACGTGGAAGGTTCGAGTTTCTCCATTACGGAAGTCGAAACGAACACTTGCCTTGCCATGATCGAAGAAGGTTTCCTTCAGCATCTGCCGCTTCCCGGCAAATTCGACCTTTCGACCATCCGTCATAGTAACGACAGTGACTTCACGAGCGGGTTTCTTTGACTCAACTTGAACTTCAGACATTTTTTTGCTCCATAGATGGCCAGTCTTTATGTGGGCGCTTAGCCGGAATTCCCATTGTGCGACGCACGATTGAATTATATGCCGGACGGCGGGATAGTCAATGAATTGTTACTCCTCGTTACATATTCTCATCCTGTTCAGCCCATTGTTTAAGGATTCTGAACTTCGCATACTCAAGGGCACCGATCATCTGAGTGCAGTTAGCATATCCGCTCCAGAGGCTTCGGGTTTCTTTGTCGCCTTCTCCTACGATGACAATCCAGTTGAGTTGCCCATCTTTTACCAGCTTGAGTGCCTCTTCCAGGACTTCTATGGCTGATTGCTGCTGTTGGTCACGACTGGAGGTTATTCTTAGAATCATGTTGTTTTCCTCAGATGCAACTTGAGATAACGGCTTAAGATGAAGTAAGAATAAATCATTTTTGCCGCTCCTTCACACTTACTAGCTTCTCAAGATAATGCAGAGCCTTTTTCAAGTCCTGTAGCTCATCGCCCTTCTTGCCCGCGCGCGATAGATACTTGATCACATTCCCGCGCAGGAAGCCAGCAAATTCATCTTCGCTCATCCATGATTCCATTGCTTTCCAAGGCTGAACTGACAATTCCTTGTAATGGTCGCCACCGACTTGGTAATCATTAGGTGAAGCATTTGATTTCTGCTCCGCAAATGGGCATGTATCCTTATGTGGCTCGCCCTTCCTCATTCCGCAAGAACGACACCCATACACGGATTTACCGGTTGACGGGCCAAAAACTTTCCCAATAAATGGGCAGTCAGGTTTATGTTGATCTTCTCCGCAATAAATGCATACATAAATGCTCATTTTGTTCTCCTTGGGTCAATGCGCGGCAAGCGGGCGCCTTCCGGCCAGTAGTATGTCCAGGCAATAAATTCATGCTGAATTCGACTCTTTTTAGCAGCATATAAAGCCGCAATTTTGGCATCGTTGTAAGTCTCAAAGACACTTATACTCCATGTCTTATTGTTCGCGTCAAACCATCTCCAGCATTTAGGTAATGTGTCTGCTTTTGTAAACCACCAGCCGGTGAAGGGTGGATAGCCCCTGTGCCATGTCAGTTTGTTCATTTTGATTCACCTGTCAAAAACGCTCTTACAAACGCCTCTGCGACCGGCGCGACAATCGCGTGCCACGGAATGTATGCCCCCAAATCTAGTCGTTGTCATGCTGGCTGCCCCGTTGACACCACATACCAACCTACTTTGCCGTCAGGGGCGTCTGATTTATGAAGATAGTGGATTGCGCCTGACTTGCGCAGTGCTGTAAGACGGCCATCAATCACGCGCATCGTGTATTGCCTGGTGGTATTTGCAATGCGCTGTGCTTCTGCAAATACGTCGAGGTCGCGCCTAGGGTTTCTGTTGCCTCTAGATACCGCCGTGATAATCAGCAAATCCAGTTTTTCGTATAGCTTACTCATAGTCCTCACCATCTTAGTCAAGGAAAGAAAACACCGCCACTCCAGACAAGATCAGGCATGTAAAGGCCCAGAATGCTTGCTGAATGCTTTGCGCTTCTGCAAGCCACACCAGGCAACCCATGAACGCGACAATTGATACCGTCGCAATCAGTCGGTCAAGCATTTTTTCTCCTCCAGCGCACAGGTTTGCAAATAATCATCAACGGCTTCGCGGAATGCTTTTTCCAGACTTTCCAAATCGCTGCCGCTGTAACCGATGATGTCTTGGATGAACAGCAATCGTCCGACTAGGACGCAAGACTCAGTATCGACCTGAACTGAGCCAATGTAACCCTTGTACTTGAACATGTCATTCTCCCGCTCGCGCTTCGAGCGCGGCATCGTTTTCTTCCTTGATGTACATCGCGAAGGCACGCTTTGCTCGCTTTTCCAACTCCGCGATCGCATCCTTGGAAATAATCCCCATTAGATCGTCGCCGCCCTGGGTCATAACGTCGATCA
>Ga0078972_1009825_pt1 | contig 18492 bp, 14 predicted proteins | sample YelNatPaOPGAMG01_FD_67568 | JGI IMG/M metagenome (GOLD analysis project Ga0078972, IMG submission 67568) | Hot spring thermophilic microbial communities from Obsidian Pool, Yellowstone National Park, USA - OP-RAMG-01 (SPADES assembly) (version 2) | ecosystem: Environmental > Aquatic > Thermal... | reverse complement strand
CGGGGCGCTGCAGGCTCAGGCCGGAAAATTCGAACAGGCGGAAGGGGGGACGCTGCTTCTGGATGAGGTTTCGGAAATGCCGCTGGGACTCCAGGCGAAGCTGCTGCGCGTGCTGCAGGAGCGCGAAGTGGAGCGCGTGGGAGGCAGGAAGACGATTCCTCTCGACATCCGGGTTCTGGCAACGAGCAACCGGGATATGTCCGAGATCGTCGCCAAGGGCACGTTCAGGGAAGATCTCTATTACAGACTGAATGTCATTCCGCTCAGCATTCCGCCGTTGCGAGAGCACCCTGCGGACATCGTGCCGCTGGCCATGTATTTCATGAGCCGCATGGAAGGGGCGGGGAGTGGACGCAAGCTTTCCGGGCGGGCGCAGGCACGCCTGCTCAGCCACTCCTGGCCGGGAAACATCCGGGAGCTCGAGAACGTCATCCAGCGGGCAGTGATTCTCGCATCGGGAGAGGAAATAGAGGCTGAAGATCTGCTGCTCGAGGGAGCCAGGGGGGGCGACAAGACGGAGGAGAAGGTCGAAGACATGAAATCTCTGGAAAAAAAGCATATCATGGAAACGCTGGCTTCAGTCAATGGTTCGAGAAAGCTTGCCGTGCAGAAGCTGGGAATCAGCGAAAGAACCTTGCGATACAAATTGCAGCAATATCGGCTAGCCAGCGAGGACTAGTCTGGCACGCATATTGCTTATATATTTGAAATTTTCAGGAGATTGAAATGGATCTGTCCGGAATCGATGCGATGCTCAGTCAGCTGCAGGCGGCTTCAAGTGCCGCAAGCGGCAAGGCGCCGGAACCGGCTGCATCTGGAACCGACTTCGCCTCGGTACTGAAAAAGTCCATCGGGCAGGTCAATGCTGCGCAGCAGGATTCGGAAAAGATGGCCAAGGCGATGGAAACGGGTTCCGCAGGCAATACCAATCTGAGCGATGTGATGCTGTCCGTGCAGAAGGCGAACCTTTCATTTCAGGAAATGGTTCAGGTCAGAAACAAGCTGGTCACCGCCTACAACGACATCATGAACATGTCGGTCTGACCGCGGCTGCAGGCGGCGAGTCCAGCCGGGACAATCGGGCATCTTGCATCGGTCAAGGCTTGCCCTGCTCGGCATGCTCCAGGCGGTAGATCCAGGCGAGCAATTCGGCCACGGCAAGATAGAGCTGCGGCGGGATGCGGTCGTCGAGGTCGACCTGCATCAGGAGCGTGACAAGCTCCTTCGATTCATGCACATAAATCCCTGCTTCCTTGGCGCGCTCGATGATCATTTGGGCGACGATGCCCCGCCCCTTGGCCACCACTTTCGGTGCCGCATCTCCGGCGTGATAGGCCAGCGCAACGGCGGATGGCCTGGGTTTTTCATCCATGCTGCTTGATTGCCATGGAAATCAGAGCGATGCCGTTTGCTTCCAGGGACTTCTGGAGCGTTCCTCCCTGTTGCTTCAGGCTGCTCTCGGTATTCGCGTTGGCCACTTGAAGCGATATCTGCACACCGGATGGCGTGAGTCTCAGATTCGCGTTGATTTCTCCGAGAGACGGAAGACTGAGGCGCAGGCGGGATGCCCAGGTGCGCGGAGCTTCGCCGCCCTGGCGTTTGTCCTGCTCTTCCTCCTCCTGCACCTGCCAGTCCATGGTTTGCCCAGGCCATACTTGCCCGGTCCAGCTGAATGACTGGGATTCGAGGGTATTGATTTGCTGGCGCACGATCGGCAAAGTGGTTTCCCTGATCTTGATCTGCGCATCGGCCGCAGGTTGAAGATTGACTTGGACGTCCGATTTTGCTGCCGCAGGTTGCGATGGGGCGGTGGGAGTTGCTTGTTCCTGGGGCTGCGATTGCTGGGGTTGAGGCATGGCTGGGCCGGCATTCTGGGGCTCTTGCATCAATTGCGCCAGCGGAAGCTCTCCCATCACCCATTGCGCCTGATGCGACTCGTAGAACAGTCCGCTTTTCGCCAGCGTGTTCTGCAGCGCCTGGGCAAGCTGTCCGGGCTCCTGGGGGGGGGAGGGTAAGACGGGTTTGGTGCCGGTCAATGGCGCATTCGGTTTGGATGCATCGGGAACCATCTGTGATACGAGGCGACCCGCCTGGCTCAGCTCGGCTTGGGGCTGGGTGGAGTTTGCGGGCAAATCCAGCTTGAAGGTGAGCCGCGGCTCGCGGCTCACCAGAACCAGATTGACCGACTCTCCAGGCTTTGTGCCTTGAGGCAGGTTCATCTGCAACGGCTGCCCCTTGATGCTTACCTTGAAATTGCCGTTCTGCAGTTGCTGTTCGACTTTTGCGCTCACCTGCTGACCGACCTCGATCAGCGGAAGCTTCGCTTCCTGGGCCGCGACGAAGGTCTGATCCAGCTTCTGGTTGAGCAGAACAACCTTCGTCAGGGCATCCAGCGGGTTCATCGGGGGCGATAAGCCTCATTGAGCCGGATTGACTGGGTGACGCTGCCCATTGCGCCGCGCAGGTCGTCCATCCTTGCCCTGATCAGCGATCTGATTTTTTCGTCGTTTTCCAGAATGCAGGAAATCACTGCCGCATAATTCTCCGGATTGTCGACTTCGACAATCGGGGAATTGCGGATCAACTCGATGGCATCGAAATAGGCTTTGCCTGCAGCAGGCAAGCCTTCCCAGTTCCCTCCCTGGGCGGAGGCGAGCATTTTTTCGGATAATGCCAACAGCTTCTGGTAAGGAGCGGTCAGGCCGGCTCGCGCCATGGATTCACGCCTTGCCGTAGCTGAGGGCTGCGCGGCGCTCCGGGACGGGATCCGTTTCAGGTGCGGCAGGCGCCTTGTTCCCGATCGCCTCCCACGCGCTTCTCAGTTCGCCGATCAGCTTCAGGACTTCCTCGAGCGCTTCGGGGTCGTTGTTGAGGTTGGCGTGCAGCAGGCGTCTCGTCATGTAATCGTAGAGCTCGTACAGGTTTTGCGCGATCTCTCCGCCGGCTTTCAGATCCAGGCTGGCCTGCAGGCCCCGGCTGATGATTGCGATGGCATGGGAAATCGATTTGCCCTTCTGGGCGACTTCATTGCGTTCCATGTGTCCGATCGCGGAAGAAACGGTCAATGTCGCGCCTTCGAAAAGCAGCATGATCAGCTTGTGAGGATCCGCTGAAAAGACGCCCGTTTCCATCCCGGTATTCGAGTAGGCGTTGATCGCCGAATTGGCTGCATACATGTCGGTCTCCAATTAATTGACTTTGGGCAGGTTGGCCAGTTGCTGGGTCAGATAGCTGCTGGTCGACTGCATGGTTCCCATCAGCACGTCCAGAGCGGTGAATTGACTCATGTAGTTCTGCTGAACCATGGCGAGATGAGCGTTCATCGCCGTGATCTGGTTCTTGATGTCGGTGATCTGGGAATTGATGCCGCTGGTGGCGGAAGCGATCTGTCCCGAATTCGAAAGGATTCCCGTGATGGCATTGCTCAAGCCTGTCGCATAGCCCTGGGAATAGTTGATTGTACCCCGGTTGCCCAGCGAGCCCCCTGCGATCTGGATGGTGAGTCCATCCGTCGGCGTGCCGGCGAGTCCGGTCAGGTTTTGCCCCGATCCCGTGGCCGCAATTCCATCTATGGTCCCGGCGACGTCGACCCCCGCAGTCGACGTACTGCCTCCCATGAGTGCTGTACCTGCGCTGGTGTTCGCCACCGACACATTCGAGGCAGAGCCATAGCGGTTCGAGGTGATGGTCATGTAGCCGGTCGAGGGATCCACGCTCACGGCAACCGAAGAGCCTGCAGAGGAAAATGCCGGATCGCCGTTGATCGCGGTCTGCACCATGGTGGCGAGCTGGGAGGACGAGTAGGGGCCGCCTGCTGTCAGAGTCACCGAAGAGGATATTCCGTCCAGAGTGAGGCTCAGCGTGTCGTTGCTCCCGGCCGTGACGGTGAGGCCGCTGTTCAAATTGACGTTTCCGACCGATTTCCCCTGAGTGGCGAGCTGCGAGACATCGACCGCATAGCTGCCAGGCTGGGTATTGCTGGTCGAACTCACGTAATTGACCAGGCTGTCCGTGGTTTTTCCGACGGAAGCGAACATGCCGGCGACGTCGGAAAGATTGCTGGAAATGGCGCTCTGCAGCTTCGCGTTGTCCAGTGAAAGCGTTCCGTCCTTGTTGAGGCTGATGCCGAGTTGCCCGAGGGTGGTGATGCTCGAATTCCCCGAGAGCCCGGGAACGGCAGATACCAGTATGCCGGAGAGTTGCGTCTGGACCGACATGGCGGTGTAGTCGCCGAGCAATGGGCCGCCCTGCTGGGTAGTGCTGTCGTATGCAGTAAGCGGGCTCAGCGTGCCGTGCAGGGTGTTGTAGGCAGTGACGAATGACTGGACCGCGGTTGCAACCGAGGATGCGTCGTTGGTGATCGCCAGACTGCTCGTCCCGGTCTTGAGCAGGTTCAGGGTCACCCCCGAAATGGCCGAAGACACGGTATTGGTGGGGCTGGTGATCGAAAGTCCGTTCACCGTGAGTGCGGCATCCTGTCCCGAGGCAGTCTGGGTCATGTTCTGCCCCGATCCTGCTGCTTGGGTCGGATTGTAGTTCAGCAGATTGTATAGCGTCGTATCGCCCGAGACGGCAATTTCCATGCTGTGGGAGGCTCCCGTGGAGGATGTGAGCTCCAGCCTGTAGGGGGCGCTGCTGCCGTCGTTGACGATCGATGCGGTGACGCCGATATTCGCTGCATTGATGGCGTCCATGATGCCCTGCAAAGAATTGTTGCTGCTGTCTATCGTGACCGTCTTGCTTCCCTGGGTAGGGTCCTGGGTGAAGCTGGTGCCTGTTCCGTACACGCCCTGCGTGGTCGTTCCCGTGGTGGTGCCGAAAGAGAATGTGAGCGTGGTGGAAGTGCCCGTTCCGATCGCTGAAGTTGTGCTGGTCTGCCCGGATGCGACCAGGGTTTCCGCCTGTGCGAGGGCCGTGGTATTGATCGAGTAATTTCCCGTGCTCGCTGTATTGGCTGCGCTTGCCGTCAGCACCGTGGTGTCGGAGGGGGTGGCGCTGAGCGTCTGGAAAGTCGACTGGCTGGTGAGGGTTGCCACCGAATTCTGGAAAGAAGAGAGGGCTGCCGTCATGCTCCCGTAGGCCGAGAGCTTCGTCTGGTAGGATTGCTCCTGCTGGTTGAGCAGGTTGATCGGCTGGCTTTCCACAGTCATCAATGCGCTGACTATGGCGTTGACATTGAGTCCGGATCCGATTCCCGGCGAGGATATTCCTCCCGTGTTGGAAACCGAGGCCCCGGCTGCCGCCAGGGCGGAAGTCATGCCGGTGAGCCCGGACGAAGATGTCGACATGATGTTCTCCTTAGGAATCGGCGCGCAAGGCGCAGACCTCAGGCATGCTGCTTGAGGAGCAGTCCCTGCAGTTTATCCAATGCCTGGGAAATCGCCAGGGCTTCCTTGCTCGGAATTTGTCGGATGACCTGATGGTTTTGGGTATCCATGACCTGAACCACGACCTTTCCGTTGGCATTTTCCAGCTTGAACTGGACATCCTTGTTCGAATTCTGAACCACGTTATTGATCTGGTCCACGGCATGCTGCACCTGCTTCACGCTGGGTTCCGTTCCCTGATTCTGGTTCGGCGCTGCCTGATTCTGAACCGGAGCCTGATCCTGGTTTGGCGCCTGACTCTGGCTTGGCGCCTGACTCTGATTCGAAACCTGATCCTGGCTGGCGGGTTGGTATTGCGTGATCGTCGTCATGTTAATGGGTGATATCGACATGATCCATCTCCTTAAGCGGATTAGCCTGACCAGTATAGCACTGGCCAGGCTACCGGTTGAAGTCCTACATTACTTGAGCAGGGTCAGCACCATGTTCGGCAGCTGGTTGGCTTGCGCCAGCATTGCCGTACCCGCCTGCTGCAGGATCTGGCTACGCGTCAGGTTGGATGTTTCCTGGGCGTAGTTGGTATCCTGGATCCGGCTTCTCGCTGCAGAAATGTTGTTCGAGGTTGTCTGCAGGTTGGTGATGGTGTCCTGGAACCGGTTCTGTACCGAGCCGAGATTGGCCGCGATGGTGTTGAGGCTCTGCAGCGCCATGTCGATGGTGTTGATGGCGTTGTTCGCACCTACCGGAGTTCCATTCGTCACTGTGGTGACATCTATGCCGGAGACCGCATTGAGTGAGCTTCCGACTGTGGCATTCGCGGCCGATGTCGTATTGAGCACGCTTCCGCCGGATGCCGTTCCGGCAACAGAGGATTTGAGCGAGTAGGCCGAAGCGGATTCGAAGGAAACCTGTCCGCCCACCGTTGCGCTTCCGCCCGATATCACGGTTGCAGAGGTCGCATTTGCGCCGGTCCCGAAATTCTGGAAGCTGGCTATGTTTCCTCCGGATGCGATCGACGAATCGGTCAGATTGGTCAGCTTGACGTCGTAGCCCTGGCTTTGCGTCATGAACAGGTGGCCGCTCTGGTCTGCATAGGCGCTGATCCCGGTTGAAGCCGTATCCGCATTGATCGCATTGGCGATCGATGAAAGATCGGAAGTGCTGGTCACCGAGGCATTGATCGTCACTGCCGTGCCGTTGGATCCTGTCAGGCCGAAGGAGATCGTGCCGCCGGAAGCGAGTCCGCTCATTTCAGCTTGGGTGAGCGCGCTTGCAGTCACCCCCGTGCTGGCAGATTGATTGTTCACAGCGGCCGCGATCGTGTAGGCGGAATCGTTGGCAGATATCGAGATGCTCGCGCTCCCAATCGAGCCCTGCACTGTCAGGGTCTGTGCCGTAACCCCGTTGCCCGATGCCGTGGAATTGGTGGAGGCGATGGCGCCGGTCATTGCGCCGCCTGTGCTGTAGGCATTGTTGCCGATGGCGCTGCCCTGGGTGTTGGCGATACCGAAATTGATGGTCTGGCCGGCATTGGCGCCCACCTGGAACTGGGCATCGGACATGGTGCCGTCCAGGATATTCTGGCCATTGAACTGGGTCGTGAGCGCGGTGCGCGAGAGTTCCTGCTGAAGCTGGGCGATCTGGGCCTGGATGGCTTGGCGGTCGGAAGCCGAATTGGTGCCGTTGGCTGCCTGGACTGCCAGGGTTCTCATGCTCTGCAGCAGGCCGATTTCCGCATTCAGCCCGCCCTGTGCGGTCTGGGCCATGGAAATGCCGTCGTTGGCGTTCTGCGCCGCCTGGTTGATGCCGTTGATCTGCGCGGTCATCTGCTGGGTGATCGCGAATCCTGCCGCGTTGTCCGCAGCGGTATTGATCTGCAGCCCTGAGGAGAGACGCTCCAGGGAAGTCGCCAGCGAATTCTGCGAAGTCTGAAGATTCAGCTGCGCATTCAGCGACATGATGTTGGTGTTAATGGTTGTTGGCATTTCCGTTCTCCTTATAACAGGGTCATTGATCGGCGAACACAGTCCGCTTTGAACCTGTTATCGGACGGGATTGGGATAACTTTAGGAAATTTTTTCAGGGCAGCCAGACTTTGGACCAGAGATCCAGATTGTCTTCCAGCATCCAGTTTTGCCCCACGTGATTCCGAAGCGCGTCTCCGCGCCGGCTGCATTCATCCAGGTCGGCGACATGCTCACGTATTGCCTTGACCCATTCCTGGAAGCGGTTCTTCAAGCGGGTCACGGGGTAGGCCCCCTGATAGGGGGTAATGTCGGTGCAGATCACGGGGTATCCCAGTATGCCGTATTCGAGGAGTTTCAAGTGGCTTTTGGCTTCGTTGAAAGCGTGAATTTCGAGCGGGGCGATCGCAAGGTCCAGGTTCAGGCTGGCGAGCTTGGCCGGATATTCGCCTATCGGGACGGGTTCGTGATATTCGACGAGCGGCTTCAGTTCTTCGGGGCACATGCCGAAGAAGACCCATTCCACTTCATCGGCAAGGGCTTTCACGAGATCCACGGCGAAGGCGAGGTCCCCGCCGTGGCTGGTGCTGCCCGCCCAACCGACTCTGGGCAGTCTTCCGCATCTGCGATCCGGAACCAGATGCCCCCATCTGGCGCGCTCGATGCAATTGGGAGCAACCCGGATGTCGCTGCAGAATCCCCTGTAGGCAGCTGCAAGCGGCTCGGTCGAAACCACCATGCGGTCCACCAGGGAGGCGATTTTCCTCAGCCTTCTGATCGTGTCCGGAGGGAAGAGTGCCTTGTTCGCATTTCGGGAAGAAAGGTTGGTGATCAGATCGTCGATCTCGAATACATAGAAGGCATCGCTGTATTTGCGGTTGAGTTCGGTCGCCTGGATATGCCGTTCTTCGATCTGGTACTGGAGCAAGACCGCATCCGGCTTGATGCGCTCCATTCCGACGGGAGTATGGTGGACGAAGCATTCCAGCCCTTCGAGTTTGCCCGCATCATTCAATGCCCGGAGGGGGGCTCTGACCCGGCATTCTCCGCTTCCTCCCTTCGAGTCGCCGATGACGGCCAGCATTCTGGGAATGGGGCGCCAGGGAAGGGGATTCAGGAAGAGTTCGGCATGCCGCTCCTTTCCGAAGCAGTGTTCCACGGAGAGATTGCGATTGTATGCAGGGTCGTTGGCGATTTGCGGCAGCCACTTTGTCCAGAGCAGGTTTCGCTCTTCCTCGGGCATCTCAGGTTCCGCATCGCCGCCGTTATACAGCACGCTGGAAAAAGGGGTCCAGACGGTCAGGTAGCCTTGCTTTCCGATGGAGAGGCAAAGATCGATATCGAGAAAGGCGTCCGGGCACTTTTCGGACGCCATCAGCCAGCCCTCCAGCAATGTCTTCTTGACCAGCAGGCATTTTCCCGAAACTGCCGAATAGTTCTGGTCGACCTGGAGCCTGCCGAAATAGCCGGGATGATTCATGGACTCGCCGCGATAGGCGGGGGACGAGCAGGGGACGATTCCGGCACTGTAGATTCTGCCCTGAGGATCCAGAAGGCGCGCCCCGACGATTCCGACTTCGGGACGCATGCCGTGCTCCATCATCAGGTCCAGCCAGAGGGGCTGGATGATCGCGGTGCGGCTGTCGAGGAGCAGGAGGTAGTCTCCATTCGAGTTTGCCAATGCCTGCTCCAGCAACATCTCCAGGCTCGAAGAAGGGGGCAATACCTTCAGTTTCGGAGAATCGAGGGTCGAGAGACTCCCGAGGTAAGCCCTGATTTCCGGCGAAGTGCATCCCATGTCGGAGAGCAGGATATGGTAATCGGGGTAGCTCGTCTTCTCGACGATCGATTCGAGGCAGGACTGCAGCAGGGGGAAAGGCTCCCTGACCGGAATGACGATGGATACCGTCGGGTTGGGCTCATGCTGATATCGAATCTTGAAAGTGCCTTGTAGGAATCCAGAATCGACGCGAACACGAAACCCCATGCGATCGAAATGTCTCTCCAATAGCTGCCTGCCATCGAAGAATACTTCATTTCCCGCTGCTCGATGGTATAGGATTTCCGGGATATGTCCAATTGCGACTTGCCCGAACCTTTCATAGGCAAGGAGCGCCATGCTGGTTGCCCCGGAAAAATCGAATCCTTCGGACATCTCGAAGAGATCTTTCCTGATCAACGCAAACCAGCCAATGTACAAACTGCTTCTCAGCAGATCGAGATTAAAATCAGGTTTGTAATGAGGGCTTGTGAATTCTCCCGAGGGCTCGATGGTATCCTCGTCTGTATAAAGAAGACGCCAATCAGTGTGTCTCTGTATCGCATCGGCAAGTAGCGGAAGGGCATGCGGTGTGAGAAGGTCGCCGGGTTTGATCATCCCGACCCATTCTGCATCCGACTTCATGAGGATTTGGTTCAGAGTTTCAAAAGGATCTCCACTGGTTGGCACGGACTCGGAATCAGGGATGAGCGTGTCCGAAACCACGGTCAATTCGAGAAATGGAATGGACGGGCTTTTCAAGGCACGGATGCTGCAGGCGGCCTGTTGCTCCTGGCCGTAGGGTACGACCAGGCCGAGGTGAATCTTGAAATGCTTAGGCAATGAAGCGATCCTGGTTTGATAGGGTTTCTCGAGCATGTGCCGGATAGGAGCCCTTCTTACCGCGGGGTTCTTGCGTTGAAGTAGGGGTCATTCGCTACGCTTGCGCCCCATCGCTTCATGAAGTTTGCCTGATCAATCGGATTCGGTTCCTGCCTTGCCAAGGTCGATCCTTCGAAATGGTACAATCTCGCATGCGGAGTATAAACGATTCGATAGCCCGCTGCCCTCAGTCTCAGACAGAAGTCGATATCGTTGTAATCGGTACCCATAGAAACATCATATCCCCCCATCTTTTTGAACAGGCTTTTCCGGGTTGCGAAAACGGCGCCAGTTACTGCGGAGTAGTTCCTTGTAAGGTGGCTGTAGCCGCAGTAGGCCACCTGATCGGCCAATTGGTTGTGGAAAACATGCGTTGAAATCCCGTTGACCCCGAGTGCCACGCCTGCATGCTGAATCCGCCCATTGGGAAAAAGCAGCATTGCGCCTACTCCACCAATTTCCGGCTGTCGGGAGAAAGACAGAAGTGCTTCAATCCAATCAGGTGCAATAACTTCGAGGTCGTCATTGAGCACGATGACATCCTCGGTATTGACGAGTTTCATGGCATAGTTGATCTTCTTGGGATAGTTGAATTGCCCCTGGAAATGGTAGAAATCGACCTTTATGCCTTGCGACTTGAAGCGCTTCTGCACTTCTTTGGGCATGTTGCCATTGTCAACAACGACGATCCTGTAATTAGGGAACGTCGAGCGCTCGATAATGCTGTTTACGGCATGTTCGACCAGCAGGATATTCCCTTTTCCTTCGACCTCGCGCCGACTGCTGTTGGTCAGCATGAGCAATGTAACAGGCTGGCTGGGGTCAGCCGTCCATTTTGCTCGAAAGCTTCCGGGGAAAAGCCCGTCGACTGCCTCGGCCCCGCTGTCTTTGCTCTTGAGGAAATCGTTGATTGCTCTCTTTGCGTTGATCAATGCGGTGGGCTTTGCGTTGACTTCTGCTGCGGCAGAGCCGGGAATTTTCCGCCAGTGGTAAAGAATTTGCGGAATATGCACCACCTTTCGAGCAAGGTCGGTCGCCCTAAGTGCGAGATCGTAATCCTGTGCGCCGGTGTACTCGTCGCGTACTCCGCCCAGCTTTAGGTAAAGCGACTTGCGCACGATCAGAAAATGAAGAACGTACATGACCGATTGCAGGTGCTCGGGAGACCAGCACGGCTTGAAATAGGATTCGCTTAAACTGCCATTTGGCTCAATCTTGTCTTCATCGGTATAGAGTACGTCTGCGTCAGGATGATTTGCTATGGCCTGTGCAATTGCTTCAATTGCAGTAGGTTCCAGGGTATCGTCATGATCGAGAAATCCGACGAATGGGCCGGTGGCAAATTCTGCAGCCATATTCGTGGCTTTTGCGATATGCATGTTTCGTGGGGTTTTCGTGATTTTGATGCGCGCGTCGACTCCCCTGAATTTTTCGAGGATTTCGGCGGTACCTTCGGATGTCGAGCAATCATCGCAAATGCACAGCTCCCAGTTGGGTAAGGTTTGTTGGAGCACGGATTCGATGGCCTCTTCCAGAACGTCAGCTGGAGTGTTGTAGACTGGCATCAATATGCTGACCAGAGTTCCTTTCATGTGCTGAATCTCTCGATAAGGTTAATGAGTTTTGGCATAACGCGATGATTCCGTATTCTCAGCTCATGCTTCGCCGGAGCCATCCTGCCATATTCGAGCAATTTCCCTGCGTATGGCTGCAGATGTCTCTGACACGGAGAACAGGGATCTTGCGTGGGCCCTGCCCTTGCGACCCATTTCGGCTGCTTCTTCGCGATTGAGAAATACGTGCCGCATTCTCTGCCTGATTGAGGCGATAGACGGGTCAGCCCAGATGAACGAGGAAGGGTATGGCAGATTGCCTTCCCCTACCTCGACGAACTGGAAATCCAGCGGGAATGCAGTATCTGCCGTCACAAAATCGGACACGCCTCCATATGGCGTGGCGATGACGGGTTTCGCAGCGCTCATCGCTTCCAAAATGGTAAGTCCCAATCCCTCCGAGCGATGAGGGGAAACATAACAGTCGATATTACTGAACAGGATGCGCATTTCTTCATCCGTCAGCAGCTTGTCGAGAAAGAGTACATCAGGTCGCTGCTTTGCAATCGAGAGCAGTTCCTGAATGACCGGATTGCCGCGATTCGAGTAATTGATTTTCACGAGGCAGCAGGCACCTTCCTCAGGTCGAAATTCCTCCATGTAGGCGCGAATGAAGGCCATAGGATTCTTGCGTCCGAGAACGCTGCCAAAATCGGCCGCGTACGCAAATATGAATTTGTCTTCAGGCAGACCGATATCGATTCGATCTGCGCTATGGTCCGATTCGAGCCAGTTCAGGGATGGCCTGACCACTTTGACGTGACGGGATGTGACGGCTGAAATTGCTTTGGCGATGAATGAGCTTGCGCACCAGAACTCGTCAAATTGCCTGATTACGCTTTGCCATTCAGGATACAAGGCAGTCAATTCCCAGTATGGAATGCAGATGTTGTAACAATCTGGCTTTATGAAGCTGACCAGCGGCGGGCTGTCGAGCCCGAGGCTGGAAAGCAGATCAAGATTCAGATGCACGATATTGATCGGCTGATGGTCGGCTGTCGGGTAGCTTGCGGCGATCCGGGTTACGCGTTCGAATCCGATGTGCCATGGTATGACATTGAGCGGCATGCCGGCCTGTTGCAGACTGGCGGCATAGCCTCTTGCGCTTAAACCGAGACCGTTGACGAATTCTACGGGAGCTATCAGATTAACTCCGGGTTCGGCATTTTCGGCGTGCTTCCATGTTCTTGGACGGGCAGGCGCCTCATCTCCCTCGCCAAAGGGCTGCATGTATTCTGGGCTCAAATTGCCGATCGTTTCAGGCGAGAAGTTGTTCGTGTCGGTAATCTTGAAGCCTGCCGCATGGATGGCGACAGGGAAGAAGCGTTCCAGGGCATGGGCTATTGTGCCTTCGTAAAGCCCGATCTCTTCCTCGAAATGACCTTGAGTGATGTTCAGATGCAGGATAGGCAGCATCGCCTCGGATCTGAACCAGAACATGGTCCCGCCAAAGTAATGGTAATGAAGCCTGTGAAATTTCTTGATGCCCAGCGTATCGGCCCAAGGCGTCAATATGTTTCTGTAGGCCTGAAAGCCGGGCACTTTGGGTGAGCGGATTGAAATGGCTCGTCCGGCAGGACCGATCATCCCAAGTTCCGGATTCTGCTCGAATGCCATCAAGATTTCCCGGACTCGTTCGGGCGATCCGAGCAGTTCGTCGAAAAGCTGAATTCGCCACTGGGTGCCATCTACGATCTGCAATGAGCGCTTCGTGTGAATTTTGCAGATGTATTTGTAGAGTGGCGCGATTGCGGGATATATCTCCATGAAAGGAGCGACATCCCTTCCCTTGTTCTCGAAGCGAATGATTCTGGATTCGGGATAGCTCGCCTTGATGTTGTCAATGATTGCCTGATCCTGTATCAGGTCGAAAGGGATGGTGACGTATAGGTCGAATCCCTCCTCCAGATTGCGAAGATAGGAATTGACGCTATCCCAAAGATCGGTGTAGAAGAGATGAAGTATGACAGCGGTTTGGTGGCGTGCTTTCATCGGATTTGAGGGAGTTGAATGCGAATGGCCATGTCTCAGGAGTTGGGGTGAGGCAAAGATTGGGATTTGTAGTACAAGTGCTGCAATTGAGCGCCAAGATCGGCGTTTCCGGGAACATGTTCAAGGCCTTCTATGAGGCATTGCTCTGCTTCCTGGATTCTGCCCTGGCTCTGCAGCAGGGCGTTGAGGCACAGATAGGCATCCGGAAATTTCTTTTCCATGGAAATTGCCATCCTGTAATAATTTTCCGCCTCGGCAGACTTTCCGAGTTTTTCGGAAATCAGGCCTGCATTCTTGAGGAAGTGGAGCGGCACCGGCGAGCATAGTTGGATCGATTTCTCGATCAACTCCATGGCCTGGACAAGCTGATCTTGCTGGGACAATACGAGGCCGAGTAGATGCAGCGCGACCGCATGACCGGGCTCCTTTTGAAGAACCTTGTTGTAGGCCAGTGTAGCCATGTTGAGGTCTCGCCTGTTCTGGAACGCCACCCCCAGATCGATGAGCAATTGAGTCACTACCTTATAATCCTTCAGGATTGCCTGCAGCAGTTCGGCGATGCCGAAGGCTTCCTTGAGCCTGCCTTGCTGAAAAAGATTTCTTGCTGTTTGAATCCCGAAGTCGAAATTGCCATGGGACATCGTGGCGGTCAATGCGGAAATCTGGGCCTCACCTACGCGCTTCTTTTCATTCATCCAGATGAGTTCATTCTTTTTCTCGACTTCGTCCAGTTTCAGTTCGGCGATCGTCTGCTCCCGTTCTGCGATGGCCTGATCTTTTTCTGCGATGGCCTGATCTTTTTCTGCGATGGCCTGATCCTGCGCCGCGATGCGTCGGTTCAGCTTGTCTTCATTGAGCAAGGCATCATTGGCGAGAATGAGGCTCGGTTTCATCAGGTTGAATTCATTCATCCAATCGACACTGAACTGATTCAGCGCTTCATCGTCGAGTGGTGTCTGGTCTGAGGCCACTTCCAGCAAGGTGGCGTACATCCTTCGTACCAATGGCGGACAAGATTCATCCAGCAGCAAATCGTCGGGGGAATAAACCGCATGGCGCATACCCTCGTCGAGAAATTCTCCCTTGTATTTTCTGAGTTCGTCGGGGTTGATTTGCAGGTCCAGTGATTGGGCCATTCTGTTCAATTCGCGTGCTGGAGACTCGATCAGGCGGTCGAAGTCGACGACTACTCGCCTCGTGCTTTCGAGGGTTTCTGCCCAACTGACGATGACATGCTCCAGCCACATCAGGTAACTCTTTTCCGCAGAGAAATGATTCCTCCTCGCGAGAGAATCGGTGACGCTGAGCGGGTTGCGAATGGCCAGGATGTAGCTGACATCATACTTGCAGTGGGCAAATACCCCCTTCCAGAAAGGGAGGAGTTTTGCCAGCCTGGGGTCCTTGAATCCGAAGATTGATGCGTTGCTGACTTTTTGGCGAAGCAGCTTGACCGCGCGCAGAAAGTAGCCCTGATTGCGCAACCTTTCGAGATCAAAGTTGTCGATGGGTTTGAAATGGTGCCATTCGGACCCGATAGCCTTCAGCATGCTGTCGTTGAGCGAAAGCAGTTCGGCATCCTCCCAGAATCCCTTCTCGTTGTCCTGCATGGGCGGAATCAATTTGTCGCCAAGGCTGACACCAAGCACCTGCAGCGCGCGGGTCATTGAACTTGTTCCGCTGCGATGCATGCCCAGCACGAGCACGATCCGCGCGTTTGCGACATTGTCATGGATGAGGGGGGATTGTGACGCCTGCAGGTATTCGAGCTTCTTGCGGCTTGCAATATGGGTGGAGTTCGCGGACAGCGACTCTGCATAATATTCTTTTGCGTCTTCTTCCAGCGCCATGTCCTCCAGTTCTCTGCCGCGTGCGAAGCAGGCTTCGGCAAGCTTGGTTCTGCAATAAACATCGTCAGGTTTCAATGCAAGATACTGCCTGTAGGAATCGATCGCCTCCTCAAGCCTCCCCAGATTGTGAAGGGTTTCGGCGAGGTGGATCCGGGCGCTGGCTAGTCCTGGATCTGATTGCGCTGCTTTCCGGTATAAGTGTGCGGCCTCTTCAAACGCTTCATTTTCCCGATAAAGGTTGGCCAGGTTGTGGCAGATGTCGGGGTTGTCAGGATCGAGCTTCAGCGCTTCTAAATAGGAGACAATTGCCAGGTCGTTCTTGCCACTGAACTTCAGCAGGCTGGCCAAGTTCGCATGAAAATCCGCATTTTTCGGTTCTATGGCGATAGCATTTTCGATGAACATGATCGCCAGCTCTTGATCGCCGATGGCGGCGGCAAGAAATCCAAGCCGATAGATGGCTTCGGCATTTTCGGGTTCACTCTCCAGCACCCTTTTGAAGCAGGCTTCCGCTTCGAGGAACTGATTGTTGCTTTGATAGGCTATGCCCTGTTTCAGCAAGTCTTCGGGGCGGATGGTATTTGTCATTTAAATGTCGAAGTCAGCATCTGGCATGCGTGTTGCTGTACTTGGCAGAATTTTTGGTTGTCATCTTACTCGAAATACCGGGAACTATTTGATAGACCATACATGAATTGCTACATTACATCAATAGCCCGAATTGCCTTGCGTAGAGCAAATGAAATTATCGGTATCGTAGCACGCAATATTTCAAGTTTCACGGAATAGGCAGGCTATTAGAGCGGTGATATCGGTCCTTCACCGCGATGTTGCCCGCCGGAGAAAGACATCATACATATCCTGTGCCTGAAGATTTGCGAAATCGCAGTGGATGAAGCTTCAGCGCATGAGCATGCTGTTCGGCAGAAATAATTCTTCTACATAACCCTTGCGCGTCCAATGGGGGCTGCGGCTTATTCTTCTGAGCGATATTTCCTGGCTCGCGAGTTCGCTTACTCGCAGCTGTCTTGTTTCCGGCTTGTCTGCGCTGCCCTGGCTTTCCTGGTTGATCGAAAGAAGGGCTGCGTTTCGCTTGGCTATTTCCGCGATGTAGCTTCGTGCTTGATTCTCCGGGATCTCTGGCAGACTATCTCTGTTCATGACCAGATCATACTTGCTGTCGGGGTTTGAAAACATCCAATAGGGAAGAAGCGCAATCGGCTGCCCGTGCTCGGATTCGCCATATAACCGTACTGCTTCTGATCCCAATGTTTTCATCAGGAACCAGCCCTGCATCATACCGACAGAGGGGATGTCGAAGATTGTATAACGAGTCGCACCAAGACGAATTGCCTGTAATGCCGTACCGCCTAGACCACCTCCGATTTCGCCGAAACCAGAGAGGCCGAATGTCTCTGCGATTTCAAGCATCCGCCAACTGCTATAGACGTCGTCAGGAACGCGGAGGTCGATGATCTGATCTTCGACAAGGATGCCGAATTCCCCGATTACAGGGGGGCGTCCTATGCGTACCGCCAATGTAGATTCAATGCTGGAGACGAGTTCGGCGGCACTGATCGCAAGGTTCTTTCCATAGCGCCCCTGTTCCGGGTTTTCATGAGGAAGGATGCCGATCGCCTCGGCCAGCGAGACGAGGCGGTCAATCAAGAGCAACAAAGCTGCTTCTCTGGCATCCCCTGGTGTTGAAAGCGTTTTGAAGGCGCCTGGGCCTGTGCCAAGCCCGTATCCCAGGCCGGTGCGCAGGCCGTTTCGCATGTAACATGCAAAACCGGGTATGTCCGCATTCTCCATAAGTCGGTAGAACTCGCCATGAAATTCATGCTTGACCATTTCCCAAATTCCGGAATTTGGACGGCTCTGGGGGGCAACGTATATTGACTCGTCGCGCGTCACGGCCTGATAGGCTGCAATCAAACGGCTTGAGATTTCGATATCATCCACCCCCTCAGAGGATGGGGCTAGATAGAGTCGTTCAGAAATGCGGTAGGGTTCGGCGAAGTGTTGCATCGAGTGCCAGTGGGAATTTCTGGGGAAACCCTGAAGGGGATGTCGGCGGGTGTCAAATAGTAGTTCTTCGTATTCCATTGGCGTTCCTCGATAAATAATGATCCTGAATCTTATGCATTGAGGTGCTGTGTCGTCATCGAGCATAGTAACTTCAAATGCTCTTGTGATTGCACAATTTGCTGTATGATATCTTGTCATACCATGACTCACGCCGACAAGGCGCCGACGCAATAAGGTTACATGAGCGAAATGATTGTTCCTCTAATTCTGTCCGGCGGGTCCGGGGCGCGCTCCTCGCCCTCCCGGTCCTCCTGCTGACAGGCTGCGGCGGTGTCCCACCGGCGCAGTCCGGACCGAAGAACCCCGTGACATCGCTCCGGGCGGAACCGGCTGCTGTCCAGAATCTCCTCGAGTTTCGCGACGCGACCATGTGCGAGGATCTCCAGTCCGCGGTGCAGGACGCCGTGGGGCTCAACGACTACGACAGCAGCGGCAAGGTTCCGGGGTGGATCCGGCTCGAGACCAGGCCCTCCGGCGCCACGATGGTGTGGTGGACCCTGGTCGCCCTCGACAGCGGTTCCCAGGATCAGGTGTACACCACCGGCCGTCATACTTTCGAGTTCAGGGTGTCGGCGAATGGCAAGACCCTCTGGCCCGAGAACGGGCCGTCCGACACCGTCACGAATATGGGGGCCGGCTGCGGCGGCGGGATCAGCGGCTTCTGAGGCTGCAGGGAGCAGATGCGGGAGGGAGGCCGCCCACTCCGAGGGATGTGGTACGCTCATCAGAGTGAAGCAATTTGCGGCCGGATCCAGGCGGAGGATGCATGGTGCCGGAGACGGAAGCTTTGACCGATCTTGCCCGCGCAAGGTCCCGGGAGGGGCGATGGATCTCGCTCGTGAGGAGGGGCGGCCTGATGGTTCAGGCCATCGGCCCCACCCTCACCATCTCCCAGTATCCCGCCCCGGCGGTGGGCACCGTCGTGCGCGAGAGCCGGAGCGGAATCCAGGAGGAGTGGGCGGCCCCCGGGTGGCATGAGGACTGGGCCCCGAAGGGCGGGCCGGTCGAGGTGTTCGAGTG
>Ga0078972_1009824_pt1 | contig 18493 bp, 15 predicted proteins | sample YelNatPaOPGAMG01_FD_67568 | JGI IMG/M metagenome (GOLD analysis project Ga0078972, IMG submission 67568) | Hot spring thermophilic microbial communities from Obsidian Pool, Yellowstone National Park, USA - OP-RAMG-01 (SPADES assembly) (version 2) | ecosystem: Environmental > Aquatic > Thermal... | reverse complement strand
ACTCTATCCCTGAGGGAAGCAGCTTTTCCCACATAGAGGACATTTCCTCTCTTCCCTTTGAAGATATAGACCCCGGGCGATGTGGGAACTTGCTTCAACTTCTCCTCAAGCGCCATAGCAAATATTATTATAACTTGATGGGAAAATTGTTCAAAAATCCGATTGGGGAATTCTACTTCCCAATAGACCCGCTTATAACCCTCCCTATATAAGTTTCCTCATCCCACTGGAGCTTGAGACCGAGCAGTTCACAGAGCTCTTTTAAGGGAAGATAAAGCTCTTCGTCTTTGAGATAAGCCTCTATATCCTTCTTCTCTTTGCCTTTATATATTATTTTCCACTCGTCGTTCAATCGTTCTATTCCGATGTTTTCATTGCCCCTCTTAATCGTCAAGCTCTTCCCTTCCGCTTCCCAGTCAAAGTTCATATTAAGCGCTTTTAAGAAGGGAACAACTGCAACGAAAGGATTCCCATTCCTCGTTAGGCAATGGGCTGTGTCAAATATCTTCGTGTTTATATACAAAAATGGATGGAGTTTGTCTCTATCTCCGCTCTTCTTCAATTGTTGAAGATACAACATTCTAACCCCTGCAAGTGCTTCAGGACCATAGGCTCGTGTCACACGACGGCCTGTAAGACGTGGAAAATCTTCCGTCCACCACTTTTCCCCGCGCTCTATCCAATAGAGAGCATTTGCGAAAGATTGTTTCGCTAAATACAAGCCCTCTATTGCAGTGAAGATTGGCTTAGCAGATGGACGGATGATATTATCTGGATCTTTCTTATTTTCAATGTCAAGGAGCCCCATTCTTTCTTCTGTAGCCCGGACCCACTCCTTATATTCTTCTTCGTTTACCCAATTAACAATATAAAAAACCTCGTCTGTCTCTCTATCCCAAGTGTAGGAAAGATACATATCTGGGTCATATTTCATAGCTTTCATTTGATATTTTAATGCTTCTTCTACATAGAGAGGGTTATATGGTATATGTATGAGGGCGCCCGTGGGGGTTTTGAAAAGCGTTTTTTGACGTTCACTCTTATCTAAAGCACCCTGATGAATTAGAAATTCCAATTCCCAGGTATCCCAGCACCAATAACTCATCGCTAAAAGGAAATCAATTATAGCCTGGCTTGGTTGATAGCTTTGAACCTCTTTCTCTAAATTCTTAAGCTGTTCTATCAGATAAGGGAAATTCGGCTCTTCCAAAGGTCCAGTAGGAGGTTTTACACTTTTGTCAACTTTCCAGACCTCCCATAAGACATTGTATGCCTTTCTGAGGGTTATCATCGTCTTAGCGTAAAGCCTTATCGCTTCTTCCACTCTTGGGTCCTGCTGTGCAGTATACTTCTCAAATACACCTGCTAATGAAGCCCAAGACAAGAATATAAACCACATAAAAACCAAAACCGTTTTGCTTTGCCTCATTTCTTTCACCTCCCGATATATTCAAAAATCAAGATATAGTAAAAATACCATTTTGCAACCAGTAGGTCTAATAGAGCAGTAATCCGTCTGTGCATCAAGATCGTCAAAATTTGGGCCAGGGTTCATAATACAGACTACTTGTTCATCATGGTCCGGCAGATTGACACCGTGTCCTAATTCATGAGCGATGGTGATGTTCAGTAATTTTTCATAAGTATCGAACCAATTTTCCCCTGCGTGCGCTTGAGCTGCCTGCTGGATACGCCATGTGTAAATAGTAGCTGTCACTACTGGCGAATTTAGCCCTGGAACGGTAGCCTCTCCTAATATATCATACGGTGGTTCCATCGTGCTATCTTTGACTAACTTAATTGCATATTGGTCGTGGGCATGCTTGTCAGAATTATAAAATATTGTCACTTTATGGTCGGGCGTCATCCTTGGATTTTCCCGAATTTCCAGTCCTAGCTTTCCAAAGTAACCAAACCCTAAATTATCCTGGTCGTAAACGAATACATCTTTTTTAACTGGGTTCAGTCTTTTATGTTCCAAACCTTCCATTAAAAATCCCCTATATTCTTCATATAGTGATATCCCATCTCCGACTTGAATCCCACTCCCATCTGGCGGCGGTATAATTTCGTTATCAGCTGTCGGTAGTAGGGCTAAGTCTTTAATTCCCTGCTCTCTTTCCCACTGGTCAGCGATGAAGTTATTATTATCATCAATCGGTATCTCAACAACAAACTTTCCCGGATTTCCCTTCACTCTCGCGCTTCTCATTCCTACATTAGGTATATATGCCGTTGCGGTAAGGGTTCCATATGCGCCGAAATCGTAGCATTTCACTGTTAGCTTGGCATGGGTTGTTGCCTGTTTCGTCGTTGCTTTATCATTCTTATAGGGTTCATTACTACTACTTGTGACATTAAAATCGTTTTGAGGATTTAGAAATTGGAGGTCCCATTGGAATTGCTCCTCTGCCCTCAATTTGTTGTTGCAAATCCCGGGTTCCTGTGAGGAATTCAAGGTACAGTTGATAATTGAGGCAAGCGAGTTGCCATTATGGTCAACTGCGGGCGCGATCTCCAATTCAAAGTCCAGCGATTTATCAAATTCAGGAAGCCAATCTGTGGGGCAATCGGTTATCGTAAAGTCCCAAACGGTTATCTTTATCTCCACAACAGTGGGTTCATCATTTGCTAAATTCCCATCATCATCTACTTTGAACCTTAAAGTTACTACACCTGGTGTATCAGGAGATTTATAAGCCGTGGGAACCCCTGTATATCCTTCAACAAATTGACCATTCTCAAAATGCCCAAAAACTCCGCCTCCCTCAGCTGTTGCCTCAACCAAATGAGCACCTTCTTCCTGTATCAAACCACAGATAGAACATTGGTCCCAATCTTTTATACCCGGAGAGCTCCAGCCTATTCCTATTACTTCGCCACACCTTGGATACCTATTTTGAACAAAAACAGGACAGGTAGGTGAACCATTCACAACCCAGTTATGGGTATGAGAAGGTGGTTGAGGTGGAGGATAAGGTGGATATTGGGCATGGAGAAGAGAACCCAAAAGGGTTAAGAGGAGAACAAAGCTCCCTCCGAGAGAGAGAGAGAGAAGCTCTTTAAATAAAAGAACCCCTTTCTCATCACTATCTACCTCCAAAATTTCTATATTATAATTATAACATCATATTCTTAAATGTCAAATTTATTTTGAGCGAATAAACTATTCAAGAATTATCTTTCCAATATAACTCTTCTCATCCCATTGGAGCTTAAGACCGAGCAGTTCACAGAGCTCTTTTAAGGGAAGATAAAGCTCTTCGTCTTTGAGATAAGCCTCTATATCCTTCTTCTCTTTGCCTTTATACACCCTCCACTTGCCCTTTATGTTCGCTATATAGCAAATGTCCTTATCTTTTGATATCTTCAGAATTTTCCCTTCTTTTATCCACTCGGATGGAATATTTAGCATATTTAAGAAAGAATTAACCGATACGAATGGCTCGCCATCCTTGGTGAAGCTTTTGGAGGTATTGAAAACCTTTCCGTTGATGTAAACTAAAGGATGGAGATTATCTCCAACCCCTTTATTCTTTAATTGTTGAAGATATTTTCGCCTTATCATAGCAAGGGAATTTTGGGAACTAAGAATTGGACCTCCATAAAGTTCCTCCACTAACTCCAAATAGTGGATTGCTTTTGCGTAATCCCTTTTTGCCAAGTAGGCCGTAACAATAATAGCTGGCCTATAGCTTCCCACTCCCCCACTTACTATACTTTCTTCTTTAATTCCCCTCCTTTCCAACATCTCTCTAACCATTCTCCCCCATTCCCTTTCTTCCCAAGATTGGTCTCTTAGATTGCTGACTATGTAATAAACTTCACCCGTCTCTTTAATATAGAAATGCGCTACGGATAGCTCGGGATTATACCTCTCCCCTCTCTCAAAATAATATATCATCTCGTCAACATAATTTGGCGATAAAGAATAAAGGAAAGCAAAGCCTTCTTGTGGGTTATTGGTTTGGGAAACGATATCCATAAAAATTTTAGAGACTTCGGGGTCCGTCCATACGAGTTTGTTCACTGAACTTCCGAGGAGCTCTCCATAAGCAAAGGCTATTATATTGTCAACAATTGCTTGGCTTGGTTGCCTGCCGCTTATTTGTTTCTCTATCTCCTTTAAGCGATATATCCCTTTCTCCCACCAAACTATAGGATTATCATCGGGGTTCTCGAAAAGTTTTTCATAAATCTCCTTAATATTCTTCCCCACTCCCTCTTCAATTTTCTTATACTCCATCCTTTGTTTCTCACTTGTGGCGAAGAAAACTCTAAAAGCTTCCTCTACTAAAGGGTCCTGTTTAGAGATGTAGCTTTCAAGGCTTGATAAGCAGTAGGCGAAAATACTTATTGAAAGATAGAGTAGTAACCTCAAACGGTCTCACCTCACCTTTCCTTATATAATTTAACTTCATTTTTTGTTTCTGGGCAATAAGATGTGGGAATTCCTTCCTTATACGGGAGACCCTGTACCATAATGCAAGATGTTTGACTGCAATGCGATAAGTTAACAGCGTGGCCTAGTTCATGTGCTATAACTTTGTTTATGCCTATCTGGACTAAATCCTCCAAATTATCTATACCGTATTTTTGCTTATAGTATTCCGGGTTTTCATTCCAATAAAAGCTTGCCCACCACTCAATGCGTTTCGAGTAGATAAAAGTGGTAACATCCGGCTCATTCAAACTAGCAGATTTATACATCTTGGTATCACCCCGTGGATAGTTCCCACACGCTCCAAGGATAAAGCCATCGTCAACAACAACCATAGGATCTGGTGTTCCCATATCATATTCCCTTTCTAGCATCCTCACGGCGTATTGCCCATCCACATGTTCACTCTTCTTATCCCCACTGTGGTAGCGCGTTACTAAATTATAATCATCTGTAAGAGGATTCCATCTTATTTTAAGCCCTAAATCGGTGAAATATCCTGCACCTAGGTTTGATTCATCCTTTATAAAGACATCCTTTATCGTGGGGTCTGTTCTTATATGAACTTCTTCCCCACCGCTATCAATTATAAACCCTCTATATTCCTCGTATCTTGATATACCATCACCCGATTGGTTAGACTGGGGGACGGTTTCGTTATCCTCTGTTGGCTGATGTCCTTTTTCGCTTTCCCAATTATCGGCTATAAAGTTATTGTCTTCATCAATCGGTATCTCAACAACAAACTTTCCCGGATTTCCCTTCACTCTCGCGCTTCTCATTCCTACATTAGGTATATATGCCGTTGCGGTAAGGGTTCCATATGCGCCGAAATCGTAGCATTTCACTGTTAGCTTGGCATGGGTTGTTGCCTGTTTCGTCGTTGCTTTATCATTCTTATAGGGTTCATTACTACTACTTGTGACATTAAAATCGTTTTGAGGATTTAGAAATTGGAGGTCCCATTGGAATTGCTCCTCTGCCCTCAATTTGTTGTTGCAAATCCCGGGTTCCTGTGAGGAATTCAAGGTACAGTTGATAATTGAGGCAAGCGAGTTGCCATTATGGTCAACTGCGGGCGCGATCTCCAATTCAAAGTCCAGCGATTTATCAAATTCAGGAAGCCAATCTGTGGGGCAATCGGTTATCGTAAAGTCCCAAACGGTTATCTTTATCTCCACAACAGTGGGTTCATCATTTGCTAAATTCCCATCATCATCTACTTTGAACCTTAAAGTTACTACACCTGGTGTATCAGGAGATTTATAAGCCGTGGGAACCCCTGTATATCCTTCAACAAATTGACCATTCTCAAAATGCCCAAAAACTCCGCCTCCCTCAGCTGTTGCCTCAACCAAATGAGCACCTTCTTCCTGTATCAAACCACAGATAGAACATTGGTCCCAATCTTTTATACCCGGAGAGCTCCAGCCTATTCCTATTACTTCGCCACACCTTGGATACCTATTTTGAACAAAAACAGGACAGGTAGGTGAACCATTCACAACCCAGTTATGGGTATGAGAAGGTGGTTGAGGTGGAGGATAAGGTGGATATTGGGCATGGAGAAGAGAACCCAAAAGGGTTAAGAGGAGAACAAAGCTCCCTCCGAGAGAGAGAGAGAGAAGCTCTTTAAATAAAAGAACCCCTTTCTCATCACTATCTACCTCCAAAATTTCTATATTATAATTATAACATCATATTCTTAAATGTCAAATTTATTTTGAGCGAATAAACTATTCAAGAATTATCTTTCCAATATAACTCTTCTCATCCCATTGGAGCTTAAGACCGAGCAGTTCACAGAGCTCTTTTAAGGGAAGATAAAGCTCTTCGTCTTTGAGATAAGCCTCTATATCCTTCTTCTCTTTGCCTTTATACACCCTCCACTTGCCCTTTATGTTCGCTATATAGCAAATGTCCTTATCTTTTGATATCTTCAGAATTTTCCCTTCTTTTATCCACTCGGATGGAATATTTAGCATATTTAAGAAAGAATTAACCGATACGAATGGCTCGCCATCCTTGGTGAAGCTTTTGGAGGTATTGAAAACCTTTCCGTTGATGTAAACTAAAGGATGGAGATTATCTCCAACCCCTTTATTCTTTAATTGTTGAAGATATTTTCGCCTTATCATAGCAAGGGAATTTTGGGAACTAAGAATTGGACCTCCATAAAGTTCCTCCACTAACTCCAAATAGTGGATTGCTTTTGCGTAATCCCTTTTTGCCAAGTAGGCCGTAACAATAATAGCTGGCCTATAGCTTCCCACTCCCCCACTTACTATACTTTCTTCTTTAATTCCCCTCCTTTCCAACATCTCTCTAACCATTCTCCCCCATTCCCTTTCTTCCCAAGATTGGTCTCTTAGATTGCTGACTATGTAATAAACTTCACCCGTCTCTTTAATATAGAAATGCGCTACGGATAGCTCGGGATTATACCTCTCCCCTCTCTCAAAATAATATATCATCTCGTCAACATAATTTGGCGATAAAGAATAAAGGAAAGCAAAGCCTTCTTGTGGGTTATTGGTTTGGGAAACGATATCCATAAAAATTTTAGAGACTTCGGGGTCCGTCCATACGAGTTTGTTCACTGAACTTCCGAGGAGCTCTCCATAAGCAAAGGCTATTATATTGTCAACAATTGCTTGGCTTGGTTGCCTGCCGCTTATTTGTTTCTCTATCTCCTTTAAGCGATATATCCCTTTCTCCCACCAAACTATAGGATTATCATCGGGGTTCTCGAAAAGTTTTTCATAAATCTCCTTAATATTCTTCCCCACTCCCTCTTCAATTTTCTTATACTCCATCCTTTGTTTCTCACTTGTGGCGAAGAAAACTCTAAAAGCTTCCTCTACTAAAGGGTCCTGTTTAGAGATGTAGCTTTCAAGGTTAGATGAAGGGAGGGCAAATCCCAAAATCAAAATGCAAATCAAAACACCCCAACCCCGCATACCACTACCTTCCTAACCTCCCGGTTTTTCTCTCCCTGCTTTTGGTGCGATGATCAGCCTGCGGTTTGGCTCCTCTCCCTCAGAATATGTGTAGACATAGGGGTCGTCCTTGAGGACATTGTGGATGATTTTCCTCTCCGCTGATGTAAGGGACTCAAATTTCATCGGCTTCCCCGTAAGACGCACTTCCCTCGCCGCTCGCAAGGCTAAATCCCTTAATTTCTCCTCCTTCCTCCTCATATAGCCATTTACATCCAATCGCACCACCTTCTTTTTCTCCCTCCCCTTATTTATAATCGCCGAGACAAGGACCTCTATAGCCTTCAAAGTCCTACCTCCCTTGCCTATTAACAAAGCACCATTCCCTTGCGTAGCTACTTCTACCTCTATCAGCTCCTCCCTCTCCCTCACCGCAATCTCCCCTTTTATCCCCATTGCATCCATTATCGCCCTTATCCAATTCTTCACTTTATCACCCAAACCCTCCTTCAAGGTTACCCTTACCTTCGCCTGTCCTATAATACCACCCCACCTGGGATGCTGGATTATCTCCACCTCCACATCCTCCCTTTTCGCCCCTAACTCCTCCAATGCTTTCTCAATCGCCTCCTCAATCGTCTTTCCTGTTGCCTCAACACTCCTCATCTCAACTCACCTTCTCAACCGATGTCTTCGGCTTCTTCATTATAAGCCATTGTTGAACAGTCGTGACAATATTCAAAAGAAGCCAATAGAAAATGAAAGCCGAAGGGAGAAAGCGGAAGAACATTATGAAGAAGAAAAGCATCATTATTGACATCATCATACTTTGCTGCCTTTGTTGGGGGTCGGAAGGAGAAGTTAGCCACATTGAAAGAAAGAGGCTTATAGTGTAGATTATGAAGAGAGGAAGGTCTGGCTGAGCCAAGCTTTTTATCCAGAGAAAACCCACTTTGTTGAATTGGTAGGCATAATCCCGAATCATAAAATAGGGGAAGAAGAAGATGGGCAACTGAATTATAGAAAGCAGGCAGCCGGAAAACGGATTGACTTTCTCCTCCCTAAATAAGCGAGCGGTCTCTCTCTGAAGTTTGCGAGGGTCGTTCCTGTATTTTCGCTGTATCTCCACAATACGAGGTTGAATCTCCTGCATCTTCTTCATATTCTGGAACTGAGCATTTGTGATGGGCCAGAGTGGCAATCTCACCAAAATAACCAAAACAACGAGGGCAAGGACATAGCTATAGGAGCGGTTCTTCCCCAAAAGCCTTACCAGGAAATCCATCAGCTTGTAAAGGGTGTCGTTTTTATGCAATTCGTCCAACTTGCGGAGTGCTACCTCATATGCGGGCAACCTTATCTTCTTCCCATTTTCCTCTATCTCCAATTCCTTATCCCTGAACGGAGCTTGTTCCAAACGCATATAAAATTGGAGAGCCTTTTTCTTGTCATCCAATTTTTTCTCGTATATCTCTCCTAAGCGGAGGATAGCATAAGGAGTTTTCTCACTTAATGGATATTTCTTTATTATTTCCTCATAGAGTTTAATAGCCTCATAGATTGTAAGGGAATTCTTCTCCTTTTCCTCTGCCTTCTTGAAAATCTTCGCAACTTTTTCCTCGGGAACGGGAGGTGGTGGCTTCGGACGATAGAAGAGCCAGGGAAGAAGGAATATGCCCGTCATAAGTAAGAGGAAAATCAAGGAAGCGAGGACATTTTGGCGTCTCTGCATAGTTTTCTCTCCTCAGGGGACAGGGTCGTAGCCTCCGGGATTCCAGGGATGACAGCGAAGAATGCGTCTGACCGAAAGATACAATCCCTTAAGGGCACCGTGCTTTTCTATCGCCTCAATCGCATATTGAGAACAAGAAGGGACAAATCGGCAGGAAGGTGGGAAGGGAGAGGAAACGATTTGATAGAGGCGTATAAAAGCGATTAAGAAATATCTCGGCAGCTTAGTCATCATAAAATCCCACTCTTATGGAGGATTCTCTCCATCTCTTCTTTCACTTCCTGCATTTTCGCTTTCTTCAACCTCTCAATAGCGGACGGGAGGGGCATAACAACGATATGATGACCTCTCCGGAAGCGAGGAAGAAGAAGGCGATAAGCCTCCTTTATCAATCTTCTCATACGGTTTCTCTCAGTGGCTCTTTTTTGTTTTCTGATTATTACAGCCATTTTATATTCGCCGTTTTCCAGGGGCATATAATAAATAGATAACAATGAGCCCCTTTTTCTTTTCCCTTTCGCAAAGACCTCTTTAATTTCGTTAGTGTGTAGTAAGCGGTTTTCACGAGGGAGGGTCAAACGGTTAACCTCCAGCGCCCTTTTTGGCGCCTGCGTTTAAGAACTCTTCTTCCTCCCTTAGTGCTCATCCTTGCGAGGAAGCCATGCGTTCTATATCTCTTCCTTTGTCTTAACTTGATTAGCTTCATAGTTTCACCTGCCTATAAGATATCATTTCATATTAAATTCTAATTGGGAGAATGTGAATTGTCAACTTAATGTATAATTCCATAACATTTTAGACATTTCTAATTCCCTATCCTCTTCATTGTAACTATTAGGAGCAAAAGACAAGATTGGCTTCGCCAACACAGTTCGCAAACCTTTGGTTTGCGAACCGAGATTGCCATCCCTCCCTTACGAAAGGCTCGCAATGAACAAAAAGAAAACCCCTCTATTTTTAACGAGTCCAAAGGTTTGAAGGCTCAGTTCATTGTCTTGATTTTATATTCTCCAAGATTTATAATCTCCATACTATGAAAGAACAGTTCATCTCCTTCTATAACAAGAATCAGCGTATTGTTGGAATGGTGCACATCGCGGGAGAGAAGACTCCCGCAGTTGTGATGTGCCATGGCTTCACCGGTCAGAGGATGGAAGCCCATTTTCTCTTCGTCAAAACGGCGAGGAGATTGGCGGAAAATGGCATCTCCGTCCTGCGCTTCGACTTCCGAGGCTCGGGAGAAAGCGAAGGGAAATTTGAGGATATGACGATTGAGGAGGAAATCTCGGACGCATACACCGCCCTCCACTTCCTCCTTATGCAGGATTTCGTGGATTACAATAGAGTCGGCATCGTCGGGCTAAGTATGGGAGGCTGCGTTTCCGCCTGCCTTGCGGGAAGAGTGAAGAACCTCCTCAAATCCGTCGTTCTCTGGTCTGCAGCCTATAAGCCGAAGGAAATCTTGGCGAACCTGACACCAGAGGGCAAGGAGTCCCTGGAAAAGCAGGGCTATATAAATATGGGAGGAAACAAGGTCGGAAGGAAATTCTTTGAGATTCTACCCCAAATAGACCCAATAGAGGAAATCGTCCAATTCCCTGGCGCCGTTCTCCTCGTCCACGGAGAGGCTGATTTCATCCCCTACTCCCAAGCAGAGGAATGCTATGAGAGATTGAAGGAGCGAAAGGAAGGAAAGGCGAAGATTCATATCGTCAAGGGAGCCGACCATACCTTTTCCTCGCCCGAATGGGAGGACGAGGTCATAAACCTCACCCTTGAATGGTTTAAGGAAACACTTTGAGGTCCGAGGAGGAATAAGACCTCTTTGCCGACGATATTCCTTCAGAGAGGGAAGGTTCTCTCAATTATAAAAGAGAGGGAGAACCTCCAAGAGATAGAGGTTGAGATAGGGAAAAGAAAGGAGAAAGCATATAATTTCCCCCAATTGACGGGAATTGTGAAAGCGGGGGATAGGGTCCTTTTGAACACGACAGCGGTGGAACTTGCCCTTGGCACGGGTGGCTATCACTTCGTTGTCGCAAATCTGAGCAACCCCTCTTTTTCCCACCAGGATAAGGGACACATAATGAAGCTTCGCTATACGCCTCTTCAGTTCGCTGTTTTCTCAACCGAGGAAGAGGGGAATCCGATGAGGGAGGCGTTTGACTCCTTCAAGAGCCTCCGCCACATTCCCGTCGTCTGTTGCATCCTCCATAGCCAGATAGCGGGAGTTGCGGCGGGAGCGAGATATAAACATCCAGAGGCTAAAATCGCCTACATAATGACCGATTCCGCCTGCCTTCCCCTTCCCTTGAGCGACCTCGTTTATGCTTTGAAGAAGGAAGGATTCATAGATGCAACTATAACCTGTGGGCAAGCCTTCGGCGGCGATTACGAGGCTGTCAATATATATTCCGCTTTGGCGATTGCCCATAAGGTGGCGGGAGCCAACATCGTGATAGTTTCCCAGGGACCGGGCAATGTGGGAACGAGGACGAGGCTTGGCTTCTCGGGAATAGACCAAGTCATAGCCCTGAACGCAGCTTATACCTTGGGTGGGATGCCCATTGCTTGTTTGAGGATAAGTTTCGCCGAGGAGAGATTGAGACATTTCGGTCTCTCCCATCATTCACGCACCATCCTAGGCGAGCTGTCTTTGGTTTCCGCAATCGTTCCTCTTCCCATCTTGCCCAAGGATAAGATGCTTCTCTTGAAAGATTACCTCACTGGTTCAGATATAATAGGTAGACATAGGGTGGTTGTTGAGGATGGTGAGCCAGCACTTACCCTTTTAAGGGAGCACGAGATAAGCGTCAAGACGATGGGCAGGGGAATAGAGGAGGATAGGGAGTTCTTCCTCGCAGCTGGTGCGGCAGGAATAGTGGCGGCTAAGCTGTTGAGGAAAGAGGAATTAACATTTTGGGATGAGTATGGGCTTTAAACTTATCCAAAGGCGGGTGAAAGCTATGGCGATTCCGTTTTTAATGGGCGTTTTGTCCATTCTTCCCCAAAATCCCCATTATTTCGCTGACCCAAAGGGAAAGCCCCTTCTCCTGACCGGTCTTTATGTCTGGGATATCTTCTCCGACCCCACATTTGATTATAAATCCTTCTTCCGCCGGCTAAAAGATAATTCCCTCAATTTCGCCAGGGTTTGGGTTATGTGGGGATGGGAAGAGGAGAATTGGCTCTGCCCCTATGAACGAACTGGCCCGGGCTTGGCTAAGGATGGAAAACCGAAGTTCAACCTTGACAAATTCAATCCATTTTTCTTCAAACATCTAAAGGAGGTTTTGGAATCGGCGAGGAGGGAGGGGATTTATCTCCAGTTGGTTATATTTGATGCTTGGTGTTTGAAGAACTCCAAGGGGCACTGGGATAGGCACTGCTTCAATGGGGCGAACAATGTGAATGGAGTGAATGCAGATGAGAACGGCGATGGGAAGGGGTTGGAATTCTGCAGCTTGAAAGATGAGAAAATAGTCGCTTATCAGAAGAGGTTCATTGATAAGCTTTTGGAAGTTTGCGCTCCCTACGAGAACATCTTCTTTGAGGTAGCGAATGAGAATTATTACGATAGAGAGTGGGAGGAGGAAATGGGGAAATATATCAAGGAGAAGGAGAAAGGGCAGAGGATAAAGCATTTGGTTATGCCATTGGATATGCCCAATCACGATGGAGCGGGGATAAAGGTATGGAATTTAGAGGCTTTGAAGGAGGGATTTAAGAAGGCTTATGAAAGGTTCAATCAGCCTCTTATTATGGACACGGATGGGATAGGAGAACCGGAGGAGGATGTGATAAGGAGGGCTTTTTGGACTGCTTTCGTTAGCGGAGGGCATTTTGACTTCCTGGATAGCGCCTTATCGCCACAAACTGGTGGAGGAGCGTTGAATCCTCTCAGGGATAAGGTTTATAAGCAGATGGGATATATAGCTCAGGTAGGGAGGGAAGTGGAGTTTTGGAGGATGAAGCCGATGGATGAGGTGGTAGTGAAGGGAACGGCTTTCGCTTTGGGTGAGGCGGGCAAAAGCTATGTCGTTTATCTGCCCTACCGAGGTAGGATACAATTGAGGTTAAACAGTCCTGGTCTTTTCCGCTATCGCTGGTTTGACCCGAGGGAGGGAATGTTTAAAGGTGAAGGGATGTTCAATGGGGATAGAGCCCACTATTTCACTTCCCCCAGTGAAGGCGACTGGGCTCTTTTGATAGAGAAGGCGAGGTGAAAGAAATTTGACATTCTTTTTAGAGAAAATATAATCATTAGCGGTGATGTTTAATGGAAGCGAAAGAAAAACAGGATATTAGATTGATAAAGAAGCTGAGAGTGAAGAATTTCAAGAGCTTTAAGGATGTGGAAGTCGAGCTGGGGAATTTCAATGTTGTTATAGGGGCAAATGCTTCGGGGAAATCAAATTTCGTTCAGATTTTCAAGTTCTTGAGGGATATAGTTAAGGAAGGTCTTGAAAACGCTATTTCCTATCAAGGCGGGATTGAATATCTTCGCAATATTTCCTTAGGTGATAAGGAGAATATACATATTGAGTTTGTGTTTCCTGTCAAATGGAAAAGAGCTATTGAGCTCCCGGGCGAGAGGATAATTGGGGTAAAACCTGCGGAAACTACTTACTCATGTAATATAAATTCCAAAGGGAAAAGATACTTAATATCTGGGGAAATAATTTCTTCTAAGTGTCTTTTTGTTGTACTTCACGAAGAGGAAAGGAAAAAGGACGGGAAAAAGAGGAAAACATTGGTTGAGAAGCAAGCGATTGGGGCGGGGATAATTCAGCTAACTAGGGACGCCGCTGGGAAAATCACTTCAGGAATTGAACCAAGGGAGCTCCAGATAAATGGTGAAATTCTTCATCTTCCCTCTTTGCTTAACCCGCTTTCCGTGGACAGGATTCCTCAAGAGCATCTTATAATAGAACACCCCTTTAGCTTCCTATTAGAAATAGACGAAATTCTACCCGTAGGGAGGAGGGTCTTTGTCTATCCTACGGGGTTAGAACGTGTTTTCGCATGGGGTTTAGATGATATTTCAATTTATGACTTCGACCCCAAATTGCCTAAAAGAGCAATTCCTATTGCTGGGAAATCGGAATTGGAAGAGGATGGAAGCAATCTCGCTCTCGTTTTGAAGAAAATACTCGCAGATAAGAAGAATAGAGAGCAATTCCTCTATCTTATGAGGAATCTCCTTCCATTTATAAACAAATTGGATGTGGAGAAATTCGCTGACAAATCGCTTCTGGTTAAGTTGCAGGAGGCATATTATAAAGAATATCTCCCGGCTACTCTCATCTCCGATGGAACGATAAATCTTACAGCTTTAATTCTTGCTCTCTACTTTGAGAAAAAGCCTTTGGTGATAATAGAAGAGCCGGAAAGGAACATTCATCCCCATCTCATTTCCAAAGTTGTTGAGATGATGAAAGAGGCATCACAAAATAAGCAAATTATCCTGACAACCCATAATCCGGAGGTTGTGCGATATGCTGGGCTTGAAAATCTCTTATTAATTTATAGAGATAAGGAGGGCTTTTCCCATATCTCTCGCCCAGCTGATAAGGTAGAGGTGAAAACATTCTTGGAACAAGAAATAGGTATTGAGGAATTATATGTTGAGAATCTGCTGACATTTTGATGATGGAGTATAAAGAGCTTTTCATTTTCGTTGAAGGCGATGATGACGAGCTGTTTTTTGATGCGATAAAGGAAGAAGTCTTTGGCGATAAATATTATAGCATTAAAATAATAAAATATGCTCAAAAGCCATTAAACGAAGTGAAGAAGTGTCTCGCTGGGATAAAAGCTTTGGGAGAAAAGGGGTTAGGAGTAGAATATATTTTTGTCGCGGATGCGGATAAAGATAGATTCCCCTGTATAACGGCGAGGAAAGAGGACATAAAAAGGAGCTATCCGTTTATTGATGAAGATAGAATCCTTATCGCGGAACCCGAGATAGAGAGTTGGTATCTCGCCGGTGTGGATGATGTTAACAGGAGGAAACTTAGGATAAAGCCATCATCTCCCGATACGAACACTCTAACTAAAGAACAGTTTGACAAACTGATACCAAGAAGTTTCATTTCAAGAAAAGCCTTTTTGCAGGCACTTTTGGATTATTTTGCCCTCCAAACTGCGAGGCAAAATAATCGCTCTTTTGCTTATTTTCTCTGCAAATTCAATTAGAGATAGACTATCTCGCCTTTCTTTTGGGCGGATTGGCGGGCGAGGACGAGCGTCTTTATTATCTCCAGCGTCTCCTCCGCGGGGAAGGGTGGCTCTTTCGTCTCCACCATTCTGAGAAATGCTTTCAGCATATTTGAATAGAAATAATCGCTATCCTCAACCCTTATCTCCCGCCAACCCTTCGTCCCATATAGATTCATCTGGAATAGATAGGATATCTCCTTATAAACCGTTAGGACGAATTTCCTGCCATCTTCCTTCGTTATTATTACTATATCTCTCCCTTCATCACCAACATTCTGGACGCTCCTTATTCCCGGTCCTATGCAGACATATAACTGCTCCATAGCGTGGATTCCGTAGAAGATTAAATCGCCGCTGCAGATGCTATTTCCCGTTAAAATCTCTCCTATCTCCTCTTTTTTAGCGAGGAATTCCTCCACTTCCTTGGCATATCTCAGAGCGGAGCAGGACATAAAGGGAGCCTTATATTCTCTTGCGAGATTGATAACCTCCTCCGCCTCCTCAATTGAAGGCGAAAGGGGCTTGTCCACAAATGTCGGCAAACCAGCTTTTAGAAAGGGAATCGCCCTTTTCTGATGCTGCATAGTTTTGTCATCAGCGATTATGACGCCGTCTATTTCCCCAATCATATCCTCCATCTCGTCCACGACTTTATCTATTCCGCAGATTTTCGCTATGAGTTCAGCTGCCTCCCTATCCGGGTCCCAGATGTGAGTAACCCTCGCTCCCTCCAATTTTGTCTTATAAAGAGGAAACTTATGCTGGCGAGCCAAATCCTCATCATAGCCATTTAGCATTTCGGAGAAGCTTCTCGCATGCCAAGCATTTGCTCCTCCAACCATTCCAATTTTCAGCATTTCATTCGCCTCCTATTTCAGATTTAATCTCACGGGTTTATTTAAATTGGCGCTTTCCCAAACTGCTTCGGAGATTTTGAGGTCCTTGGCGCCATCCCAAAGGGTGCTCTTCGGCTTCCCCTCTCCCAAGCAGGCAAGGGCGAATGCCTCTATCTCACCCCTATAGCCAAAGGCTCCCTCAGCTTTCGTAGCCAATAATTCCGTCCACTCGGGATTCCACTCAATCGTCTGGGTTCTTCCACCAACAGTAAATTCTTTAAAGGGAAGATTTCTCGGATGATAGCGAAGATGAAGCATATCAGTTACTTCAAGCCAACAGCCGTTTCCCGAGAGTGCAAGCCTCTCGCTTATCTTCCAATCGCTTGCCTCCAAGGCGTTCAAATTCATAACGAAGGGAACTCCGCTCTCAAATTCACCGGATATGCCATAAGCGAACATATTCGGCGTTAGGACATAAAGCTTGGCATAAAGCTCTCGTATCTCGCCACAGAAGAAGCGAGCAAGGTTGAAGATGTGGACTACTTGCCCTATTAAAAATGCCTTAGCGGGGTCCTCTATTCCCCAAATAGCGGGATAGGGACCATTGGAGAATCTCGCCTCAAGGAAATGGATGCCTCCGAATTCCTCGCTCTCCGCTATCCTCTTCGCCATCTGATAGCAGACCGCATAGCGTTTCATATAAGCGACAGCACCCCATAGCCCTTTCGCATCTGCATACTTTGCCAAGTCAACTGCCTCCTCATAGGAGACGGCTGACGGTTTCTCAACGAAAATTGGCAGTCCTGCATCAAGGCACTTCTTGCCAATTTCGCAATGCATCTGGGGCGTTCCAACGATTATCGCGCCATCAAGTTCCTCTTTTGAGAGCATCTCGTCAACATCGGTATACCAGCGAAGGGCACCGAAATAGCGAGCATTTCGCCTCGCCAGCTCTTCCTTCAAATCGCAGACCGCTACAAGGTCTATAACTGGGATGGTGTGGATTGTGGGATAGAGGGAATTAGTGGCATGCCCTCCACATCCGATAAAAGCAATTCTGGCTCTTCTCTCCGGCATAATTTATCCTCCTTTCAATTAATGAATTTTATGGCGTTTCCGTTGCTCCCTTGCTTATGTAGGGGAGATATTCAACCAGTCTTGTATCGTAATTGAAGATGATGAATCCCTCAGCGCCCAATTTCCGAGTGATTTCTATTTGCTGTAAGACCTGCTCAACGGGGATGATGAAGGCACCAATCCCGGGATAGAAGGGAATCTTGCCTTTGATTATTTCCTTTTGATTCTTAACGAGGCTTTCAAATTTGGAGTTGGAATCCGTATAATCCATCGGGCAGACGAAATCCAAATAACCCTCTTCAACCCAAAGCTTCCAATCCTGCCCCACATATTCCCTGCAATTGGGATAATCCTGGAAAACAGCAGCGGATATCTTTATGGAGGGCTTGATTTTTCTTGCCTCCTCACTTACTGCCTTCACGAGCTTCGTTATTTGCTCCCTTCTCCAATCAGCGTAAAGGTCTTTGAGAGGACCGCTTATCACATCCTGAGGCCAATTCTCAACTTTTACTCCCTTTTCTTCCTCAAATCTCTTCCTACACCCATCGCAATAGCAGGAGTTGGCATCGGGATAGCGGATGTAGTCAAAGTGGATTCCATCAACATCGTATTTCCTAACCACTTCAAGCATAGACTCCAGCTCCAATTTGAAGTTCTCGGGATGAGAGGGACAGAGCCATAAAACCTCCTTACCCTCTTTATCAACTTGTAGCCTCCCCTCTTGCCTCAGCTTATCCACGAATCCCTTCGGCGCATTTGCCAGATTGAAGTTCACCTTCCAGATGTGGCATTCAATGCCGTATTTTTTGCAGGCGGAGAGGCATTGAGCGATTTGGTCTCCTCTTTCCTTAACTGCCTCGGCAACGGGTAGCACCTCGCTGGGATAATAGGCGAGCCCACCCCAAAGCATATTGGGGAAAATCGCCTTGAAATTGTTCTCCTTGAGGAATCTGATTGCCTCATCCCAGCTCCAGCCCTCGACTCCGAAAGCGGAGTGGCACCAAACAGCCCTGAATTCTCCTCTCCTGCTCTCAAAACAACGAGAGTATGCTTCCTTCATATTGGTTGTCACCGCCTTCCATAATTTGAAAACTTCACTTAAATTAGTTGCCTTTTGAAGCCTAATAAAATCTTCCTTCGCTCGGCTAAGGAAACTCAAAACAATGTCCGCCTTCTCTTTCCTTAATCCCTTTGCCTTCTTCTCTATATATTCGTTCGCCTCAGCAAAATTCTCAAAGCCGTAGAT
>Ga0078972_1009821_pt1 | contig 18497 bp, 21 predicted proteins | sample YelNatPaOPGAMG01_FD_67568 | JGI IMG/M metagenome (GOLD analysis project Ga0078972, IMG submission 67568) | Hot spring thermophilic microbial communities from Obsidian Pool, Yellowstone National Park, USA - OP-RAMG-01 (SPADES assembly) (version 2) | ecosystem: Environmental > Aquatic > Thermal... | reverse complement strand
GCCTGGGGCCTTGTCTCAGTCCCCATCTCCGGGCTCCGACTCCCATCGCCCGTACCCGTCGTAGGCTTGGTGGTCCGTTACACCACCAACTACCTGATAGGCCGCAGTCCCATCCTCGGGCCCAAACGGTTTTACCCGCTGGGTTTGGGAAATGGCGCATTCCAGCCTCCATTTCCTGTCGGGTATTATCCCCAGTTTCCCGGGGTTATCCCCGTCCCGAGGGTAGGTTGACTACGTGTTACTGAGCCGTGCGCGGGGCCACTTCCTTTCGGAAGCGCCCACCACTCGCATGGCTTAGTCGGACCCCAACAGCAGTGGCCTCCGGCAGAATCAACCGGAGTTGGTTGGCCGCAAGCTAGAAATTGGCTTGGGCACCGGACCTATCTCGGACCCGAGCTCCCAGTAGCCTGGTTTGTTCAGGTCCACATTCCTGAATCCACACCAAGAGCACGATCTCTCATCGCGAGGCCATGCGCGCTTGGCCGCATACTCCGATCGACGCCGTCACACCGCGGTGTGGACCGTTTATCCTCTATGTAAAATGCCCTACTTAAGACTTGCCCTTCACGGTCCTGGGCGCTTTTTGCCAGGTCCAAACGATCGGCGAAGACACGTGCGAACTCAGGAGGCCTGTGACACCAGCCCGAAATGGCGGTCGCAGGAAGCCCCCTGCGAAAGCTGGGGGTAGTTCACATTGGGGGCACGCTGTCCACAGACCTCAAGATGGCCCCACAAGTACCTCAAGCTTAGCCATGGAAAACCTAAAAAACAGGGAGCTACAACTGTTGTAGGTGAAAAATGAAGAAACTCTCGGAGCTTAACGGCCTTAGAATATACAGCGACAGGGCAAAGTATGTTGGAACAGTAATGGACACGCTTATAGATGACAAGGAGGGAACAGTCCTTGGGCTCGTACTCGGGTTTAAGGGTGGAAAGTCGCTCACGGTTCCATACAACACGATCATGGCGATAGGTGACATAGTCCTCATACATACCAAAAGCGGGACGGGCACCGGTGCATGATAGAGAGCTTCCGGGGAAAAAAGCCCACAATACATAAAACCGCGTTCGTTCATCCCTCAGCCACTGTGATAGGCAACGTGACCATAGGCAGGCACTCCAGCGTATGGCCTGGGGCGGTTCTCAGGGGTGACTTTGGAAGGATAACCATCGGGGATTACACATGTGTGCAGGACAACGCCGTTGTGCATGCTGGTGATTTCATAAGGGGCGGGAAGCCAAGGTACTACCCAACTAAAATCGGTAACTATGTGATCGTGGGACATCAGGCTCTGGTCCACGGATGCACCATAGAGGACAACTGCGTCATCGGGGGAAACTCAATCGTGTTTAACGGAGCCATCGTGAGAAGGGGATCCATGGTGGGCCTTGGAGCGGCTGTTCTGAGGGGGGTTGAGGTACCGGAAAAAACTGTGGTGGTGGGAATTCCGGCCAGACCGCTGAGGAAGGTCACACCAGAGGAAGTGAAGAACATAAGGATTCAGGCAGAAAACTATGCCAGGCTTGCGGAGGAATACCTCAAACTTCATGGTTGAGCGGGATCAGCGTGGTCTCGAGCCTGTCGTATGTTGGATATTCCTCAACCAGGGCAAACCTTAGGCCTGCCTCCAGCGGCGCGATCTCCTTCGCAACCCTCCAGTGAAGCTCCAGCCTTCCTTTTTCCCTGTCCACCGCCACGAGCTCGGGCGGTATTCCGTATCTCCAGATCAGCCTCCTCCTGACCGCGGGGAGCCTCCGCACGGGGAGCCCCAGCACCACTCCCTTGAACAGAAGCCCCTCCCCAGTCATGACCTCGTGGGGCCTCATGACATTTCTTGCCCTCCTGATCAACCTGTTTCTGAGCTGCACTGAGTCCTTCAGGGAGCTGGGGCAGTAGTGGACGCTCATTGAGAGGTGGGAGGCAGCCCATCTAAGGACCCTCATCCCGGTCTCCTCGCTTCCCCTCACGGCCATAGATTCGTCCGACCTTATTCTGAACCCCCTTTTCCTGAGCTCATCCAAATTTGTATCGGAGAACTCAAGCTCATTGAGGTTGACGAAATTGCAACCCACCGAATCAAGCCTTTTCATGAGCTCCACTATCCTCCTCTCCTCTCCGGGCAGGGATGGTATCTCCACGCCAGCCCTCAATCCAGCCCTGAGCGCGTCCCTCACTGGTCCCTCGTCCCACACATGAAATCTTATCTCATCCAGCCCGGCTGACCTCAGCAGGCCCAGCCTCCGCCCGGAAAGCCCGGAGGCGCAGTACATGTGGATGTGGTGTCTCCTGCCAAATCTCCTTTTAAGTGCCCTGATGTATCTCACGGTCCTCTCGAACCTGAGAGAGGGATCTCCTCCCGTTATCCCGGTGCCAAGCGCATCCATGAGCTTTGCCTCCTCCAGGACATCCTTTACCGATCTCACGGGGCGCTCGTTTGCGTACACGACATCCCTTCCTCTCCTGTGCTCTGAAAGCGGGCAGTAGTAGCACGCCCTCTCGCATATCCCAGTGATGAAAAGAACCATCTTCGCTCCGAGAATGCAGAGCCTGCATCCCTCAGGCATCTTCCCCAGGAGAAGGGAGCCAGCCCTAGTCCTCACTATCCTTCTCTTCATTCCTGCACCCAGTATTCGCCGTTTTGTGTAACCTCCTTTTTCCATATGAGGGGCTCTTTTTTTACTCTCTCCATTATCCCCTCCAGCGCCCGGAAGACCTCCCTTCTCCCCCTGCCAGCCACAAGGACATAAACCGTGTCATCGCCGGGAGAAAGCTCGTCGATGACATGATGAATTGATGCCCTTCGTATCCCCGGCATTTTCTCCGCGTCATCGGCTATCGCCTTCAGCTTTGATGCAACGTCCTCCGCGCATTCATAGCGCAGACTCATAACATTCCTCCCTGTGCCGGTGATCCCCCTCACTATGCCTATGAAGCACCCTATTCCGCCAACGTCACCCGGCAGGGACCTTCGGAATGAGGCGAGTATCTCCTCAAACTTCGCCTCACCCCTCCTGTGAACTGCACCCTCCCCCATCCTCTCATACACTGTTCTCCGGGTGAGTAAAAAGAGGGATGGAGCCAATATTTTTATGGGACACGGATTAGTATCTTTTGGCGGTTGAATGCCGAATGTGAAGATACAGGTGCAGAACATTGTGCTCTCAGTTACCTACGAGGACGTGGAGTTCAACCTGGAGAAACTCTCAAAGTCCCTGGATAACGCAAGGTACGACCCGGAGGTTTTTCCGGGAATAGCATACAAGTCTGAGGACCCCCCCGCATCCTTTTTGATCTTCGCCTCTGGAAAGATGAACTGCGTTGGCGCCAAGAGCATGCAGGACGCCAAGCTTGCGATAAAGAAGCTGACGAACAAGCTGAGGAAGGCGGGAGTGAGGATAAAATCTGACCCAAAGGTTCAGGTCCAGAACATCGTTGCATCGTTCGACTTCGGAAGGGAATTTGATCTTGAAAAAATAGCAAGAACCTTTGAGAACACCGAATACGAGCCCGAGGTGTTTCCAGGGCTGGTTTTCAGGGTCGATGATCCGAAGGTGGTGGTCCTGCTCTTCGTTTCAGGAAAGGGGGTATGCGCTGGAGCCAAGAGCATGGCAGACATAAAGAGGGCCGGTGACCTCATCACGAAGCTCCTGAGAGACTGAAGCATTATTTGCCCCGAGCGCCATTATACTGCAGGTCCTATGAAGACGGTAATAGTTAGATACGGCGAGCTCTTCCTCAAAAGCGGGCCTGTCAGCAGGAATTTTGAAAACGCCCTCATCGGGTCGATAAGGCTCTGCCTGGAAAAGAGGAAATACGCGATACGGAGGGAGCGGGGGAGGATATTCATCGAGTGCAGGGGCGCGGATGCGGTTGCAAAAAAGATCGCAAGGCTTCCCGGCGTGACCTCAACAAGCCCCGCCATCGCCACCTCCGCGGAGACGGGGGAAATGATAAGGGCCGCGGTGCAGCTCGCCAGAGGTGTTCTCCGTCACGGAAAAAGTTTTGCCGTAAGAGCGAGAAGACATGGAAAGCATCCGTTCACAAGCATGGAGATCAATGCAAAAATAGGTGCTGCCATCCTCAAAAAAATCGATGGCGTCAGGGTAAATCTCGCCTCGCCGGAAGTTGAAATTCACGTTGAGATAAGGGGAGATCGTGCATTCGTTTACACCGACATCATTCCGGGCACAGGGGGTCTCCCGCTGGGCACGCAGGGAAGGATCGTTGCCCTGATGACCGGTGACATGCAGGATGCGCTCGCAGCGTACCTCATGATGAAGAGGGGAGCCGTGGTGATTCCCCTTTTTGTGCACAGCGGAACGGGGAATTCGAACGAGGCCCTGAGGAAGGTGAGAAAACAAGTTAAGGCCCTGCGAGCAATTGACCCCTGCCTGAGGCTTCATGTCATCCAGACTCAGAAGCAGGGAGACCTGCCAGACCTGGTGAAGTCATTTGCCAGGGCAAACGAAGCCATGGCTCTGGTTACGGGGATGACCCCCCAGAAGGCTGAATGGCTTCGGGGGACAGACCTTCTGACGCTGTATCCTGTATTTGGGCTGGAGGACGAGGCGGATGCCCTTCTAAAAAGGGCCGGACTCGCAGGGCTGAGTGACAACGGCGGAAGCCGAGTGACCAGGGGCGCACAAATATGAAAAGACAGGGACAGGGCGGGTGGTAAGCCTGAACCTCGTGATCAACGCTTCTAACCTGGCCGGAGGGGAGATAGAGACACATCCATCAAAATACCTCACCCTCCTCTCCTGCGCTGTGGCTGCCCTTTGCCCAAACAAGAGCACGATAGACTCCCCCCTCATAGCAAAGGATACCTCCGCAATGATGAAGGCATGCGAGATCATTGGATGCACAGTAAAGAGATCCCAGGGAAAGTGGTCCATATGGGGCGTGGAGAATGGCTTCACGCCGTCACAGACCGCCCTCCATCTGAAGAACTCAGAAACAGCTCTGTCACTCATGTGTGCGCTGACCTCCCTCTCGAAAGTGCCGACGGTTCTCACGGGAGACCCAAGCATTTGCAAGAGGGCGATGCCGGAACTCACAGAGGCCCTCAGAAGGATTGGAATCAAGATCTATTCCACCAAGCAGGAGGAGAGCCCGCCCTTCCTCAACTTCGGTGGCTCTCTCGCGGGCGGAACGGTAAACCTGAAGAGCATACCGATGAGACACATACCTCCGGTTATGCTGGTCGCCCCATACGCACAAAAAGATGTGAGACTTCTCATGCCGCGGACAAAGTTCAGGTTTCAGGTCGATTCCATGATCGAGATAATGAAGAAAGCCAGATGTTCCGTCAAGGGGGGAGATACTCTCGAAATACCATCGACGCCATACGGTCCACTCAACTACGAGGTTGGACGCGAACTCTCATCGGTCATCCCCTTTATCATTGCATCGGGAATGCTCGGCTCAAAGCTCACAATCAGGTCGAAGCACAGGTTTTCCAAAAGGGATGAAGCAATCGCAGATGTGCTGCGCGCGTTCGGGCTGGACATAAAACTCAGGGGAAACCATGCAAGGGTTGACGGCGGAAACCTCAGGGGCACAAGCGTTGACATATCCTGGGGACCGGAGCTATTTCCCTTTTTTGCTGTTCTCTCCTGCTTTTCCAGGGGAACCACGAAGGTGGAGGGGATATCCGAGGCGAGGAGGATGAAATCAGACCGCGTTGCAACGGTCACCATGGAACTGAAGAAGATGGGAGCCAGCATCCTGGACAGGGGTGACTCCGTTATAATAAAGGGGCCGTGCAAACTCGCCGGCAGAGAGGTGGACGGACACGATGACCACGCTGTGGCCGCTGCCCTTGCCGTGGCTGGCATGGGCGCAGAGGGAAGAACTGTGATAAGGGGTGGAGCGGACGCGCTTGGGACCACGTACTCCAGATTCGTATCTACCTTCAAATCGCTTGGAGCTGACATCAGCTATTCCGGATGAGGACTACAACACGAACACGGCCCCGGCAAAAACCGTTGACCACTGCCCCTCCTTGACAAATGCGGTTTGGGTGATGTTCATCGTCTTAACGATTTTGCCGGAGATCTTCCATATCTGCTTTCTCTCGTTCCAGCTCTTGTCCGGATCAAACGGCAGCCCAAGCGCGCTTGCCAGCATTGAGGCTGCCAGGTCCTCGGCATAATCACCTGCCTCCTTCGCGTCCTGGCCATAAGAATGATGCTCACTTATGTAACCGTATGTGTGCTCATCCGCGGGAAGGGCGCACCCTATGCTTGCGGAGATGAGCCTTCTATTTTCGTTGCTGCTGCACTTCGAAAATACGCCGAAGAGGATCTGCCCATCCTGCAACATCTTCAGCCCCTTATCGCGCGAGATGAACTTGCACCTCGGAGGTATGATGCTGGATACTGAGACAAGGTTAAACTTTGCTATACCCGCGTCCTCCAGCGCATACTCAAATGACCTGAGCTGCTCCCTGTGATGCCCAACGCCTCTCGTCAAAAAGAAATATTTGGGTACCAGATTCATCCATGGGCCTGCCTATGGATTAATCCTCGCCCAGTTCCTCGCCCTCACTCTCGGGCTTCTCAGACGGGCCCTTTGAGGGGGTTTCCTTCTTGGTCGCCGCTATGACATCATCTATTCTCAGTATCATTATCGCCGCGTCGCTTGCCGACTTTATCGCCTGGGTCTTTACCCTCAGCGGCTCGATCACGTTTTCCCTCTTCATGTCCGAGACCTTGCCGTTGAACACGTTCACGCCGAACCACTTTCCATCCTGGGCCTCGTGCTTCGCCCTGAGTTCAACGAGTATGTCGATGCTGTCCATCCCAGCATTCTCGGCGAGGGTCTTTGGAATGGCCTCGACCGCATTGGCGAAGCTGTTTATCGCCAGGGCCTCCCTTCCTCCCACCGTCTCCGCGAACTCCCTGAGCCTCTTTGCAACCTCAACCTCCGGAGCGCCTCCGCCGTAAACTATCTTGCCGTCCTCTATCGCAGCGCCCACAACACAGAGGGCATCATGCACTCCACGTTCGATCTCATCGATCACGTGCTCCGTTCCACCCCTTATCAGAATACCGACAGCCTTGGGGTTCTTGCAGTCCTTAACGAAGGTGAGCTTGTCCTCACCGATCTTCTGCTCCTCGACAAGGCCTGCCTCTCCAAGGTCGGCCGGAGTGAGATCCTCGAGGTTCGTGACTATCCTGCCACCCGTCGCACGGGCAAGGCGCTCCATGTCGGTCTTCTTTGCCCTCCTCACCGCATACACTCCTGCCTTAGCAAGGTAGTGCTGGACCATGTCATCTATGCCCTTCTGGCATATCACCACGTTTGCCCCGGTCTGCACTATCTGCTCCGCCATCTTCTTCAGCATTTTCTCCTCCTCATCGATGAACGCCCTCAGCTGCTCCGGATTTGTGACCCTTATCTCCGCATCCGTCTCCGTCTTCTTTATCTCAAGCGCGCAGTCGAGAAGGGCTATCTTCGCGTTCTTTGCCCTCTTTGGCATGCCCGGATGAACCCGCTCCTTGTCAAGTATAACCCCCTGCACGAGCTGGGAGTCCTCTGTGCTCTCACCCGGCTTCTTTTCTATGCCAACGTAGTCCAGATCCACGATGTAGCCGCCGTCCTTTTTGTCCGCTATCTGCTTGATCGCTCTGACAGCTATGTCCGCAAGTTTCTCCCTGGATGACTCCGCCTTCTTGCCGGTCATTGATGTCATTGCTATCTTTTTCAGGAGATCATCGTCATTTATTCCAACCGGCTCAGCCAGCTCCTCAAGTATCTCCTGGGCCTTTTCTGCGGCCCTTCTGTACCCCGCTGCTATCACGGTTGGATGAATACCCTGGTCCAAAAGTCCCTCGGCTTCCTTAAGGAGCTCACCGGCTATGATGACAGCCGTTGTTGTTCCATCCCCAACCTCATCATCCTGGGTCTTTGCCACCTCAACGAGCATCTTCGCCGCGGGATGCTCCACCTCCATCTCCTTGAGGATCGTCACACCATCGTTTGTGACGATCACGTCCCCAAGTGTGTCAACGAGCATCTTGTCCATGCCCCTGGGACCGAGCGTGGTTCGAACTGCCTCGCTGATGACCCTTGCGGCGAGGATATTCATCCTCTGCGCGTCGCGGCCCAAGGTCCTCTGGGTACCCTCAGCAAGAACCAGTACAGGCTTTCCAGCCAATGCAGCCATTGCCAACACCTCAGATGTTTATCTACTTTAAGCAGGATATTTAACTCTTTCGCCGCATGCGCGCAGACAACTGCAGCCGCGCTCCTTTTAGAAACAGTTTCTGGAGGAACAACCGGCGTAAATATATCGTTGTCAACTGAGTTATTGGGGAGAAATATGGACCCAAACGCAATACTGGCCGCCCTGTCCCTTGCCGTCGCTTTCATCGCCGTATACACCGACATCCGCTCGCGGATAATACCAAACGCTCTGACATACACGGCGACGGTCATCGGAGTAGTTTCTCACATTTGCCTTGGGATCTACCTCTCAAATCCCTTCGTCTGTGCCAGAGGGATCCTGGGGTTCGGACTCGCCTTTATCATAGGATATGCCCTCTGGCTGAGCGGCGGATGGGCGGGGGGTGATGTCAAACTCTTTGCGGCATTTGGGGCCATCCTGCCAGCCTACTCTCCGCCTTTCTCGGCTGCCCCCTACTCCACCGAATACCCATTTTTTCCGATAACGGTGCTGATCAACACCGCGCTTGTTTCCCTGCCGGCGATCTTGGTCTATGCCGGGATCTGCCTGGCCAGGGGGGAGGGTGCGTTTCACATGACCGTGCGAATCACGGAGCTCAAGGAGGGAATGATACCGGCGGAGTGGATATACGAGGAGAATGGAAAAATACACAGAAAACTCTCCATCATCTCGCTGAGGTCAAGAAAGGCGTTCACAAGCCCAAACAGGGCATCCGGCCTCACGAGGGCGCAAATCACCCAGCTGAAAAGACTGGTTAGAGAGGGAAAAATTGAGGACAGGATAAGGATAAAACGCGGGATACCGTTCGGCCCATTTCTTGCGGCTGGTCTGGCTGTCTCCGTGCTCTACGGAGACGTTTACTGGAAGATCCTGACCATGCTCTGAGCACTTCACCTGAACCTGGGCTCCCCCGAGAGCTTCTCCAGCAGCATTCCCTCTATCCTGATCGGGGGTCTCTGCCTGGCTATGGAAATCGCCTGATCAAGCTTGTTTTCATGCTCAGCATATATCTCCATGAGCGGCTCTCCCTTCTCAACCTTCCTCCCCTCTTTCACCAGAATTCTGAGCCCTGCTCCCTTGTCCGAAGGCGCTCCGGCCGCTCTGGCGATCTCGTTTATGATCCGGTTGGAAACCTGAGCAATATAGCCGGAGGATGGGGCCGGGATAACTTCCATCTTGTCCCCCACGGGGATCTCCTCGGGCTTCACGTCCGGGTTTCCTCCCTGAGCCTCAATTATCTCACGCATCTTTTGGTACGCCTTTCCGGATCTCAGCATCTCCAGGGCTGCCTCCCTTCCGTAACCAAGCCTTGCCACTCCTCCGAGCTCCAGCATTATACCGGCCAGGCTGCTTGCCTTTTCGATTAGGCTCCCGGGACCGTTTCCCATCAGCGTTTCCATCGCCTCCCTTGCCTCCAGCGCTGGCCCCACGGCATAACCAACCGGCTGTCCTCCATAGGTAATTGCTGCCTCAAGGCGAACATCAAGCCTGTGGCTGAGCTGTATGAAGTCCCTGGCAAGAGCCCTCGCCTCCTCCATGCGTTCCACCTTTGCGCCGGGACCCGTGGGGATGTCTATCAGTATGTGATCGGCACCGACAGCGAGCTTCTTCGACATCACGCTGGCCAGCAGCTGGCACCTCGGGTCCAGCCCAAGGATCCTCTCAACCCTTATGAGGATGTCATCGGCAGGTGCAAGCCTTACTGAACCTCCCCAAGCGAGCACAGCTCCGACTTTTCTGACTATCGCGCGCATCTCCTCCAATGAGAAACTGACATTTGCGAGGACCTCCATGACGTCCGCTGTGCCTGCTGCGCTTGTTATTGCCCTGCTGCTGGTCTTTGGGACCACAAGCCCAGCTGACGCCACTATAGGCACGGTGACCAAGGCGTACTTGTTTCCCGGAACCCCACCTATGCTGTGAATATCAAAAATCGGCTCCACGCCCAGCTCGAGCCTGTCCCCGGTCTCAACCATGTGGCGCACCATTGCCACTATCTCATCCATTGTCATCCCCCGGACATGCTCTGCGACAACCAGTGCCGATATCTCCTCCGGGGAGAGGCTCCCGCTCACGATGTCCCGCACAATGTCCCCTATCTCGTCCGGGGAGAGCTGTTTTCCCTCGACCTTTTTCCTTATCGCCTCAACCCCCTTCGGACGGGGCGCAAGCGACACCTCGACCTCCTCGCCCTGACTCAACCCTAGCGCATCCGTGATCTCCCTGCAGCTGCCAAGCTCCCCTCTGGAAACGAGCCTTTTCGTGATGCTCGCCATCGAAACAATAGCGCCGCTGGAGGATGCTATCCTCACCCGGTCGCCCGGCGAATATCCAAGAGCCTCTGCGTCCGCCTCGTTTATCAGAACAACCGTTCTCTCGGCCTCAAGATCGAGCGCCCTGACCCTAAGCCTGATAGACCTCATTGCCCTCAATTAATATGTGGATTCCCGAGGTTTTAACTTTCTCAAGTCCCCTACGAATGAGACCAAAAATGCAGCGCCCTGTTTCAAAAAGAAATACGTCTGTTGTCATGGGGCGGCGAGAGCTGTGACAGCCTCACTAAAGCTGGATCTTTCCTGTTTCCTTCTCGGTCTTTAGCACAACCAGCGTCCGTGTGCTGCTAACTCCCTGAATCCTGTCCATCTCGTGAAGTATCTCGTTCAGCTTCAGCGTGTCATCGACGATCACTTTAACAAACAGGTCATGCTCGCCTGCCACCTCATGTATCTCCATGACCTCCGGCCTCTGAGAAAGCTTGGAGATCACCTCACCACACGTGCCGGGCAGTGTGGAGATTCCAATGAACGCCTTCAGCTTCTTTCCTGAAACTGTTGGGTCTATCACTGCCACGAACTTTTTTATCACGCCAGCACCCATCAGCCGCCTCACGCGCTTGTGGACCCCCGAGGAGCTTATCCCCAGCAGTTTTGCGGCTGCGGCATACGGAAGCTTTGCGTCATCCTGCAGGAGGTTGATTATCCTCCTGTCAACCTCATCCAGTTCAAAACTTTTCACTTTTTGCCCCATTTTCCCCCACATTTTTCCTATTTTTGGATATATAATTTATACTTTTCCAATATTTGTAAATATTATCCACAAAAAACAATTTTTGATAAAATTTATATACAAAAAACCATCCATTAATCCACGGGATGTCATGAAAAAATCGTTGGAAACTCTGGCGGGAGGCTCAAAGAAGGCCTTCGTGATCGGGATAGGCGGAGGTGGGGACGTGGTAGGGGCAATACCCACCTCAAATTACCTGAGGAGAATGGGGGTAGCCACGGTGTTGGGCGGGCTCACATGGGAACGCTACGTGAACGATCCCGAGCCCGGCCCCAGGCGAATGGATGAGATAGTTGAAGTGGAGATGCTCTCCCAGACGGTCGGGCTTGCAAACCCAGCGACCAGAACAAAAAAGGGCGTCAGGTTCACGGAGGCCGCGGTGTCAGAGGCGCTCCGCGAGAGGGTTTTGCTCATCGATCCCAATCGCGGGGTGAGGGGACTGGTCTCCGGGATAAACGCCGCAGCAGAGATAATGGGGGCAGACCTCTTCATCGGGATAGACACCGGGGGCGACGTTCTTGCAAGGGGCGATGAGAAAGGATTGAGGAGCATGCTGGCGGACAGCATGATGCTGGCCTCAATGGTCGGGCTCAAGATCCCGAGCGTGCTGGGGGTGCTTGGATGCTGCACCGATGGTGAGCTCACCCTCAACGAGTTCATCGAGCGCCTCTCGCTGGTCGCTGAATACGGAGGGCTTTTGGGGGCCAGGGGACTCACTCCGGAGGATCTCGAACTGCTGGACAGGGTGATACCCATGACCAAAACTGAGTCCAGCGCTCTGGCCGTCAGGGCAGCTCGGGGTCTCCGGGGAAAGATCCAGATACGGGGTGGTTACAGAACGGCGGAGCTCACACCATTCTCTGCGGTGACGTTCTACTTGGATCCGCTGGTGGTTTTTGAGAGGGTGAACGGGATCGCCAAGGAACTCGTGAACACCGAAACGATTGAGGATGCCGATGAAATACTTAGGAAGGCGGGACTGCCAAGCGAGCTTGCATTCCAGAGAAGCGGGGAATGGAAAAAATATCTGGCGTCTGGTGCTGGGACATGATATCAAAAAAGGTAATGGAGATCCTCGAGGAGAGGGTTACATACCCGTTTGCCAGGGAGTACAATGTCAGCGAACGCGTGATAAATCTTGCCTCAAACGAAAACCCATACGGCCCCTCCCCGAGGGTCGTCAGGAGGCTCAGGAAGGAGTTGAACAGGGTGGGACTGTATCCAGATCCCGCCTCGCTTGAGCTGAAAAGGGAGATCTCTGCATACGTCGGGGTGGGTACGGAATGCATAGCGCTCGGCAACGGATCCGACGAGCTGATGGACCTTGCCTGCAGGGTCATTCTGGACCCCGGGGACAGGGTGCTCATACCCCTGCCAACCTTCGCCATGTACGAGCTCTCATGCAGATGCAACGGAGGAGTGCCGAGGTTCTTTCCGCTTCCCAACTTCAGCTGGCCCCTGGACGCGCTGAGGAGGGAACTCAGAGGTGTGAAGGCAGCATTTTTTGGGCGCCCCAACAACCCAACTGGAAACATGATCTCCCGCGCCGAGGTTGAGGACCTCCTTGGAACCGGTGCGGTGCTCATTGTGGACGAGGCCTACATAGAATTTGATGGGGAGTCGGTCGCGGATCTGGCTCCGAAGTACAGCAACCTCCTCGTGCTCAGGACGTTTTCAAAGGCATTCGGTCTTGCAGGGCTCAGGGCTGGATATGCCATCGGCAGCCCGCAGCTGATCCGGGCAATCGAAGCGGTGAGGGCTCCGTTCAACCTCAACAGGATGGCCCAGGCTGCTGCTGTTGAGGCGCTGCGTGACAGGAGATACATGGAATACGTTGTGACGCAGATAAAGAGGGGACGTGAGTACCTGAAAAAAGAGCTGGAGGGAATAGGGCTCACCGTTCTTCCCTCCAGGGGAAATTTTCTCATGGTAAACGTCAGCGGGCTTGGCGTTAACGGGAGGGAGCTGGGCGACTACCTTGCAAAGAAGGGAATAATGATAAGGGAGCTCACAGATTTTAAGGGAGCGGGTGAGGAATGGGTGAGGATAACGGTCGGCACACCGTATCAGAACCGCGCGCTGATTCGCGCTCTAAAAAAATTGAAGGAGGAAAAAAATGGGAATCAGGATAGCCGTTCCTAAGGGACACCTCGAGGAGAGCACGGTGGGGCTCCTGCAGGCGTCCGGGATAGGGGTGCTTGGCAGGGACGGAAGACAGCTTTTCGCGAGAACAAACGATCCCGAGGTCGAGCTGGTGTTCGTTAGGGCGGAGGATATACCGGACTTCGTTTCAAAGGGCTCCACGGACCTGGGGATCACGGGATACGACCTTGTGTGCGAGAGCGGAAACGATGTTGTGGAACTTCTGGATCTGGGATACGGCTACACGAGGATGGTCGTGGCCGCGAGCGAAAAGTCTGGAATAAGGAGTATCCGGGACGTGAGGCCCGGGGTCAGGGTGGCAACGGAATTCCCGGTGATCGCCAGGAGGTACTTCTCCGAGAAGGGGATCGAGGTCGAGCTTGTTGACATAACGGGGGCAGCGGAGATCTCGCCGCTCATAGGGATCGCAGATCTCATCGTTGACGTGACGAGCACCGGCACAACCCTGAAGGCGCACGGACTGATCGTGGTGGACGTGATTCTTGAGAGCACCGCGCGCCTCATAGCCAACAGAAAAAGCCTCGGAACAAAAAAGGAGAAGATCGACAAAATAGTCACTGCGCTCGCCAGCGTTGTTATGGCGAGGGGAAAGAAGCTGGTGCTCATGAACGTCCCCGAAAGCAGGCTCGAGGAGGTAAAGAAGATCCTTCCGGGAATGGCGGGGCCAACCGTCTCACGCGTGGAGGCAGCGACGCCAATGCTGGCGCTCCAGGCGGTTGTTGACGAGAGGGATGCATACGAGATAGTACAAAAAGCGAAGAAGGCCGGAGCAAGGGACATCCTCGTGGTCCCGATAGAGCGCATAATCCCCTAAAGGGGTGCAAGGATTGATTGTAATCCCAAGCATCGACCTTATGCGCGGGCGATGCGTGCAGCTCATCGGGGGAAAGCCGGGAACAGGGAAGGTATACGGGGAACCGCTTGAGATCGCCCTCAGATGGACAGGGGAGGGGGCGCGGTACCTGCACGTGATAGATCTCGATGCAGCGCTGGGCACTGGGGACAACCTGGATAAAATAATTGAGATACTCTCGGCCGTTGATGTGGGGGTGCAGGTGGGCGGGGGGATAAGAAGCATTGAGAGGGCTGACGAAATCCTTGGGGCCGGGGCCGAGAGGATAATCCTCGGCACAGCCGCTGTCAAAAATCCGGGAATGGTGCGGAAACTCATCGAAAAGGCTGGCGGTAAAAGGGTGATGGTTGCTCTGGACTCGAGATCGGGAAAAGTTGCGGTTGAGGGATGGCAGAGAAAAACGGAAAAAGATCCCCTGGAGCTCGGACTTGAGTTTGAAAGGATGGGTGTGGGGTCCCTGCTTTACACAAACGTGGATGTGGAGGGAACGATGAGAGGGGTTGTTCTCGATGAGATAATGAACCTGACAAGGAGCCTCAGGACGCCCATCTATGCCTCGGGTGGAATCGGTGGGCTTGAGGACATCCGCGCGCTGAAGAAAACTGGGGTGGAGGGAGCGGTGGTGGGAATGGCATTATACGAGGGGAGGTTCACATTAAAAGAGGCAATGGAGGCGGCGGAGGATGAGGATCTCTGAGAAAACCAGAAAGACCAAAGAGACCGATGTCAGGGTGAGGATCAACCTGGACGGGAGCGGGCGCGCCAGGGTTGACACTGGCATAAAGTTCCTGGATCACCTGCTGGAAAGCCTGGCGAAACACGGCTCATTTGATCTTCAGGTCGTGGCGCGCGGGGACCTTCCGCACCACGTGGCCGAGGACACGATGATTGTGCTTGGCGAGGCGATCGACAGTGCGCTTGGAAACAAGGCCGGAATCGCGCGCATGGGTGACGCGATAGTCCCCATGGATGACGCGCTGGTGATGGTGGCAATCGACCTCGGCGGACGGGCATATCCAAGCATTGAGGCCAGCTTCTGGAAGAAAAAGGTGGAGGACCTGAGCACAGACCTTATATCTCACCTACTCGAGACTCTGGCGGTCAGTGGGAAAATGAACCTTCATGTTGAGGTGATGCGAGGGAAAAACGACCACCACAAGGCAGAGGCCATCTTCAAGGGGATCGGGGTTGCCCTTTCAAAGGCGTGCAGGAGGACCGGAAGGAGGTCGGTTCCGAGCACGAAGGGAGTGATATAGTGTTCAAGCGTATCATCCCATGCCTTGATACCAGCCACGGGATGCTGGTCAAAGGGATCAGATTTCTGAACGTGCGGGAGCTGGGGGATCCTGTCGAGTTTGCCATGAAGTATGAGGATGAGGGGGCCGATGAACTCGTGCTCCTCGATATCACTGCAACGCCTGAGGGCAGACCTACATTTCTGGAGGTGGTCAGGAGGGTGGCGGATGTCATCTCCATACCGCTTTCGGTTGGGGGCGGCATAAGGAGCGTTGAGGATGCGCTGAAGGTTATGGATGCGGGAGCCGACAGGGTATCGGTGAACACCGCGGCCGTTAAAAGACCTGAGCTTCTCGCCGAACTTGCAGATGCCATTGGATCGAAAAAGGTGGTGTGCGCGATAGACGGGAAAAAGGCTGGAGGAGGCTGGGAGGTGTACATCCGGGGAGGGGCCCAGCCGACCGGGATTGACATGGTTGAGTGGGCGAAAAGAGTGGAATCGCTGGGGGCCGGGGAAATTCTGTACACTGGAATTCATACGGATGGCACACAGGATGGGTACGATGTGGAGGGAACCCGGGCGATAAAGGACTCGGTGAACATACCGGTGATAGCATCCGGAGGAGCGGGGAAGCTCGAGCACTTTCTTGAGGTCCTGAGGGATGGAAAGGCCGATGCGGCACTCGCGGCCAGCGTCTTCCACTTCAACACCTGGTCAATCAGGGAGGTCAAGGAATTCCTGAGAGGGAGAGGTGCTGAGGTACGACTATGAAAATCAAGAGAGTTAACCTGTGGGAATGCGACGACTGGAAAAGCCTGACCAAAAGATCCGAGCGTACCATAGACTCCGTGACGAACGCTGTCTCGCGAATAATATCCGACGTGAGAAAAAACGGTGACAGGGCCCTCATAGAGCTCACAAAAAGGCTCGACGGAGCTGACCTTGAAAAAACTGGGTTGATGGTCAATCAGGTGGAAATGAAAACAGCTGGTGAAAGGATAGATGCGGGGATAAAGCGGGCAATAAGAAGGGCCGCCCGAAACATAGAGAACTTCCACAGAATAAATGTCCCGAAGCCATTTCTTTATCGGACAATGCGGGGGATCAGGGCGGGGATTATTGTTCGTCCCCTGAGGAGGGTTGGTCTGTATGTGCCGGGAGGGCTGGCAAGGTATCCCTCAACCGTGCTTATGGGTGCAATTCCAGCAAGGGTTGCCGGAGTCAAGGATATTATAATCTGCACTCCGCCACAAAGGGATGGCAGTGTTGACCCAGTAACCCTGTTCGCTGCGACGGAGGCCGGGGTCAAAAAAATCTTCAGGGTTGGCGGTGCCCAGGCAATAGCCGCAATGGCGTATGGAACCGAAACCGTTCCAAAAGTCGATAAGATCGTCGGCCCGGGGAACATCTACGTGAACGCGGCCAAATACCTCGTGTCCAAAGACGTTGAGATAGATTTCATAGCGGGACCCAGCGAGATCCTGATAATCGCGGATGACTCGGCTGATCCTCTTTTCATAGCGGCTGACATGATTGCCCAGGCCGAACACGACCCTGAAGCGGCGGCCGTCCTCGTGACAACATCGAGGGACCTCGCGGGCAGGGTAAATGAGTGCCTGAAACAGTTGATCGATGGATGTGGAAGAAGAGATACAGTCCTGAGGTCCCTCAACAAACACGGACTTCTGGCCGTGGCAAGGAATCTCGGGCAGGCCATTGACTTCGCAAACGAGTATGCGCCTGAACACCTGGAGATAATCACGGAGAACCCGGAAAAGGTCTTGCCAATGATAGAGAACGCCGGCAGCATTTTTATCGGGCCCTACTCCCCTGTCGCGGCGGGGGATTTCATCACGGGGCCAAACCACATTCTCCCAACAGGTGGGAAGGCAAGATGCAGATCCGGGCTTTCCGCCCTTGACTTCACAAGGCTGCCCACGGTGCAGATGCTGAGCAAAGCCGCCCTGCTGGAACTCATGAAGGACATTGAGGCCCTTGCGGCTGCCGAGGGCCTTCCGGCCCACGTGAAAAGCGTTGGGGTTAGGGTGGGTGAGAAATATGGGAACTGAGATCTTCAGCGAGCTGTTCGATGTGATAATGGACAGGATAGAACACCCGCGGGAGGGATCATACGTGTGCAGACTCATTTCGGAGGGCAAAGCTGCTGAAAAAATCAGGGAGGAGTCGGAGGAGCTGACAGACGCCGCAGCCGGTGGAAGCAGATCAGAAATCATACACGAGGCCGCAGATCTTCTTTTTCATCTGATGGTCCTCATAGCGGAAAAAGGTGTAACGATTGATGATGTTGCAAATGAACTGAGAAGGAGGAGAAGGTGATGAGGCTGGACCAGAGGGATGCCAGATCCATAATCAGGGAGCTGAAGTTCAGGGAGGGACTGGTAACCGCGGTGGTCAGGGACAGCCGCACCAAGGACGTGCTCATGGTGGCCTTTCAGAATCCCGAGGCCGTCCAAAAAACCCTCACGGAGGGGAGGATGTACTACTGGAGCAGGTCAAGGGGGAAGCTCTGGCTGAAGGGTGAGGTCTCCGGCCACTTCCAGAAATTGAAGGGCGTTAGGGTGGACTGCGACGGGGACGCAATACTGTACGATGTGGAGCAAGCTGGGGCCTCCTGCCACATGGGGTATTACTCCTGCTTTTACAGGAAGATCAAAAAAGGAAGGCTGACCACATTCATGAAAAGAAAATTCAAACCAGAGGACGTTTACGGAAAAAGGTGATGTAACTGCTGCATAAAACAATAGCTTTTCTTTTTATAATCATCTTACAGCAAACTGTGTTTTGATGGAGATGAGGGAAGAAAAACTCTACTCAACAGGGAAGACCGCGAAAATGCCTGGCATCCATTTCGTCGCGCTGAAGAGGTGGATTTATGCTAGCAAGGTCAAGGCGATCAAAACACTGGGAGGGCAGTACCGCATTTCAGAAAGCGAGATACGGCGGCTACTCGGGCAGCCAATGCCAA
>Ga0078972_1008568_pt1 | contig 18500 bp, 18 predicted proteins | sample YelNatPaOPGAMG01_FD_67568 | JGI IMG/M metagenome (GOLD analysis project Ga0078972, IMG submission 67568) | Hot spring thermophilic microbial communities from Obsidian Pool, Yellowstone National Park, USA - OP-RAMG-01 (SPADES assembly) (version 2) | ecosystem: Environmental > Aquatic > Thermal... | reverse complement strand
TGTGCAATGTAATCGATGATACAGTTCACGCTACCCTTAATTTCCATTCTGGTATCGTTGCCGATGGAATCTCTTCAAGAATGATATCGGAGAATTATAATGACCTTCTCATCCTCGGGGATAAGGGAAGCATAAGGGTGACCGATTTCTACTCCACATCAGTTAATTCTGAACTTTACATAAACGGCCATAAAGTAAGGAAATATGATGGAGGGGATATGTATAGGGATGAAATAAGGGCGTTTGTGGACGGTGAATTCAGAATAGCAGGAGGTGAAGACGGGATAATCTCGACAAAGTTAATGCTTGCAATTCAAAAATCAGCCTGTGAGGGAAGACAAATCACTCTCGACACGTAAATACTTCGCTCCTCTATCCTGATATAGGTATCTGTTACGATATTAACGGTACTGCTGCTGTGATGCCTTTCTGGTTGCTCTTCCCCTCACGGCGAAATTTATTATCATACTCAATACAAAAACAACCACGATCCCACCAATGAGATCATTTTCAGTGAACACATTCTTCATGAATTCATTGAGAAGTATAACCACGAGGTAGCCTACCAGAAGCACAATGAGCGATAGATATCTGTAAATCCCGGGAATATTGCTGGCCGCTAGAAGCTGGGGCTTATCCTTGTAATATTCGAGGCTTCTTATCATGGATTCAGTTCTCTGGCCCTTAGGGCACATTGGGTCCTGAAGAGTCCTTATTGCATCCTCTATATAATCCTGGTATTGCAGTGTGTTTCCGTTAGAGGCATAAATTTGAGCAAGCTGTACATCCACCCTTGCTATTGCTTCGCAGTTATTGGGATATGAAGCGGACGACCTTAACTCTGCGAGCCTGTTTTGAAGCCTCCTTATTCTTTCTTCCGTATTTGCCAATCAGTTCCTCTCCTCTTTTGTATAGTGGAATTCCTTATAAATACATGCTACTCGGAATTCTTTCCTCTGTCACCATTTCCCTCCCTCAGTTCTCTGAGGAATTTCTCGTAGTTCTTGTCATCGAACTCGAATATAACGCTCCCCACGTACCCGCAGTCGAGGCACCTGTATTTCCCTGTTATGTAACCAATCTCAAAATCAATGTGCTCAGAACCGCACTGAGGGCATACCCTGTGTATCATCCATTCTCCATGAAATTATGGGGAAATATGTTTTCCATGCTCAAATAAATTCGTTTCCGTATTCGGCCAGAAATCTCCTCACTTTTCCCCTTCCAAGTCTCATTGCCGCACCGATATCGTACTGTTCCGGTACAACGAAAATGAAATCATAGCTTTCGAAATCCCCCACCTCTATTCCCCTCTCCCTGGCAAGCGCAAGGTACCCCTGCCTCCTGGCTCTGTCAAGGCTGTCCAGGCTTCCCATTCCCACCCTTATCTTTCTCCTCTCTGATATCCTGAGAAATTCATCATGATTCTGGAAAACATTGCTCAGGAATGTATCGCCGTTCTCCGGAGGCTTTGGATACGTAACGGGAGGAATGCACTCAATACCCTCCCCCTTGAAATTAGAGTTCATTTCGACCTCCACGCCAAGATACTTCAGAGCATTTTCATAGTACCTGAGGAGAGAATCAAATGCGTTTTTCTTGAAAGGATCATATATATCATTCAGCTGTCCGCCTATCCTGTCCTCCCTTTCATAAATCCTAACGTTCAACCCGCATTTCGCAGCGTAAATTGCGGCTTCCAGCCCCTGAACCCCTGCCCCTATTATCGTTATCTCCCCCTTATACCTCACCAATTTTTCTGATTCCCTCCCGAGGTCGGGATTCACCGTGCACCTTACTTCCCCCAGGGAAAGATCCCTGCATGCTTGATTGCACCTTATGCATGGCCTTATGAGCCTCGGGTCTATTATGAGTTTCAAGGGCAGGTACGGGTCAGCAAGAAGTCCTCTTCCAATAACAGCAAACTCAGCCACGGATAGAACACTTTCAATTCCTTCCGGATTGACTATTGAACCAACAATCATCGTAGTCCTATCAGGCTTCCTCTTGAGTTTTCTTAGAATGTGAGTCTCAGGAGAATAAAAGGAGGCAGAAGAACCGGGAGGGTGGAAGTTCCCTGCTGAAAAGTGAACATAGTCAACGTCCCTGAGTGATTCAGCGACCTTGAGACCGTAGTCCTCGTTCCATCCATCAGGGTCATCCTCATATAAACTCAACCTTATTCCAACGGGGAAATCCCCGACTGACCTTACTGCATCTATTACCTCTTGGGGGAAACGGAGCCTGTTTTCGAATGATCCCCCGTAGGAATCTGTCCTCCTGTTCAACTTTGGTGAAAGGAATTGGTGTACAAGATATCCATGTGCACCGTGAATTTCTATGCCGTCAAACTTCGCATATCTTGCCACTTTTGCTGCGTTGCTGAATGAATCAATAACCCTCTCTATTTCCTCCTTGGTCATTTCCCTAGGTTTCCTGCCCATATAGTCTACGGAAGATGGAGCTATGGGATCATCTGCATTCTCTCCCCACAGTGCCTTCCCCCCTGCATGGACAAGCTGCATGAATACTGACGCTCCATTCCGGTGAATTCCTTCAGTGATCCTTCTAAGTTTCGGCACCAGAGACAGTGAATATGCCCCCAACTGATTCCTTGATCCCCTTGAATTTATGTTGTCCACGTAGGTGTATTCTGTTATTATAAGACCTGCACCTCCCCTGGCCCTTTCCTCCAAATATCTAGCTAAGTTATCATTGCTGCTCCCGTCAGGATTTGCCATGTTGGAAATCATGGGAGCCATCACGATTCTGTTTCTTATCACCAAATTTCTTATGCTTCCCGGTTCCAGTGCCTTCATCGAATTCGGTAATATTGCAGAATATTAAAGGTATTCAATATGAAGATACACTAAAAAATCAAGTACTTTCCAAGTTCAAAATAGATGCATATGGAACTAAGTCGCATAAAAGTTAAATTTCTGAAACAGATAAGCTTCGCCTGAGGTTTATGACTGTTGACTCACTTTCAGAATTAGAAAACAAGAGAATGGTTATAAAGAAGGACCTCGATGAAAGTAGGAAAAGAAGGGAAGATTTAAGGCAGGAAATGGACAGGTTTGCCGACGAAAGAGATGTCCTGAATAACAAGGTAAAGGAGCTGATAAAGCAGCTCAAGGAGATGAAGAGTGTTAAGGATGAGCTCTCCAATAAGGCCAGTGAATTGAAACAGAGGAAGGATAAGCTTTCAGAGGAATTCAGGAAGGAACTAAATGAGAGGAAGACCCTGAGGCTCGCGATACTCAGGGATAAGGGGAAACAGGTTGATATAAGGAAACTCAAGAAAGAGAGGGATGACCTGATAAAGAGGCAGATGACAGGTGTTTATAACAAGAAGGAGGAAGAGGAGATAGTCAAGAGGATCCATACCATAAACAAGCTCATAGAGGATTATGAGAAGGAGTCCGAGAAAATAGCCCTGAATGACGAAAATTACAAAAAGCTGGACGAATCCATAAGGCAGAAGAAGGAGGAGATAAAGAAGATAAATGAGGAGTATCAGGCTACCATAAAGGAAGTAATAAGATTGAGGGATAACCAGAACAAGATATACGAGGAGATGCTCGAAACCAAAGGAAAGGCAGATGAACTTCATGAGAAATATCTTCAGGTTCAGGCCGAGCTTTTCAAGGAGAACCAGAAATTGGATGAGCTGTTCACCACGATAAGGGAGTATGAAAAGCTCATTTTAGCGCTGAAGCAGAAGCAATCGAAGGAGAAAAAGAAGGGAAAGGAAAATGAAGCTAAGGCCAAGGCTGAAGAGATATACGAGAAATTCAAGAAGGGCGTATCCCTATCGACTGAAGACATCCTCGTTCTTCAGAAGGCCGGTTTCCTCTAGTTTAATCAAACACTAAACATTTTATTTTCAGAAATAATGCCAGCAGGGTGAAGATGGGGGAATGGAGGAGCGTTAAAAAGATATACATTTTACCTCTAGTTTCCATTTTTCTTTTCATCCTATCAGAGATAATCCTATTTCTACTGGGTTTCATAAAGGTCTATTTCGTGCTTTTTATACCGGTATTCGTATCGACCTCACCCATCTCTCTGATCCCCCTCGCCCTCTTTTTCATACCAATTATTGTTCTCTTCCTTTCATTTCTGCATGGGAATAGAGACACTTCAGGAAGGGAGGAAAGTTATTACCCCTGGGAGGAGAGAAACTTCAGGGGTGAAGAAAAGGCTGGGGGTGAACAGGAAATGGAGAAAGGAAAAGCGTCCTACGGCGGTTTGCTGATGATTGGCCCTGTTCCCATTGTTTTCGGGAAGGGTGTCAGCGAGAAGGCGCTCATAGCCCTTGTTATATTGGTGATGATAATTATGATCATCTGGTTCCTATTCGCTAGATGAAACAACAGTTCCCTCTATCTTCCCCCCTTTCTTGAGAAGAAGCCCTCCACCTATAACGGAATCTGAAATTATTACCCCTTCGCCTAGAACAGAACCAAAGGAAAGAATAGAATCTTTTATGCTGCTCCCCCTTCCTATGACAGATCCATCGTAAATAACAGAGTTCTTTACCTTAACGTTATCTTCAATTGTCACGTTATCATATATCGCGACATCTTCCAGTTCGCAATCTTTTCCTATCTTCACGCCTTTTCCGATGTAAGCGCTCCCCTTTATCCCCTTTAACCTTCCTTTCCCCTTCACACCGGCAACGAAAATATTCGCCCTTATGAGGTCACGGGGTCTTCCTATATCTATCCAGGTTCCCTTCATCCTGTAGCCACCTATTTTTTTTCTGTCATCCTCGAGTCTTGGAAGAAGATCGCGGGCAACATCCTCAGCCTTTCCCTTCGTGATGTAATCGAATACATCGGGTTCCATAACATACAGCCCGGCGTTGGCCAGGTGAGATATCGGATTTGATTTAGGTTTCTCCTGGAATTCAACGATCGTTCCATTCCTTAACCGGACAACACCGTATTCCGAGGGGTCCTCAACCTCGGTGAGTCCCAGGGTCACCGTGTTCCCATTCTCCTTATGGAATTTCACTAATCTTCTAACATCCTCCTGGAATATGGTGTCTGCATTCCCCACGATGAATGTTTCCTCAATGAACTTCTCAAGCTTCTTAAGCCCACCTGCAGTACCCAGAGGTTCCTTCTCCACGGAGTAGAGGATATTCTTCCTGGATCCTTTTGAGCCTGAGAATAGATCTATTATCTTCTCGTACCTGTAACTGACTGTAAGGATGAAATTGTTAGATACCTTGGACAGAGAATCCATTAGGTAGAAGACAATTGGTCTTCCAGCAACTGGAATTAAGGACTTGGGTATTTTGTCCGTTATTGGCCGGAGGCGTGTTCCCAAACCCCCGGCCATTATTACTGCTTTCAAGGTAAAGTTCTACACGGTGTCAATATTCCAGTCCAGACCCTTGGCCCCGGCAGCCTTGGCAACAGAGCTGATCTCTCCCTTCTGTCCTATGAGATAAGGCGATTTAACCCCTGTCAGCACCACCAGTACTTTTATTGCACCTTTCAGTGTCGGATCTATGGATGCGCCCCATATTATCCTTGCGCTGGGGCTAATTTTCTGCTGTACCAGCCTGACAGCTGCTTCTGCCTCCGCCACTGACATCTGGTCATCGCCCACAACTCTTACCAGTGCACCCTTTGCCTCGGAAATATCAGCTTCTATTAGAGGTGATGAAATAGCCTCCTCAACGGCCTGTTCCACCTTATTCTGTCCAGAGGCTTCAGATTCTCCGAGTCCTATCATTGCAACTCCACCACCAGCCATGATTGTCTTAATGTCTGCATAGTCAATATTCACAAGGCCAGGCTTCGTGATGATTTCCGTGAGTCCCTTCAATGCTTCCATCAGGATGCTGTCTGCAACTTTGAATGCCTGGTTCAGCGGCAGCCTCGGAACCAGCTGCAGGAGCTTATCGTTGGGAATCACTATTGTTGTATCTGAACTTCTCCTTATTTTCTCCAGACCGAAAAGAGCATTTTCCATCCTGACAGGTCCTTCTGAAGAGAATGGCAGGGTCACGACGCTTATAACCAGAGCCTTCTGCCTTTTTGCTATGTCCGCCACGATCGGTGCAGAACCGGTACCTGTTCCACCCCCCATGCCTGCAGTTATGAACGCAATATCCACCCTTCCAAGGGCATTCACCAGGTCCTCTTCCGATTCCCTCGTAGCCTCCTCTCCTACCTGGGGGATAGCCCCGGCACCGAGTCCCCTTGTTGTTCTCTTACCCAAAAGAACCTTTCTGTGTGCCTTAATGGTCAGCAGGTGCCTTGCATCAGTGTTGGCAGCAATCATCTCTGCCCCGTAAACGCCTTCTTCCATGCATCTGTTAATCGTATTGCTCCCGCTACCGCCGCAGCCCACTATCTTTATGGATACCTTTAACTGCTCAACTATTTTAGCCAGTTCCTCATCATCTGGGGAAATAAGTGGTGCTCTCGGACCGGGTATACCAATGACCCCGGGAGCAGAAGTAGACGGATCTGACGTATTACTCTCATTCTCACCCAACGCATTTTTGAGGATAGACTTCATCGGCATTATGATTACCTCTGTCATCTATATGTATGACGCCATATATATATTTTACTAATGTACTGACCTAAATTTTGTCGGTTATTTTGCCATCATTAATTGTTTGTGGGACGTATAACATTTTTATTTCTGCGATAATTGTCCGACGAACGTCTGATATTTTCAGAGCCTAAATTAACAGTTCAGTAAGGACATCTCAAGTTGATAAGCGGAAGGCGATGCTGCGTAGATCTTACAGTATTAACAGGAGGTTCAAAGGATATTTTCTCTTTTGAATCAGTCTAAAGAAATTATTAAATATGGAAGTTAAATAAAGGAAGTAGTGAAATTATGGTTGATTACGTAACTTTGGTAGTCTGGGAGGCTCTTCAGGAGGACGTTGGCCTTATAAGAGCCAGAATAGATCAAGCTACACGCGAGGCGCTGGGTGTTTCAATAGGTGAGATAATCCGTCTCGAAGGCAAAAAGGTAACTGCAGCAAGAGTATTCAGATTGAGCGAAGAGGAAGAGAACAGGGGAATAATCAGAATTGATCCACTGGTCAGGCAGAACTCAGGTGTGAGGGTAGGCGATAAGATTAAAGTTTCAAGGGCAGAAGTGAAACCGGCTGAAACCCTTGTTCTAGCACCAATAATAGCTGAGAACCAGAGGATCAGATTTGCGCCCGGAATAGAAGATTATGTCAGGAGATCTCTGCTGAGAAGACCCATAGTTGAAGGGGATATAATTTCGGTTCAGGGTCTCGCCCTTACAAGTAAAGGAGGAGTTTCATTCAAGGTAGCAAAGGTTGGCTCGGGAAAAGGTATATTCATAGTAACAGAAGACACAATGATAGAAATGAGGGAGGAGGCCATTTCAGCAGAAGAAGAAGGGGAAAAGATAACCTATGAGGATATTGGAGGTCTCGGTGAAGAACTGAAAAAAGTTAGGGAAATGATAGAGCTGCCCCTGAAGCATCCCGAGTTATTTGAGAGACTTGGCATCGATCCTCCAAAGGGGGTTATTCTTTATGGTCCTCCCGGCACAGGGAAAACACTCATAGCGAAGGCAGTTGCAAATGAATCGGGGGCTCGCTTCTTCTCTATCAATGGGCCTGAAATCATCAATAAGTTCTATGGGGAGAGCGAAAAGGCCCTCAGGGAGACGTTTGAAAGGGCATCCAAAGAAGCCCCGTCTATAATTTTCATAGATGAGATAGATTCCATCGCTCCGAAGAGGGAAGAGACCCAAGGTGAACTTGAAAGGAGGGTTGTTGCTCAGCTGCTGACGCTAATGGATGGCCTAAAGAGCAGGGGACAGGTGATCGTGATAGCTGCAACGAACAGACTGGACGCTGTCGATCCTGCTCTGAGGAGGCCCGGACGTTTTGACAGGGAGATAGAGATAGGGGTACCTGATAAAAACGGGAGGAAGGAGATACTGCAGATTCACTCCAGAGGGATGCCATTCGACGGAAAACCTGAAGAGAGGGAAAAGCTCCTGGAGGAGCTGGCTTCAGTCACCCATGGATTCGTGGGTGCTGACCTGGCCGCCCTTACAAGGGAGGCTGCAATGAAAGCCCTCCGGAGATATCTTCCGGAGATTGATCTAGACAATCCCATTCCCACTGAAGTCCTGGAAAGGATGCATGTCACGGCAGATGATTTCTTCAGCGCTTTGAAGGAAATAGAGCCCTCCTCGCTAAGAGAAGTTATGATCGAGATACCCAATGTGAAGTGGGACGATATCGGGGATCTTGAGGAGGCAAAGAGAGAGCTCATAGAAACTGTTGAGCTTCCAGTAAAGAATCCCGAAGTATTCGAAAGGATGGGTCTGAAGCCTTCCAGGGGAATACTCTTCTTTGGTCCCCCGGGTACAGGGAAGACCCTGATGGCAAAAGCAGTGGCCACGGAGAGTCAGTCAAACTTCATATCTATTAAGGGTCCAGAGGTAATGAGCAAGTGGGTGGGTGAATCCGAGAAGGCCGTGAGGGAAATTTTCAAGAAGGCAAAGCAGAGCGCACCTACCATAGTATTCTTAGACGAATTGGATGCAATAGCCCCGAGAAGGGGAATGTTTGCATCCTCCGGCGTCACAGACAGGATAGTAAACCAGCTTCTCACCAGTATGGATGGAATGGAGGCTATGAAGGGAGTGATAATACTGGCTGCAACCAACAGACTCGACATCATAGATCCTGCACTTCTCCGACCTGGGCGGTTCGACAAGATCATATACATCCCTCCTCCAAACAAGGAAGCGAGGCTCAAGATTTTCAAGGTTCATACGAGAAAGATGCCGCTTTCTAAGGATGTTGATCTTGAATTCCTTGCTGAAAAGACAGAGCACTACACGGGTGCAGACATTGAGAACCTCGTGAGGGAAGCGGGCCTGAACGCGATAAGGAAAGATATCAACGCATCCGTCGTAACCATGGAGGATTTCGAGGCAGCATTGAGGAAGGTCAAACCGAGCCTTGACGAGGAAACAATAAAATATTACGAAGAAGTATCTAAGAATATGAGCAGGGAGGCAAAACCTGCCCGAAGAGAAGATCTGATATATTACAGGTGAAAATATGAGGAAATTCATAACAGAGCTGAAGGGGAAAACGGTGATGACTAGCGACGGCCTGATACTGGGCACTATATCCAACTTTGTCATCGATACGGACACGGGTCAGATCAACCACGTTCTGGTGAACCCGGCCGAAGACATTGCCAGCGATAATCAGGAAAAGGATGCCCAAGGAAGGCTTGTAATACCTTTTAAAACAATGAAATCGGTGAAGGACGTAGTAGTTCTTGAAATGAAGTAATCTGATTTTTAAATTTTTTATATATTGAAGAGGATTTCGAATAACCCTGTCACATTGAGGAATTATGTTCTATTGATCTGTGGCATTGAAAATATTTGGAAAGAATCTTTACTGCATTCTTATTCCTGCTTTCTATCTATTTTTCAGACAGTTGGGATAGCTGTGGCTATTTATTAAAAATATTCAATGCTAATTAGTTATACGCAAAGCAGGAAAACATGAATTTCGCCCTAATTCTTCTCTACAGAGGATCACCCATTCTTTCCTTGAACATCTTCCTGGGAGCCTCATCCTGCAGGTTTGCCATACAGTTTAATGCTAACTACGTGAGAAACTCATTCTTACTACGTCTGATAAAATATTGAAGTTATTAGAAAATCTCTCAATGTAGTCCGGAAATCGCTTTATTTTTTCTTCGAATCGGGGCCTATTTTTGAATTCCCGAGCCTATTTAACTTGCATTCGTGATACTTTTGGGTCCCGACTTTAAGCTCCTCTTTCTTGACTGGTTAATCATACCCGAATCTAAACCATTATTGAATCCCGGCTGCCGGATTTGAACCAGCGACCTGTGGATAGCGGCGGTTGCGCCGACACGCTTTCCCTCTACAGTCCACCGCTCTTCCAACTGAGCTAAGCCGGGTGAGAACCCTATTACTGCAGACAAAAATATTTTTCTGTATCATTGAATTTTCAATCGAAACTAAACATAACCCGAGCAGAGTTTTGGTATATTAGAATAGTCATAGCACATATAAAATGACGAAAATATTAATTAATAAGTAATTCATTGGTAAGCAGGTGACCCTTTAGATGCCGATGACATTCAGAAAGAAAACAGTTATTCGTGCGGATAAGCCCCCGAAAGAACCGAGGAAATATATAGACCTCAATGACTACCAGTTTTCAGATGAACCTGGAGCCGGGACTTCGGTGAAAATTGGAGAGTTGCAGAAGTTTGAAGAAATCCCCCAGTTCAATGAAATAGTCCTCAACGGAGATGTCCTCATCCTGGATTACGGCTCCGTACAGTCTGATGAGTTGCAGCTCCGGAGGATTGTTAGTGAGCTCAAGCGGGCTGCGACTGACAACGGGGGTGACGTTGTTGCCCTCGGTAACAGATACCTAATAGTTACACCTAGGGGCATGAAAATAGATAGAAACAAGATCAGGGTATCCCAGACATTCTGACAATTAATAATTTTTCATTTTCATTTCTATTTGTTAGCATTCCTGTATTTGGAACGCAGAAAACTCGTATGTTTTAGGGAAAAGTATTATAAATACTTGGAGAATTCGGTACCATGCCAATAAATCTGTTCTACTGGGAGCTATTTATACTGATAGCTGCACTGATCGGAATTTTATATGCAGGTATCCAGAGTTATCTCCTTCTGAGAATTCCTGTGACCGAGGAAAAACCCGCGAAGATATCCAGATCAATAAGACAGGGTGCAAACGCTTTCATGCGAAGGCAGTACACTAACATATTCATATTCGCAGTTATCCTTGCCATCATTATATTCATAGCGTTTTACTTTTCATCCGGCATTTCAAGAGCGTGGGAACTGACGCTTGGTTTCCTTGTCGGGTCAATTGGTTCCGCGGTTGCGGGATTGATTGGGATGAACATCTCCATAAGAGCAAATGTAAGAACAGCAATAGAGGCAAAGAAAGGCCTCAACCCTGCCCTTAAACTGGCATTCAGGGGCGGGACCGTGACAGGGTTGATGGTGGCCTCCCTCGCATTACTCGGCCTCATAGTTTTTTATATGTGGTTCCGCAATCCTGAGCTGATGGTAGGGTATATCTTCGGAGCATCCCTTGTCAGTCTCTTTGCGAGGGTTGGAGGAGGTATCTATACAAAGGGTGCAGATGTGGGGGCTGACCTTGTCGGGAAAGTTGAAGCGGGTATACCGGAGGATGATCCCAGAAACCCAGCAGTGATTGCTGACAACGTCGGTGATAATGTTGGGGACTGCGCGGGAATGGGCGCTGATCTGTTCGAGACCTATGTGGTTACCGCCCTTTCCACGATGCTTCTGGGATATCTGATCTATTCCACCGCCGTGGGTTCCAAACTGCTCACAAGCGCAGCCGTGATTCTTCCCCTTGCTATTGGTGGAACCGCGATAATTGCGACCATCATAGGTTCATTTTTCGTGAAGAAGGGCGAGAAGCAGAGAATCATGACAGCTATGTACAAAGGTCTCGCGGTGACTGTCATACTCTCCGCAATAGGGTTCTACATTGTTGATTATTACCTAATGAGGGGAAATCTGGCAATATTCTTTGATGCGATCATAGGAATGATAATAATGGCAATAATAGTCTATGTGACTGAGTATTACACCTCGGAGAGATACAAACCAGTTTCCCTGATTGCAAAGGCATCTGTCAGCGGGACGGGAACAAACATCATTACCGGTCTTGGCTACGGCCTCCAGGCAGTATTCATCCCTGCGATCGTTATCGTTTCCGGCATCATAATATCGTTCACCATCACATTTTTCTCATTTAGCAGCAATGCCCAGGTGGGTCTTTACGGTATAGCTATAGCAGCTGCAAGCATGCTTTCCGCAACCGGCATGATCATATCCATAGATTCCTACGGTCCGATCACGGACAACGCTGGAGGAATAGCGGAGATGTCGGGGTTTGACGAAAAAACAAGGAAGGAGGTCACTGATCCGCTAGATGCAGTAGGTAATACTACCAAGGCGGTAACTAAGGGATATGCAATAGGCAGTGCGGCGTTAGCGGCCCTAACTCTCTTTGCAGCATTCAAAACTCTAATTTCAACAATCCCACAGTTTTCAAACATACAGCTCGATGATCCCATGGTGGTTGCTGGCCTTCTGATAGGTGGTGCCCTTCCATTCTTTTTCACATCTTACCTCATGAATGCAGTCGGGAAGGCCGCTTCTGCAATAGTTGAGGAAGTAAGATCACAGTTCAGGAGTAAGCCAAAGATACTCACCGGTGAGGAAGAACCGGATTACGGCAAGGCAGTTGATATCGTGACGAGAGAGGCACTGAAACAGCTTATGGTTCCGGCCCTCATAGCCGTCTTAACACCCATAGTTCTAGGATTCATCTTGGGGCCATTGGCCGTGGGGGGTCTTCTCCTAGGCGTCATAATTTCTGGCTTCCCTCTGGCAATAATGATGACAGTTGGAGGTGGGGCTTGGGATAACGCAAAGAAATACATCGAACAGGGGAATTATGGAGGTAAGGGGTCAGAGGCGCACAAGGCAGCAGTGGTGGGGGATACGGTTGGAGATGCAACCAAGGATACCGCGGGCCCAGCAATAAACCCGCTGGTCAAGGTGGTGAACACAATCTCCATACTGTTCATAGGAATAATAATGTACCACTACCTGGTGCACCTCTAAAACTCGTTTATTTTTTTTATTATTTTTGCTAGTTTTACACTTTCTTCAATGTCGTGAACCCTGATTATATCCGCGCCTTTCATAAGGGCAATCGTGTTGAAAATTGCACTTGAAAAACCTCTCTCATTCACGTCCTCTCCAGTGAGAGAACCTATGAAACTCTTCCTGGAGAGACCTATGAGAAGGGGAAAGCCCAACTTGAGATCTCCCAGATTCTTGATGATCGAGACGTTATCTTCAACCCTCTTTCCGAAACCTATGCCCGGGTCAAGCACTATGTTATCCTCGATTCCCATCTCCCTGGCGTTCTGGATTTTGCGGATAAAAAATGAGATGATCTCTTCGATCACGTTTTCATAATAAGGAGAATTTTGCATGGTTTTGAAATCCCCTTTCTTGTGCATTATGACTATGGGTGCGTCATATTTTTTCGAAAGGTGAGCCATCTCAGGGTCCTCTAAGCCTGTGACATCATTTATTATGTGAGCTCCCATCTCCAAGCATTCCCTTATAACGCTCGTATAAAAGGAATCAATAGATACAATAAATCCACTGTCAAGAGCAATTTCGACAGCCTTCCTGATCCTCGTCATCTCTTCAGATGCCCCTATTCTTTCACTTCCCGGTCTGGTACTCTGACCGCCAATGTCCACTATCTTCACGCCGCCTTCCTTCATATGGGAGAGAAATTCACCGATTTCATTCTCGCGAACCCTGCTTCCCGGATAGAAGGAATCTGGGGTCATATTCACTATTCCCATCACGGCAGGAATGTCGGTACCATTAAGGTGTCTTTCAAAGAATTTAAGCGAAGAACGAAGCCAGAATGAGCTTCCGGGAGGATATTCAATTTTGGAAATCAGAATGTTTGCCTCCTCCGCACCCGGAAGATACACATATCTTCCCCGTGATATGAAATGCCTGGAACCCAGTTCCAATTCCCTCTTCGAAACGATGAACAACCTGTGGTCAGATATCCTTTCAATCGGTACGCCGTATTCCTTTGATACGGACTCAGGATCAAACCTGAAGAATATGTCACTCCATTGTTGTGAACTGCGCATGTGGAACCCCCCCTATATAGAGAACGTAGTCCCTCGTAACCATACCCAGGGATTCGGCCACGGCTATGCACCTTGGACCAACCAGATTTGCAACTGAGCAGAGAGAAAGGAGATCAGCGAACACCTTTTCATCCACCAGAACATCCCTGTAAAAAGACTCGGAAACCTTGAGCTTGAATTTTCCTTCTCTGAATTCCTTTCCCAGCAACTCCTCGTCAGCAGCAGCGAGCAGGGTGTCCGTTGGCGTTCTATAGATCTTGGTCCAGATCAAGAGCATTCACCTGATCTGCAAACACTTCCCTCTATGTTCTCACCAGTCTGTAAAAACCTGACCTGGGCTCGATGAGCTGCCCCCTGTCTCTCAGAAGCTTCAAGTTGCGTTCTACCTGCTCAGGGTTCATCCCCGCTCCCCGCGCCTCGTCCATTATCTGCTTCATCGACACGTCCTTCCCTCCGTTCTCGTCGTGAATCTTTCTTATGATTTCACTGAGGGACAGAAGATTTTTCCTGTCCTTCGATGGATAGCCTGTCAGTATTATATCTATGTCAGGAATACCGTTTACAAGCGTGGTCTGGGACAGGAATGATTCCATGAGCCTCATTCCCCTTTCAACGTCTTCCTCTGTTATCCTGTCTGAAAGTCTGATCCTCGCGGACGCCTCTGAAAGTCTTATGAGTGCCTCAAGCTGCCTTGGTGTTATCGCAACGGTACCCTGCCTAGATGATGCTCTCTTCTCCACATAGAACTTGCTAATCTTCTCTTTCGCACCCGGGGAAAGAACGGGAAAGCAGTATTTCCTCGCGTAAACTATGTATTTTTTCAGGAACTCCCTGTCGAAATAGGGCTTGAATTCAGATTTTTCAACCTGAACCCCCCCCGCAAGCTTCTCCCCATCAGAGTGGACCTTGAGGATGTAATTGGACATCTCAACATCATTCTTCCCGGGGCGGTCAACAATTATGAATATGAGATCAAACCTTGAGAGAAGTGTGGGTGGGAAATCTGTCTGAGCTGTGAATGGTTCACTTTCATCGTACCGCCCGAATTTTGGGTTGGCTGCGGCTAGCAATGCACACCTTGACATAAGAGTTGCATTTATCCCCGCTTTGCTTATCGTAATGGTCTGCTGTTCCATGGATTCGTGAAGGGCACTGCTGTCTTCCCTGCTCATCTTGTCCAGTTCATCCACTGCTGCAAGTCCTCCATCCGCCAGAACCAGCGTTCCGGCTTCTAGGGACCATCTGCCCTCAGAAAATTCATCCTTCACGGCTGCTGCGGTCAAACCCGCTGCAGATGCGCCTTTACCGGAGCTGTATACAGATTTAGGTGCAAGAGTTATCGCGTACTTGAGAATCTGGCTCTTCGCCGTGCCTGGATCGCCAAACAGGAGAATATGAATATCACCCCTTACATAAGTTCCATCCTCAAAGAGCTTCCTGACACCTCCGAAGAGTTGGAATATTACAGCTTCCTTCACAATTTCCATCGCGTATATGGTAGGTGCCACGCTCGCAACCAGCTTCTGATAAATATCGGGGTCGCTGGCTGCCTTTTTGATAGCATCCACATCCGCCTCGTCTATCTCCACCTCCTCGTATTCCGAGGACTCCTTCTCCACATACATCGCATCAAGATATACGTCAAACTGATTGGACGGAGAGCCGTTGACCATCTTCTGTTTTCCCTTGAGTATTCCGTTGATCGTGATCCTATCACCGGGGTTTAACCTCCCGCAAATTTCATCCTCAAGATGCACGGAAAGCTTCGCGGGCTGTGAAACACCCCTCAAGAGTTCAGGCCTCTCCTGAACTTCTATTATCTGAGTATCCATATATATGCTTTTATCCGGGAGGAACTTGAATTCCGTGGTGCCCTTCTCCTTTCCACAGATTGAACAGGTGCTAGGAGGTATAAGTTTTGAACCGGTAACAGGATAGAGGTCAACATTCTTGCAGTAGGAACATCTGAAAGCCGCCATTGTCAACGTGGGAACGACCTCAGATACCCTCTTCACTATCCCCTCTATCTGCAGGAAGGTGTTGAGGTCTGCGCTTCTGAGGTCCCTTATCTCCCTCTTGAGATCCGGGAGCGAAGACGAGATGCTTATATTCAATCTCCTGCCCTTTCTGGATTTGTATCCCTCTGAAAGGAAATTTTCGTTGAGTTCCTCCTTCAATAATCCAATATATTCTTCCGGAGCTCTCAAAAAATTAAGGGCAAAATCCCTGTTAAGTTCATCCATCTCCTCGTATTTAATATGAATTGTATTTTCTCTGGATTCAGGATCATTCAATCTGGATATCTCAACGCTCCTATCTGTCAGAATCTTCCGCCACAAGCCCCTTATTTCGTCGTCCGTGAATGCTTCTCTCATTCCGCTGACTATAATTATTTCTTATTTAAGACTTTGAGAACCGTTCTCTCAATTAAATCTTTCAGAAGTTTTTCCTCAATGCACCTTTTTCCGCAAGAACAGTCCGATAACGGCAACAACTATACCGGCGAGAATTAATATAACTCCCCCTAGCAATGCTAGCCCGTACATTTCAATCTGACCGATCTCTTCGTTCAATACATAATATTTCACAAGGGGGGTCATGCTTCCCAGCGAGATTATGTAAAAGGTGCCATTAAGTCCGGTAAAAAGAGAAGAATCATCTTCCGTAAAAGAAGGATGCACGGCATAGGTTGTTATGTCTGTTGAATTCAGAAAGGTTAAGTCTTGCGATGGGACCAAATAGATAGTGGAATTGGAGATAAGAATAAGTTCGTTTCCCCCATTCACAACTATCAAATTAGACTGAAAATATCCTTTGCCAGACGAGGTCATTTCCGCAGTTGAGTAAGGCATTCTATCCATTGCTTGATTTAGCGATACTCCTACAAGTATGAGACCAATTACAAGCACCACAATACCCGCAACAACAACGTTGGTCCTCATTCCTTCTATTCCTTTTCCCTATAGGCAACGAATGTTTAAATTTAATCCCTCCTGGACTTTTCGTCAAAACATAATATTTAAAAAACCTGTTCCTTGCTAAATTCAGTGGATTGGATGGATGAGCACATAATCAACATCAGCATTACTATTTTTATGCGCCTGACCCTGAAAAAATTAATATTCCATAGGACTTACAGGGGTATAGCAGGTGTTGTGTAGCCTGGTAGCACAAAGGCCTTCCAAGCCTTTAGCCCGGGTTCAAATCCCGGCACCTGCATTATATTGTGAGTAGTATCAGACGCGTAGCTTGAGGTGCATATAGAATCCCACGCGAGATGAATTTTATCCCTATTGCCTTGAATGTTCAGTTAAATTTTTCCGTCAAAGTGGGGATTCTGAGGTTTGCTGTTGAAGAATGTGTTGTCTGAAAGCACTGTTATATTCTTTACACCTCTATCTATTCCTATTACATTTACGTCTTGTTTTTTAATCACCTCTTTATCAGGAAGATTCACCTGAACCATTATGAATATTCTATCTTTCTTTTCATCTATTACCAGTTGAGCATTTGTATATTGCCCACGGTATTTGTCTATTAGAGGGGAATGTGCCACTGGATACACTAATCTCCCCTGCACTGTTGTCAAGGATATGGTATGTGAATCCGGATGGAATTTGAATGTCCTGTTATCATACCTTATTGTTAGTGATTTCCTCTTTATTTTCTTTTCAAGATTCGTCCGTTTCAATGCTTCTGATGCCATATCCCTGGCAGTTTGTACGAGGGCAGATGGGAGAGCGGGTATTGTTTCCCTTACCGTTTTGTATGTACCTTTATTGAGTTTGTTTTTATTGAATACCTTGTTCTCAAAACCGTAGTCCAGAACTATCTGTGTTGCTCCCCTGAACTGTTTTGCTGTTTCAATGAGTGTTCTGTCATAGGGGAGTTTCAGTTTAATGGTTCTGAACATTTATTATTAGGGAACAAAGCAAATCAATAAGCTTTTCTGTCGGGGGAAGTCCGTGTATCTCCTCTCTAAAGAACGGAGTTTTACCGCTTCCCCCAAGCCCCTAACATTTCTATAATTTTTACTTACCAGTGAATCTTTGAATTCAGCTACGCTCATAACGTTGCTTCACAGGCGTGCCCATGGAAAAATTGACCCTGTGAAAAATTTTAAAATTGAGAGATGGTATCCAATAACGTCCAGGGGTTCCACGGAGGGAGGAGGTGAGATAAAGTCACAGTTTAATCCAGAGAACAGCAGATAAATTCTACTTTGCTTTACTAACGGAAAGTAATTTCCTTCTGGATAACAAATATAATAGAATGCCTAGTATTGTCAAAATTACGGCAACAACTATTGCAATCAGGTAGTAGAAGGACAAACCAAAAAATGGCTTATATGTGGAGATTGTTACTCTGCTGGAGGAAACCACGTTTACACTTCCATTTACATCGTAACTGGAGAAGTTTGATGGAAACTTTACGTAATACTTGTATACCCCTACAGGCACAACAAAGATAATTGAGGAATTTGTTGAATTCTTTGTTTCCCTTATTGCTTCATTCCCTTTTTCTCTAAATACGGTTACTGACCAATTGGTTCCGGAAGGCAAGCCTTTTTCATTGAAGACCAACTGCGCTGTCTTGTAGAAGGTGATATTTTCAATGACGGAAGACCCATTGACCACAACGTAAAATGAGCTAACGAGAACCTCGTATCCGGATAAATTAAAAATATATACGGAATAATTCCCA
>Ga0078972_1009818_pt1 | contig 18505 bp, 11 predicted proteins | sample YelNatPaOPGAMG01_FD_67568 | JGI IMG/M metagenome (GOLD analysis project Ga0078972, IMG submission 67568) | Hot spring thermophilic microbial communities from Obsidian Pool, Yellowstone National Park, USA - OP-RAMG-01 (SPADES assembly) (version 2) | ecosystem: Environmental > Aquatic > Thermal... | reverse complement strand
GGCGTGACGTAAAACGCCACCTGCAGCAGCGCGGCGATGATTTGCGGAAAATCGCGGAACCGAGCCGACAGCAGGCCGGCAATCATCCCCATCCACAATGCATTGGCGAGCAGCAGCAAAACCCCGGGGATGACCAGCGGCAGCGTCAGCCAGCTTTTCACGCCGAAAATCGCCAGCACGACGGCGACGATGACAAAGTTGTGGGCGAAAATCACCAGATTGCGCCAGCCGACCTGCAGCACGTAAACCAGCCGCGGCGTACTCACCTGGCGGATATAGCTCGAACTGCTGATGTACGCCATGCTGCCTTCGTTGACCGTGCTGGAAAACAGCGTCCACGTCACCAGCCCGATGGCGACCATCGGCAAATAATCGGTGAGTTTCTGGCCAAACAGCGTGCCGTACACCACGCCGAGCGCGCCGACCAGCACCCCCATGCTCACCGTCAGCCAGAACGGCCCGAGTTTCGAGCGCGCATAGCGCTGGCGGATTTCCAGCCAGCCCAGCAATGTCCACAGCCTCCAGGAGCGCAAACTGCCTGCCAGATCGGCAAAACCCACTGCAAAGACGGACATGAGACGCGGTGATGGACGAAGCAAACCGCCATGTTACGTGCTGCCGCGGCCCATGCGGCTCATCCCACCGCCGACTTACCCCCGATGAGCAGCAACACCGCCGCCAGAGACAGTTGCAGCCTGCGCGCGGGCAGGCGTCCGGCCAGGTGGCTGCCGAGCACGGCGGCGGGCAGCGAGCCGGCCAGCAGCCAGCCCAGCATGCGCCAGTCCACCAGACTGCCGGCGGCGTAAGTCAGCCCTGCCACGGCAGCCAGCCCGGTGGCGTGCACCAGATCGGCCATCACCAGGCGGTGCGTGCTCAGCCGCCGGGGATAGAGCGCGAGCAACAGCACGCTGCCCAGCGTGCCAGCGCCCACCGACGTCAGCGCCACCGCCGCGCCGATCAGCGCGCCGGCAGCCACCGTCAGCGCCGCTTGCGCACGGGGCGGGGCGGCGTCCGCTGCCGTGGCCTGCAGCCGCCGCAAAACCATCGGGCCGAACAGCAGGCCGAGCGCGGCCACGCACACCATCACCCCCACCGCCTGCGACAGCCACGCCACCTTGCCGATGCGCGCGCCCAGGCTCGCCAGCAACGCCACGGCCAGCGCCACGGGCACGCTGCCCAGCCACAGCCGCCGCACCACCGGCCAGTCGATCGTCGTGTGCCGCCGGTGGCTGGCGATGGCGGCGAGCTTGGTCAGCGCGGCAAACCACAGGTCGGTGGCCACGGCCACCGCCGCGGGCACGCCGAGAAACAGCAGGATCGGCGTCATCAGCGCGCCGCCGCCCACCCCGGTCAGGCCGACGAGCAGGCCGGTGGCCGCGCCGGCAGCCGCATACCCCGCGTCGAGCAGATTCACAGCGTTTGCGCCAGCTGCTCGGCCAGCGCCTCGGCGCTGTGTTCGCCGGTACGCAGATGAAACTCCGGCTGCAACGGCGCTTCATACGGGCTGGACACCCCGGTAAACGCTGGAATCTCCCCGCGCCGCGCCTTGGCGTACAGCCCCTTGGGATCGCGCCGTTCACACTCCTGAAGCGGCGCATCGACGAACACCTCGACGAACTCCCCCGGCGCAAACAGGCTGCGCGCGAATTCGCGCTCGGCGCGGAACGGCGAAATGAACGCCACCAGCACGATCAGACCGGCGTCGACCATCAGCCGCGCCACCTCGGCGACGCGGCGGATGTTCTCCACCCGGTCGGCTTCGGTGAACCCCAGATCGCGGTTCAGCCCGTGGCGCACATTGTCGCCGTCGAGCACGTAGGTATGCCGGCCCTGCGCGTGCAGCCGCTTTTCCAGCAGGTTCGCCAGCGTGCTCTTGCCCGAACCCGACAGGCCGGTGAACCACAGGCATTTGGGCGTCTGGTGCTTGATCGCTGCCCGCGCCGCCTTGTCCACTGCCAGCGCCTGCCAGTGCAGATTGTGGTCGCGGCGCAGCGCGAAGTCGATCATCCCCGCGCCCACCGTGGCCTGGGTGAGCCGGTCGATGAGGATGAATCCGCCCAGATCGCGGTGCAGGGCATACGGCGCAAACGGCAGCGGCCGATCCACGCTCAGATGCACTGCGGCGATGCCGTTCATCGCCAGCTCGCGCGCCGACAGGTGCGTGCCGGTGTCCACGTCGATCTGGTGGCGGATGCTCGTGACCACCGCGCCGACGGTGCGATGGTGCAGCTTCAGCCAGTACGGCCGACCGGGCAGCAGCGGCTGCTCGCCCACCCACACCACATGCGCGTGGAACTGCTCGGCCTGCTCCAGCGGCGCCTCACGAGCGGCCAGCACATCGCCGCGGCTGATGTCGCGCTCCTCGTTCAGCGTCACGCAGACCGCATCGCCCGCGCCGGCCTGTGCCACCTCGTCGAAGCCGATGCGCACCGTCTGCACCGTCGCCGACACCCCGGAGGGCTGCACCACCAGCCGGTCGCCCGCGCGCAAGACGCCCTGCGCCACCGTGCCGCAATAGCCGCGGAAGTCGGCGTTGGGCCGCAGCACCAGTTGCACCGGCAGGCGCAGCGGCGCGGCGTCCTGCGGCTGCGCCGTGGGCGCGGTTTCGAGCCAGTCGAGCAGGGTGGGGCCGTCGTACCACGGTGTGTGCGCGCTGCGCGCCGTGAGGTTGTCGCCCGACAGCGCCGACAGCGGCACGGGCTGCACCGCCAGCCCCAGCGCTTGCGCCAGCGCCGCGTACTCCTGCGCGATGGCGGCGAAGCGCCCAGCGCTCCAGTCCACCAGGTCCATCTTGTTCACCGCCAGCAGCACCTGCCGCACCCCCATCAGCGCCAGGATGCGGCTGTGCCGGCGCGTCTGCGTCAGCACCCCCTTGCGCGCGTCGACCAGCACCACCGCGCAGTCCGCCGTGCTCGCCGCCACCGCCATATTGCGCGTGTACTGCTCGTGCCCCGGCGCGTCGGCGACGATGAACGAGCGCCGCGGCGTGCTGAAAAACCGGTACGCCACGTCGATGGTGATGCCCTGCTCGCGCTCGGCCTGCAAGCCGTCGAGCAGCAGCGCCGGGTCGGGCAGCGCCCCCTGCGTGCCCCAGCGCCGCGAATCCCCTTGCAGCGCCCGCCACTGGTCGTCGAACACCTGCTTGGTGTCGATCAGCAGCCGGCCGATCAGCGTGCTCTTGCCATCATCCACGCTGCCGCAGGTGAGAAAGCGCAACCGGGGGTCAGGTCTAGCTTCGTTGCATCCAGAGCTGTCCGGCATGGCGCCCTGCTTCATGTCTAGACCTGACCCCATCAAAAATACCCCTCTTGTTTTTTGCGCTCCATGCTCGCCGCCTGGTCGTGGTCGATCAGCCGCCCGGCGCGCTCGGAGGTGTGCGCCGCCAGCGTTTCGGCAATCACCTCGTCGAGCGTGCGCGCCTGGCTCTCCACCGCTGCCGACAGCGGGTAGCACCCCAGGGTGCGAAACCGCACCATGCGCCGCTGCGGAACCTCGCCGGGCAGCAGGCGGAAGCGCTCATCGTCGACCATGATCCACTGCCCGTCACGCTCGACCACCGGGCGCTCGGCGGCGAAATACAGCGGCACGATGGGGATGCGCTCGGCACGGATGTACTGCCAGATGTCCGCCTCGGTCCAGTTGGACAATGGGAAGACTCGCAGCGTCTGCCCGGCGGCCAGCCGGGTGTTGTAGTTCGCCCAGAACTCTGGCCGCTGCGCCTTTGGGTCCCAACGGTGCCCAGGCTCGCGCACGGAAAAAATGCGCTCCTTGGCGCGGCTTTTCTCCTCGTCGCGCCGCGCCCCGCCGAAAATCACGTCAAACCCGTGTGCGTCCAGCGCGTCCTTGAGCGCCTGGGTCTTCATGATGTCGGTGTACGCGCTGCCGTGGTCGAAGGGGTTGACGCCCTCGGCCAGCGCCTGCCGGTTGGTGTGCACGATGAGTTCCAGCCCGTACTCGCGCGCCATGCGGTCGCGGTGCGCGATCATGTCGCGGAACTTCCACGTCGTGTCGATGTGCAGCAGCGGAAACGGCAGCGGCCCCGGCGCGAACGCCTTGCGCGCCAGATGCAGCATCACCGACGAATCCTTGCCGATCGAATACAGCATCACCGGCTTGCGCGCCTCGGCGACGGCTTCGCGGAGGATGGAGAGGGATTCGGACTCCAAAAACTGCATCAGTCGGCTATTTTTTGAATATAAAGCTGATAAAGTGGAGCGCTCAATATATTGAGCTTGCGGCTATAAATGTTCGTAAAGGCGTCAATCGCTATTTTCGGGGAGCGGATGGGATCTTTCCCGTAGGGTAGGTGCTCAAACCAGAGATAATCATCAAATGCCATGATGCCACCTACCCGTAACATACGGAAAGCTAAGATGGCATCGGCTAAAACATCGGGGGCCTGGTGTGATCCATCGATGTAAATGAAGTCGAAAGCTCGCGGTATATGTGGATCGGAGATTAGTTTTGCCAAAATGAGATCCGAATAACCTTTGTGTTTGTGAAATGTGACTGTATGGTTCGCGCGATTTAGTGCAATATTAATATTGAAATCGAATCTTTTTTCAACGGCTGTCATGTTGATGCCGGTTTCAACATGCTCGACCCCCCCCTCCCAGGTGTCAATGCAGTGAAGTTCGATATTTTGTCTGCATGCTAGTTTGTCGATCAAGTAGCAAGCACTTGCTCCCTCAAAAGAGCCGATTTCTAAGATACGCTGAGGCTTTATTTGCGGCAGAAGCTGTTCCCACACTGGTTTTGCGGTATTAAGAAACCAGTCATTAGTAAACACGTAGTTTGTTTCTTTATTTTCTGTCATGGCTTCTCCAAGCTGCTGGCGAAGGAAATTCGTATCGCGATTGCGCGTAGATGCGGTATTATGATAGCTGGAGTGGTCGTAAACTCGCCTCCCGATGGGTTGTACTGAACTGTTCCTCCTTCCTTGGTACTCAAATCCTGTACCACGATGGCATTGGCGCCGAGTTGGCCAGCTTTGGTCTGCAACTGGGCAAGAATCTGGGCGACAGGTGTGCCTGCAGGTGCCTGAGCATCCAGCACGGCAATGCGCACATAGGGCTGGTCGGCAGGCAAGCGCGGAAGGACGGCGACGAGCGAGGTGGGGGCAAACGCCTGGGTAGATTCACGCTGCACTATTACCTCTTGCGGTGTCGCGCAAGCGGTCAAGAGCAAGGCAGTGGCTGCAAGCAGGCCGAGCATCCGGGAACAGGGGAAGATGAGATCTTGTTTCTTCAGGCGATCAAGGTGTGACATGGGCTGCCTCCCCGCTTTGGTTTGTAGTGGGCGCCACTGAGGACTCCGTTTGCATCAAGTTCTCGATTTTCGCATTTTTGGCAAGTTCTTGGATGTGCTTTTGTAATGCGGCATTTTTAAATTGCTGCTCGATTTGCGGTTTGAGCTGCTCCAATGTTGGTTTGGGGGTGGCGCGCTGCGCGAGCAGCTGAACGATGGCGTAGCCGTTATCCAGAGGAATCGGCCCGGCAACCTGTCCGACACGAAGCTTGCGCACCACGCCAAGCACCGCAGCAGGCAAGGTCTGCTCGGTTTGCCAGCCGAGGGCGCCGCCGAGTTCCGCATTCTGGCCGATACTTTGTTCAATCGACAACGTGGCAAAATTTTGTTTGCCGGTTTTCAGGGTGGCAAGAATCTCGTCGGCCTGCGTAACCGTCTTCACCACAATCCATCGCATCCAATACTGCTGTGCGGGGAGTGCATCGACGAGTTTTTGATATGCATCCTTGATTTGCGTATCCGTGGCAGAGACAGTCTTCAGGTAATTTTCGGCAGCGAGTTGCGCCAGCGCCTGGCGCTTCGCGTTGGTTTGTAACGCATCGATTTTTGAAGACATCGCCGCTGGCACCTCACCTGCACTGTCAGCTAGCAACTGCTGCTGCGCGAGTTGCTCGGCAACCTGCTGCCGTATGGCAACATGATTTGCAGCGGCAGGATTGACGGCCTCGACCTGCTCTAGGGTGATTGGTTTGCCGTTGACGCGAAGAAGATCTTCTGCAAATGCTGTAGATTGCCACGCCATCAAAATGATGGCTGCGCCAAGAATGAAACGCAGATGGTTTTTGGTGGAAATAGACATGACGATGATTAAAACGGTTGTTGCAATACCAAATAAACGGCACGCTGGTTGGAATAGACAGAAGATGTGACGTTTTTGCTGGCAACGGGTCGTGCGGCCTGCACACTCAGGCTGGTTTTCCATGGAGACGTCATGGTGATCCCAAGGCCGACATCGGCGAGCATACGCCATCCCGCAGTGCCAACTGGCGTATAATGCATGGTCACAGCCCCCTGTTCGGCAAAACCCTGTGCCGTCAATTGCCAGCGTCCCCATTGCCAGCCTGGGGTTTGGATCATGGCACGCAAGGCATAACCACCGTCCCCACTCAGTATTCCGGGAGTCCACGCAGCCAGACTGCCATAACCACCCAAAACCCATTGTTGATTTTGTGGCAGGGTGTCAAGCCCATATTGCCCACTGGCACTCAGGCTGCCCAGCCAACCTTTGCCAAGATTTTGTGACCAAGACAGTGCAGCCTGCCAATAATGAAAGCGGGAAGCCGGTGCGCCTGTGGAGATGACGCTGAGCGTGCCCCGTGGGGCTGTCAGCCCGAGTGAGGCGGAGGCCGATGCGTTCACAACGCCGCTGAGTTCACCAAGAGATACATTTTGGCTGTACTGCGCTCCGAGATTAATGTAATTGTAGTTTTGGTCGACCAGCGTATATAGGCCGGAGAAGACGGTTTGCTGGTTCAGCACATGCGACAGATTCTGGGTCAAAGACAACCGTCCCGTGGCAGAAGCCCAGACCAGTTGTGAGCCTGTAAGGCTCCAGATTTCCGTTTTCCCTGCAGGGTTGAGTGGAGCGCCGGCGAGCCCAATGCGGTAATGACTGCTTGTGTAGCTCAGGCCATACAACCCATAGGGAGTCCAGATTGAACCGCCAACCGAGGCAGCGTCGTAGCGGCTTCCGGTGCTGTCTTTTTGCAGATTCGGCAGTCCATGGCTGTAGGCAAGATTGAATTCCGTTCCTGCTCCCGGGTGGATTGTGAGACTTTCTCCCAGGATCGAGCCGCCAACGTAACGGCTGCCATAGTTCCCTAAAGTCAAAATTCCTTGCACCGGCCTGAAATCCGGGTCAGGGGGGGCGCCGATATCGAGCTCGGTGCCGCCAGGCTGCGGTGCCGGTTTGAGCCCGGCAGTGAAGCCTCTGCCATTGCGCTGGGCGTACGCTTGCGCCTGAATGTTCCGACGGATCAGTGCATTGCCTGTGACGGTGGGATCGAACTCCACTCCCCGGTAGAACTTGTCCAGCCCATCCTCGGCGTTGATCTGCGTGATCTGTCCCTCGATGATCGAAATCACGACGCGTTGCCCGGGCTGCATTTCCGCACGGACAGCCACAAGGATGTGGCCGCGCTTCTGATACGCGCGGTAGAGCTCGGCCACGGCAGCATTTGGGTTGGCAGCGCTGGCCAGAACTTGTTCGAGCGTCTGCGCACCAAGCAGCGTGTCTCCGCTGACTTCGTAGGTGTAGCCATGGCTCACCAACGTCAGGCTCCCGTGCGCATTTTTCGGCAGTTTGAGTTCAACGACTGCCGCCGGGGGTTCAGGTGGCGGGGTAAAGGTTTGCAAATCAAAAGCGGTCATAAGGGGAATCGAAGAGGAACGAGAGGCAAAGCAGGTGCGCAGATCCTCGGCCAGAATCGTTTTACCAACCTGCGCCATCGAGCAGCTCTGCAGCGCGGCACGGATGCGACGCCGCTACCATACCTTGACGGGAGCCGTCCACTCGCGCTTCTGCATCCCTCGGCAAGTAACACACGACAACCATGACATCATCAGAGCAAAGCCCAGTAGCTGTTGCGCAGCCTCAACAACAAACGCTCAGCCTCGAACAGGCGCTGCAAGTCGCCGTTGCCCACCATCAACAAGGCATCTTGCGCACCGCAGAAGAGCTGTACGAAAAAATCCTGCTGGTTGCGCCTCAACAGCCCGATGCGCTCCATCTCCTCGGCGTGGCACGTTTCCAGCAGGGCCGGCTCGATGATGCCGCAGGGTTGGTGAGCAAGGCGCTGGCCATCAACCCCGATGCATCTGCTTACCACAACAGCATGGGTCGCATCGAGCTCCGGCGCGGCCACCGCGATCTCGCGTTACAGCACCTGCGCAAAGCGCTCGAACTCTCGCCACAAAACCCCGAAGCTTACTTCAACCTCGCAGAGGCCGAGCTGGCCGTCGGCAACCTCGACGATGCCATAGCCAATTACGAGCGCACCCTCGTCCTCAAACCCGTGTACCCCGATGCACGCTTCGGTCTGGCGCAGGCCGTGCGCTTGCGCCGTGGCTGGGCTGAAGCCATTCCGCACTACCAGATCGCTGCAGCGCAGGCGCCCGACAGCCCGGTGGCACATCACGCTTTGGCCTCCGCGCTGGTCATGGGCGGCCATGTCAACGACGCGCTGCGCCTGTTTGAGGAAGGCGTCAAAAAATGGCCTACGCATGCCGACTTATGGGTCGGGTTGGGCAGCACGCGGTTTGTCGTCAGCCAGATCCCGCAGGCCATCGAGGCATACGAAAAAGCCATCGAGCTCGCCCCCCAGCGGGTCGATGCGCTCGATGGCCTGGTGGAATGCCGCCGCCGCGATTGCGACTGGCGCGACGACATGCTCGAACTCGAACAGCGTCTCAGGCAAGCCTATCTGCAGGCCGTGGCAACCGGGCAAAACGTGCCGATGCGGATCTTTACCGCGCTCTATACCCCATTCGGGCCGGCAGAGCTGCTGGCCATCGCCCGCTCCAACGCCCAAGGCGCCAAGCCCGTCGGCGCCCGGCCGCTGATGCGCGATGCCGTGTTACGCGACCAAGGGCGCATCCGCGTCGGCTACCTGATTGCCGACGTGCGCAACCACCCCAACGCGCACAACACCCTTCTGCTCTATGGTCTGCACGACCGGCAGCGCTTTGAGGTGTTCACCTACTCCTGGGGCCCGGACGACAACAGCCCTTACCGCCAGAAAATCCTGCGTGACAGCGAGCACTTCGTCGAAATGCGCGGCTGGTCAGACGAAGCCATGGCGCAGCGCATCGCCGCCGACGGCATCCACATCCTTGTCGACCTCATGGGGCACACCGGAGACAACCGCATGGGCGTGCTCGCCCGGCGCCCGGCGCCGGTGCAAATCAACTACCTTGGCTTTCCCGGGACGAGTGGCGCCGATTTCGTCGACTACATCATCGGCGACCCGGTCGTCACCCCGCTCGATCGGGCGGGTGATTTTTCCGAGTCTCTCATCATCCTGCCCGACACCTACCAGATCAACAGCGTGCGCGAGGTGCCGCTGCCACCGCCGCTGCCGCGTGCGCAGCTTGGCCTGCCCGAGCAGGGCTTCGTCTACTGCTGCTTCAACAACCCTTACAAAATCGACCCTCACGTTTTCGGCATCTGGATGGACATCCTGAGCCAGGTGCCCGGCAGCGTACTCTGGCTGTTCCAGGGCAGCGCGCGGGTCGACGCCCACCTGCGCGCCCAGGCCGAGCGCGCCGGTATCGACCCCGCGCGACTGGTGTTTGCCCCCAGCGTGCCGCGCGAGCAGCACATCGCCCGCATCCAGGCTGCCGACCTATTTCTCGACACCGACCGCTACAACGCCCACACCACCGCCAGCGACGCCCTGTGGGCCGGTGTCCCGCTGCTCACCGTACCGGGCGAGACCTTCGCTTCGCGTGTCGCCGCCAGCCTGCTGCGCGCAGCCCAATTGCCCGACTGCGTACAACCCGATTGGGACGCTTACGCATCCAAGGCTGTGGCTTTGGCGCAACAGGCGAAATCTGCAGAACTGCAAAACTGGAAGCAGCATTTGCGCGAGCGTCGCATGCGTTTGCCGGTATTCGATACCCCGCGGCTCGTGCGACACCTCGAGGCCGCCTACATGGAGGTCGATTCCCGCGTGCGCGCCGGCCAACCTCCATCGCACTTGGTTGTTGGCAACGATCGAGCAGACGACCATAGGAACATATGAAAAATCAATGGCTTATAGGGATCAGACCGGTGACACTGCCCAGAACCAGATAGTTTGCGGACAAACGCCACGACATCACGTCCCCCCGACCGGTGGCCGGCGTAGGAGCGATCGGGACATGGCGCAGGCTTGTCGTGGCTCCACTGCAGCGGGGATTCTCCTACTGCTCTGCGCTGGCCATCTTCAGTTGACCGTTCCGCGTTGGCCTGCCGCCACACGGCGTCTTGTCAAAGCGGGGTTGCGGCGTGCTAGTATGCGGGGCATGGTGAACCAGCCAGTGCTTTCATAACGGTTTTGCCATCATTCGGCATCACCCTTTGTCGAATGACGTTGATCTATTCCCACCCAATAGGAGTCTTTCGTATGAATCGTGGATCGAAACAATTCCGCGTCCAACCCGTCGCCGCCGCGGTGGGAATGGCGCTCTCCGCCCTGTTCGCGGGCCAGGTGTACGCCGCTGGCCTGCCGGCAGCCAACTTGCCTGTGAATGGTCAAGTGGTCGCAGGTAGCCTTTCGCTTACTGTGACTGGGGGGACCGTGGGGGATTTTGGTGGGACGAGCCAAGCAACTGGTACTTTGACGATCACCAACGCGAGTAGCGCCACCGTCATTACCTGGGGATCGTCGAGTGCCACTGCGGTGCTGAATGCACAACCCAGCTACGCCGGCTTCAACATCGCCGGCCCAGGCCAGACCGCCAACGGTACCCCGATTGCCGCATCGACAGTTACCTTCACTGGCGGCGGCACGGTGCTCAACGTCGATACGTCTGGCAATGCCTCCATGCTCAACGGCAAGCTGACGGGTACGGGCGGCACCAACGTCTTCGTCGCCAATGCCAACGGCATCATCGTCGGCAGCACGGCTACGTTCGATCTCGGCACCGCGGGTCTCGCCTTGTTGGCCAGCAGCATTGCGGGCCTGAGCTCGATGGGCTCCACTTCCACATTCAGCCAATTCGGCGTCAACTTCGCCGCAGGCGGCAATCTCACCGTGAACGACGGTGCGAAGTTCGCCACCACTGGCACGGTGCTGCTGGCCGGTGCCGGCACGGTGAACGTCACCGACACCGCCCCGCTGAACTCGGGCCTGAACCTCACCATCGTCGGCGGCCAGTCCGGTGTTGTGGCGCTGAACGGAACCTTTGCCGCGGCAACGCAGGCGTCATTCACCAACGGGACCAGCCCCAACGCTGTCACCCTGACTTTCGCGCTCACGAACGCTGCCAGCACCGCCGTCAACCTCAACTTGGGCCACGTCACCACGGCCACCCAGGCGGCTCAAGCGTTTACCTTCACCAGCGGCTCTGCTATCTACGCCACCGGTGACGTGAACAACGCCACGACCAGCAACGTTGACCTCGCTACGAACACGGTAGCGGTGCGGTGGGGCGGAACGTTTACCAACAACGGCCTGCTGGCTGACGCTACGATCGGCGGCACGATGACTTCGCTCTACAATAACTTCGTCAACGCTGGCACGCTGAATAGTGCTGCTTCCGTCGCGATCGGTGGCAATTTCACCAACACTGGCACCGTTGTGGCGACGGGCCCGTTGACGATTTCCGCTAGTAACGTGAACAACAGCGGAACCCTCGCGCTGACCACCAGCTCAGCGCAAGCTCTGTCGATCTCGGCGGTCAATTCCGTGACCCTCGGCGGCACCGTGTCCGGCAGCCTTGGTACCCTGAACGTCGTTGGTGGTCAGTCCACTCCGGCGCAAGGTGTCACCATCAACACCGCGCTGAACGCTGCGGGCGATGTAAGCCTGTCGGGTTTCAATGTTGCGGTCAACAACAGCGTCGTCACGCCCTCCACTGGAGTCTATGTCGGCGTCGGTGCCACTGCCGCCAACGCTGTTGCGGGTCAGTTCACGCTTGCAAGCGGCGCTACCCTCGGGGCAGCCGCCACCAATGGAAACGTGTTTATTTATGCGAATAGCTCTCTCGCGCCTGCAAACGCTTCGATTGGTGGGACGGTGTCTGCGAACACAGTGTTCTTGGGGGGTGGTGGTGAGGGCCTCTGGTCTCTCAATACCGTCAACGTGGGCGGCAATATCGCCACCAACAACCTGAGCCTAAGCTTGACGGGTGACATCAACAAGGCAGCAGGCGGTGGCACGGCGGCCAATAACTACCTCGACAATGCTGCGCTGGTGACGCAACTGTCGACCGCTGCTCCTGTGAACGTGAGCTTGGGTGCCTATGGCACGCGCGCCCAGCGCTTCAACATCAAAGTGGCTGGCAGCGCGTCGATTACCTCGGCGACCAGCAACTTCGGTTCTTCCGGTATCAACAACGGGGCAAATAACAACAATGGCACGTTCACGTTGCCTGCAGCCAACCAGCTCAGCCAACTGCGCTTCCAAACCACGGGTGACCTCTTCGTCAACGGTGGCTCTGGGCTGGGCATTTCGCCGTCCGGTAGCTTCACTTGGCCTGGCCTGACGGTTCTGATGGCTGGTGGCAACCTGGTCAGCAATGCGTCGATCGACAACGCTCTGGGCGCAGTGGTTCCGGGTGGCAACGGCATCTTCTTGCAAGGTAATACCCTGCAACTGAATGCGCCGGTCTACACCAGCGGCAATGCGTGGATCAACTTCCTGCAAACCGGGTATGGCACCGTGACGACCATGAGCCCGCTGGGTATGACCAGCTATTATGTCGCGACCGAGCCGTCGAACACTTCCACAGGCGTGAATAGCTACGTTCCGTCGCCGGCGCCGAGCAGTCAGCTCAAGACTGGCCGCGCCTTCGTGACCGGTTACGTGCCGCAGTAAGTCTGCAGACGGTCAGTTTAAAACCGCCCTTCGGGGCGGTTTTTTTATGGACTTAATTGGCGCAGCAGAGTTGTTTCGCAGAAGCGGAGGTCTATGCGAAGCGAAAAGAGTGTCGACACTACAGACGACGCAAACCCAACGCATGGTGATAGACCTGCAAATACGCCTGCGCGACGCCTGCCAAATCGTGAGCAGAGCGTGCAAAATCCACCGCCGTGGCCTTAAGTTCAAGGAGCGAACGGTCGCGCGCAAGCAGCGCGAACAACTCCGCCCATCTACTGATATCAATCTGACCGTCAACGAGTTCGATCAGCCAGCCCGCAAGTCCAGCAGGCGTGTGAAGTAGACGCGGTATTTCCCCAACCGCGGTCGCTGCAAACGGTCGACCAGCCGCCAGACATTCAAGCGCGACCAAGGGATAACTCTCTCCAGAAAAACGGCTTGGCAAAATACCTAGATCGGCAAAATGGAAAAGATTTTGCACATCGTCTCGAAATCCGAGCAAATGAACACCGTGAGGAGTGGAGCCACGCGCAAGACGATCATATTCCGGCCCGTCACCAACGAGCAAAAGGTGAATGTCAGAACCCGAATTTTCGCGAGCCATGACAAGCGCTTCTATAGCCTCTTGCCAACCCTTTTCGGGAATTGCACGGCTCACCAGGCAGATGACCAAGGCATCTGGTGAAATACCCATCTTCGCCCGATCGATGATCGTGATTGGAGTCTGCTCGACTGCGTTCGATATGCGCACAAAATGCTTGTCGAGAATAAAATTCTGGTCAAACGGCTCGAGATTCTTTTCGGCAATATAGACAAACTGGTCGACGCGATCCCGCAGTTCGGTACGCACGCGGTGCTGTTCTCCAGCCGATAGGGTTTCGTACATACCGTGCGTGGTGACGACCAGGGCGCAATCACGGGTATCCTGCATCAAATGGGCAAGAGCTACATCAGCCCACGCATGATGCGAGTGGACGACATCGATGCGTAAATCCTCGATTAACCGTGCAAAACGGCTCAAGTCATCCAGCTCGAACAGCGGAATATCGGGATGCAGCCTTTGGCGGATGGCAGGATTGGTGGGCAGGCGGGCAAAGTTGAAAAATGAGACATTGACATCAAGAGCGTGAAGGCCGTTGGCCAGAATCACTGGGAAAACCTCGCCACCTCCGGAAGTGAGCGAAAATCCGCAAATGAGGATATTCAAACTCTTGGGCGTCGCCTTCAGCATTTCGTCGATTTGCGCATAAATCTGTGTAATTTGTGCGAAATCACCTTTGTGATTGGCCGCCTGCCAATGTTCGCGAAGCGAACTTTTATGGCTTTGTTTCGCAGTTTCAGATAATGCATAATGCCGGCAGGCAAACGCATAGATTTTGCTGTGCTCTACATAAAAGCGAACATCCTGGTGCAGGCGAACGGAAGTGTTGCCAGTATGCACGCGGTAGCGGTTGAGTAATTTTTGGTTGTAAGCAACAAGGCCGCCACGGATGATGTGGAGATAAAACATCCAGTCTCCGCACACCTTGAGTGTGTCCCAGTCTTCAAAATCGAGTGCGTGGAGGGAGGCGGGGCGACGAAAAACTGCAGAACTTACGTTCGCGATAATATTGCGGCTCAGCCAAACACGCTCGACAAGTTGTGCTGCACTGGCGACGAAATCTGAATCCCAAAGCGTGGTGCCGAATTGATGCAGATATTCCTTCGTCGACCAGATCGACAAGCCTTCCTGATTGATAAACAGCGTTTGGCAGAACGCAAGGCGTACTGCTGGATTGGAGAACTGAGGAAGCAGTGATTCTAAAAAATCGGCGTCGCACTCATCATCCGATTCTGCAATCCAGATCAGTGCTCCGCGTGCAGCAGCGAGTCCTTTTCTCCATTGCTTGAACGGAGAGCCGGAATTCTGCTCATTCTTGAAAAGACGGGTCCTGTCAGGATACCTTTTTGCATAGTCTTGCAAAATGCTGAGGCTATGATCGGTTGATGCGTCATCCAAAAGAATGACTTCGAAGTTTTTGTAGGATTGGGTGTAAATGCTGTCGAGGCGGCGTTGAAGATAGCTGGCATGATTATAGTTGGGCACAATGACAGAAACCAGTGGTTGGTCTGCAGAATCCACCGAGGCTGTAGTGTAAAAAGTCAGCCATGTTCCGCGGGTTGCCGAATCGCTAGCCTTTGGCACAAACGCCATGCGCTTGGCATGAAAAATCAGCGCGCTATAGACTCGTGGTGGCAGAATATGCTCGGCATGCCAGCGCAGGTGAAAATACGCCCGACGAACCGCTTCCTTCTCATAGGCTTTACGTAACGCTGGGCCCATCCATGTCGAAGGTCGTAGCGTATTTGATAAAATGCGGAGTGGTTTGGTCATGCGCCATGACCGCGAAGCGTAGAGCGCGCTCAACTGCTGGTGCAGTTCGGCGCGCTCGTCAGACATCGTTTTCAAATCGCGCTCAAGTTGCCGCTGATGTGCGATCAATGCTGAATTTTGCCGCGTTGCTTCGACGAGTTTGGTGCAAGCCTGCTCCAGTTCCTGTGTGAGATGTGTAATTCGGCTGCCGCCTTCATCGAGTTGCTTCAGGATTTGACCGAATCTTTTGTTGCGCCCGCGTATTCTTGTCACCTCGCGCAGTTGAGATGATATGAGTGATGTATCGTGATTTTTTCCGGGCGGAGGCTGTTTTGTGTAGCGAAATAGGGTGAAATCATCTTCATAAATTTTATACAGCTTCTGCAGTGCCTGCTCTGAAATAAATTCTGGGGAATAAGACAGAGGTGTTTCATTCATCCTGTCCAATCGGATCGACGGTACGGTATGACTGAAATGTGACTGCCATGCCTCATTGAAGTGAGCCAGGTGCTCAATTTGCCATATTCCACCCGTATAATTGATTTTGCTCGGCTGAAGCAGCAAAGATTGGGGTGCCCAATGTGGGTCACGCCAGGATTTTGGAAATTCATGGGTAGCTAGCCATGTGACAAAACGTTCAAATGCATCCGCGATATCACTTGCATTTTGAAGATTCGTTATTTCAAACTCGTCGGTGAGCAGGTGCGCCTGTGCCGGTTCGGCAAGAAGAATTTTCGATGCCCATGCAGAAAAAATCCGGGCAACGGGGTGTCGCACAAAGGCGAATCGCCACATCTCGGGCCGCCGCAAGAGCGCGTCAAATCGCTCTGGGGAAGATGCCACCATGTCTGGCGCGACAATCTGCAGGGCATCATGTATAATCAATGCCGGGTCAGTCTCGCGGCTTGGAGCCAATCGAATCTTCTCATCGATATGCTGCAGGCTGGCAAACCACCATTTCAGTGCCGTACAGGCCACTTTGGGTGTGGCTATGAAATGAAAGTGGTATTCTTCGGAAATGTAGTTATTGTACTGAATATGATTCCAGGCTAGGTCTGGGGCATCATTCAGAACGTTTGGCTTGATTTGCATGGAGGGTTCAAGTGGGCATGTGAAATTATACAGTGCGTACCGTAGCCGGTGGTATATTTTTGCCAGCGATATTTTTTACAGCATTGTGATATGATATCTTCATGTACTGCAAGCAGTCATACCAAATGACACCACCTCTATTGAACATGCTGAAATATCGTTGTGAACGATAAAGACATGTCACAACGCGGTAGACGGGCGCAAAACAAATTTCGGTTTTTGATGTCTGTCGTTTCCCATGGCCAGGCAGAGATGGTGAATCAGTTGCTTGCTGATTTGCTGGATGTCGATCGAGGCAAGCATGGTTGCCTGGTTGTTACAGATAACACAGGGAATGATGCTGAGCTGATCGTCCCCAGGGAATTCTGTGATTGTATCGAGCTGGTGCGGAATTCCGTGCCAAAGAGTTTCGCCTCAAATCACAACGCTGCGTTTGCCTACTGCGACACCGAGTGGTTCGCAGTGCTGAACCCGGATATTCGTCTGCAGGGCGACGTCTTTTCCCGTCTGATTGCGCAGGCCGGGCCGAAAGATGCGGTCCTTGCGCCGGCACTGCTCGACCCTCGGACGGGTGGGATTGCGCCGAACCGGGGATTGCTCACGCCTTGGGAAATCCTTCGCAGGCGACTTCCCGGCTGGCGGCCGGCAGACGATCCTGCGTGGTTGCCAGGAGCATTTCTGCTCATCCGGGCACAGGCATTTCGGGAGGTCGGTGGGTTCGACGAGCGCTATTTTTTGTACGCCGAAGATTTCGATCTCTGTGCCCGCCTGCGCCTGGCGGGCTGGACGTTACGGTATGTCCCCGAGGTGCAGGTGATCCACGCGGCGCAGCGCAGCAGCCACGTGCGCTGGCGCTATCTGCTCTGGCATGTGCAGAGCCTGCTCCGGCTGTGGACCAGCCGGGCGTTTTGGCAGTATCGCGCGTTGTTGCGCCGGGAGGCGCGCGCGGCTCACCGCCCCCGCTGACCGCCGCCTGACCGGCGCTGGCCGTTGCGGGAGGGGTTGTTGCGCAGGTGCGGCGGCAGGTCGAGTTCGGCCCAGGCGGTGCCTTGCCAGGCGTCGGCGCGGCGCTCCGGGGGGAGTGGGGAGGCTTTGCCGCTGGCCGTGGCGGGCTTGGCCGTGGGTTTGGCGCGGCCGGATGGGCGCTGGCCCTGCGGTTTGGCGCTGAGCGGGAAGGGGGCGCGGTTTGCAGCCGGCGCGGCGGGGCGGGAGTCGTTTCGCGTGGCAGCGTGGCCTGCCGGGCGGCGCGGGCGGCTGGAGCTGCCGGATGTGGCGGTGCGACGCTCGCCGCCATGCAGCACGGTGCGTCCCATCACGATGGGTTGCGCCTTGGCGTTGGGGTCGGGCTCGAAGCCGGGGATGATTTGCTGCGCGATGGGGTTGCGCACCAGTTTTTCGATGTCGCGCAAAAAGCCGAGTTCGTCGACGCAGACCAGCGAAACCGCCTGCCCGGTGCTGCCGGCGCGGCCGGTGCGGCCGATGCGGTGCACGTAGTCTTCCGGCACGTTGGGCAGCTCGTAGTTGACGACGACGGGGAGTTGGTCGATGTCGATGCCGCGGGCGGCGATGTCGGTGGCCACCAGCACCTGCAGCCTGCCGGCCTTGAAGTCGGCCAGCGCGCGCAGCCGGGCCGACTGGGTTTTGTTGCCGTGAAAGCCGGTGGCGGTCAGGCCGTCCTTGCCGAGCTGTTCGGCCAGGCGGTTGGCGCCGTGTTTGGTGCGCGTGAACACCAGGATCTGCTCCCAGCCGCGCTCGCGGATGAGGTGCACCAGCATGTCGCGCTTGCGGTCGCGGTCGACGGGAAAGACGATTTGTTCGACCAAGTCGGCGGTGGCGTTCTGCCGTGCCACGCTCACCTGCTGCGGGTTGACGAGAAAATCGGCAGCCAGGCGCTTGATGTCTTCGGAAAAGGTGGCGGAAAACAGCAGGTTCTGCCGCTGCCTGGGCAGCAGCGCGACGATGCGGCGCATGTCGTGGACGAAGCCCATGTCGAGCATGCGGTCGGCTTCGTCGAGTACGAGCATGCGTACCGCCGACAGGTCGATGTTCCCTTGGGCGTGGTGGTCGAGAAGCCGGCCCGGGGTGGCGACGACGATGTCGATGCCGCGCGCCAGGGCGTTGATCTGCGGCTGCATGCCCACGCCGCCGTACATCACCATGCTGTGCAGCTGCAGGTGACGGCCGTAGGCGGTGAGGTTTTCGTGCACCTGCGCGGCGAGCTCGCGGGTGG
>Ga0078972_1009817_pt1 | contig 18506 bp, 10 predicted proteins | sample YelNatPaOPGAMG01_FD_67568 | JGI IMG/M metagenome (GOLD analysis project Ga0078972, IMG submission 67568) | Hot spring thermophilic microbial communities from Obsidian Pool, Yellowstone National Park, USA - OP-RAMG-01 (SPADES assembly) (version 2) | ecosystem: Environmental > Aquatic > Thermal... | reverse complement strand
TCCCTGAAGAAGTCATAGAACGGGAACCTTCTCCTAAACCATCTCGGGAAGAATTCTTCGTCAAACATGGTGATCACCCAATAATATTTTCGTTTCAAAATTAAAATATATTGACCAGATTTGCACAGAGGTAGTCACGAGGGCACAAAAGTCCCTAGCAAAAAAATGGAAAATTGCCTTAGTCAGGAATAGGTGCTGAGCTTCGGTGTGCTGGTTTCAAAGGAGGAATTATGAGAATGAATTTTCAGGTCTAGTCACCAGTCGAGGCTCTAGCTAATTAAGGTCGAGACTAGAATCAGACAGGAGCTATTTTTAGAGCTGGTCCTGATCACAGGTCGGGAAAGCATGTAAGTCGAGGGGACAGAGATCTAGATGTATGAAAATATCCCATGTCATTAGGCTCGTTAAGAAAGCAAGTCCGGTTATTTCCAGCACCCCCTCGAGGTTCCACTTAGTTACAACGAAAGCCCCACGTAAAGATCATTGCGTCTGATTCAGAACTGAAATTTTATAAACAAAGAGATTTAGGGAATTCAGCATTTAAGGATTTAAAGAATATAATTGTAGAGGAGCCTTTAACTGGTAGCTTTTTGATAGAGGAAGAGCATCCTTCATAATTGTAAAACGTGAGGGATGTGAGCCAACCCGCTAACTTTGAATCCCGAATTAAAAAGAAAAGAGGGATTTGTGTTTTTTGTTTTTGTTTTAGGTACTTCCAGCTTTCAGTCTAGGAACTCCATGAGCTCAGTCGTTATTTGCTTTTCATCGAAGCCTGGCATGTCGAAACCAGCGCCGATCATCTTTGGCATCTTCAGCCCAGCCTCCTTAATCATGCAGGTAAGCTCTTCGATGAATACCCCAGGTTTTGTGGTCGTTGGGTATTTTGTGAGTTGCTCCTCAGGAATTTTAGGTGCCCCGCCCCACTCACTACTCGTCCCCGAGAACCTGACTCCGCAGGATGGGCTGCCGTCAAGACCGATTATGACCACATTGTAACCCTCCTTTTGGTACTCGCAGATCTGGTCGATTATTGGCTGCAGGATTTTGCGGCAGTGAGACCTGTATCCAGGTGTATCGTATTGTTCCCTCACGTACCACCACCTCCTGAGCCCGGAGTAGGTGGTTTCGGGGCATGGCAGCTGCAGTATGCCGTAGTCTTTGGAGTGGAGGATCTCTACGATCGGCTTTATCATAGCTGGGAAGAATGCAAAGCCGTTTACCTTAGCATTTTGGTTGAGTAGGCAGTGAGCCACCACTGCAACTTTCTTGGATCTTTTATCCTTCTGTAGTACCATTTCATTTACCCCCTCGTATGTTATATCACTCCTTGAACACCTTGGCAAAGATTACCTTGAATATCAGCGAGAATACTACTGCAGGGTACCAAGTCACGCCTCCTGGGAACGGCACAGGTCCAGCATAAGCTATCTGTCCGGTTGGGAATGCAATGGCATAACAGATGATCCATGTTAAGAGCAGTGAGAGGTAAGCAGACTTACTCCAACCCCCGGCATACCACGGACCTGAAGGTCCGGCTGTGTAGAAGTCTCTGAGGAGATCGTAGGAACGTTTCCTAGTGATCCAGAAGTGCCCGATCATTATACCCGCTATTGGACCCAACAATATGCCGTAGTTGGAAGCCCATGTCGTGATGTAGTCTACGTAGGCGGGTCCGCTCTCGACAGCCCACCATGGTGCACCGAAGAATGCAATTATGCCTGCCACGATAACCCCTCTCTTCCATCTCAGCTTGAACACGTCCATGAGCAGGTCAATGAGCGGGGGCGAGTTGGCAGTTACATCAGTCGACCATGGTGCTAGGAAGGCAAAGATCAATCCTATTCCTGCTGCTATTGCGCCTGGTGCGAAGCGCAGGATTATGTCCTGCGGCAATATGGTTTGGGTCAGAACTACCGCCGCATAGCCCAAGGCTGTGCCGACGACCTGACCAATAACTATTCCGACTATCAAACCGACAATTAATGCTCTTGGCTTGTTGGGATTTATGCCCCTCGAGAGATCAGATATGTTTAGGGCCATTGGGGCCCACCAGTTGGTTTGAACAGCCAAGTAGATGAGAAATTGCATACTGAAGTATCCCGCGGTGCTGATGAACATATTTGGTACGTTTTTAGCGAACTCGGGCGTGCCCGCCAGGAACCATACCAGCCAAATGAAGTAGAGGAGCATCAGTGGCCCACCAAAGTCTGCGACCCTTCCGATACCCCTGAGGCCTCGTCTCATCACCACTATGAAAGAGCCCACGTAGAAGACGAGGGCTATAGGCAAATACCTTATTGCAAGAGCAGTCACATCAGCAGTGGGTACTCCGACTCCTGCCAAGAAGATCATCATCAGAGCCAAGGACCCTGCGTAGGCCTCAATGCCAAACCAAACTATGCCCGCCGCTCCCCTGAGTATAACCGGAACCTTTGCACCAACAAATCCAAAGGATGGTCGTAACTGTACTGCGTAAGGTATCGCGTACTTCACACCAACAACACCGTTCAGGTACATGACAATCACGCATGCAAGGTTACCCACGAAAGCACCCACTAGCGCCTGCCATATGTCAAGCCCCAGAGAGTAACCAATCGGGCCCAGAAAGAACATGGGGATACAGGTGTTCATGCTGAACATCATGAAGGTGAAGGTTAGATTATTGTACCTGCGTTCAGACGTCGGCACAGGTAGAAGGTCGGGGTTCTCGTTGTACCCTTGTGGAGTAATGGGTTTTTCCTCCGTCATGGATACCGCCTGCCCTGCCATTTCAAAATTTTCTCTTTCTCCATTCTATGTCACCAAAATCTGCCCATTTTAAGGATGGACCGACTTCGGTATACAGTTATGCATTAATAGTTTTTTTTAACCTTTTGGATCGACATCATAAGAATTTAATGTGCCTGATCTAGGGGTGCCCGTGGAGGAAAGTTCACAAATTCATAGATAGGATTATGGGGAGGTTTCCTATTCACGGCGGATATAATGGGGCTTGTTAACATAACCTATGGAAGGGACTTGAGTATATTATTTAAGAACGCTGCAAGATATTTTCAACCGCGACCAGTATACTCCAAGTGGGGGACGAAGGATAGTTTTAAACTACTGCCGACTGCGGTAGTGCTACTACTGCAAGATTTCCCTAAACTTTTATTACTATATTTCTGTTAACATCGATTGTGGGCTCAAGAAGAACGAGTGCTACGTCTTCATAAAGGCTGATTTGAAAGGATTTAAGTAAGTAAAAGGTGCTGGAACTTTATAAAAAAGTTGAAACTGCTTAAAGGGGAAATGCCACCCAAAGGATAATCCACAAAAAACTTGAGAGATAGTCGGTGGAAGAATGGCAGCTCGTCAGTATATTAGTGTAACTAAAAACAATAATCAAAAATATTAAACGATATCCAACACAACCCATGTATGGGCGCCATTCTCAGTTTCTACATTTTTACAATTTAATTGAAAAATTTATAAATAACAAATAAGCCAAATAATCAACAAATCGATTATGAGGGGGACTTCGTGAAAGAGACAAAAATAAAAAGTTTAACTAAGGAACAAAGAGAAGATTTAATAAAAAGGTTGTGGGAGCTCCAAGAGCATAAGTGTAAAATTTGCGGAAAGCCCATAGATTTGTCAATTCATGAGGTCGACATTGATCATATTGTTAGTCTCGATCTAGGCGGATTGGATGACGAAAATAACTGGGGAGTTGTTCATGCTGAGCATAATAAAATCAAAGGAAATCGTGATCTTCAGCTGATGAGTTATATCTTTAATTTTCGTGAATATATGGAAAAATATTTGCGAGTAAAAAAAGAGTTCATTCTCGGTGATGCATTAAATGAGTTTTATCCCGAAAGAGACCGAAACAATACTGTAGAATTTGAATTAACAGAAAGCCAAAGCCAAAATCAGATAAAGGTATCATATCCAACGGGTAATGTAGAAACTTACCCTGTCCTTGCTGACGAAAGAGATAATTTGGTTAAATCATTTGTTGCCATGGTCCCTTTTGAATATGTGTACCATGATTCCTCTATCAATCCTAGATCCATTATTGATCTGGAACCTCTGATCGAAGAATTTTATTATAAGCACCCTCAGCTTCAACCGTGTTTAGCCTACGTAAAATTTGATGGAATAAAAGGGAAAAGCAATATCTGGGTCTTTGATGGCCAACATAAAGCTGCAGCACAACTTTACCTGCGAAACGAAAAACTGCTTGTGAGAGTCTTCATAAATCCAGATATTGATAAGATCAAACTCACAAATTTTAGAGCCCACACTATTGTTGCACAAGTTCATTTTCCACAACTGATACAAGATAAGGTGGGTTATTCGCTCTTTAAGTTAGAATTTGAAAAATGGAAAGAGAAGGCAGACGTAGAAAGGCAGTCGGAAGAGGATTTTCTTAGAGAAACGGAGGATAAAGATCAATATAGAATCTTCTTGCAAAATTATCTAAAATACCGAGTTCTTTTTAGTGAGGGCGGTCAAAAGAACAAAATACTGAACTACACCGAAACAGTAACCGCTCGTTCTAAAAAATTTCCTTTGGTGTATGAAACTCTTAACAGAACCTTTTTCAGGCTTTTCCTATACCTGAAACCTGCTTCGGAACCTATTCAAGATTCTGAAAAATACAGAACGCTCGAAATGAAAAACCTCTCAAACTTTATGGAAATCTTCACTGAAGAAGTCCTTGAAAAAAAATTCGAAGTCAAGGATGGAGCTATTTTCAAAATTGAAGAAAAAATAAGAGATGACCCTAATTCTGTACCGGACGCGCATCTGATAGCATATAGAATGTGCAGAGCGCCAGCAATGACAGTCTATCTTACAGAGGTTAAGAAGGCAATTGCGTGGTTACTCAGAAGCAGAAACAAGTATATAAACAACAAATGGGGGGACGATAGAGTTTTCTGGTGCAAAATTGATGATGATGAGTGGAGAAAAATAAGGCGCATGATTCAGGTGATAAATCAACATAAAATCTGGCGAGAAAAAGAAAACGAAGAAGTTTTGCGGGGACTGTACTCCACAAAACAAAAAGATTGGGTCGAACTACTTATAGAGGGAAGACTCCCAGGAAGAACCGAAAGATATTTCTCTCAACTAACAAGCCAGAAAATCTATGACGAAGCAATTAAAGTATAAATAAAACTACATATTCGCATATTCTGTTGATGGCGACTAAAGGAAAGGTGGTGGGTGCCAAGCAACTATAAATCGATTTAAATCAATTTTGGATATAATAGGACATTAGAGACAAAATTAAAAGTTGTATTATGGTGTTTGGTGATGGTAAAGGAGCCCAAACTCAGAGAGATTTGGTGGGAGGAAGTAGACGAAAATTTGAGGAAGGGCAACCCCAAAGAAGCCGCGCGCCGAGAGTTTTATGCTCCGTTCTACAGGAGCCTCGAAGGTAAGCTCACAGAGAAAATAAAAGAAATGGCACAGGTAATAAAGGAAGTGGCCGAGTTCGCGTCTAAATACCGTAATCACGCTGCGGAGGTACGACTGCTCTTATTTGAAGAAAAGTGCCTATATGAAACGGAATACCTTTACCATCCTTTCGTACTGTGTATCTGGAGTATAGGTGAAAACGATTTCCAATTTGAAGTCAGGGATATTGAGCATGACATTGTTGTGGCTTATCTAGATATAGAACCATATAACTGTTATACATAATTGCTCCATCAAAACTTTTTTAGCGTTTGTGAGATTTTTGTTTTTTTTTATCTCTGAAAGAAAGCAATTTGTACAGGAGAATTTTTTATTTACTAACTCCCTTAATTGCCCATTGTCAAACGTATGTGTGAGGATAGAGTTGAACTCATTAGCACTGAACAGCAAATCGGCACATTTCTTAAGGCATATTTATGGTATGATGATAGATTCTAAGGCGGAGTTTATCCTATTAGAATCACTACTTATTTGAGACATTCTTGCTAATTAGAATTTTCAACGGTAAGATGATTTGTTAAAGTTCTGGTGTTTCTCAAAAAGATAATTCAGACTTAAAATTAAAAGAAACTCTACTTTATTTTTAAAAAGATGGATGTAGGAAACTTTGCAAGCTTTAAATTGTTTTCTATCTCTATTATCTCATTGGTGCGAGAGTCGTATGTCGTTGAAAAATTCAGGCATCAGCGGTTTGAGTTTTGAGGGGCGTGGCGACAGGATAGCTAGGGATTTTTATATTCCTGTCTTGAGGCATTCTGTTGCCTATGATCGTGCCACTGGCTACTTTTCAGTTGAGGCTCTAGTTCACGCGGCAAGCGGAGTTGCTGGCTTGATAAATAATGGTGGCAGGATGCGCTTGGTTTTGGGTGCACATGATGTGCCAAGAGAGCTTTGGGAAGCTTATAGGATGGGCATGATTTCTGGCAAGGATGTTGTGGAAGAGTTGGGCAGGCGCATTGCTGATGGGTTGGAGAAAATTGAGGATGTTTTAGTTAAGAGGCGTTTAGAAGCTCTGGCTTGGATGTTTAACCAAGGGATTTTGAAGGTTAAGGTTGTTCTGCCACGACACTTGTATCTTGGGCAGACTGGAATTTTTCATTATAAAATCCTGATATTTAAGGACATGGAGGGAAACGTTATTGCTGCAGAAGGCAGCGCGAACGAGACTGAGCCTGCGTATACGGTTAATGGTGAACGAATTGTGGTTTTTTACTCTTGGAGAGAAGGAGACAAAGATCGCGTTCAAGATCTTGTGGAGTCTTTTGAACGTATTTGGAACGACGAGCACCCCGATTTTGAAGTTTACAACCTTCCCGAGGCTATTCACAGAGCACTTGTTAAGTTTGCTCCCGAAGAGGCACCCGACACAGATGTGAAACCAAAGTTTAAACTTAAACCTATTTTGCCCGCATGCCGTTTTGTTCGGATTTTGCCCAAGGTCAGATGTTTGGCGCATCTGGGTCTCGGTCCAGTCAGACTTTTCCCTCATCAAGTTCGAGCTGTGAATTTGGCTAGGGAGCGTTACCCTTTCCGTGTTTTGTTTGCTGACGAAGTTGGTCTTGGCAAAACCATCGAGGCCGGCGCTTGCATCAAGCTGTTGTGGACAACAGGCTACGTCCGACGGGTTTTGGTTCTGGCTCCCAAGAACGTTACGAGGCAGTGGTGGGATGAGCTTCGCGGCAAGTTTGGTCTGCCAGCTTATCTTTTCAAACCCGGAAAACCCAATTTGCTGGTGGCTCCTGACGGAAAGAATATTCCTGTCTATGGAAATCCATTTGACGCTGCCGATTTGATTGTTGCTTCCTGGCATTATGTTAGAGGTCGCAGGGGCTCTGAACCTGAATTACTCAGGGCCAGGTCTTTCGATTTGGTTTTGATCGATGAAGCTCACGCTGCCAGGATTACGCGTTCGCAGTTAACTTCGTCTAGGCCTACAAGGCTTCATGAGTTGGCAATGGCGCTTTCGTCTTTAACTCCCCATGTTTTCCTTTCGACTGCTACACCCCTGCAGCTTAACGAGCTGGAGATGTTAGATTTATTGCGGATATTGGGTTTGGGCGGGTCTTGGGTTCATGAGGACGCGTTCAGGAATTATTATGTAGCCTTGAACAAAAGCCCTGCGGAACGAAGTGAAGGTGAATGGGGCCATCTGTTTGTTCTTATTGCGTGGTTTGCGAACACTTATCTTGAGCCTCGACATCGGGAGACTGTTGTTAAAGCCTTTTTAAGCGATCAGCTTGCCGCAGAGTTTTTGGACGTTTTGGCTTCTCAGGATGCTGCCAGCTTCCGCTCTTTTATTAGACGTTTAAATCTTACTGAGAGAGATGCCATGGATAAGGTTTTGAGGGGTTTAATGCCTACATCATGGTTTATGATCAGGAATACGCGGGAGCGGCTGAAAAAGGACGGGTACAGGTTCCCTGAGCGTGTCGTGGAGAACGTCGATGTTGTTCTTGACGAGAGGCATGCTGATTTGCTCGCTGAACTTGACGACTACTTGCAGAACTATTATGATGCCTACATGAGCTACCTAAGGGGTGATGAGGGGCGAGGTTTCGGTTTGATTAGGGCAGTTTATCATCAAAGGTTTGTTAGCAGTTTTGCAGCGGCTTATTACACCGTTAAGCGTAGACGTGAGGCTCTTGAGGCTTTGCTCGCCGGGGATGAAGAACGCCTTCGAGAATTGGCTGAAGAGATGCTTGAAGATGTGGGTGAAGAAATTGATGAGGAGCTCCTGGAGAGTATGAAGATTACTGTTGAGCGCGTTCGCAGTTTAGTTGAGAAGGAGTTAGGAAAGCTTAAAATTTTGGAGAGCAGCCTTGCCATTTATAGTAGCGCTGCCAGCGCCGGCGCTGATCCTAAGCTCCGGACCATCAGAAGTGTTGTTGAAAAGCTCCTTAGCGAAGGAAGGAAGGTTCTGGTTTTCTCCAAGTTCACAGATACTGTTGACATTATTCGCGATTTTATAAGTCAGTGGCTCGGTCCCATTAAAGTGGGAACTTATACTGGTCGCGGTGGTGAGCTCTGGGATCCAGTAAAGAACTGCTGGCGTGTGTGTGAGAAGGAGTTAGTGAGCAGGGCTTTGGAGAAGCAGGTGGACGTTCTTGTTTGCAGTGATGCTGCAAGCGAAGGTTTGAACCTGCAGGCTGCCAGCTCCGTGGTGAATGTGGATATGCCCTGGAATCCTGCGAAGGTTGAGCAGCGGATCGGAAGGGTTGACCGCATAGGGCAGACCGCAGACACTGTTAAAGTTGTTAATGTATGGTACCCGGACACATATGAGGCTCGGATGTACAGGGTTTTATTTGAGCGGCAGCATATATGGTGGATTATTGTTGGTCCTGCCAGCGGCATTATCGCTCAGCGTTTGGTTGAGGCTTTTGAGGGCGGTTTGCGCGGCGCCGAATTGCAGAGGCGCATTGCTGAGGTTGTAGAGGAGGTGGAGAACTCCAAAGACAAGGCTGTCAAAATCACCAAGATTTTTCCAGAGGACATTCCTCTAAAGCCAACTTTTATGGAGGTCGAAATTTCTATGGTTCTGGAGCGATTTGTCCGCCTAGGCTGTGAGGTTTTAGGTTTGCAACTTGTGAGGCGCGGGGATTTACTGTATGTTGAGCCTCTGGAGCGCTTGCCAGAGGGTGTTAGAGTTTTCGTTGAGAACGGGTTGTCATCGATGCCCGGCAGACCAGACGCTTTGGTTCCCGGTCATCCTTTTGTGCAGTGGTTGGCTTCTGAGCTGGAGCTTTATGCTGACATGCCCGAAAAGGTGCCGTTCAGTTTGTATGGTGTGGGTGGGGAGGATGGTTTGCTCGATGTTTATGTTTTGTATCCCGACATGCGACCACAAAGGGTTGATGATGCCAACCGTGTTGTTGAACTCTTCGGGCAGGTTCTGGATTTGGCTGAAGGTGGTGATTGAAGTTGGTCTGCGACTGTGTTGAGCGGTTTCGAAGTATAATTGAGACTAGGCGCACCAGCGCCAGTCGTATGTTAGAGATTGATTTGCCAAAAAGGCTTGACGCTTTTGCCGATGCCATGCGTCTGGGTGCTCTCCAACTGGTCGCCAGGCATCTGCTAAGGGCAGGGGTTTTTAGGGCAAGCCTAGATATCGATGACCCTCACAATGTTAGCGTCGAAAGAATGATTGATGGCGTTAGGAGTGCGGTCGCCGCCAGACCCAGACTGCAGGATTTTCTGCGAAAGTATTGGGGAGTCGTCGTTGAACAAGCGGCTTACGTCAGCCCGGAGAATGTTCTGCCAAAGAGGATACATGGTAGGGGGCGCTGGAGGGAGACTTTCGGGGGTTATTTGGACAGGAGTTTAGACGCTGCTGAGAAAATGCTTGAGCAGCTTGAGGCTTTGGAAAAGCGTCTGCCAGCTTGGAAGAGCTTGGTGCGGGGAGCGGATGTGCCCCGCGTGGAGCCCATCATGGATTATCATGACTCTCGGAAGTAGTAGTCCAAGCGTTCTTCTTTTTTGGGTGCCAAGTCCATTGTTCTACCCAGAGCCACGAGTAGTGCTTTTGCTATTGATGCGTCTTTTTTGAAGTTCTCGTCCGTGCTGTTTTCTGCGTATCGGGCATACGCCTGGAGGACGGCTTGGAATGGCGAGCCTGCCGTGTCGAGGGCTTTCTCTTGCATCAGGTGTTTAACCTGGACGAGACCCCCGCGCTCATACAACAGTATTGCTGCGTGGACATGATCTATTGCCGTTTTGAGGGTTTTTGTGTCGCGTGGGTCTATTATTCCCAAGGCTTGGCGTTCTCGGGCGGATAATATTCGTATATCATTGCCTTTCTTCTCTATGAGACCGTGGGTGCTTTTAACGTCCAGTGTGTCGAGGGTTACCAGTCCGCCGAAGACTGTGGCGAGGCGTGCCTCCTCGTATTCTGTTCTGGCTGTCGGGAATGCCGCCAGCAAGTTTATGTAGGCAGCTGTTTCTTTGTCTGCGTTTTCGATTCCAACTTCCTGCAGGAACTTTTCATTTAACACCTCTGTGACAAGGTCCAGGGCTTCCTGTGGGTCTATTTCCCTGCCAGTTGCGGTTTTAACTGGATAATAGTCTGCGAATCTGCCGAGGACCGGGCCGTAAACGCTTACCTTCAAGTCTGGTCCGCCTATGCCCAGCTCAGAATATTCCTCAATTTTTTGTTTTGCTATTTGGCGAAGCTCGTCCTTTATATGCTCCCAAATGCCTGGATGGTTTGCCTTCCTCTTCCTGCAAGTCAGTAGAATGGTGACTTTTAGAACACCTTTTTCACGTTTCCCGAATTTCTCCGGGGGTTCGGTGTGAACTGGCCAGCTGCTTATGAAAGTGAAGCCTGCGTTTATCAAGGCTGTGGCGAGGCTGCTCCACGCTTCGGCTGCCCGGTGGGTGAACATAACGGTCATTACCCCGTCATCTCGGAGTACGCGGTGCATTTCACGGAAGCAAGCCTCCAGCTTTGTCTTGTAGTCCTGCTGGGCAAGTTTTTTGGCGCTTCTACCCATACCCTTAAATCTGGCTGGGTTGGCTACAGCCTCTTCCTCTTTTTCAGTTAGCTCAGACTTGAAAACCTCTGGGAAAACGTCGCCCAAGAGACGTTTAAGCCAGACGTAAAAGAAGTCGCTGACCTCGGCATACATGACGTTCTCAGCGTAGGGCGGGTCAACAACAATGCATGGAATGCTTTTGTCTTCAAGCGGGATTTTGGTGGCTGAACTGCAGTACACCACAGGTTTAGGCGGATTTTCTGGGAGAAGCTCAATGATCTCTCTTAAAGCGTCAAGAACTTTTGACAGAGCCCAATCGTAACCGCCATTCTGGACAAGTTGGTTCCATTCTGCGTAGCTCCACTTAAACGGAAAAGCTTGCAACCCCATCATGTGAGCTATTAAGGATCTGCCTGAATGCCACAAAGAAAGCAGACAATTATAATCCACACATGTGTCGAACACCATAGCCCCATAAGTTACAATAGCCTCGGCAAATTCCCATTCTTCGCTGCCCTGCTCCTTACCTGTAAAAAGCCTTTCTTTGGCTTCGAGAAATTTCTCAATATAGGTGAGGTGCATGAGCAGTTGGCGAGGATTAAACAAATCACACCAACGAGGCATGCCATACTGAATTGGCCTAGTATCATTAGCTGTTTCGGGAAAGTTCTCGACTGGAACGAGATTCTGATCCTTCCATTTTGGTAGTTTCTCGGTAAGAATTTTTTCAGCTTTTTCTATCGCTTCATTTTCTTGTTTTGTTGGCGCCCTGAAATCCCATTTCTGCTTATTCTTTCCTAGTCCTCTGCTTTTCACGCATACGCAGTAGAGCTGGTGACCCATCCTCCCATTTTGTGCTATCCGTTTAACCTCTTCGCCGTCAATAACTGTGTGGCATCTGGGGCACTCAGCACTTCCGCCTTTAACTGTGCCCTTATCGGGATTTAATCCGTGCTTCTTTGGACCGGAAACAATTTCGAAACTACACACGTCACCTTCTTCTGGAACCAATACTTTGACAGCAACATTCTCCTCATCTTTAGCCGATCTGACAATCCACCAGTTCGGCGAAAGTGGGATAATCAACCCGCAACTGGGACATTTTATTGTCCTCGCCCACAGATAGGCATAAACCTGCTCCCCTGGCTGTTTGGGAAAGAACTCTTCAAGCTCTGCCTTAGCTGCTTCATGAACTTCTTTGCAGAAACGTTCAACAGCAGAAAGAAGCCGTCCGCCAAACTTGGCTGGATACTCAAGAGTCCCCTTCAAAACAATAAACGCCACGGGATTTAACTCGCCGGCAACAACAGGCAAGCCCAAGCGCATAACCTCAAATGGGATGCTGCCGCCACCAGCCATAGGATCGACAACTAAAGGGCGCTCAACACCCCAGAGCTCCCTAAGTAAAGCGTGAAACCTCTCCAACTCCTGCTGTGAAGGAACATGTTCAAAAGCCCTTTTCCAAAAGAAAGGGTTCTCCTTAAGCCTAACGCCAGTAGCTTTAGCTTGGGCAAGCTTTTCGTGAGCTTTTTGAAGGTCCACATTGGTAGGAATGCCTAACAGTTTAAGAAAATCATTCCTATTGACGGTGGCTGGCAAAAGACTGCCCAAAACTGCAGCACGACTCGTAGCCAAAGGACGTCTCGCAAACCAAACATGCAAAAAATATAAAGGTGGCAAAGCACTGCTTGCACTGCGTTCTCTTACACTCTCTACGCTTACCTCCGCTATGGGAAACCATTTGCTTATAAGCAACTCGCGATTGCCCCTTTCCCCATTGGTCATGCTGGCAACCTCGCCCCAACCAAACAGATTTAATAATCTACAACATACACAGTAAGATGGTAACAGTTAAAAAATTAACCATCTAACGCCGTGATTAGAATGCAAAAACAACCCCTAACCCCAATATGGAACCCGCAGGCTTGCATACCAAAACAAGATATTGTAGAAGGCAAATACCTTCAAGCCGAACTCGCCCTAGACCTATACACAATAGCAGAAGGAACAGCAAAACCCCCCTACCACAACGCAGAATCCTTCTTTCAAGCCACACATCCCACAACCACCCTAAGACAAATCCTGCAAGAGGCATTGCAACACTTGGCAGGGACAAAAACCATCAACCCTGTGCTACTGTTTGACGCGGGCTTTGGGGGTGGAAAAACCCACACCATGGCAGCGATATATTATGCGGTCAGGGAGCCCGAGAACTCGGAAGTACAAAACTTTTTAGAGGGGAACCCTGCGCCCAAGAACTGCAGAATAGTAGTCATAGACGGGAGCGCCTACGGCGGGAAAGGAGTAATAAGAGGCGAAAACCTGTACCGAACCATATGGGCAGACTTTTTGCACCAGCTGGGTGAAACTCGATTAGCCAAAGAATCCGACTCTCCTGAGGGGCTGCCTGACCGTCAAACGATCACTCAACTCCTCAAAAAACAGCCAACCCTAATCCTTATAGACGAACTTCCAAAATACCTGGACCTAGTAAAAGATCAGCCTGAACTTTTGAACAAGGTTAAACATTTCATCCATACGCTATCCTTGTCAGTCTGCGATGCTGATAGATGCATTCTAATAATAAGCGTAGCAGGCGACGTCTACATAGACGCTGCAGACGTCGTCCGAAGAGAACTAACTGAAGCCATGAAAATCCTTAACCGCAAAATGCAATCCATCGAACCAGTAAAAACAGAGGACACCCCCCACATACTCAAAAAACGCCTATTCGACTTCATAAATCAGAAAACTGCAGAAGCCACAGCCAAAGCCTACATTCAAATGTATGAGGAGATAAAGGCTCCCAACCACTACCGCACAGCAGAATACGAGAACCGGATAATCGAGACATACCCATTCCACCCAGAACTCATAGACACCTTATACCAGCGCCTATCCACCCTGCCAGAGTTTCAGAGAACCCGCGGGGCCCTACGCCTCTTAGCCCACGTAATAAATAAAATGTGGAGGGAAAAAGAACCTGACGCCTTTCTGATACACCCGCACCACGTAGACCTCTCATCACCTGAAATAGTCCAAGAACTTACAACCCGATTGAAGGAGGAAAAATACATCAACGCCATAGTCTCCGATGTCTACTCTCACGGTGGCAGGAAAGCAAAAGCCCAGCAGAAAGATGAAGACTACAGAAGCCACTTTAAAGCGCCACTCTTCCGAAGGGCATGCAACACCATATATCTGTACAGTCTGACTGGTGCAAAAGAAGAAGCCAAGGGTATAGACATCGAAAACCTTGTGGCAACCCTAGCAACCCCAACAAAAGAGGAACATATCCAATACTACAGAGACCAAGTACTACCAACAATATCAGACACATTCTGGTATATAGAACAAATAGGAAACCGATACATCTTCAAAACGGAACCAACGGAAAACCGCATAATAGACCAAGAATCCCAAAACATACCCAATTCGAAGATAATCGCAACCATCAAAGCAACCCTGCAGGAACTCTACTCAACAAAGGGGAGAGGGCACTTCTTCGTGGAAATTTTTCCAGATGACCCGGGCAAAGTCGACGACAACACAGACCTAAAAGTTGCAATTCTAAACCCGATACTCGGCTATACTATAGCCACTGAGGGAGAGGCTCCAGAAAAAATAGCCAAGTTTATCTTAAACCGAGACTCCCGAGGAAACCTGCGCACATACAGAAATAACCTGTTCCTCCTAATAGCCCGAGAAGGAGCATGGGAGAGCTTACGCGACACAGCGGCAAGACTAGAAGTGGCAAAGGCATTGTCAGAAGACCCAGAAAAATTTGGGATACCCCACGAGAAAAAGAAAAATCTCCAACAAAAAGTAGCCCAATACGAAACGGCAGTGAACGAAGCCGTCCGAGCTTCCTTCACCTACATAGCCTACGCAACGAGAAATGGAAAGATAGAAGCCAAATACTTCCGACCCAGCGGGTATGGAACAGCCCAGCCGGGGCAAGAGATACTTTGGCAGATATTATCCAAAGTCCTCGACAGAGTGACGGACGAACCACTAGATCCAGAATATGTGAGGGCAGAAGCATGGCCAGCGCAAACATCCGATACGACAACACAGGCTTTATTTGAAAACCTCCATAAGAAACCAGGCTTGACAATACCAGAAAACCAAGCCCTTTTCGAGCATACGCTAATCGAGGGAGTAAAGGGAGGGCTATGGGTTCTATCACAGCAAGGCAAGGTCTACGCACCTGAAAACCCGCCAACCCGCGTCATAATCAGCGGCGACTCTCATCTACTACTGCCAGAAGAAGCTGGAAGGCGTGGACTGACAGATCCAAGAGGACGTTTATGTCCAAAATGCCAGTCCTGGCCGTGCAGATGTTCCCAGCCTCCAGAAGGTCCTCCTGGTCCTGGACCTAAGCCTCCGCCGTTTCCAGTATTGGAAATCTTTGAACCCAGCCCGCCGAAAAGCCTCTTGGAGGACTTAGAAAGATGGATAAAACGTGAAGGAGTCAAAACAGCCACGGAGGCAACCATAAAGATATTAGGCACAACCAATGAGGCGATACAGTTCCGCAACCTTCTTCGACTTTTAAGATCAGGCAAAAAACTCTCCACAACGGTATGTGTTAAAATGAGAACGTTCCTGACAGACTTGACCTTGGATGTAAACTTCGAGGCACGTGACGAGGGGCTAGAAAAACCAGCGGCAAAAATCCTGGACGACATAGCAAAATGGGTTCTTCCAGAATTTGAAGGTAAAATACAGATAAAAAGCGATAACATCGAAATAGATGATTTAAGGCAAATGCTAAAAAGCGCCTTAAACATTGAAGACTCGACTATCAAAGTTGGAATGGACATAAAGCCTAAACGTGAAAAGTAATGCCCTTCAAGTATATAATAAAGTGGCACCGTGGCTGTCCGGAAAAAATAAGTGTAGAAGCCTACCACAAATTCCCTAAAAAGAAGTCGGAAAAGCGTAAACCTGCGTTTAAAATAGGCAAAGCAGAAGGTGCCGAGCTCATAGCCATACGCCATATGCTGGAAAAAGCAGTTAAAAACTTCCCAACAAAGAAATACGGCAAAAACCTTCAAATAATCCTGAACGAAAGTAACCCAGCAGCTTACGAAACGGCATACAGAATAGGCTTAGCCGCTGCCATCATAAACAAAGCAAAAACATCCCAAGAAATTCAAAAGTGCGTACAATACATAGAAAATGCCATGCCAGAGGAAATCTGGTTTTGGACGAGTAAATTATTAGATGATGAAATAGGCACAAAAGCTTTGGATGCGTTGGCAATATTAAGCGGAGCGAAGCAAACAAAAATTAAGTCATCAATGAATAAAAAGGCGCAAAAGCAAGTTCGCAAAATAAAGGGGGCTTCTGGTTTATTGCCCCCATCGCATGATTAAAAAACTAAACAATTAAACGTAAAAGACAATCCTCAAACAGAAAGACAACCAGAACTTAAACAAAGCGGCTATGTGGCCTTTGCCAAGAAATAGTTTTAAAATAATTCAATTAACAAATAAAAACTATGACGTAATTAAAATGCGCAATATTTAACTATTTTTACATAAAAAATATTTTCGAGGGATGGTGAGCTGCCAAAATGATAGAACTTTTAGTTGCATTAGTGTTAGTTCTCGTTGTAATAATCCTAGTTTTAGTGTTAAAATTTCCATTGAAAAAGATTTCTAAAGATGATATTAAAGATGCTTTTGCCACTTGCTGGAAAGAGCTTGGGATTGATCAAGATATAGGTGCCATAAAGGAGAAGGCGCAGGACATCACTAGAGCCGCTCAAAGCCTACAAGATCTCTTTAAAGTAACAAGAGGGAGAGGGGAATACGGTGAGTTTCAACTAGAACAAATACTTAAGGACCTGTTGCCGCCTCAATACGTGCATATAAGAGAACGCATACCCAGAATAGGTAAAATTCCTGACGCCCATATCTCAACGCCACAAGGCATTTTATGCATTGACTCAAAATTTCCATTAGAAAATTATCGAAGAATGATAGAGACTGCTGATCCAACACAAAAAGAAAACTATAAAGTAGCCTTCAGACGGGACGTTCAAGAACAGATAGATAAAATAAAAGAAGACTACGTAAAGCCTGAAGAGGGTACAACACCATTCGCTTTCGGCTTTATTCCATCGGAGGCAGTATACCAATATCTTACAGAGTGTGAGACAGAATTGGTGGCAAAAGCAGCCAAAGAAGGAGTCCTACTAGTATCCCCTGCAACCTTGGCAGTAAACCTTAACCTATTATCCATCGGATTAAAAGCAGTAGAAATATCTGAAAAGGCAGAAGAGATACAGAAAAACCTGAAAGGGCTAGAAAGCGCCTTACGCGAGCTGGAAGACGTATGGAACACCCTCTACAGCCATATAAAAAACTCATACAACAAAGCTGGCGAGGTTAATAACAAATACACGAACCTAAAATTAGCTTTCCAAAAAATCGCAGAAACAAGAGAAGAAAAGAAATAAAATAGTAAAAATTTCAGATGTTCCTTTTTTCTATGTTTTTCTCTCCTTTATTTTCTCTCCTCTCTACTAACTACCAACTACACCCTCTCTGCTAACCGATCAGAAATGCAATAGAAATTTACAAAGATAGTATCCGAAAGCTGCGGATTTTAAAAATAATTTACAGATCTTTTCGCGATAAAGCCTACGGTTTTAACAGTGGGATAAATCGCCGATATTTTTAAATAAGGTTATGGCTACTAATGTAGTTTGATGTAACAATATCAAAACATATATTAATATACATTTTCCTTTAACTGTTTATTTCCCTCGGGGCGGAGGAGCGCCTTCGGTGAGAGGAAGCCCCTGGCGGCGTTGATCCTCTCCTCTATGAACTCTTCCTTACTCCGTGCGCGGGTCAGACCCTGCCGCCTGAAGTCCTCGAACAGAGCATCCGCAGTGAAGGTCACGTACGCGGTTAGGAGGATCATCCTGTCCTGGAATACACCCTCCGCCTTCAGCAGCAACACCTCTGCCTTCCGCACTTCTTCAGTTTTTGAGGAGTTGTAGGGGATGTCCCTCCCGGCGGCGAGCATGATTCCGTCGTCCAGGTAGTTTATGAGCCAGAGCCAGTAATCACGCGTGAAGGCGATCCCCTCCGCCTTCACCAGTCCGTAAAGCCCCTGCATAGCTTCCCTCGCCCTCTTCATGTACTCTTCAGGGACGGGTTCGTTGTTCAGGCGGCAAATCCTTCCCTCAAGCTCCTCCCTGAAGTACTCGTCTCCATGAACCTTCAGGTAGTGCTCCATGGTAGGGATCGGAGGCACTTTGTATGTGCCAGAATCAGCGCCTGAAGCTGCGCCCGCACCTGCGCTTGCGAATACTGCCGGGTCAGGGAGCTTGTCGACTCCCACGACGTCCCTGTACCCTTGCTTGCCCTCGGGGCGCATGACTTTCTTGAATTGCACAAGCTCGCGGAGCGGGATCACGCATTTCTTGATCCCGAAGTAAGCGATGAGCCACTGGAATATCGGGAAGATGTAGGCGATGAAGACGAAGATGTACCCGGCGAAGACGAACCTCCACAGGGAGGGGTTGTACAGAGTGGTTACCATGGC
>Ga0078972_1009816_pt1 | contig 18507 bp, 12 predicted proteins | sample YelNatPaOPGAMG01_FD_67568 | JGI IMG/M metagenome (GOLD analysis project Ga0078972, IMG submission 67568) | Hot spring thermophilic microbial communities from Obsidian Pool, Yellowstone National Park, USA - OP-RAMG-01 (SPADES assembly) (version 2) | ecosystem: Environmental > Aquatic > Thermal... | reverse complement strand
GCACTGTTTAAAAGGGAAGGAAGGAATTCACCTCGCCCTTTGATGGGAGAGGGATAAGGGAGAGGGTGAAAGTATGCAAGAGGCGTTTTGAATGTAATTTCCCTCTCTTTCTTTTCAACACTGGAGAGGAGAAAAATAAAAACAAATCCCTCTGTATCTACCTTTAGAAAAGGGAGAAATTAAAAGAATGAAAAAATTGCTCTGACAACTGCCATGTTTTTGTCCACGGTTGCTTGCTATGGAAATTAGGCGTCAAGAAAATAAAATTCCACTTCTGCCTAGGGATGGCTAACGGATGCAGATGGTGTAGTAAAATATCTTTTATTATTTTTAAAATAATAACTTTTTAAATCATTTCCCATTAACTGAATTTACCACAAAATCGCTATGGCGATTTTCAAAATTTTATCTTTTAATTACAATTTTCAAACTACCCTCATTATAAAAATCACCAAATTTGTCTATTCCTTCAAAAGTTACAATATAAATACCACTCGCAACTAAATAGTTTTCGGATGTTGCTGTATTCCATAAAATTTCATTATTTTTTGTTTCAAATACTTTTATAATTTCACCAGAAAGATTAAATATTTTTATTCTAACTTTTGTATAGCCGTCATTTTTGAATTTTATACTTACTTTTTCTCCTTTAATTACTGGATTGGGAGTGATTTTAATATTTTTTATTTTATAATCTGCCTCGGTTTCAGGTGTTGGTGCAACTGTTGGCGTTGGAGTGGGACCTGGACAAACTGTTGATTTTATTGTTTGCCATAAATCGGTCTCGGGATAAATTTGTGTTATTTCCCATATTGCAATACCAGGTCTTGCCTTTTGGATAGTATAATCTATTTTTTTCTGAAATGAAGTCGCTGTATTCACATATCTTGTCTTTCCATTATAATAATATCTTGCTTCTTCCTGCGGTATATCATAACCAAGGTAAACTCCTATTTTAGCCGTTGAATATTTTACATAATCAGGGGTTGCATAAAAAGGCAAGCCAAGAATAAATTTAGAAGCCGGAACCCCACGATTTATTAAACTCTGTCCAAAACCATCAATTGATTGTTCTATTGAATAGCCCGCTTCTGTTGACATATATTTACCTGGATAATAAAGTGGTGCATTATATGGATTTCCCCATGCATAACCACTTTGAATTATGTAGTCACAGTAATTACCAATCACTCCCCAGTCAACGCCCCCATCATGATAACCGGTTGTTGTATAAAATGTTAAAATTCTCGGTGTGCCAAAATAATCATTTCCTGATGCTTTTACTGCATTATATAATTCCTGCATAAAAAGTGTAAAATTTGTTTTATCAACTGGTTCTGGAAATTCCCAATCAATATCAACCCCATCATAATTATAAGTTGTAATAACATTTACTATGTTATTAACAAAATTGCTTCTGTATGTAGAAGAAACCGCACTTGCAAAATCTGAATAACCCTCTGTTGCTCCACCAATTGAAAACATACAGCGAGTATTTTTTGAATGCGCTTTTGAAATAAGAGCATCCAACCTCATACCAGAAACACTTATTGTACCATCAGCTGCAGGATTTGCAAATGTATCAATGACATGAGTCAATGCATCCCAGTCAATTGAATCAAGTGTCCAGCCAGATGGATTTGACCATGAAGCAAGATAACCCATTACCAAAATACATGGTTTAGCAAAAGTAAAATTTATAAATAAAATAGTTAACGTGAAAACTAAAAAATACTTTTTCATAAAATTCACCTTTTGATTTATTTTGATTTTTTGTATTTAAAAATTATTTTAAAATAATTGCTATTTTTATTTTTTGCCTTAAAATTGTTCCGTCAGAACTTTTTGCTTCTGCCAGAACTATATAATATCCAGAACTCATCTTTTTGCCATCCAATGTTTTAATATCCCATTTTAAAAGTCCCGTTTCAAGTTTTTCAGTTAATTTTCTTACCAATTCACCAGCGCTATTGTAAATTTTTATAGTCATTTCTCCTGTTCCTGTGCTTTCCCATTTAAAAATTATTTCACTTTTTTTATTTGAGTTAAATGGATTTGGATATGCTTTTATACTTTTAAAGAAATCACTTTTTGACGTAAGAATAATAATTGTTTTTGATGCTGTTTGTATTTTGCCATCCAGCGCTTTTGTTGAAACCTGAATTTCATAAGTCCCGTTTGAAACAAGCATTCCCTGGTCAGTTAATCCATCCCATTTCACATTATCTCCTGGATTATCACCATAAACCAAAGTTATTACATTTCCTTTTTCTAATGTAATAACATCATCAATACTTAAAACAATCCTTTCCGGCATTACAGATGGATTTGCCTTTATTGTTTTTACCAATTCCCCGGCGCTGTTAAAAATTTTAACAGTAACAAATTCTTCCACTTTTATCACTGATACATTTTTAATTAGGACATTTGTATGTCCGTATTCATCTTTTTCTTCCACTTTTATATAATAAACCCCGTTATCAACCACCTGCCCATTATCATTATTTGTATCCCAAATAAAAATTGTTTCTCCCAAATTTGCAGTATCAGGCGTTTCAATGCCAGGTAATTTTATTTTTAACTGTTCATTTGTATTTATCATATTTACTTCATTATCGCCAACAAGCAACTGTACATCACTTACCATTGCAGATGCCCTTGTATTTATTATAGTTCTAACTTTTTCCCCTGCAGAATTATAAATATTTACAGTTATTATATAGGGATAAGGTGGCAGGGTCATTGTTATTGTTGGCGTTGCTGTTTGTGTTGGTGTATTTGTTGGTGTAAAAGTAAGCGTAAAAGTATTTGTATTTGTTGTAGTATTGGTCTGTGTATAGGTATTTGTCTGCGTATTCGTGTTTGTTGGTGTATTTGTATTTGTCGGCGTATTCGTGTTTGTGAATGTATTTGTAAAAGTTGGTGTATTCGTAGGAGTTGCTGGAATTGTGTCTGTATTAGTTGGCGTATTCGTCCTTGTAAATGTTGATGTAAAAGTATTTGTATTTGTAAATGTATTAGTTGGTGTATTCGTGTTTGTAAATGTGCCCGTGTTTGTAGGCGTACTTGTGTTTGTAAAACTAAAAGTATTTGTTGGCGTATTTGTAAATGTCCATGTAGGCGGTGGCGTGCCTGTATAGGTTAATGTAAACGTATGTGTAAATGTATTTGTATTTGTTGGTGTATTTGTATTCGTATTTGTTGGCGTATTTGTACGGGTATTAGTAATTGTATTTGTATTTGTTAATGTATTAGTCAAAGTATTTGTTGGGGTATTTGTTGGTGTGTTTGTAAAAGTATTTGTTAAAGTATTTGTTGGCGTGTTCGTATTTGTGTTTGTAAAAGTAAATGTAAATGTGGAAGTAAATGTTCTGGTATTGGTTGGTGTAAATGTATTCGTATTGGTTGGTGTATTTGTTCTCGTAAAAGTCGGTGTATTTGTTGGTGTAAAAGTTGGAGTTGCATTTGCAACAACAAGAAAATCCATAATATCTCTAACTAAAATACTATTTGCATATACTCCTGTTGGCAATCCAACTGTTGCTCCACAAGGACTGCAATACTGGTCCCTGAATGTCTGCCAGTCAAACCAGATAAAAAGTTTTGAATTACTGTATACCGCCTGCATATCAGAACCCAAAAAAGCAATTCCTACTGCTCCTATTTCATCCGGTCCAGAATCAAAATCAGCAAGTCCATTTGACTTATATACAGGTCTACCTGTTCCGAGTTGAGATAATCGAACAACCCCTGGATATTCTGTCCATATTCTTGCAGTTGGATTTGAGCCACCGCAGGTCATATCCTTATAATCGCTGGCAAAATTCTCAGCTCCAGATGATGCAGAAAGGTCAACATCAGCACAGCAACCTGCTGCTAAATTCAAAACACCAATATTTCCTGCACTTCCACCGGCAAATCCGCCACCTGGAATCACACTGTTCACAAAATCAACTATACCCTGATTTCGCGCATCAAATCCGCCATTATCGCCCATTAAAAAAACAGTTCCACCCTGTTGCATAAATGTCCTTAACTCAGCTTGTTGTGCCGCTGTTAATGTCTGTGGACAGGTTGGATTCGGGTCAGCACAGGCTGCCTGATCAAAACGCATATCCCATACTTCATCATAATTTGCAATGTCAATTGTCCCTGGAGCTGGCCATGTTGCCACATTTGTTACTGTATTTGATGGTCCATCATGATAGCCATTATTTGGTGGATTTGTATAACATACCTGCCATGCAGGACTATTTCGTAATTCATATAAAACCATTTGCGAAGGCAAGGTTCCTATAACAAGTATTCTTTTTGCAGGTGGCGGTCCAGGAACATTATCTGCATTTATATTTATTCTTGAATTCAATATAAGTATGGTTGAAATTAAAATAATAATTGTTTTACGTAAAAATGTTTTCAGCATCTTATCACCTTTATAATCTATAAATTCATTTATTTTATTAGACATTTTTTTATTCATAAAGTTTTGCTTTCTTTCCTGAAACTGCGATAGCGATTTCAGGGGAAAAAATATATAAATATTTTTTTAATTATTCACCAAAGTGGTGAATTAAAAATCATATTTTTTATTCTATTTTGTTTTACTTTCTCTCCAAAATCGCTTCTATTGCGATTTTTGGGTTCTTTTATAAATTTCATTTAACAATTTAACAAAATATATGACAAGTATAACATAAAAAAAGTCAATTTCAATTAAAATTGTTCTTAAAAAACCCGTTATTAATTTACAGTTCTGCGACCCGGGATTAAATAAATAAATCTTTAATAAGCGATAAAAGCGATTTTGGGATTGTTTTAAAACTCATAAAAACAAATTTTTACTTTCTATCTAACAACAGTGGCACTCTGTAAAACCGCATCTATTGTACCAATTGCTATTTTACTTTTTACAAGCACAGGCATTAAATACTCATCATCCGTTAGCCATATCCATACATCGCCCTGCTGTCTAAAAATTCCTTCATATTTTAAAAATGGCTGGACAACCACACAATTAAATTCACCTGCATCAACTGTTACCTTTTCATACCTTAATTTTTTTACTGAAATCTGATATACCTTACATTCATCCGAAGCCACATTAATATAAATTTCATCCTGTTTTCTATCATAAATTGCCCTAAAATAGTAAAATTCAGATAAAACATCCTGAACAAATGCAGGTATATCGCATCTCCCCCCATCGCTTTTCATCGCATAACCGTTTTCGTGAAAAAAATCCATATAACTGTCATGCCTGTATGAACCTTCTTCTAAGTGTTTAGAGTATTTCCAGGAAAAAAGCCCCTTCACATCAAAATAAGAAGTTATTATATCCCTGACCCTGTAAAAATTTTCAAAAAATGGCGATGTTCTCGCGGTTGCTTCTAATTGATAAACCTTTCTTCCTTTATAATCAATTATATCCTTTACTTCAAGGATACCAAAGCCAGCTGTAATATTAAAATATTTAACTGCAAAGACCAACTTTTCCCCCACTGAGAATGCTTTATTATTATATAAAGGATATGTAAATTTTTCTTTTTTTACTAATTTTTCACTTCCATCGAAAAGCAAAATCATTCCTGGTTTTAAAATAAATGGCTCTTTTAAATTATTATTTTCTGCTATTTCTTTCCATAAATTTGCATTGCCTTTATATTCTTTTGCAATTTTCCAGAGTGTATCTCCTTTTTTAACTGTATATTTAAAATTTTTCTCAATTTTTTCTCCGTTATTAACTTTTTCTTTTTCCTTAATTTCTTTAATAATCTGTTCTTTTATTTTCTGTTCTTCCTTTAAAGTATTAACTATTGAAACATTTTGTTTAAAACTGGCACAGGATATAAAAAATAAACTAATTAGTAAAAAACTTTTAAAATTTTTATTCATAATTCCTCTTTATTTTTTTAATAAATTACTTATTTTTTCTAAAATTAATTCAACAAGAATATCATCCATCTTTTTATCTTTTTCTGGCTGTATTATTTCATGTTTATTGCCAATAGGTCCCCATCTATCTGGCAAAGCGCCTTTATTAGGAAAAAATGTTAATGTTTTTTTTCCAAGTGCTGCTGCAATATGCATAGGGCCTGTACTTCCGCTTATAAATAAATCTGCTTGTTCTATCAATGCCGCCAAATCCCTTATTTTAAATGGTTGTTCCAGTATGTGAATGTCATTAAAATCATTTAATTTTAATTTAAATCTTTTTATTTTATCGTATTCATCCAAACCATACCCTATAATAATCTTTTTATTAAATTTTTCTTTTATTGCACTGGCAATATCAGCATATTTTTCAGGGGATAAATTATCAGCAGACCCTCTTCCCCCAATAAATATCATTATGAATTCTTTTATATTATTTTTCACGAGATATTCATCCGCTCTTATTCTCTCTGCTTCCATAGGATAATAATAAAGTTTTTTTGCTTTTGTTTCTCCGATAATGTCCTTTATCATTAATAAATTCAAATCCGCTTCATGCATACCTGAATTTTTTCTATGTAACTTTATTTTTTTATTGAAAAATAATGGAGAATACCATCTGAACGCTGTTCCAATTCTTTCTGGAATATCGCATAATAAAATTTTTAAAGAAATTAAAAATCTTGGATAAAGAACTATTGCTGTATCAAAATTTTGCATTTTTATATTTTTATAAACATTTTTATCATCAATGGAATAAATTAAATCAACATCGGAATTATTGAATAAAATTTCTTTTGCATAATTATTTGTTAACACAGCCACAAAAGACGATTCAATTTTCCTTTTTATTTCATAAATCACCGGGGTAGAAAGTAATAAATCCCCTATCCTATCTGTTCTAACTACGAGAAATTTTTTCATTTTTTGTATTTTTCCAGAATTGTTTTAATAATATCTTTTGTTGAATGTTTTTTCCTGTCACCAACAATTATTATTTTTGTCCCTATTTTTTTAGAAATCTCTTTTTCCGGCACCGTATCTTTTGTATAATCAGTGCCTTTTGCATGATAATCAGGCATTAATATCTTTAATGTTTTTTCAACTGTATTTTCATTAAAAATAACCACATAATCAACAAATTCAAAAGAAGCTACAATTTCAGCGCGTGCTCTTTCATTAATTATGGGGCGCCCCTTTCCTTTTAACCTTTTGGTTGATGCATCCGAATTAATGCCAACGACCAAAACATCCCCTCTTTTTTTGGCGCTTTTTAAAAACCTTATATGCCCTACATGAATTAAATCAAAACATCCATTTGCAAAAACAATTTTTTTACCTTGTTTTTTTAATTTTTCTATTATTTTTTTTAATTCAGTTCTTTTTTTAATTTTTGACATTTTTCAAAGCCCTCTTTAATTCTTCCTGAGTAACTGTTGCAACCCCACGTTTTAAAACAACCAAACCACCGCCAATGTTCGCAAGAAAAGCTGCATCTTTTATATCAAGCCCGCAGCTTAATGCAAGAGTGACTATGGATGCCACCGTATCACCGGCCCCAGAAACATCAACAATTTCATCAGAGCCGTATGGCTCAATTTTATACAATTTATTTTTTTCATAAACAATCATACCCTTACTTCCACGGGTTACTATCATACCTTTTGATTTTAATATTTTTTTCAATTTTTTACATATTATTTCAATATTTTTTTCATCGTATTTTTCAATTCCTACAATAGGTCCTGCTTCTGTTTCATTTGGAGTTCCTGTTGTTATATTTCTGAAAAATTTTAAAGAATATCGTGAATCAACAACTACAATCATTCCTTTTTTTGCAATTTGATTTATATGATTTATAATTTTTTTATTTATTAAACCACCATCATAATCTGAAACTAAAATCCCATCTGCAATTTTTAACATACTGTCTATTCTTGAAATAATTTCATCACTTCTTTTTTCCAAATTCACATTTTCATAATATCTATCAACACGAACTATTTGTTGTTTTACCGTATGCACGCTTCCTGCCATAATTCTTGTTTTTATTGGTAAGACAAAATTATTATCTATTAAAATGTTTGATGTGTCTATTTTTTTATCGTATAAAATTTTTAATAAAATTTCCGAATAACTATCCGGTCCAACTATTGAAATAGGTATTGGCACTGCTCCAAGATCTTTTATATTCATTACCGGGTTAGCACCACCACCGGCAAGGTAAACAGAATTAGTATATTTTAAAATCAGGACCGGTGCTTCTCTTGATATTCTTTCTGTTTCACCGTATAAATACTCATCAAGAATAAAATCGCCAATCACAATAATTCTTTTATTTTTAAACTCTTTCAATACATCAAAATATTTTTTCATTTTAAACTCCTCTCTATTAATTTTGCTGCGCTGTAAAGATTTTTACAAATAAAATCCGGTTTTGTTTTATCATCCATCAACTCTCGTTGCTCTTTACCAAAACCGGTAAGAAGCAAAATTGTTTTCATTTTTAAATTTTTGCCAAGTTCTATGTCAGTAAGTTTATCACCTATAACCCAGCTATTTTTTAAGTTAATATTAAATCTTTTTTCTGCCTTTTTCACCATGCCCGGTTTTGGTTTTCTACAATTACAATCCTTAAAATATTTTTTTATTTTCACATCTTTTGTATGGTGCGGGCAATAATAAAATGCATCTATTTTTAAATTAAATTTTTTTAATTTTTCCTGTATAAATTTATGTGTTTTTTTAACAAATTCTTCTGTAAAATAACCACGGGCAACGCCCGATTGATTTGAAATAACTATAATTTTAAATTTGGCTTTTTTAAAAATTTTTAATGCCTCAATATTTCCGTTATAAAATGAAACTTTTGCAAGGTCTGAAAGATAGCCAACTTCTCTAATTAAAACACCATCTCTATCCAAAAAAATAGCTTTATTTTTCATCTTTGTTCAGTTTAAACTGCATATTGTATAGTTTTGTGTAGAGTAAATTATTTTTTATCAGTTCATCGTGTTTGCCCTGCTCAACTATTTGCCCATCATCCAAAACAATTATATTATCCGCATTTCTCACAGTTGATAATCTATGTGCAATAACAAAAGTTGTTCTGTTTTTCATTAAATTATTAATTGCTTCCTGAACCAGAATTTCTGATTCGCTATCAAGAGATGATGTTGCTTCATCAAGGATAAGAATGGGCGGATTTTTCAAAATTGCTCTTGCAATTGCTATTCTTTGCCTCTGTCCACCTGATAATTTAACCCCTCTGTCTCCAATAAGCGTTTCAAAACCATCTTTCATTTCTATAATAAAATCGTATGCATTTGCTGCCTTTGCTGCTAAAATAAGTTTTTCCTCATTTATCTCTTTATGACCATAAAGAATATTATTTTTTATTGTATCATTAAAAAGTATTGTTTCCTGAGTAACTATGCCTATCAATTTCCTTAACGATTGTATTTTTATTTCGCGGATATCTGTCCCATCTATAAGTATTTTCCCTGAGTCCACATCATAAAAACGAGCGAGTAAATCAGCAAGAGTACTCTTACCTGCTCCTGATGGACCAACAGCTGCAAAAATCTGTCCTTTTTTAATTTTAAAACTCACATTTTTTAAAACCTTTTTTTCTTTATTATAAGAAAATTCAACATTTTTAAATTCTATTTCATTATTAAATTCATTTACTTCCCTCATTCCTTCTATCTCTGTTATATCGGGCTTAATATCTATTATTTCAAAAATTCTTTCAGCAGCAGATAATGCCTGCTGAATAACATTATTCATATCATTTAATTTTTTTATCTGAGGATACAAACTTGTTAAAGTTCCTATAAAAGCAAAAAAAGTTCCTGTAGTAAGTTCTTCGTTTATGACTGCTGTTCCCGCATACCAGATTAATGCAGAAATACCAATTGCGCCTATTGTTTCCATAATAGGTGATGCCATTGAGGCAGCTCTAACTCCACGCATTGTATAATCAAAAATTCTATATAATTCCTGTTTAAATCTATCCCTTTCATAATTTTCCATTCCAAATGCCTTTACAATTCTTATGCCATTAAATGTTTCATTTAAAATTGATGTAAGATTCCCAAATTTTTCCTGATATCCGCGCGCTGCTGATTTCATTTTTTTTCCAAAAATAATTACGGGATAAACAGCAAGCGGAAAAACAATAATTGAAATTAAGGCAAGTTTCCAGTTTAAATAAAACGCAAGGGCTAAAAGTCCAATTATATTCAATATACTTCCTATTATGTTGCCCATAACATTTGCAATTGCTCCCTGAACCATACTCACATCATTTGTTATTCTTGATATTAAAACGCCGATTTTTTGATTGTTAAAAAACCTTAATGAAAGTTCAGTTATGTGAGAATATAATTGATAACGCATCTCAAGTATTATTTTGTTACCCACATAATCAATTAAATAATGCTGACAGTAAAGGGTTATTCCCTTTAAAGCATAAATAACAATTATCGCCAGCGGTAAAATTGATAGAAAATATTTTGCCTGTTCTTTATCAGTATTTGCCAGAATTTTATCAACAACCGGCTTTATTATCCATAAGGAAAGCGCTGTTAAAATGGCAGTAAAAACCATACATAGCAGTCCTATAATCAATCTTTTCAAATGTGGTTTCACATAACTTAATAAACGTAAATAAGTTTTCATTTTTTCCTTCTTTATTCTAAAGTATATATATTATTCTAAATGATTTTTAAATATAAATCAAATTGAATTTAATACCCTATGGTAATCTTTCTTTAAAAAAGATGGACAGGGAATATTTTATGCAAGAAAGAAAAGCAAAAGAAATAAATCCCCCTGTTTCTACTTTTAGGAAAAGGGGAAATTTAAGAATGAGAAATTTCTTTTATCCCCTCTCCCTTTGATGGGAGAGGAGGAAGGGGAGAGGGTGATAAAAAAAATTAAAAATTATCAATTTTTATTTTCCCCCTTTTCAAAAGGGGGACTAAAGGGGGATTTTTAAGTCCTTATGTATTTTTTTATTCTGATGCCATTGCTTGTAATTATGGCATTGCATTGAAAAAATTAAAAATTGAAAATTGAAAAACCCCCTCTCTCCTTCCCTCTCTCCCACAAATTGAGAGAGGAAAAAATAAAATAAATCCCTCTGTATCTCCCTTTAGAAAAGGAAGAGATAAAAAAAAATTTTTTTTAATTCCCCTCTTTTTAAAAGAGGGGCAGGGGGAGATTTTATGCAGGCAAAAAAGTAAAGCAAAAAAATTTACTTCATATTTTTTAAAAACCTACCGTGACTGAGGCGGTACACTTGGATGCATTTTTCTCTTGACAGCCACTTTCATAGAAGGGGCATGGGGAGATTTTATGCAAGAAAGAAAAGCAAAAGAGATAAATCCCCCTGTTTCCCCCTTTAGAAAAGGGGGAAATTTAAAAAAGAAAAAAAATTGAATGTGTTGCCCTGCCACGGGCTAACTTGTGGGTTATGGACAGTTTTTCTAAACGGAGATTAAGAGGGATTTTCAATTTTTATTATTACCTTCCTTAAAAGAGTCATTATTAACCTTTACAATATCTCGTTATGGGATTGGCATTAGAATAAAAAATGGCGTCCCCAGCGGGAATCGAACCCGCGATACCGCCTTGAAAGGGCGATGTCTTAACCGCTTGACCATGGGGACGCAAAAGTTATGATATTATACAAATTTTTATTTTTTTATCAATAGTTTTTTTTGAATCTAAAAAATCCTAATGGCATTTTTAAAAAGTATTTATTAGAATTTAAAAGCCAACATTTTAAAACAATTAATATAATCTTATCTTTTTAAATCATTCATATTTTATATTTCAAAATTTAATAAAATTTTTAATTTGGGCGCATTGGCATATAAAAGATTTGAATCAATTTGGGAATTTACAATTAATTGACCAACAATATAACCAATCCCTGCACCCGTAACAGCACCAATGCTAAAACCAGGAAGCATTGCACCAAAACCTCCCAATCCTAAACCAATTTTAGAATCATTATTTGCATTAAAAACCATATTCACCGCTATTATTGAACCCAATATTCCACCAATTATAGCACCGCCGACCAAGAAAAAATTTTTTTGAACTTCTAATGCATTAATCTTTTGTATGGATATATATTTTTCCCTTTCAGGATATTGAATTAATGGCAGAACAACCATTTTTTGATTATTATACATTGCTTTTTCTTGAATTAAATCGTTATAAACAATTTCTATTTTTTCATCCATTAAACTTTGCATAAAATCAACAAAAAACTTGCTAAAATTTGAATTTTCTATGCACCATAAATTTGCTCTATTTATAAGAAAATCCTCATCTTTTACATTATTGGAGCACATTATAAGTTCGTAATTTTTGCTACAATTAATTTTATATGTTTTAATTATTTTTAAATTTGTAAAATATGTATTAATATCGGTATCTATTTTAATTTTTAAATTATATATTGATTTTTTACCGCTATAAATTGAACCACTTTGTTTCATTTCTAATTTATAATCAAATGAATTAATATTCCCCCATAATATTGCTTTGATACCCTGTTCATTTTTAATAATTTCTTCTAAATTATAATTATCATTAAATTTAATATTTTCTAAATAATTTATATTAAAAGAGACCGTCTTACCTGCGAGTTTCTTTATTAATAATTTTGCGAGATATTTTGACATTGGTTCAGAAAACACAATTGAAATTTCTTCATTTCGCTGATCAACAAATGGCAAAACTATAATTTTTTTTGTATTTATATTACTATCTATTTTTGATGGGTTTCTCATTTTATTATCTATTTGATAAACTATTTTATAATTTCCATAATATTTTGAAGACGCACAACTAAAAAATAAAAAACTTATCAATATAATGCTAACAAAATTCTTTATTTTTTTCATTTTATTCCCATTCTTTTTTTGACTGTTATTTTTATTATTTCCTTACCCTTCTTGGTTTTTAATAAAATAAAAATATAAAAAGTGCTTTTTTTATTCATCCTTTAAAAATATTATTTATAAATAAATTATACCTATAATTTTATATTTTATCAAATATTTTTCTTTTTAAATTTTTAACGGTTATTATTTATTTTTCTACATTAGAAAAAAAATAAAAACAAATCCCTCTGTGTCCTGTTTTTCATTTTTATCGCTCCCTTTTCTAAAGGGAGATTAAGAGGGATTTTCAATTTTTATTATCACCTAACATAACCCCAAAATCACAATAGAAGCGATTTTGGGGAGAAAATATAATAAAATAAAAAGAAAAATAAAATCATTAATTCGCCACTGAGGTGAATAATTAGAAAACAATTTTTATATATTTTCAAAATATATTTTTATATTTTATTTTTCCCTGAAAATCGATATTGCGATTTTCAGGGCATAACAAAGGCATTGTAAAAATTATTATAAAATTTTATTATATTTATCCATTGCTTTTTTATAAATTTCAACATATTCCTTTGCCGACTCATCCCAGCTAAAATTTGCTTTCATTCCATTTAATTGCAATCTTTCCCATACTGTTTTGTTTTTATAAGTATCAACTGCAATTTTTATTGCATAAAGCAAAGCATAAGGGTCATAACCTGAAAAAACAAAACCATTTCCCTGTTTTGTTTTAAAATTATACTGGGTAACAGTGTCTGCAAGTCCACCTGTTTCTCTGACAATCGGAACTGTGCCGTATTTTAATGATATCATCTGGCCTAAACCGCAGGGTTCAAATCTTGACGGCATTAAAAACATATCCGAGCCAGCATAAATGTTATGAGCGAGTTTATTATCAAATTTTATGTTTACTGATATTTTTTCAGGATATTTTGTCTTTATTTGATTAAATAGAATATGATATTTTTCATCTCCAGTCCCAAGCACAATAAATTGCAAATTCAATCGCATCATTTCATCAATTATTGCCGCAATAAAATCAAGTCCTTTCTGGTCATCAAGACGCGATACCAGTCCAATCAATGGAATATTTTCATAATATTTCAATCCAGCTTCTTCTAATAACTTTTTCTTTACTTCTTTTTTTAATTCTAAACTTTCCTCATTATAATTAACATATATCAATTTATCCGTTGCCGGGTTCCATATTGAATAATCAATGCCATTCAATATGCCATATAAATCATCTTTTCTCGTTCTTAAAACGCCATCAAGTCCGTATCCGAATTCAGGCGTCATTATTTCGTCCCTGTATCTTTTGCTGACCGTGTTTATAATATCAGAAAATACTATACCGCCTTTCATATAATTTATGCCACCATAAAATTCCATCTTATCAATTGAAAATAAATCCGGCGGCAAACAGGCGTGCGACAACTTTTCTTTATCAAATAAGCCCTGATATGCGATATTGTGTATAGAATAAACAGTTGCAATATCTTTGTAAAAATCATCATTGGTGTAAATCGTTTTTAAATAAACAGGTATTAATGCAGTATGCCAGTCATTTAAATTAATTACATCCGGCTTAAAATCAATCAATTTTAACATTTCAACAACGCATCTTGAAAAATACATAAACCTTTCTGCGTTATCCCAGTATTCACCCTGCGGGGTTCTATATAATTCATCCCTGAAAAAGAATTCGGTATTATCAATTAAATAAACAGGAATGTCTGTTCCTGGAAAAACAGTTTCTTTTACAGAAGCGGTATGAATGGTTAATGCAATATCAATATTTATTTTCAACCCTGTATCTTTTATATTGAATTTTTCATCGTTAATATTTTTATATTTAGGAATAACAACCCGAACGTCATGCCCAGCTTTTCTTAAAGCAAGCGGTAAAGCACCAACTACATCTGCAAGTCCACCTGTTTTTGCAAACGGCACTGCTTCTGAAGCAGTAATCAATATTTTTAATTTTTTTTCTTTGTTTTGTTTTGCCATTGTCAACCCATCACAACTTCTACGTTATGCTCTTTATTATCTTTAAAAACAGGGACTATATTTCCTTTTATTTCTTTACCATCAACAATTACTTTTTTAACTCCTTTATTTACTCCATCCGGGTTTTTCACAAAAATATTATAGACAGCTCCTCTGAATACTCTGCGGACTTTAAATTGTTTCCATTTTTTTGGTATGCAGGGGTCAACTCTTAAACCATCAAATTCAGCCCTTACACCAAGTATATACTGTGATATTGCAACAAAATTCCATGCAGCAGTTCCAGTCAACCATGAATTTTTTGCCTGACCAAAATCTTTGTGTTCTTTACCGGCTATCATCTGAGAATAAACATATGGCTCTGTGGCATGTTTTTCAGCTATTTTATTTGTTTCATAAGGAAGTATTGTTTTATAATACTTAAATGCTTCTTCACCCCTGCCTAAAATTGCAGCACCAATAACTGCCCAGGGATTTGTATGGCAAAAAATTGCTCCATTTTCTTTTAAACCCTTTGGAAAAACAGTTACATAACCAAGTTTTTCATTGTATTCACTGAAAGCAGGCGTAAAAAGAACAATTCCATATTTTGTATATAGATATTTATTTATACTATCAGCACACTTTTCTGCTCTATCTCCTTCTGCAACCCCACTTATTAATGCCCATACCTGAGTTTCTAACCATATTTTACCTTCTTTGTTTTTTGAACTTCCAACAGGACTCCCATCATCATCAAAAGCCCTTAAATACCATTCTCCATCCCATGCATTTTCATTTATTCTTTTTTTCATTTCCTTAGCCATACTTTTGTATCTATCAACTTCTAAAATTCTTCCGGATTTTTCAGCAAGTTCGGCAAGCAAATTTGCCGCCTGAACAAACTGCTCTGATATCATAACTGAAACTCCCATATTTTTTGGTCCCTTTAAATTCAAACAATCATTCCAATCAGCATTCCCTGCTTTTACAAGTCCATAATATCCGGTATTATTCCATGAATAATCTAAAGCCCTCTGCAAATGTTCATACATACGTCCCTTTGACCCATCATTATAAGGGACGACTTCATTTAAAAAATTTATATCGCCAGTCTCTTTTATGTAATTGTAAACAGCAAGAATTAACCATAAATGGTCATCGCCGTATCCTTCCTTGTTGCCTTTTTTAGTCAACGGTGAATACTGATGCATTGCACGACCTTCCGGGAATTGAACTGATGCAAGGTCTATGAGACGCTGCTTAACTTTTGCAGGAATTTGATGCACAAACCCGAGCGTATCCTGATTTGAATCTCTAAAGCCCATTCCACGTTCACCACCTGCTTCATAATATGAAGCTGACCTTGACCAGTTAAATGTGGTCATACACTGATACTGATTCCATATATTTACCATTGAATTAACTGCTTTATCAGGAGTTTCAACCGTAAATTTTAATAAATTCTCATCCCAGTATTTTTTTAGTTTCTGCAATTCTTCTTCTACACTTTCAGAATTTTTATATTTTTCAAAAACCTTTTCTTCTTCACCCATCTTTTCGCAATAGCCGAGAATAAAAACAACTTCTTTTTCCTGCCCTGGTTTTAAATTACAATCAACATGAAGTCCTGCAAACGGAGCCCAACCAACAGCCAAACTTCCACTACATTTACCTTTTTCAACTGCAATTGGATTTGCCTCGCCACGATAAGGTCCAACAAAACTCTGCCTCACTCCATCATAACTTTTTACCTTTTGATTAGCCCAAAAATATGAAAAGTATGATTTATGCATATTGTATAAAGTTAAATGATAAATGGCGTTATTTTTAAATTCTGTTCTGCCAATGTTTAAATTATACTGAAAATCCGTCATATCATTTTGAGCATCCCACATACAGAACTCAACATAGGTAAACAAACTCAATTTCCTTACTTTTTTTGTTAAATTTCTTAATTTAATCCTCCATATTTCATATGTCTGATGGACAGGAACAAAATACGTTGTTTCACTTTCAATGCCAAGATACTGTGATTTAATTTTTGTATAACTTAATCCCACCCTGCACTCATATTTGTAAGTTTTTAAATCATTGTTTGTCGGCTGCCAAGTTGCAGACCAGTAATCTTTTTTTACATTATCGCGTATGTAAATATATCTGCCGGGTCTATCTGAAGGAACATTATTATATCTGTATCTTAAAATTCTTCTATGGGCAGCATCTTTATAAAAACTATAACCACCTGCTGTATTTGAAATTAAACCGCAATATTCATCCACCCCGAGATAATTAATCCAGGGAAGTGGCGTATCCGGCCTGATAATCACATATTCTCTATTCGCATCATCAAAGTAACCATACTTTTTCATTTAAACTCCTCCTATTAAAATAATTTTAGTTAAACGACAAAATATAAACGAAATAAAAAAGATAGGAGATAAAATCTCCTATCTTTTTTTATTTAAAATGATTTTTATTATTATTTAATGATTCTCCTGTCTTTAGAATTTACCTATAACTGAAAGATATTGAACAGGTGTTAATTCATTATAAACATAGGCATAATCAACACCTATGAAATACCATCTCAAACTTGCACCAAGTGACCAATCAGATTCCTGCTGCAATGATGCTCCGGCACTCTGTATACCACCCCAGCTTTTGATACCACCTCTTATACCCACCATTTTATTCCACCAGAGTTCGCCACCAGCATGTATTATTAACTGATATTTTGTATCAACATCACAGCCCGCTATAATTTCAAATTGAGAAATTGGTAATCTGTATGCAATGCCAGGTTTTGCATTTAAAGCAACCTGTTCTGTTGAGCCCTCTGAAACACCTTTAATTGCATCCCAGGTGATTGTTGTATAAACATCCTGAACATTTACTCCTAAAGATAAACCTTTTAATTCTTTTACACTTATTAAATCCCCGACATTTGTAAATAATCCAATGTCAAGTCCATAACCAAAATAATTTACTGTTGTATTTGTTGGGGATGAACTTCCGGTGCTGTAAACAAGAGCTGGATAATTACCGAGCAATAACTTTATTGATGTCCCAATTGATAAACCATTTGCGATATATCTGCCATAGGCAATATAAATGGTATTATCAGAATTTTCAGTTGCATCTTTAATTATATTTCCACTTATATCTGTTAGTGGTATTCCCCCTATTGCCTGCCTCAACCAACCAACACCAAAAGCCCCGATATCCTTGCTTACATTGTAAACTAAATTAACATAGGTGTATTTGGTGTCAAGGTCATTTATTTTTGTTAATTTAACAGAAGATACCTCAACACCCGCAACATTAACAAGACCTGCTGCATTCCAGTATGAAGTTGATGCATCATCCGCAATTGCTGCAAAAGTCCCACCCATTCCAAGCGGCCTTGCCCCAACTCCTATTGCCATTGATTCACCCGCATAATCGCCAGCAAACAAACAAGAAACATTTAAAATCGCCAAAATAATTCCAATCATAATTAAAACCTTTTTCATAAAATAAAACCTCCTTTAAAATTTTATATATTATATAATAGCAACTTCTGTTTTTATATCAAAAAAATGTGCCTTGCTCATATCAAATACAACCTCTATCTCCTGATTCACTGTTGCCTCTGATATCGGCTCAAACCTTGCTATGAATGGACTCT
>Ga0078972_1009814_pt1 | contig 18508 bp, 20 predicted proteins | sample YelNatPaOPGAMG01_FD_67568 | JGI IMG/M metagenome (GOLD analysis project Ga0078972, IMG submission 67568) | Hot spring thermophilic microbial communities from Obsidian Pool, Yellowstone National Park, USA - OP-RAMG-01 (SPADES assembly) (version 2) | ecosystem: Environmental > Aquatic > Thermal... | reverse complement strand
TCGCGGGGTGTCATTCATGACGCCCTGGTAGCCTGTCGATGCGCTCGCGGGGTGTCATTCATGACGCCCTGGTAGCCCGTCGATGCGCTCGCGGGGCGTCATTCATGACGCCCTGGTAGCCTGTCGATGCGCTCGCAGGGCGTCATGAATGACGCCCCTACACCGGTCACCACCATCCCCCTAAAGGATGGAGACCTCGTTCTGTTCGCTACTTGCGGCTACCTTGCACACCTGCTATAATGGATATGATGTATAGAACATAGTTTCCTATCCAGCATGGGAGTAGAGCATGACTGATCGCCTCGTCTCGCCGCGTGTAAGCGAAGAGGAACAATTGATTGAAGGGAGCTTGCGTCCGCGCCGTCTGGCAGAATATATTGGACAGGAGAAAATCAAACATAATTTGAGCATCTTGTTGGAGGCGGCGCGCCACCGCAATGAGGCGGTCGATCATGTCTTACTCTACGGCCCACCCGGCCTGGGCAAGACGACGCTGTGTAACATCATCGCCGCCGAGATGGGCGTCAATATGAAGACCACCTCTGGCCCTGCCATTGAACACGCGGGCGACCTGGCCTCTATCTTGACCGGCCTGCAACCCGGTGAGGTGTTGTTCATCGATGAGATCCATCGGTTGGCACGCGCCGTCGAAGAGCGTCTTTACTCGGCAATGGAGGACTTCGCGCTCGATGTCGTGATCGGCAAGGGGCCGAGCGCACGCTCGCTGCGCCTCTCGCTGCCCCGTTTCACCGTCGTCGGTGCCACTACGCGCGTCGGCGCTCTCACTGCGCCGTTGCGTGACCGTTTTGGGGCCATCTATCGTCTGGAATATTATTCGACGGAGGCGCTGGTGCAGATTGTGACGCGCTCGGCGCAGATTCTCAAGGTGCAGGCCGAGCCGGAAGGTATCCGCGAGATCGCCAGTCGCGCGCGTGGCACGCCACGTATCGTCAATCGCCTGCTTAAGCGTGTGCGTGACTACGCTCAGGTACGTGCCGATGGGATCATTACGCGCGAGGTTGCCAGGGCCGCGCTGGACGCGCTGGAGGTCGATGAGATCGGCCTGGACCAGACTGACCGCAATATGCTCCTGACCATTATTCAAAAATTTAACGGCGGCCCCGTCGGACTGGACACGCTGGCTGCCAGCACGAGCGAAGACCCTGAAACGATTGAGGATGTCTACGAACCTTACCTGCTGCAACTTGGCTTCATCGCGCGCACGCCACGTGGGCGCGTGGCTATGCGCGCCGCCTACCAGCACCTGGGACTGACGCCGCCGGAAAGTGGAATGAGCCTGTGGACAACACCCTGAAGATCAGCGATTTTGACTACGAATTGCCTGCCGAACTTATCGCTCAGACTCCTATTGAGCCACGCGATGCCTCACGGCTCATGGTCATTGAGCGCCGTAGTGGGGCCATCGAACATCGCCACTTCCGCGATATTGGCGATTATTTGCGTCCCGGCGACCTGTTAATTGCTAACCAGAGCCGCGTCATTCCGGCCCGCCTGCTCGGACATCGCGCGGGCACCGGCGGCCAGGTAGAAGTATTATTGCTCTCCGAGCGCACCGACCTGGGCCGCGATACCTGGGAGGCACTGGTTCGTCCCGGTCGTCGCCTGCGCGAAGGCGACCGCATTATCTTTGGCGATGCCACTGGCTCACAATTGATAGGCGAGATTATCAAACGCACCGAAACCGGTGGGCGCATTCTGCATCTCTTCGTGCCGGATGCGACCACCACTACCAGCGATCCCTACGATGCGTTGGCGGTGCGCAATCTGATTGACAAACTGGGCAAGATACCGCTGCCACCGTATATTCACGAGACGTTGCAGAACCCTGAACGCTATCAGACGGTCTACGCACGTATCAGCGGGTCAGCCGCCGCACCCACCGCCGGTCTACACTTCACACCCGAACTGCTGGAACGTCTGCAACAACAGGGAGTGCGCGTCGGCTTCGTCACGCTGCACGTGGGTCTGGACACCTTCCGCCCCGTCGAAGTCGAATACGTCAGCGAACACAAAATGCACAGTGAAGAGATCATGTTGGACGAACCAACGGCGGCGCTGATTAACGAAACACGCGCCAGCGGCGGGCGGGTGGTAGCCGTCGGCACAACTTCCGTGCGCGTCCTGGAGAGCGTTGCCAGCTTCTATGATGGGCAAATCAAGCCATATCACGGGCGCACCAGCCTGTTCATCACGCCCGGTACGCGCTACCAGATCGTCGATGCCATGATCACCAACTTCCATCTGCCGCGTTCTACTCTACTGTTGCTGGTCAGCGCCTTCATGGGCAAAGAACTGATGGAAAGAGCCTATCAAGAAGCCATTCGTGAACGATACCGCTTCTTCAGCTTCGGCGATGCTATGCTAATTTTATAAACCAATAGAAGGTAACGCTGTTTAAAAAATAAATTCCACTATACCACCACTTGTGCAGAGATCAACGGTATAGTGGAATTTATTTTTTAAACAGCATTATCCTGTCTCTACTGAAACGAATATCCATTGACATCGTGATACTGTGATGTGAAGAGTGTGTGTATAGTAGAAGTGCAGGGAATGTAGGAGTATCACATGTTACGGCTCTGGCGCTCGGAGCGTTCGGCGCTCATCCTGGTAACTTTAACGGTTTTGATTGATTTCATCGGTTTTGGTCTCATATACCCCATCTTTCCGTTCTGGGCCGAACACATTGGCGCGAATGCCTTTGTGATCGGCCTGTTCATTGCTGTTCATGCCCTCGCGCAGTGTATGTTCATGCCCATTCTTGGTATGCTCTCAGACCGCTATGGGCGTCGTTCAATCATCATTGTTACCTTGCTCATTGAGACGCTTTCGCTGATCTTAACCGTGCTGGCGCGCAATTTGCCGCTGCTTATCCTGGCTCGTTTCATCGCTGGAGCCGGTGCCTCGCGTATTGGTTCGGCGCAGACGGTAGTGACCGATGTGACGCCGCCGCAACAGCGCACGCAGGGTATGGGTCTGCTAGGCGCAGCGTTCGGCATGGGTATGATTATCGGGCCACCGCTCGGTGGCCTGCTGGCCTCGATCAGAATAACGCTGCCCTTCTGGGTGGCGGCTGGCGTACTGCTCATCAATGCCTTGCTGGTAACGCTCTTCCTGCCGGAGACACGCAAGATAGCGCCTATGCAAACTCAAATACTGACTGCTCGCGCGCGCTGGCACATTTTGCCAACTGGCTGGCGCAAGTTGTATCGCTCACCGGCCATTACGCGGCTGATGGCGGTTGATTTGCTCTTCGCGCTGGCCTTTGCCACCGTCATCTCTGTTTTTGCCCTCTTCACTGAACATCATTTTGGCTGGAAGGCAAAACAGGTAGGCTATACGTTTACATATTTGGGTATTATCTCGGTTATCATGCAGGGGGGGCTGATCGGCTGGCTGGCGAAACGCCTGGGTGAGCAAAAACTGCTCTTGTTGGGCCTGTGCTGTCTGGCCGGTGGCCTGCTTGCGCTGTCACTGAGTCATAGCGTGGCTTTCATGCTGCTCGCGCTCGGCGTACTGCATGTTGGTGAAGGAGTAGCGCGTCCCTCTATCACGGCGCTGTTCTCCTTTGCCAGCCCGGCGGACATGGAAGGGGAGACATTGGGTATCGCGCAGGGTGTGGGGAGCCTGGGCAACATGATCGGGCCGATGCTGGCCGGTAGCTGCTATCTGCTGGCCGGTTCGCGCATCCCCTTCATGACTGGTGGTGCTTTCGTAGTAGTGGCCGCCCTGCTGCTTTTACCTCCACTACCTGCAATCATCCGTCAATCTGTAAGAACATGATGATGAATTTGTTCCCCCGAAACCGGCACTGGCCTCATGCCGTAGGGGCGTGATTGATCACGCCCTGTTCGTCCGACGCACGCTCTCAGGGCGTGATGAATCACGCCCCTACGGGAATGTGCATTCTGATGAGTGATGAAGCGCGCGGTGGATGTGATAAATTATGCCCTTTGTATCTTCATGTGCCCCTCTATAAACGCACTCTATAAACGGCGTACCCGTTTTTATTTATGATGCGTGTTGAAGAGTATGCGCCGCCGATCACAAGTGGCCGGGGAAGATACTGGGTAGGGAAGTGGGCGATGAGGGATTCGAACCCCCGACCTACTGCGTGTAAAGCAGCCGCTCTAACCGGCTGAGCTAATCGCCCAATACTAGAAAAGAAGAAGAGGCATCCCTCCGGCCTTCCCTTCTGGATGCCCCGTGTAGATGATGCCCTCGAGTGGACTCGAACCACCACGCCTTATCGGCACAGGCCCTCAACCTGCTGCGTATACCATTCCGCCACGAGGGCAGGGCTTTGTAGTTTGCGTTTGCTATATTACACCTGAAGTTCCAATTTGTCAACAGGTTTAGGCCGTTTCCTCGCGTTTGACCTGAAAAATGTTCGCACTATCCCCTTCGTCGAAAGTCTTCGACTCGACGCTTAACCCGCGCGTTCTCTCGCCCCATAGCGGGCTAGCAGGCCACGTGACGCTGAGTGCGCTGTCGGCAGTGGCATCGGCACCGGTATCGCCGAAAGCGGCACCGATCTGGCCTGTTCCGTGTCGCCCGTTATGTCGTCGGCATAGCGTTGCGGTGTCGGCGGTAGCGGACGTAACGTGATGCGGCGTGGCAAAGCCTCGGTATTGCGCTGGTAACTGGCGGCGCTATTCTCGAAACCAATCTCATTCAGCAGGCCAGGGCTGACAGGGAAAGGCAACTGTTCCGTTTCGTGCAGTGACAGTGGCGTTGTCTCAGATAGCGGCGAGTACTGGTTGACAAGCAATGGCTTCAGCAAGCTGGTGCTGGGGTCGGCAACGAAACCGAAAGCCGATTCCAACGATGGTGCCAGTGTCTGCGTGATCGGTGTTGCCAGCGGTGGTGTTCTCTGAGCTATCTCGATCATCTCGGCTATTCTGGCCATCCTTGCCCCGTCGCGCTTGAGCCAGAGTCCTATCAGGGCAATAAGTAGCGCGGTCAGCAGACCCAGCGTCATTAACACAATCTCGCTGTTGCGTGACAGTGGCCTCTCCGCCTGGGTCAATGGAGCCGACTGGACAGAGGTTGAATGAAGCGTTCTGGTCGGTTTGGCGCTCTCCTGTTGTAAGCCTTGCCTTGCCTGTACAGGCGGGGGCGTTGTGCTAACCTGTTGGTTTATCTCTTTATGTGCGCGCACAACAGGATTGACGGTAGGCATGATCGTTGGTGTCGGTGGCGGGGGGGCCTCGCCGCGATAACGGATCATCAAATTGACCACTTTATAGGCCCATTGCAGCGAACTGGCAGTGCCGACATAGGGATAGCAGATGCTATAGACAGAGGTCAGGCCACGACTGATGTAGCGGCTTTTTAAAACATTGAACCAGTCAATAATGGCATCGGCATAGGAAGGATAGATGGTATAGCCGTCATAGGCTGAAGGATAGCCGTAAGAGCCACGCACGCTGCCCGGATTGCGGTCGGCCAATCCCACTCCGGCCTCGCCGTCGTTGGTCTCGGTCCACCAGACGGCGAGTGCGAAGGCGTCATCGATATTAGTGGCTCTGGAAGCCTGCTCAACTACGCTGCCGGTACCGGCCATCGGGCTACCCAGACGCGCAAAGATGCTATCCACTGTGGCCGCCGGTAGCGAGGGCGGGCCAGTCACAGCGCCCTCGTCCTGGGAGACGGCCAGACTTTGTTGTTGATGCTGTATCTGCCAGAGCAGGGCTGCGCTGCCGCTGAGCAGTATGAAGAGGATGCCGATCACAGAAAAAAGCGCAAAGAGTGGAAATCCTGTCTTTCGCCGCATTGTTCCTCAAACCCATCTATCTAGCTATAACACTGCCTTACAAAATAGACCGAGATACGTTTTATTAAATAAACATATGTTGCGTCAAAATAAAGTGACAGTCGTAAAAATTGTTACAGATGACTTTTTCAATTGTACCATTGGCGATGGCCATTGTGGCAGAAATTTGTCTCTTGTAGGTAGTATGTCCTAGAAGGGTGTGCTATACTAAGGGGCGTGTTAGTAGCGCGCATGGCTCCTGGGTGTGGGGAGACACGGATGGGCCGGTCAACGTTCAGTATGGCCGGAGAGGTATGTGGGAGCAACCTGAAGCAACCTGGAACGACCTGGAGAAACAGAGGGGGTTTACCATTAGCCAGCACGATAGGCAATGGAATACACAGACACAGACGGGGCACCTTGACCCCCACACCATCCTGCATAAGCGCTATGAGATCATACGCGCGGTGGGGCATGGGGGAATGGGAGCCGTATATCAGGCCCGTGATCGCAAGCAGCAGCGCATCTGCGCCATCAAAGAGATGAGCCTCTCGATGGTGCCCTCAGACGAGCGCGAAAAGGCCGTCCAGAGCTTTAAGGCCGAGGCCAAGATGCTCTGGGGGTTGAGCCATGTCAATCTGCCCGCATTCTACGGCTTTTTTGCCGAGGGGCAGCGGTACTTCCTGGTCATGGAATATATCGACGGCTACACTCTTGAGGAACTGCTGGAGCAGAACAAAGGCCCGTTTAACGAGCGTCGTGTGCTGGGTTGGGCCAGACAATTGTGTGATGTGCTGGAATATCTGCACAGTCAGGTCCCTCCCATCATCTTCCGTGATATGAAGCCGGGCAATATCATGTTGATGCGCAACGGACGCATCAAGCTGATCGATTTTGGTATCGCGCGTCTCTTCAAACCATCCAATTCACCGGATACGCAGTTGCTCGGCACGCCCGGCTTTGCGCCGCCGGAGCAGTATGGCAAGGCGCAGACAGATGAGCGTTCCGATATTTACGCGCTCGCCATTACGCTGGCGCAGCTTTTGACGAACAAGCTCTCTGAGTCTGGCTTTGGCCTGAAAGATCTACGCGCTGATAATCCTCAGATTTCGCCGCGCGTGGCGCACGCCTTACAAAAGGCCGCCTCGTTATCGCCAGAGGATCGCTACGAGAACGTGGCCGCTTTCCGACGCGCCCTGCTCGGTGTTGGCACCTTTGACTTTGAGAATGGCGACGAGGCTACCACGCCGGAAGAGCTGGCCGACCTGTGCGCACGCTATCCCGAAGAGGCCGCAGACTATCTCTCCGATGGTGAGATTGAGTCCTGGCTGCGCGAGATCGGTGAGACAGAACTGGCCCGCGAGGCTCGTCAACTGCGCGCCATTAACCAGGACCCCTTGCTGGCCGTCGAGCAGTTCATTCAAACGGTGATGGGACCAAATGCGCGCCTGCGTGGCCGCACGGTCACATCGACATCGGGGCGGATGTCCGCTGTCAAACCTGCTTCTGTAACCGCTGCTCCATCGCGCACTGGTAACGGCAATGGGCGTGGTATGGGCGGCATCTTCGCGCGCAGGCAGACGTTGCCGGTGCTGATTACGCCGCGCCGCATCGACTTCGGACAGGTCTATCCGGGCATCTCCGCACCGCTCTCTTTCACTATTGCCGGACGACAGGGAGAGAGCGTCAGTGGCACCATTCACGCCACCCAGCAGTGGATTATGCTCGATCAGAGCCAGTTCGATGGTATGAGCACACGTGTCAACGTGCGCGTCAACAGCAAATATCTGGCAGGTGGTATGCACTATTCCGGCGATATTATTGTCGCCCTCGATCACGGCGATACAGAAGAGGAACTGGTGGTCACGGTCGAGGTGGATGTGATCAGCTATACACAATCCACCCCGCTACGTCGCGGTGGCAAGACCTTTGCGGGCAACCTGGACGATGAGGATGACGATGATTTGACAATGGGCACGTCTAACGGGCAGACGATGATGCCTCCGACGGTGAAGGCCACCTCCGGCAAGGTTTCGTCCGTCAGCACCTCGGCCTCGTTGGCCGGTCTATCGCCGGTGAATACCGGACGCGACGAAGAATATAAGGCGAAATATGGTCATCCCGGCAGCGCCTGGGATCCTTTGCAGGTATCGCCGACGCAACGCCGCTGGATGCAGCGCGGCCTGACCTTCTCGGCGGCCTTCATGCTGGCCTCCCTCTGCTACACCCTGGTTGCGCAAATGCCTTTTCTGGCGCAGCAGGCACCGCTGATGCCCTCTGTCTGGACAATTCTGGTGCTGGTCGCCGCTATTCCCGCCGCCACCCTGGGTGCGCTGCTGGTTCATCGCAGTGATGCCTGGACGCGCGACGAATATATCAACCGCGCCTGCACTGGCATGGGCGGCGCTTTATTGCTGGAGGCGCTGGTCAACCAACTCTGGCAGGCGGCTTTCAAAAACGCGCTGCCGCCGTTACAGATGCTCGTGTTGCTCATTAGTGTCGCGCTGGGTGCCACCGTCGGCAGCTATCCCTTTATCAGTGACTATATCCTGCACGGTGTTTCCTGGGCCTTATTGCGTCTGCGTGGGCTGGTGCGCATTCTTGCCCTCCTCGCCGGTGCCGGTCTGGGCTTCCTGCTCACCACGCATATCGCATTCAGCCTTCTGACGTTGCTGGCTATTCTGCTCGGTAGCAGCGTGTTACTGGCGCTGGAGATGCGCGTGAGTCATCTGCTGAAACCAAAGCAACAACGCCCGTGATTCGATGGTAGCAGGCTTTTCATAGTCAGGTCGTGGAGAGAAATTGTGGAGGAATGTGTGCCGCATCCCGTTGATAACGCGCTAGTTGATGCTCCACCGTTAATTGTCGTGCTTGGCCCAACGGCGTCGGGCAAGAGCGCGCTTGGCATTGAACTGGCCCTGCACTTTCAAGGTGAAATCGTCTCTGCCGACTCGCGCCAGGTCTATCGCGGCCTGGATATCGGCACCGCCAAAGTCACGCCGGAAGAGCAGGCCCTGGTGCCCCATCATCTGCTCGATGTGGTGGATGTTGGCCAGGTCTATACGGTAGCGCAATTTCAGCACGATGCCATAGCGGCCATTAATGCTATCCTGGCGCGTCAAAAACTGCCTTTCCTGGTTGGTGGCTCGCCCCATTATATCCAGGCGGTGGTTGATCATCTTACCATTCCCGCTATTGCGCCGCAACCACAGTTACGCCAGCAACTCGAACAACAACCGTTACCTGATTTGCTGGCACAATTAGAGCGCCTGGACCCGGCCAGCGCGACCACTATCGACCGCAACAATCCCCGCCGCGTGATTCGCGCCCTGGAGGTCTGTTTAGTTTCTGGTAGACCTTTCTCAGAGCAGCGGGGCCACGCGCAGCCTCTCTATCGCTGTCTGATGCTCGGTATCAACTGGCCCAGAGCCGTGCTGTACGAGCGTATCGACCGCCGCGTAGACGAACGTATGCAGCAGGGTATGGTGCGGGAAGTGCAGCGCCTGCTGGACGAAGGAGTGAGCTATGAACGCCTGGAATCCCTGGGCCTGGAGTACCGCTTTATCGCCCGTCTGTTGCGCGGCGAGTTTGCCGACGAAGCGCAAATGGTTGAGCGCCTCAAATATGCCATCCACGACTTCACGCGCCGCCAGCTGACCTGGTTCCGGCGCGATAGCCGCATCATCTGGCTTGAGGGCGGCCCAACCATGCTAACCGAGGCAGAGCAGCAGGTGCGCGACTTCTTGCTTGCATCCCCCTCAGCATCTTGATTACAATAAGAGGTGAAAAACGGCCATTTGTAAATGGCTAAAGAGAGGATCGTTACCTTATGTCACGCATTCCCCCCGATGAGAGCGCGCCGATTCCAGCAGATGCGACCTCCGGGGTGACCAATATGTCTACGCTCTTTCGTGTCATGGCACATCGTCCGCAGATTGCCGATAGCGCGATGCGGATGCTCGCTACCACTATGCGCGAAGGCACGGTTGAGCCGGAATTGAAAGAGTTGCTGGCCGTGCGTGTCTCGCAGGTCAATCACTGCTTCTATTGAATGTCCGCGCATACTGCTTTGGCAAAGCAGTTGGGAGTGAGTGAAGAGTTGCTGGACGCGCTCTATCATATCGATACGCATAGACATCTGTTTACTAACCGGCAACTGGCGGCCTTGCGCTATGCGGAGATTGTCACGACAAGCGCGCGCGACGTGGACGAAGAGTTGTGGTTTGAGCTACAAAGCCATTTTGACGATGCGCAACTGGTCGAGATCACCAGCGTCATCGCGCTCTTCAACTTTTTTAATCGGTTTGCCGATGCTCTGCAAATCATGCCGCCGGAAGGAGATCATCATGCCAACAAGCGATGAAAAGCTGGATGCCCTGCTCAAAGACCTGCATGAACTGGTAAACTATCTGCACGGACGCGGCGAGCGCACGCTGACTCTGGCACGACAGTTTGAGGCGCATGCCAAAGTCGATGCCACCAACCGCGACTTTGATCTCAACCAGGCCCGCATGCTCGACTACCAACATAATCTCTGGCATGAAATCGGCAACCTGGTCGAGAAACTTATCAAGAAGTACGAGTGATTGTTAATGGATTGGGACATACATACAGAGGACTCCTGCGTGTATGTCCCAATCCATTAACAAGGTTTTTTAGAGATTGCCGGATTTCGCCTGGTTGTAGCGTTCGTTCAGTTCCGTTTTAGCACGATTGTAGACCTCGCGGCCTTGTGCCAGCGCTGCGCTCGCGCGATTACGAATCTCCTCGCTAATCGCGTTAGTGTGCAGTGTGATGCTGCCTTCGGTCAACTGCGCGCGCGTGGCCGCACCGGACTGCGGCGCGAGGAGCAGGCCGATGACGATGCCAATGCTGGTTCCCAAAATAAGCCCTGCGAAAAACTTCATGTCTTCATACCCCCTTTCTCTTGAGTGATCATCATGATAGTGCCTGCCAACAGAATAAAAATACCATCTCACGGGAATAATAGAGTGACCATTGCCTTCCTGCTATTCTCTACTATCGAGCATCTTCTCTACCTGGTTCAGCAAAGCATCTAGCTCGAAGGGTTTCTTGAGCAGGCAGACGTTGTGGTAGCGTTGCGGACTCCCTTCAATGAGATTGGCGACTTCATCGGCCTCGAAAAAGGCTGCTGTATAGACGATGACGGGAATATCGGCTGTGACATGATCATTTTTGAGTTCTTTAAGAATATCCTGACCTGACGCATCGCCTAATTTGAGGTCGAGAATAATCAGGTCTGGCAGCAGGCTTTTCACACGCTCGTAGGCATAGCGTCCCTCTTGTAGGATGGAAACCTGGTACTGCTCGTCTTCCAGTACTCTGCGCATGAGATGCAATAGTTCATTTTTATCGTCAATAACGAGTATTCTCTTAGTCACATCTAATCGGGCCATCTCCCGCCTGTTCTCTGCTAGCACCTGTGGAGATGGTGCCGCCTCCTGTTCGTGATATTTAACACTGTGATGGCAAGGTAACGTGAGTAGAACAGCTTCTTACGGCTGAACGTTGCTCTCAGTGTATCATGTTACGTGAAATCAAACAAGGTGTCGCGTGGCCCGGCGGTAGAACGTGCTGAAACGCTCCTGACCGTCGGTGGCCTACGCTTTTTCGCTACTGGAATATCCTTTCCGTCGTATACACCGTAGACAGACTGCCTATCTCGCTCTGCATTATTACCTCTATTACGGCTTATAGCGGGGATTTGGATACAACGATGATCTTCCCGCCTTGTGTGATATCTGACTTTAATATGACACGAGTGTATGTCGCTACAGGTAGCAGCGAGCCGAACTTGCCCCATACCTACAAGGGGCATCACTACATGTATATAACGCTGTATACATGTAGTGATGCCCCTTGTGAGTATCGACCACTCGATATCAGGGGTGAGCGTGGTGGGAATCGAACCCACGACAACCCGATTAAAAGTCGGATACTCTACCACTGAGTTACACGCTCATAGAGACAGGCTTCTCAAGCGGGGTCACGTTACTTTAGTAGTCGAATAAACTGCTAGAGTCGGATACCCTTCCATGGAAATCTTATATCCTACCGCGAGAGTATATCACAAGGCATTAATTGCCGTCAAGGGTTCGATTCTGAGATCCACTCATAACTGGAAGCTTCCTCAAACGTAATGGAAGAAAGAAGCCATAAACGATTTGGAGGAGAGAAGAGAGATGGAATGGAAGACCACCTGGAATGATCCGCTGACGAGCTACGTAGCCGCCTTTGATCAGTTGATAGGGGATAAGCGAACCCGCAAGACGTTTGAAGAAACCATCCGAGGCATCATCGGAGCAGGCAGCCTCGTCTGTCAGCGAATCGCCGGGCAATCGCCCATATTGAGCCAGGGCAAGAAGGGTGCCCAACGGGTCATTCGATTGGCGATGGGAGAAAGTACCCAGCGTTCGAACCTCGATGACAGACATCTGACAGCCAGATTGCGTGAGGTGGCAGTGGAGCAATTGGAACAGGCTCCCGAAGAGGAGATATGGCTGATTGCCGATGGCTCGGACCTGCGCAAACCTTACGCGGAGACCATGCCCTACCTGATGCAGGTCAAGGACCTGGAAGGAAACCTGGTCCCAGGCTATCGCACGATCAACGTGATTGGAGTGACCCCTGGCCGAAGAGGTCTGTTGTATCATCACCTCTTCAGCAGTCACGCTCCCGATTTTCGCAGCGAAGCAGCCGAAACCCAGGAGGCCCTCTCGATGGTCAGCCAGGCTCTCAGCTCGCTCAACGAGCACAAAACGATCACCTGGCTGCTCGACAGCGGCTTTGATGATGTGGCAGTGTGGCGCACGATTTGGGAAGCCGGGGAGCATCTGGTCTGTCGGGTCTATCACCAAGAGCGATTGGTCAGCTTTCAAGACCAGCAAGGGCAGTGGCAGGAAGGTAGCGTGGGACAAGCACGAGCACAGATGCGCAAGCTGGCTCGTGGGCAAACCACGCTGGTTGCTAAACGAGGGAAACAGCCGCGTGCCAAGATGCAGCCGGTGGAAGTCGAGATAGCTGCTTGCCCCCTCCGTCTCAGCTATTCAACGGGCGTGAGGCGCAAGCAGGCCGGAACACGCCTCACGCGTGAGGTGTGGCTGGTCGAAGTCCGCATTCTGGGAACCGATCAGGAGCCCTGGTTACTGCTCACCGATTGGCCTGTCACCAATGAGCAGAGTGCCGCGCGCATCTTTACGATGTATCGACAACGCTGGGGGGTCGAGGACAGTTTCAAGTTTTTGAAGACGTGCCTGGGATGGGAAGAGGTTCAGGTGCTCGATTGGCAAGCCTTGCGAACCCTGGTAGCTCTGGCCTGGGTCGCTGCCGGGTTTCTCTATGATTTAGGCGTCAGTTGGGACTGGGCCGAAGTCCAATTGCTTGCCAAACTGGGAGGGTGGGAACCGCATAAAGGCCGCAAACCCGGCAAAATCACTTTGCAGCGGGGACTGAGCCGCTTGCTCGATATGCTCGTCACTCAGGCAGTGCTTTCGCAGTATGAGACGACCCATCACGGACTCCCGCCGAAGATTGCTGCCTTTCTGCGGAATTGGGGGTCGCCCCACGAGTTATGAGTGGATCTCAGTTCGATTCCTAAGTTCCTAAGAAAAACAGGGCGGAGAGTGTCAGGACGAATGATAAGTACGAACATAACAGGAATGTGTTTCATCATACCCCTCCTAAATGTTCTGAATTTTTTGCTGCATGAACCTCCATCTTCCCACTACTAGACCCTCCTTTGTTATACGGCAAGACGTAGTAAGCACCATCGATGAGTCTTGGTTCCATCGCGTATAGTTTTAAGATTTTTTCTTTGCTGACTTTGGTCTGGTCACTATTAGGCAATGGAGCTTTTAACTCAAAAGCAAAGCGTAATTGTTTTGTGGTGTCTTCGGCGTAAACATCACTTATCACAGTAACAGGAATCAATTCTCCCTTGCCTTCGAGAACATATTCAAGCTCTCTCTTCCAATCGGGCCTGATACGGTTCTCGCCGTTTAGTCTTGCAGTAGTGTCTTGATGTTCAAGACTATTCAATATCTCGGTGATGCGCCTCAACCGTTCTGCGGGAACTTTACCTACAATCTTGCGTCCGGCTTCTCCATATCCTAAACCTTCTTGTGCTGCAACAATGGCCAGTTTTTCCCAAACACTGCCAAAAGGTGTAACGAATCGTCTCTCAAAATGAGACCCTTTAAAAATCTCGTCGGGAACTAGTGCTGCATAAAGTGGTTTTTTGGCCCTGTGCATCTCGGTAAGAAAAGGGTCTTTAACAAGTACATTATGCATGACCTTTTCCATCATTGCAGTGATAACGGATTGAATGGCTTCCTTCATACGAAGGTTTTCAACCATTATTTCTTCCTCCAGACAAAGACAGACTCGTAGAACTCCGATGAGCGCCTTCCAGTTCTTCTGTTGACATGCCTCTGTACAATAGCCTCAACATCAACATCCAGCGCTGCGGCAATTTCTCCGTAGAGATTATGTTTATCGCCAGCAACTACAATAAAATAACCACCTGACGGTAGAGCCTGGCTGACATTACTGAAGACCCTGATGATGGCTTCCTGGTAAGCTTTCTTTGCTTTTTGACCTGTTCCCGCTTTTGCTTGTCCAATTTCTTCTGAGCTGTGATCTTCTAATCCCAGCAGTTCATAGGCATAACGGTGTTGTTCGTGGTAATCAATAAGACCAACATAAGGGGGACTTGTAATAATCCCATCTATAGAGGGAACCACAGCTTTTGAACTGTCTTGATGATAAATATCAACTTTTGCATCTGTTTGTAGTTTTGAGTATTCTTTAATTCTGCTTATTGTATCTAAGCTATACCGCTCAATAAACTGAAACGCTGTCGTCGTAGGTTTACAGACACGGCTATGCTTATAGCAATAGTAAGGCTCAGTTTGTGGCTGTTTGGGAAAATCCAGATCAAAGTGCGTGGTTAGTCTGGCAGACCTTGCCGAACGAGAGAGAATGACCTTCAGTAAATCCTGATATTCATACTCCGGTATGAGAGATTTGAATGTTAATAGCTCATTTAAAGCCTGGGGCGCAAACCAGGTGTTAAGATATAAACTATTATCCTCCGGTTGCGGGAGTGTTGCGGTGCCAAACAAATCATTTTGATATGCACTGAATTGAGTGCGTTGCTTTACCTTTGAAAGAATATCTTTCACTTCTCTCTCGACTTTTTTGACATCGTAGTGGGTAGTTTTTGCGCGCATCAGAATAACGTTGAATAAGGATATATCGTATCCAATAGCATTGATACCAAGCTCGTTAGCTTGTACCAGTGTAGTTCCTGAGCCGGCAAACGGATCTAAAACGGTTTGTCCGGGCGCAAAAAATTTTCTGAGAAAGATTTCGACAAGCTGCGGGATGTATTTGCCCAAATAGGGATGGAGTCTATGCACATGCTTGGTTCTTTCCCGTTCAGGTAGTTCACGCTCTGTCCAGTTCAAATAAAGGTCGGAAAGAGGTGTTTGAGGGGTTACATCTTTTGGTAGTGTACCGTTTCCCATTCCAGAATAGGAAACGACTCGTCTTTCTTCGTTGCTTAATTCAGCGCCTAGAATATCCAGTTGTGTCATGAAGTAACGTCCTCTTTTTCTTTTTAGTATACCCTAAAAAAGAGTCCTTAAGACAAAGAATAAACCATATTTACCTATCTAGCCATGTTTTCTGGCGCTTATGCCAGCTCCTCAATCAGAGCCTGCGCGACTTCTTTGTCCTGCTCTTCCAGCACGGTGCGGGGATCGAGCAACAGGGTATCGTGGGAGATGCGCGTGATAATGGGTGTGGTGCGCAGGCGAAGACGGCGTGCTAATTCATTGAGGGGCAAGGCGAGATGTTCGGCGGGCAAGGCCAGTAGCGTGGTTGGCAGCGTTTCTCCTGGAAGTGAGCCGCCCCCAACGGTTGATTCGCCGCGCCGGGTTTGCGCGATGATGCCCTTTGCTTTCAGTTTATTAACCCAGCTAGTGGCCCGGCTGCTGATGCGCTCCGGGCGCATGGAAATCATGCGCCAGATGGGGATGTGCGTTTCGGCCTGTTCGCGCTGATAGTGACGCAGTGTGGCCTCCAGAGCCGCCAGTGTCATCTTGTCGATACGCACAGCACGCATAAGAGGGTGGCGTGCGATGCGGGCGATGACCTCGGCTTTGCCTACAATAATGCCCGCCTGTGGCCCTCCGAGCAGCTTGTCGCCGGAGAAACAGATGACATCCGCGCCGGCGCGCCAGCTCTCCTGCGGCATCGGCTCGTGCGCCAGGCCGTAGCGTTCACTGTTGAGCAGGCAGCCGCTGCCCAGGTCTTCCATCAGCAGCAGACCGCGCTGGTGTGCCAGTTCGCTGAGGTCGCTGAGTGGGGTTGACTCGGTAAAACCGGTAATCGAAAAGTTGCTGGGATGGACCGTCAGCAGGAGGGCCGTGCGCTCGGTAATTGCCGCTTCGTAATCGCTTAGACGGGTACGGTTGGTGGTGCCGACCTCGACTAACTGGCAGCCACTCTGTCGCATTACGTCAGGCACGCGAAAGCCGCCGCCGATTTCAACCAGTTGACCACGTGAAATAATTACCTCGCGCCCTTGCGCCAGTGTACTGAGACAGAGCAGCACAGCGGCGGCGTTATTATTCGTTACCAGCGCGGCCTCGGCCCCGGTTAATTCGCGTAGCAGGGTGCTGACATGCACGTGACGGGAGCCGCGTTCACCTTCCTCAAGATCGTACTCCAGATTGGAATAGCCTCGGCTCACCTGAACTACCGCTTCCAACGCCTGTTGACTGAGCGGAGCGCGACCGAGATTGGTATTGATAATGACACCGGTCGCGTTAATGACAGAACGCAGATAGGGACGCTGCTCCATGCGCAGCAGGTTCTCGACCATCGTCAGCAGGGCTTCGTTAGGGGGACAGCTTGCGCCCGCGCGAATGTCGGCCCTGACCAGGGCCAGGCTGGCACGAATAGCACCCGTCACCAGCGTGCGTGAGAACTGGGCAATCAGCGTTTGCGCTGTCGGCGTCTGGAGGAGTTCGTCAACGGAGGGAAGTAAGCGAAGCTGGTTTTCATCGAACGTCATAAGTGCTTCTCCCCCTCTCACCTTGCCTCAATGCAGTGTATAGAACATGGTAATTGCCAAACTGTTGGCGATCTTGTACATGATGGCACGCAAATCAATATCGTTGAGCTTACAAATTGCGTATTGATCCGCAAGTAACGTGCGCAACACGGGATAGAGCAGCTCTGTCTTGACCAGGCTATCGGTATCCAGCAATGGGTAATCGCGTTTGAGCAGGAGATGGTGATAGGGACGTAGTTTACCGCGATAAGAGGTCAATGCGACAACATTGACAGCGCCAGCGTGGCGACAGAACGGCTCTCCTGAGACAACAAGCGCAGGATGCCAATCGAGGATGCGCTTCTCCTCAATCCCTGGGGGGAGGGACTGATAGCCGAAGTTCACCCAGTATACCATGCCAAACTGCACAGGGATTTGATAGGTCAGAGATTCCGGTGCGAGTTCTGGTGGATGAGGCATACTTTCACTATATCTACCTTTTTACTATTGATGCACGACGGTCATTGGTGCGTACACCAGAGCGTCGCTGATTTCCATTTGTGCCTGAAAGCAGCTTACGGTCAACGGCCAGGCACACGCAACGAGGTTGAGACGCTCCTCACGTTCATCCTGACTTTCCTCTTGTAGGGCAAGCGTTATTATATCCATCTCGCGTCTATACTGCTCCAAGAGCAAGGAAGAACGGTTGAAGTCACCAATCGTCGCCATAGCAGCTACCTCATGTATTCCAAAATCCAAAACGTCGTTTCATTGATAGGTAGCGGAATAACCGCGTGTATGTAGGGGTTCATTTTTCTCCAACGTTGGAGATTATACCAGCAAAAATTGCGAGAAGCAATCCCTTTGTGACCTTTTTTTTACATTTTCTTTAAATTTCAGCAATGTTACGGAACTGTGATTCGCACGAGACTGATTTCTGAGAGTGGATGGCAAATGTGCCAAAAAATGCTTGACACGGCGCAAAGGGTCGGCTATAATAGGCGCGACGATCACTCAGTAAGTACGGGTGGTTCCTCGATCTGGGCAGTTACCAAAGTGGTCAAATGGGGCTGACTGTAAATCAGCTGCGAGAGCTTCGGAGGTTCGAATCCTCCACTGCCCACCAGCCTTTCTAAGGTTGGCCCGTGTGGCGCAGCGGTAGCGCACAGTCTTGGTAAGACTGGGGTCATGGGTTCGATTCCCATCACGGGCTCCCGTGGGTTTCTGAAGAACGATGGTGGAACCATATGCCATCGCTTCGTGGCATTGCCCCCCGTGCTGAGGGGACTGCAAGAGAACACGAAAACCTTTGCTGCCGTCTTCTGAAAGATTGTCACCCCCCACTTACCCGTTCATTGACAGGTGCAGTGGGTCGATCAGGCGATCAGAGGGCGGCTGTTGTATGTTTGTTTCGCTATGACGAACACTTCGCACCTGTTGCTTATCTGATCGCATACTAGGATTGCAAGAAGGAGCCTTAGTTTAAGACATGGCAAAGAAGAAATTTGAGCGAACAAAACCCCACGTGAATGTGGGAACGATTGGGCATATCGACCACGGCAAGACGACGCTGACCGCCGCGATCACCAAAGTCCTGGCGACGCTGAACCCCAGCAACAAGTATGTCGCCTTCGACCAGATCGACAAGGCTC
>Ga0078972_1003720_pt2 | contig 18509 bp, 14 predicted proteins | sample YelNatPaOPGAMG01_FD_67568 | JGI IMG/M metagenome (GOLD analysis project Ga0078972, IMG submission 67568) | Hot spring thermophilic microbial communities from Obsidian Pool, Yellowstone National Park, USA - OP-RAMG-01 (SPADES assembly) (version 2) | ecosystem: Environmental > Aquatic > Thermal... | reverse complement strand
GAATCCACACGAATGGAGAATAGGGGCCGTTTTCCATTCGCGTTCATTCGCGTGGATTCGCGGTTACAGGCAGGCGCCATCCACGAATAACACGAATCCGCACGAATGAAGGGGCAGGTATGGAAACCTGCCCTGTTTTCCATTCGCGTTCATTCGCGTGGATTCGCGGTTACAGGCAGGCGCTATCCACGAATAACACGAATCCACACGAATGCGAATGAATGTGGGCACGTAGGGCAGGTATGGAAACCTGCCCTACTGTTCTCCATTCGCGCAGATTCGCGTGGATTCGCGGTTACCGCTCCGGGGTTGACGCAGGGCCGCCTCGGTTGCATAATGTAGGCAAAACTGCAGGTTGGGGTGGGTCATGTTGTCCGGAACGGTACAGCGGGCGGTTGCCGCCGATGTGGAAGACATAGAGTGGCTGTTCTACGAAGCGCGGCTGCGTTTCCTGCGGCGGTGGCTGTCGGATTTGGCCGAATGCGCGGAGAACCACCTGCTGTTCGCGGGGTTGAGGCGCGGGCAGGTGCGCGCGGCCCTGGCCTGCTCGCAGCAGAACCCAGAGGTGTACAACATCTGCGGCGCCGCCTTTCTGGAAGAGGAAGATGCGGAATCCTTCCTGGCCCCCCTGCTCCAACTGGCGATGGGGCGGCTGGCCGAACTCGGCGCGGCCATGCTCACCTACGTCGGCACGGAAGATTGGCTGGCGAGGCGGCTGTCGTCGGCCGGGTTCACCATCGCGGAATCCGTGGTAACGCTGCTCAGGGCCGGCGCAGACGTGCCGCCGCTCCAACCCGATAGCCCCATCCGCATCCGCCGCCCCGACGAGGCGGACATCGCGGCCATCGCCCGCGTGGACAAAGAGGCCTTCCCCACCGAATGGCACTACGGCGAATCGGCCCTGCGGCGCGCCCTGCACGCGAACGATGTCTTCCTGCTGGCCGAAGATGTCGGCATCATCGGGTACGCCTACGGCGACGTCCAGGCCGGCTCCGCTCATCTGACCCGACTGGCCATCCACCCCGACCGCCAGGGCCATGGCGTGGGCGCGGCGCTCTTGGCCGAAGCCATGCGCCAGTTCCAGGAGCGAGGCGCCTGGTGGATCACCCTCAACACCCAGCGCGGCAACGCCATCTCGCAGCGGCTGTACCAGCGGTTCGGGTTCCAGCCCATCGGCCAGTCGGTTCCCCTGCTCGTGCAGCGCATTCGGAGATAGGCCCGACATGGCCGGCGCGGTGAAAGCCATCGTCTTTGACTACGGCGCGGTCTTCACGTTTGAATGGCGCACGCGCAAATTCCTGGCAGAACACGATCGCGCCCTCGGACTGCGCCCGGGGACTTTGTTCCAGTACTTCTTCAGCGGCGAAGCGTGGGAACTGGTCTCCACCGGCAAGATCAGCGAGGACGAGTACTTTCGGCGGCTGCAAGCGGGGTGGGAAGGCCCCTGGCCCGCGGGGCTGGAAGAACTCCGACACGGCGGCGCGCCGCTGGAGGGGATCAACGGGCGCGTGGTGCGGCTCGCCGTGGCGCTCCGTCGCCGCCACAAGGTCGGCCTGCTCAGCAACGCCACCATCAGCCTGCGCGGCCTGCTCAGCGAACTGGGCCTGCTGGACCTGTTTGACTTCGTGGTCATATCGGCCGAGGTCGGACTCCGCAAGCCCGACCCGGCCATCTTCCATCTCACCGCCATCGTGGCCGAGGTGGACATCTCCGAGTGCCTGCTGGTGGACGACAAGGAGCGCAACACCAGCGCCGCGATGGCCGTCGGCATGCAGGCCATTCGCTTCCGCTCCGCCGCGCAACTCCAGCGCGAACTGCTGGCGCGGGGCCTGCTGGACGCGCCGGTGTTCTGACCTACGCGGGCGGGCCGATGACCTCGCCCAGCAGATCGTACTCCATCGCCCCCGTGATGCGCGCCCGGACGAAACTCCCCACCGGCTGCTCTCCGGCCATAAGCACCAGGCCGTCAATCTCCGGCGCGTCGCGGTAGGTGCGCCCCACGCTGATGCCATCGCCGCTGCCGTCCACCAGGACATCCATCTCCCGCCCGATCAGCGCCTGATTGTGAGCCCGCGAGATTTCCTGCTGCAGCGCCATGGCCCGTTCGTAGCGGGCCTGCTTCACCTCGTCCGGAATCTGGCGGGGCAGATCGGCCGCCGGCGTCCCGCGCTCGCGTGAATACCGGAAGACGCCAACGTGGTCAAACCGCGCCTCGGCCATGAAGTCCAGGAGCGTCTGGAATTGGGCTTCGGTCTCGCCCGGATAGCCGACGATGAACGTGGTGCGCAGCGCGATGTCGGGCATCGCCTGCCGCAGGGACTCCAGCAGCCGCCGCACGGCGTCCATATCCGAGGGGCGGCGCATTCGCTTCAGGACGGTCGGGTGCGCGTGTTGCAGCGGCATGTCCAGATAGTGGCACACGTTGGGCAACTGCGCCATGGCCTCTATCAGGTCCGGCGTTACGGACTGCGGGTAGGCGTACATCACGCGAATCCACGGGACGTGGGGGAGTTCCGCGCTCAAAGCGCGAAGCAGGGCGGGCAGGCTTTCGCCACCCAGGTCGCGGCCATACGACGTGGTATCCTGGGCGATGAGAATCAACTCGCGCGTGCCCGAAGCCACCAGCGTCCTGGCCTCGGCGAGGATGGCCTCCATCCGTCGGCTGCGATAGGGCCCCTTGATGCTGGGAATCGTGCAGAAGGCGCAGGCCGCGCTGCACCCGTCGGCGATCTTCAGATAGGCCGAAGCCTGGCGTTCCAGGCGCGGCATGGGAGCGCTCTGACACCACGGACCCAGGGTCGGGTCGGCGGGGTCGCCCGTCCAGGCCAGGCGCGCGCGCGTGGCCCGCGCCTGCGCCACCAGATGGGCGATCTCGGCCCAGCGCCGCGTGCCCAGGATGGCGTCAATGCCCTTCACCTTCGCGAAGAGCGCCTCGCCCTCGCGCTCGGACAGGCAACCGGCGGCGATGAGCACCTGGCCGGGCCGCTTGGTTGAGGCCAGTTCGCCCAGCGTCGCCAGCGACTCGTCCAGCGCGTCGCCGATGAACCCGCACGTGTTGACGATGAGCACATCGGCGCGCCTGGGCCGGTCCGTCGGCTCAAACCCGGCCGCCGCCATCTGGCGGTGAATCCCCTCGGAGTCCACCACGTTCTTGGGGCAGCCCAGGGTCGTCAGGTAGAATTTGGGCATCCGCAACCCTCACAAAAGAAGCGAGGGGATTGGCCCCTCGCTCTCCCAATCTGGCCAGCGTGTGCGCCTAGGGCGTGGCGGTGGGCGTCGGTTGGGCCCCCTCCGCCAGCCATTCGCTGACGATGACCTCACCCGCCTGGCCGAGGACGCCGACATGCTGCCCGTTGACCGTTACATCCACCGCGCCCGCGTTCCCAATGCGCGCCACGATCTTCCGCGCCGCTTCCCACTCGCGCGTCTCGTTCTCTAGCAGCCCCGCGTACACCACCGCGTCGTCGGCGACGATCTGCACCCACGAGCGGCCGGTAACGACGAACTGCACGCGGACGCCTGCCGTCGGCGCGGGCGTGCTGGTCGGCTCCACGGCGGCGGTTGGCGAGGGCGCGGGCGTGAACGTCGGCGTCGGTTGCGGCAGCGGGGTCGGCGTAACGGTCGCCGTGGGGGTAGCCGTCGCCTGCGGGAAGGTCGGCGCCAACCCAAGCCACGAACGCCACGGGGTGCGGACGACCGCCGCGGCCAGGAGCAGGACGCCCGCCACGATGGCCAGCCCCATGATGACAGGCCACAGGCTGCGCCTGCCCTCCATGGGGACTTCCACCAGCGGAACGGAGGGGAGTTTGGCATCCGCCGGGGCCGCCGCAACGGCATGGTAGAGGGCCAGGACCTGCTGCGGGTCAAGCCCCAGGTAGGCCGCGTAGGTCTTCAGGAATCCCTTGACGTAGGCCGGAGCGGGCAGCGCCCCGTAGTCCTCGTTTTCCAGCGCCACCAGGAACTTGTAGCGGATACGCGTATCCGCTTCCACCTGTTCAAGGGACAACGATTTCTTCTCGCGGGCTTCGCGCAGGAGGTTCCCGAGATCGCCCATCAACACCCATCCCCCATGATATCCGCCTCGCGCACCGGCAGGCCACGATACTATATACCGACGCCAAGCCCCTGTCAAATGCTCTGCGGCCCGTAACCGCGAATAACGCCAATCCACGCGAATGGAAGACAGAACGTAGGGCAGGTTTCCATACCGGCCCCTCGGCGGCTATGGAAAGCCGCCCTACGCGCCTACATGTATTCTCCATTCGTGTGCATTCGTGTTATTCGTGGATAGGGCGGGTTTCCATATCGGCCCCCGACCCCTGTAGTCGGCATCACGCAATTTCCACCGAAAAAGATGCTCGTCCCTCGCGGCGCGCAACTGGCGGAAAAGCGCAAAAAGCGGTATAATCGTAGGTGAGCGTCTCTTGAGTTGGGTGCGAATCAGAAGTGGGCAAGAAACTTGTGGACTACTACCGGGTCCTGCAGGTGGACCCGGAGGCCGACCCCGATGTGGTGGAAGCGGCATACAAGCGACTGGCGCGGAAGTACCATCCGGATTTGAACCCCGACCCGGATGCGAATCAGCGCATGCAGGAAATCAACCTGGCCTACGAGGTGCTGGGAGACCCGGAGAAGCGCGCCGAGTACCACCAGCAGTGGCAGCGCGTGTACGGCACCCAGCATTACGCCGCGAGGGCGACCGTCTCGCCGTGGTTGGGCGGCGTGCGCCCGTCGGTTACGCTGACGCCCGAGCGGGTGCAGTTTGACGGCGTGCAGCGAGGCCAGGTGGTGGACGCCGAGGTAACGATCTCGCTGAGCCGCGCCGGGCGCTTCCAGGGCGAGATGCTCCCGCACCAGTCGTGGATTCGCGCGAAGGTCGCCAGCCGCCGCAAAGGCGCGGTGGTCATCCGCATCACGGTGGACACGTCCGACCTGCGCGGCGGCGTAACCTACGAGGGGAGCGTCGCCATCACGTCGCTGTTGTACGGCACGGTGCTCATCCCCGTGCGGGTCTCCGTCGCCCCGGAGCCGCGCCCCATCCTCAAGGTGGAACCCCTGTGGCTGGACGCGGGCACCGTCCGCCGCTCCGACGCGCCCATCACCATGACGCTGCACGTGCACAACGTGGGCGAAGGCGCTTTTGAGGGCGAAATCCGCGTCAAGCACGGCTGGCTCGCGGTCAATCGCGACGAGTTCCGGGGCGACCACACCGAAATCACGGTAACGCTGACCCCGTCGGGCCTGAAGCCCGGGCGGAATTACACCGGCAAGATTGAGGTCATCTCCAACGGCGGCATGACCACCGTGCCGGTCAAGGTCATGGTGCAGCAAGAACTCCCAGACCTGCCGCCTCCCGAGAGCGACGAATACTGGCCCACCGTGCTCTCGTACCTGAAGCCGGAAAACGCCTGGGAGAAGGACTTCGTCGCGCAGATGAAGGCCCTCTCCAAGATGCGCGGGTGGAAACCGGCGGCCAGCCAACAGTCCACGATCCTGTACATGTTCGCGCGGGACGTGGACAAATAAGCCAATACCCCTACCCCAAGGAGCACTTTCGGCAAGCCTATGGACATCGGTATCGTTCGTAAAGTGGACATTGAGGCCGAGATGCGCGGCGCGTACCTGGACTACGCCATGAGCGTCATCGTGTCGCGCGCCCTGCCCGACGTGCGCGACGGGCTGAAGCCCGTGCATCGTCGCATCCTGTACGCCATGCACGACATGGGGCTGCGCTCGGATCGCCCGTACAAGAAGAGCGCCCGCATCGTCGGCGAAGTCCTGGGCAAGTACCACCCCCATGGCGACGCCGCCGTGTACGACGCCATGGCCCGCATGGCGCAGGACTTCTCCATGCGCTACGTGCTGGTGGATGGGCAGGGGAACTTCGGCTCCATTGACGGCGACAGCCCAGCCGCCATGCGCTACACCGAGGCGCGCCTGTCGCCCATGGCCGAAGAGATGCTCGCCGACATTGACAAAGAGACCGTGGACTTTGTGGACAACTTTGACGGCTCGCTCAAGGAGCCGTCGGTGTTGCCTTCTCGCATCCCGAACCTGCTGCTCAACGGAGCCTCGGGCATCGCCGTCGGCATGGCCACCAACATCCCCCCGCACAACCTGGGCGAACTGTGCGACGCCATCACCTTCGTCATTGAGCAGTACGCGCGCCTGGACGAAATCACCGTGGACGAATTGATGGCGCACCTGCCGGGGCCTGACTTCCCGACGGGCGGCATCATCCTGGGGGCCGAGGGCATCCGCGCCGCCTACGCCAAGGGCACAGGGCGCATCACCGTGCGGGCCAAGACCGTCATTGAGGAGATGCGCGGGGGGCGGTTCCGCATCCTGGTAACGGAACTGCCGTACCAGGTGAACAAGTCCAGCCTGCTGGAGCGCATCGCCGACCTGGTGCGCAGCGGCCGCATTGACGGGATCGCCGACCTGCGGGACGAGTCGGATCGCAGCGGCATGAGCATCGTGATTGAACTCAAGCGCGGCGCGTCGCCTCGGACGGTGCTCAATCAACTGCTGAAGTTCACGCCCATGCAGAGCACCTACGGCATCAACATGCTGGCGCTGGTGGACGGCGAGCCGCGCGTCCTGTCGCTGAAGCGGGCCATCGCGCTATACGTTGAGCATCGGCGAGACGTCATCACGCGGCGCTGCCGCTACGACCTGGACAAGGCGCGGGCGCGCGCCCACGTCCTTGAGGGCCTGCGGATTGCGCTGGACTTCCTGGACGAGGTGATTCGCACCATTCGCCAGTCGCCCGACGCCGACACGGCGCAGGCGGAACTGGTGCGGCGGTTCAAACTCACCGAGATTCAGGCCCGCGCCATTTTGGACATGCAACTGCGGCGGCTCGCGGCCCTGGAGCGCCAGAAGATTGAGGACGAGTACGCGGAGATTCGGCGCACCATCGCCTACCTGGAGGACATCCTGGCGAACCCGCAGAAGATTCTCACGCTCATCTGCCAGGACCTGGCCGACATCAAGCAGAAGTACGGCGACGCCCGCCGAACGCATATCTCGGCGGAGGAAGCCGCCGAACTGACCGACGAGGACCTGGTGGCGCGCGAGGACGTGCTCATCACCATCACGCAGCGCGGTTATGTCAAGCGCGTGCCCCTGAAAGCCTACCGCGCCCAGGCTCGCGGCGGCCGCGGCGTGGCTGGAATCACCACCCGCGAGGAGGACGCCGTCCAGTTCATCCTGGCCGCGACCACCATGGACTACATCCTGTTCTTCACCAATCGCGGGCGGGCTTTCGGCCTTCGGGCGCACCAAATCCCCGACGCATCCCGCCAGGCCAAGGGCGTGCACATGGCCAACCTGCTGGCGCTGGACGAGGGGGAATTGGCCACCGCCGCCGTGGCCGTGCCCGACTTCCAGCAGGCCGAATACCTCGTCATGGCGACGCGCAACGGCAAGGTCAAGCGAACTCCCCTGGCCGAATTCGCGGCGGTGCGGCCCAGCGGCATCATCGCCCTGAACCTGGAGGAGGGCGACGCGCTCCACTGGGTGCGCCTCACCCGCGGCGGCCAGGAGATCATCCTGGTTACCGAGGGCGGCCAGGGCATCCGCTTCAGCGAGGAATCGGTGCGACCCATGGGACGAAGCGCGGGCGGCGTGATGGGCATTCGCCTGGCCAAGGGCGATCACGTAACCAGCATGACCCTCGCCGAACCTGGCGGCGACCTGCTCATCGTAACGACGAAGGGCTACGGCAAGCGCGTCCCCCTGGAGGACATCCCCTTGCAGGGCAGGAACGGGCGCGGCGTGAGGGTGCAGGCGCGCAACCAGAAGGTAACCGGGCCGGTTACTTCCGCGCGCGTGGTGCAGCCCGACGACGAAATCACCGTGGTCTCCACCGAGGGGATGGTGCTGCGCACGCCCGTGCAGAGCATCCCCAGGGCGGGGCGTGCGGCTAGAGGCGCACGGGTCATTGACATCCGCGGCGATGACGAGGTGGCCGCCGTCGCCCGCCTGGAGAGCGACCGCCTGGCGCCACAAAACGGCGCGGCCGGTTCGGAGGGGAACGGCGATGCTCCCGCGGCCGGTCATCCTGATTCATGATCTGGGCGGCTCGCCCCAGGATTGGGATCGGTGGGGGCTTGTCGCGCATCTCGTGCGGCAGGGCGGGCTAGACCCGCGCCTCATCCGCCGCTTTGAGTACGGCTACGTGCGGCACGGGACGGTGCCTCGGTACGACGCGCAGGGCGACCTCATCCAAATCGCCCGCCGCCTGTCGGACGATTCGGCTGCGCCCGGCGGCGAGGCGTGCCAGGTGGACGCGCTGGCGGCGGAGAGTCGGGCGCTAGGCGGGCCTGGCAAGGTGAGCATTGTGGCCGTCGGCGCGGGGGGAATCATCGCGCGGTACTACCTGAGCCGGCGGACGGCAGACGCCCTGGGCACGCGCTACAACGGCAACGTGGACAAGGTCATCCTGGTGGGGACGCCCAATCGGGGCGCGCGCCTCGGGTCGGTGGCCGGGGACTTCCGAAAGATGTGGTGGGCGCGGGTTTTCCCGCCCTCGCGGAGCAAGGCCGCCCTGAATGAGATTTGCAGGGGGTTTGAGACGTTGCGCGAGCGGGTGCTGGCCGAGATGCCCGGCGAGTCCTGCCCGCCCATATCGCCCAGGGCGCTGGGACTGTTGCAAATCTCGGAGAAGAGTTTTCTGCTGCGGTACCTGAACCGCGCCGAGTGCACGCCCAAGGATGTGCGGTTCTGGTGCCTGGCGGGGCAAATCACAGTGCAGTTCCTGGTTCCAACCCGGTTGGCCCGTGTCTCCGTGGAGATGCACTTCGGGGACTTGCTGACCATGCTCCCCAGCGCCACGACGATTCCGGGGACGAGGCCCGTGCCCATCGTGTTTCGCAACGGGTATTGCGTGGACAGGACGCGGCCCACGGGAGCCGACGACCCGCTGGACTGGTTCGGCGGCGACCTGCCGCCCTTCGCCCACACGCGGCTGATGCAACAGCCCGAAGTGCAGAGGACAATTCGGGACATTCTGACTCAAGACTGATGCCCATAGGGAGGAAAACAACATGACCGAGCCATACGATGTCGCCATCATCGGAGCAGGGCCAGGCGGGTACGTCGCGGCCATCCGCGCCTCGCAACTGGGGATGAAGGCGCTCCTGGTGGAGAAGGATTTGGTGGGCGGCACCTGCTTGAACCGAGGGTGCATCCCGACCAAGGCGCTCCTGCGCAGCGCCGAGGTTTGGAACCTGGCGCAGGCCGCGGCCGAGTACGGCGTCCAGGTGGGCGGGGCGACCCTGGACTGGGCGCAGGCCCAGAAGCGCAAGGATCAGGTTGTGTCGCGCCTGCGCAAGGGGGTAGAGTCGCTCCTCAAGAAGAACCTGGTGGCGCTGCTCCAGGGCACGGCGACGCTGGACTCGCCGACATCGCTGAAGGTGCAGAAGGCCGACGGCGGGACCGAGACGGTGTCGGCGCGCCACATCCTCATCGCCACCGGCGCGCGCGCCAAGTCGCTCCCAGGCGTAACGATTGACGAGCAGCGAGTCCTGTCCAGCACCGGCGCGCTCCAGTTGGATCACATCCCGTCCAGCCTTGTCGTCATCGGCGCGGGGGCGGTGGGCGTGGAGTTCGCCTGCCTGTTCCAGACCCTGGGGAGCAAGGTAACGCTGCTGGAAGCGTTGCCCCAGGTGCTGCCCGCCGAGGATACGGAAGTGGCCGAGGAACTGACCAAGAGCCTGAAGCGTCAGCGCATCCGCGTGGAGGCGGGCGCGCGCGTAGAGAAGGTAGAGGCCGACGGCGAGGGCGTGCGCGTGGCGTTCACCACATCCGCCGGCCAGAAGGAAACCGTGTCGGCCGAGAGACTGCTGATGGCGGTGGGACGCGCGCCGGCCACCGACGGCCTGGGCCTGGAGGCGGCGGGCGTGAAGACCGACCGCGGGTTTATCCCCGTCAACGGGCACATGCAGACCAACGTGCCGTCGGTCTATGCCATCGGCGACTGCGTGCCCACGCTGCAACTGGCCCACGTGGCCAGCGCCGAGGGGATTGTGGCCGTGGAGCACATGGCCGGCCGCAACCCGCGCCCGCTGAACTATGACCACATGCCCCGCGCCGTGTACTCGCGCCCCGAGGTGGCCAGCGCCGGCCTCACCGAGGCCCAGGCGCGGGAGCGGGGACACGCCGTCCGCACCGCTCGGTTCCCCTTCATGGCGTGCTCCAAGGCCGTGATCCTCGGCGAACGCGAGGGGTTCGTGAAACTGGTGGTCAGCGAGACCCACGATGCTCTCCTCGGCGTGCAGATCATCGGCCCGGGGGCGACGGAACTCATCGGCGAGGCGGTGCTGGCGCTGCGGCTGGAATTCACGGCCGAGGAGTTCTCGCGCGCTGTGCGGCCTCACCCCACGCTGTCGGAGGCGGTCATGGAGGCCGCCCACGCCGCCGCGGGGATGCCGATTCATTTTTAGCGGTCAGCAATCAGCAGTCAGCGGTCAGCGGACAGCGGTCAGCGGACAGCAGTCAGTCAGCAGCGGTAGGTGGTCAGCGGACGAAAGGGGTTCGGCGATGCCGGTTTCGGGGCCAAAGCCGCCGTGGTTGCGGGTGCGATTGCCCGCCGGCGGCACGTATCAGGAAGTGAACAGTCTTCTGGACAACCTGGGCTTGCACACCGTGTGCGAGGAGGCGCGGTGCCCCAACAAAGGCGAGTGCTTTCACAGCGGCACGGCCACGTTCCTCATTCTGGGGGATGTGTGCACGCGGCGGTGCCGATTCTGCGCCGTCGCCAAGGGCACGCCCCAGCCGCTGGACTGGGACGAGCCGGAGCGGGTGGCCCGCGCCGTGGAGGCGCTGGGGCTGCGGTACGCCGTCATCACGTCGGTAACGCGCGACGACGTGCCCGACGGGGGCGCGGGCATCTTCGCGGAGACCATCCGCGCCATCCGCCGCCGCATGCCCGCGTGCAGGGTTGAGGTGCTCGTCCCCGACTTCCAGGGGAGCGAGGACGCGCTGCGGGTCGTCATGGACGCCGGCCCCGATGTCCTGAACCACAACCTGGAGACCGTGCCCCGGCTGTATCCCACAGCCAGGCCCGGCGCCGACTACGCGCGCTCGCTCCGCCTGCTCCGCCAGGCCAAGGCGCTGTCCCCAACGGCGCTGACCAAGACGGGGCTGATGCTGGGCCTGGGCGAGACACCCGACGAGGTGCGGGCCGTCATGGCCGACCTGGTGAGCGTGGGCTGCGACCTGCTGACGCTGGGCCAGTACCTGCAGCCCAGCCGCGCCCACCTGCCGGTGGAGCGGTACGTGCCGCCGGAGGAGTTCGCGGCGCTGGCCCGCGAGGGCGTGGCGATGGGCCTGAAGCACGTGGAAGCGGGGCCGCTCGTGCGCAGTTCCTACCACGCCCGCGAGCAGATAGAGGTTGTAACCGCGAATAAACGCGAATGAACACGAATAGCCACGCCCGAAGCTGAAGGGTAGGGGCGACCCGTGGGTCGCCCCTACGCGGTGCGCCTCCCCGCGCGGTCATGCCGACCTCGCCCCCTCATTCCCCCTCTCCGCCCGCGAGCAGATAGAGGTTGCAACCGCAAATAAACGCGAATGAACAAGAATAGAGATAGACATCCGCGTCTATTCGCGCGATTCGCGGTTCCCGATCCCCGCCAGCGGAGAGGCTGCAACCGCGAATAAACGCGAATGAACACGAATAGAGATAGACATTCGCGTTTATCCGCGCGATTCGCGGTTCCCGATCCCCGCCAGCGGAGAGGTTGCAACCGCGAATAAACGCGAATGAACGCGAATAGAGATAGACATTCGCGTCTATTCGTGCGATTCGCGGTTCCCGATCCCCGCCAGCAGAGAGGTTGCAACCGCAAATAAACGCGAATGAACAAGAATAGAGATAGACATTCGCGTCTATTCGCGCGATTCGCGGTTCCCGATCCCCGCCAGCAGAGAGGCTGCAACCGCGAATAGACGCGAATGAACACGAATAGAGATAGACATTCGCGTCTATTCGCGCGATTCGCGGTTCCCGATCCCCGCCAGCAGAGAGGTTGCAACCGCGAATAAACGCGAATGAACAAGAATAGAGATAGACATTCGCGTCTATTCGCGCGATTCGCGGTTCCCGATCCCCGCCAGCGGAGAGGCTGCAACCGCGAATAAACGCGAATGAACGCGAATAGAGATAGACATTCGCGTCTATTCGCGCGATTCGCGGTTCCCGATCCCCTCGGCATGGACGGGCACGCCAAGGAGGCGCCCGGCGATGTCCTCAAACGCCCGCGGGTCGCCGGACGTGTAGAAGAGGCGCAGGGCAGGGCCGCGTTCCACCGCGCGCAGCCCATGCTGTTCCAGCACCCGGGCCGTCTGGCGGGCCACGGCGGGCGCGGGGTCTATGATGTCCACGTGCGGCCCCACGATGCGCGCGATGGCCTCCCGCAGAAACGGGTAGTGCGTGCACCCGAGCACCAGCGAGTCAACCCCCGCCTCCACCATCGGCTCCAGGTACAGCCGCAGCAGACGGTCGGTCTCCGGATCGTCCAGTTTCCCCGCCTCCACCTGCTGCACCAGGCCGGGGCAAACCTGCGTGAGCACCTCCACGCCGTTGGCATACCGCTCCAGCAGGCGGGCGAACAGTTCGCCCTGAAACGTTACGGGCGTGGCCATGACGCCCACTTTGCCAACGCGGGTGCGTTCGGCCGCAGGCTTGACCGCCGGCTCCATCCCGACGATGGGCACGGAGAATCGCTCGCGGAGATGGTGAAGCGCGGCGGCCGATGCCGTGTTGCACGCCACGACAACAACCTGCGCGCCGCATTGAACGAGAAAATCGGTGATGCGCACGGCCAGGTCGCAAATCTCCTCGGCGCTGCGCGAACCGTAGGGGCAGTGGGCCGTGTCGGCGAAGTACAGGGTGCTCTCGTCGGGCAGTTGCGCCCAGATTTCGCGCAGCACCGAAAGCCCGCCCACGCCCGAGTCAAAAACGCCGATCATCCGCCCGCCGCCTCCACAAAGGCGCGGAACAGCGCCCGCATGTCGGCGCGCGACGCGACGAGTTCTTCCGGATGCCACTGCACCGCCAGCACCCACGCGCCGCCTGTGCCTTCCACCGCCTCCACGATGCCGTCGGGGGCCTGGGCCACCACCCGCAGCCCCGCTCCCAGGGCCTTGACCGCCTGGTGGTGCAACGAGTTGACCGGCTCGGCAGACAGCGCGGCGCCATCCCGCCCCAGGATCGCCGCCAGGCGGCTATCGGGCGCGATGTCCACCGTGTGGGCGATGTGATCGCGGGAATATTCGGGGTAGAAGCAGTGATGCTTCAGCGCGCCGGGGACCTGGCTGGGGATGTCCTGGTACAGCGTGCCGCCCGCCGCCACATTCAGCGCCTGGATGCCGCGGCAGATGGCCAGGAGGGGCAGGCCCATGTCCAGGGCCCGCCGCGCCAGGGCCATCTCCGCCGCGTCGCGTTCGGCGTCCACCGTGCCCAGGTTGGGATGCGGGGCCTCGCCGAAGAGCGACGGGGCGATGTCCTCGCCGCCCGCCAGCAGCAGGCCATCGGCGCGATCCAGCGCGTGGAGCAGCCGCGGCTCGTCCAGGCCCAGCGGCACGAGCACGGGGATGCCGCCCGCCGCGATGACGGCGGACAGGTACGCCTGGCCCATCCCCTGCAGGGGAAGGTGGTGATGCCGCCCCGACGTGTCGTGGCGGCAGGGTATGGCGATGATGGGTGCGGTCATGGCGCCTCCTAGCGTTGCGTATGCCCGCATTATAGCGCGAGCTGGGGCCCAAACCCAAAACAGGGTTGGCACACACGCGGCTTCCCCAGACCCCTGAGACCCGTAGGGCGGCCTGCCATAGCCGCCGCGGGCCAGGGGCAGGTATCAGGTGCGACGCACTTCCGGAAGTGCGTCGCACCTTACCGCCAACACAAGTTCGTGAGGCGGCCTTCCGTAGCCGCCGGAGAGTCATCCACGAATAACACGAATCTGCACGAATGGAAAAGAGAATAGACCCCAAGGGTCTCGGAGACCCTTGGGGTCTTCACGCACAGGGGCTTGACCTCACCTATCCCCACCCCGGCCCTCCTTTCAGGGGTAGGTTTTTTGTTCGCGTTCCAGCAAGGGGTGGCGAGACAGATCCTCTGCTGCTATAATGGTGGCTACCAGTCCCCCAATACAGCAGGAGGAAGATCATGTCTCGCCCCCAAGTATTATCCGACTGGACCCGTGAATTGTCAATCCGCATGCCTCACCTCAGCAAGCCACAGGTTGCAGTTCTCGCGGTATTGAGCTATGGGATGGTCGTCCTTCAGAAGTGTAGCTATACCACGATTGCCCTGTGGCTGGCTATGCTGGAGGGCCGAAAGTTCGGTACGGTGAGGCAGCAACTGCGCGAATGGTACTATGATGCCCAGGATAAACGAGGCGCGCACCGTCGGCAGATCGATGTCCAGGCCTGCTTTGCCCCTTTGCTGCGGTGGGTGGTACAACTGTGGACGGGCACCACGATGGCGTTGGCCCTGGATGCGACAGCGCTGAGTGATCGCTTTGTCGTGCTCAGCATCAGTGTCTTGTACCGCAGCACAGGCATTCCGGTAGCCTGGACGGTCTTGGACGCACACCGGAAAGGGGGCTGGAAAGGCCATTGGCTGCGCATGCTGGAGCAAATACGGCCTTCCGTGCCCTCAGAGTGGACGGTGCTGGTGCTGGGAGACCGTGGCCTGTACGCGCGCTGGCTGTTTCGGCACATTGTGCGTATGGGTTGGCATCCTTTCCTGCGTATCAATCAGCAGGCCAAGTTCCGCCCCGAGGGGCAGAGCCACTGGTACTGGCTCACCGACCTGGTGAATCAGACAGGGGGCTTGTGGTATGGCTCTGGCACGGCGTTCTCATCAAAGGACAACCATCTGCGGTGCACTTTGGTCGCTTGGTGGGGAGAAGGGCACAAAGAGGCCTGGTTCATCCTTACAGACCTATCTGGCGCAAAGTGCGAGGCCACCTGGTATGGACTGCGTGCCTGGTGTGAGCAGGGGTTCAAGTGCCTCAAACGGGGTGGTTGGCAATGGCAGCACACGCGGATGACCGACCCTGCTCGGGTTGCTCGCATGTGGCTGACGTTGGCGGTGGCAACCCTGTGGACAGTGACTCTGGGCAGCCAGGTGGAGAATGGCCCCACCCCTGAGTGGCCCAATCTCCCCGATCTGCGCCCACTTCTGGGAGGGGTGATAGCAGGTGTTCGCCCACGGCGCACACGTCTCGTCCGTTTGGGCTGGCTCTGGCTGAACGCACAACTGAGCAAGATCTACCCGCCACCCCTGCCGCGACAACTGGTACCCGAACCGTGGCCTGGTCCTCCCGAAGGACGTTGGCCCCTCGCGCCCCCGCCCCCGATGCAAAAAACCTACCCTTGAAAGACCCTCTCCCAGCGGGAGAGGGAACGACGCCATGCGCCCCCCGCCCTACCGCCCCGCCTTCGCGCGCACCTCCGCCAGATACGCGGCGTCCTTCTCCGCGTCGGGGTGGCCGATGGCCCGCTCGTAGTCCACGCACACCTGCATCAGGTCCGCGGCGCGGGCGTAGTCGCCCAGTTTCTCGTAGGCCAGGCCCATGTTCCAGCATGCGTTCGCTTCTCCCTGGCGGTCCCCGATCTCGCGGGCGATGGCCAACTGCTGCTCGTAGAACCCGATGGCGCGGCGGGGGTCGCCCAGGTCGGCGTAGGCACTCCCCAGGTTGCCGAGGGCGTTGCCTTCCCCGCGGCGGTCCCCGATCTCGCGGTCTATCGCCAGGGCCTGCTCGTAGAACCCGATGGCGCGGCGGGGGTCGCCCAGGGCGGCGTAGGCCAGCCCCAGGTTGCCGAGGATGCTCCCCTCCGCGCGCCTGTCGCCGATTTCCCGACTGATGGCGAGCGCCTTCTCGTGATACTCAATGGCGCGGCGGGGGTCGCCCAGGGCAGCGTAGGCCAGCCCCAGGTTGCCGAGGGCGTTGCCTTCCCCGCGGCGGTCCCCGATCTCGCGGGCGATGGCCAGGTGCTGCTCGTAGAACCCGGTGGCACGGCGGGGGTCGCCCAGGTCGGCGTAGGCCAGCCCCAGGTTGCCGAGGGCGTTGCCTTCCCCGCGGCGGTCCCCGATCTCGCGGTGGATTTGCAGCGTCTGCTCGTAGAACCCGATGGCGCGGCGGGGGTCGCCCAAGTGGCGATACGCAATCCCCAGGTTGCCGAGGGCGTTGCCTTCCCCGCGGCGGTCCCCGATCTCGCGGGCGATGGCCAGGCGCTGCTCGTAGAACCCGATGGCGCGGCGGGGGTCGCCCAGGTCGGCGTAGGCCAGCCCCAGGTTGCCGAGGGCGTTGCCTTCCCCGCGCCGGTCCCCGATCTCGCGGGCGATGGCCAGGTGCTGCTCGTAGAACCCGATGGCACGGCGGGGGTCGCCCAGGGCCAGGTAGGCATTCCCCAGGTTGCCGAGGGCGTTGCCTTCCCCGCGGCGGTCCCCGATCTCGCGCACGATCGCTAACTGCTGCTCGTAGAACCCGACGGCGCGGCGGGGGTCGCCCAGGGCGAAGTAGGCCAGCCCCAGGTTGCCGAGGTGAATCCCCTCGGCCTTCCTGTCCCTCAGGCGCCGCGCCGCCTCCAGCGCCGCCTCCAACACCGGTATCCGCTCCCGCGGCGTCATCCGCAAATTCAGCACGTCCACGATCCTGCCGGCGAAGTCGCTCAGCCACCGCGCCGCGTCGGCGTCGCCCTGCGCCCGCATCCACGCCCACGCCGCCCGCAGGTGCGGCAGCGCCGCGTCAAACCGCCGCAACCCCGCCAGCGCGTCGGTCTCGTACAGGTCGTCGGCCGCAGCGCCCGCCGCCAGGTAGTATGCGGCATGGCGGCGCCGCGCCCCGTCCAACCCCTCGGGCGCCTCGGCCAACGCGTACTCCCGCAGCAGGTCGTGCAGAACGTAGGTCCCCTCCTTCTCGTTGTACTCCACCAGCGACCACCGGTACAGTTCGGTCAGGACGTCGCGGGTTTCGTCGCCGGGCAATTCCCACACCGCGGCGGCGGCCTCCCGCTCAAACGGCGCGGGGAACACCCCGAGCAGCCGCCACCGCTCGGCCAACTTCGGCGACTGCTCCTCCAACTGCCGCACGCTCACCCCCAGCGACGCCCGCACGCTCCCCTCGCCTTCCACGTCCAGGCGCTCCAGCCGCTCCGCCTCCAGCGCCGCGATGTATTCCTTCACCGACCACGTGCGATTCTGCACCAGAAACGACGCCGCGATGCGCAACGCCAGCGGCAGGCGCCCGCACAGGTCCGCGATCCTCGCCACCTCCTCGTCCGGCACCGCGCGCCCGCCCGCCTTCAGGATGCGGCCGATCAGTTCCCGCGCGTCCTCCGGCGACAGGACGTCCAGGTTCTTGTCCAGGCACGCCCCGGGCAGGGCGAACCGCCGCCGCGACGTTACGACGACGGCCCACCCCGCGGGCGGGGGCAGGAGCGGCCGCACCTGGGCGGCGTCGGCGGCGTTGTCCAGCAGCAGGAACCCGCGCTTCCCCGTCATGACCTGCCGGCACAGCGCCTGGAGTTCGCCCACGGAGTCGGGGAGTTTGGCCGCCGGCGCGAAGGCGCGGACCACCTCGCCCAGGACCTGCTCGGGGGTCTTGGGCGCGTCGCCGGCCTGGAGGGCGATCTCCAGTTGGGCGTCGGGGTAGTCGGAGGCGAGGAGGTGGCCCACCATGCGGGCCAGTTCGGTCTTGCCGATGCCGCCCATGCCGCGCAGGCCGGAGATGAGGGCCAAGTCGCAGCGGCCGTCGGGCTTGAGGGCGTCGGTGAGTTCGGCGATGTCGGCTTTGCGGCCGGTGAAGTCGGCCACCGGCGCGCCGAGGGTGTGGAGGGTGGGCGATGGCGCAACCAGGCCCTCTATCAAGCGACGCAGGTCGGCGTGGCTCTCCCAAATCGCCGCCAGTATGGCGTCGCGCGAGTTGAGAACCGCCTCCAGGACATCGGTCCGGCTCTGCGCGACCGCCTCCTGCAGCAGGAGCACCGCCGCCTGGGTCTGCCCCAGCATCGCGCGCAAGTCGGCGCCATCTTCGCGCACGGCCGCGGCGACGCGCTGGGCGATTTCCTCGGCCGTGATCTCCTTCTTGCCGCGCAGGCGGTCCACCATGTCCTCAAACCGCTTCTTCACGACATCTTGGCCCAGCATGGCGACAAGGGCGGCCATCGCAGCGTCGGGCGAGGCCGCTCCCTGGAAGACGGCGAGGATGGCCACCGCAGCCGCCGTGATTTGCAGGCCGTAGGAAGTAACCAGCCCCGCCAGGTTGGTCATCTTCCGGATATTCTCACGGATGGATTGGGAGATATCCGCTTTTTTCTCGGATTCTGTCATGCGTCTCCTCCCCGTGCCTCGCCAACCTTACCGGCGGCTAGGGATAGCCGCCCTACGAATCCCCGCCGACCGCCACCCGCCAACGGACACCGGCGGCCAGGGATAGCCGCCCTACGACTAGCCGCCGACCGCTGCCCGCCGACGTCCACCGGCGGCTAGG